>Ga0070665_100008374_pt1 | contig 10462 bp, 8 predicted proteins | sample KBSS13metaG_FD_65862 | JGI IMG/M metagenome (GOLD analysis project Ga0070665, IMG submission 65862) | Switchgrass rhizosphere microbial communities from Kellogg Biological Station, Michigan, USA - KBS S1-3 metaG | ecosystem: Host-associated > Plants > Roots > Rhizosphere > Soil ...
CCTGGCGCGGACCCGCGCGGCCTTCAACGACGATCCGCAGATCTGCGAAGTGCAGGCGATGTATCTCGACATGATCGCGCGCGCGAAGCACACGATCTACATCGAGAACCAGTACTTCACCTCCAACGCGCTCGGCGAAGCGCTCGCGGCGCGACTCGCCGAAGAGGAGGGGCCTGAGATCATCGCCGTGCTGCGTCTGTCGACCCAGGGTTGGCTCGAAGCGCCAACGATGGGCACCTTGCGCACCGTGTTGCTGAAGAAGCTACGGGATGCCGATAAGCATGGCCGCTTCCACGCCTACTACCCGCACATCCCCGGCTTGCCGGAGGGGCAGTGCTGCGATCTGCATTCAAAGCTGATGATCGTGGACGACGAGGTCCTGCGCATCGGCTCCGCCAACTTCTCGAACCGCTCGATGGGGCTCGACACCGAATGCGATGCCATCATCGAGGCGCGTGGCGATGAGCGCATCGCGCGTGTCATCCACGGTTTTCGCAACGAGTTGCTCGCCGAGCACCTGGACCAGCCGGCCGAGAAAGTCGATCGCGCGATCGCCGAAGCGGGCGGCTCCGTGCAGCGAGCAATCGATGCGCTGGCACACGATGGCCGTTCCCTGCACAAGTACGAGCGACTGGACGACGTCTCCGAAACGCTGGTCACCATGGCGAGCGTGGCCGACCCCGAGCAACCTGTTTCGCTCGACGCGATGATCGCGCAGCTTCCGCCGGAAGAACGCGCGGCGGCCCGCAGTCCGCGCTGGGTCCTCCCGGTCGCCATCCTTGCGATCGCCTGCGCGCTCACGGCCATGTGGCGTTACACGCCGCTCGCCGCGTGGACCAATGCGGATCGCGCCATCGCGTGGGCGAGCGACTTCTCGACTCTCTGGTGGGCGCCATTGGTCGTGATCCTGGCGTACACGCCGGCGTGCATCGTGCTATTTCCGCGAGCGTTCATCACGCTGCTCGCCGTGGCGGCTTTCGGGCCGTGGCACGGATTCGCCTACGCGATGTGCGGAATCCTGCTCGCCTGCACGCTCACGTATGCCGTGGGCATGAAGATGAATCGTGAGACGGTGCGCCGCCTCGCGCGCGGCAAGCTCACGCGGATGAGTCAGATCATGCGACACCGCGGCGTCATCGCGATGACGGCCGTGCGGCTGGTGCCGCTCGCCCCGTTCGCGGTGGTCAATGTGGTGGCGGGCGCCATTCACCTGCGGTTCCGCGACTTCATGATCGGCAGCGCCCTCGGCATTCTGCCCGGCACGCTCGTCGCCACGGTGTTCGGCGATCAGCTGGTGTCGGGGCTGAAGGATCCGAGGTCGATCAATCTGTGGCTGGTGGGTGCGCTCGCGATCGCGCTCGTCGCTGGAACACGCATCGTGCGTCGCTGGTTGTTCGGTCAGGCTTCTACTTCGACGACCCATGGCTGCCGTAACGGACATCCTGCCTGATCCCGCGTTAGCGGCTCCGCCGCCGCCGGAGTTCGAGTCCCTTCATGTGGGCTCGTACAACATCCATCGTTGCGTGGGTACGGACGGGCGCTGCGACGTGCAGCGCGTGGCCGATGTGATCAAGGAGATGGAGTGCGACACCATCGGCTTGCAGGAGGTCGATAGCCGCCCCGGCGCGCATAGCGACTCCCGCCACCTCGAATACCTCGCCGAGGCCACGGGAATGCAGGCGGTCGCGGCCTCGACGATCATCAAGCACGATCGCGCGTACGGCAACGCCTTGCTGACGCGTCGAAAGATTCTCGATGTGAAACGCCACGACCTGAGCTTCCTGCGCTTCGAGCCGCGGGGCGCGCTCGAGGTCGACCTCGACGTTTCCGGCACCTGCGTGCGCGTGTTCGTGATGCATCTCGGCCTGCTGCCCGTAGAGCGCCGCTATCAGATGCGCAAGGTGCTCAAGATCCTGCGCGCGATGCCCATGGATCAGCCGGTCGTCGTGGTCGGGGACATCAACGAATGGCTGCCGCTCAGCCGACCCCTTCGCTGGCTACATGGCGTGCTGGGCAAGCCGCCCTGGCAGCGAACCTTCCCGGTGTATGCGCCGATGTTCGCGCTCGATCGGGTCTGGGTCCGGCCGCGCGGTTCGTTGCTTCAGTTCAGCGTGCATCGCTCGAATTTGTCGCGTTACGCGTCCGACCACTTTCCGGTGAAGGCGGTGGTCGCGCCGGAAGCGGTCACGCTGCGTGAGCTGAGGAGTGCGGTATGACAGTGGCCCGCGCGACTTGGAATCTGTGCTACGAAACTGTCAACGAGTGGGTGAACGATCGCGCCTCGCGCAAGGGCGCGGCGCTTGCGTTCTACACGGTGTTTTCGCTTGCGCCGATCCTCATCCTGTCCATTGCGATCGCGGGGTTGTTCTTCGGGCAGGAAGCCGCCCGCGGCGAGATCTTCATGCAGGTGAAGGATCTGCTCGGGCCGGACGCCGCCGCCGCCATCCAGGCCATGATTCACAGCGCGAGCCGGCCAGGCGCCGGGCTCATCGCGACCTTCATCGGCCTCGTCACGCTGTCCATCGGCGCGACCACCGCGCTGGCGGAGCTGAAGGATGGGCTGGATCAGATCTGGGACGCGCCGCCTGAGCGAACCAGCGGCTTCTGGTACTTCGTGCGCAAGCGGCTGCTGTCGGTGGGGCTGATCCTGTCGCTGGGCTTTCTGTTGCTGGTATCGCTCGTCTTCAGCGCGCTGGTCAGTGCCCTGGCGCGCACCTGGGGTCCGGCCGATGCCACGGGGATGGTGCTTCAGAGTGTGAACTTCCTGTTCTCGTTCGCGCTGGTGACGCTGCTGTTCGCGATGATCTACAAGATCCTGCCCTCAGTGCACATCGCCTGGAAGGACGTGATGATCGGCTCGATCATCACGGCGGCGCTGTTCAGTGTAGGCAAGGCGCTCATCGGACTCTATCTGGGGAATAGCGCCGTGGCGTCGAGCTACGGCGCCGCCGGCTCGATCATTCTGGTCCTGATCTGGGTGTACTACTCCGCACAGATTTTCCTGCTGGGAGCGGAGTTCACGAAGGTGTATGCCCATCGCTACGGCTCCCGCCGCAATCTGCCGCAACCCCACCGCAACTGATCGCGCGCCACGTGACCGCGGCCGGACGTACGCGTACTGTTGCGCGACTGGCTTGCGGAGAAGTTCGATGCGGAATGCAGTGACAGCAGCCCTGCTGGGGACGATCGTGGGAAGCGGCGCGGCGCTCGCTCAGGATGCGCCGAGTGGAATCGCACCCCCTCCCCGCATGGAGGTCGCCCCCGAAACACCGCTGAAAGAGCTGCCGTATTCCCCGAGCCTCGACGTCACCTCCATGGATCGCTCAGCCGATCCCTGCGATGACCTTTATCAGTTCGCCTGCGGCGCCTGGATGAAGAGCAACCCCATCCCTCCGGACCAGTCGCGCTGGGACGTGTACTCCAAGGTCACCGTCAACAATCAGCGCTACCTCTGGGGCATTCTGGACGAGGCCTCGAAGTCCGTGACAGGCCGCACCGCGACCCAGCAGAAGATTGGCGACTACTTCGCGTCCTGTATGGACACCGACGCCATCGAGCGCGCCGGCATCGCGCCGCTCAAGGACGATCTCGCAAGCATCGACATGCTGCAGGATCGCAAGCAACTCGCATCGCTGTTAGGTGACCTGCATCAGCATCTGTCGAGCAGCGGGCTGTTCTTCAGCGTTTACTCGGAACAGGACGCGCGGGATGCCACCAAGGTCATTGCAGCCGTCGATGCCGGTGGGCTGGGACTTCCGGATCGCGACTACTACGTGAAGGCCGACAAGAAGTCGGTCGAGACGCGACAGCGCTATCTGGCGCACGTTCAGAAGATGTTCGAGCTGCTCGGCGACGCGCCCGACGTCGCGAAGGCCAATGCAGCGACGGTGATGCGCATCGAGACATCGCTGGCGAAGGTGTCGCTCACCCGGGTGCAGCGGCGCAATCCGCACAACGTCTATCACCGCTACACGATGAAGGCGCTGCCGAAGGCGGCCCCGGCGTTCGACTGGAAGACGTACTTCACGGCGGTCGGGTTCGAGCCCGATCCGTGGCTCAACGTCGCCGAGCCCGCGTTCCTCAAGGAGCTGAACGCTCGAATCGCCAGGGAAAGCCTGAAGAACATCAAGACCTACCTGCGCTGGGCGCTCGTCGATGCCTCCGCGGAGTACCTTGCGTCGCCGTTCGTGAACGAGCACGTCGCGTTCTACCGCAAGTATCTGCGCGGCGCGGAGGCGGATCGGCCGCGCTGGCGCAAGTGCGTGACCTGGGTGGATCGCGATCTCGGCGAAGCGCTCGGCCGCGAGTACGTCGCGCGCGTGTTCCCGCCGTCGACGAAAGAGAAGACGCTGACGATGACGCATCAGATCGAGGACGCGATGAAGGTGCGCATCCAGCAGCTCGACTGGATGTCGCCGCAGACCAAGACGCAGGCGCTCGAGAAGCTGTCGAAGATGAAGAACAAGATCGGTTATCCGGACATCTGGCGCGACTACTCGTCGCTGACGGTCGGCCGCGCGGATTTCTACGAGAACGTGAGCCGCGCGACCCGCTTCGAGACGAGGCGGCAGGCTGCGAAGATCGGCAAGCCGGTCGACAAGGGCGAGTGGATGATGAGCCCGCCCACCGTCAACGCGTACTACGACTCGCAGATGAACGACATCAACTTCCCGGCGGGTGTGCTGGCGCCGCCGCTGTACGACGTGAAGATGGATGACGCGCCGAACTACGGCGACACCGGCGGCACGATCGGGCACGAGCTCACGCACGGCTTCGACGATCAGGGCCGTCAGTTCGATGGCGACGGCAACCTGCGGGACTGGTGGACGAAGGACGACGCGGAGAAATTCGAGAAGCGTGCGCAGTGCATTCGCGATCAGTATTCGCAGTACACGATCGTGGATGACATCAAGATCAATGGGGCGCTCACGTCGGGCGAGGACATTGCCGACCTCGGCGGGCTGATCATCGCGTGGGCCGCTTGGCAGGAGCAGACGAAGGCGATGCGCCTGCGGGAAGTCGACGGCCTCACGCCGCCGCAGCGGTTCTTCGTGGGCATGGCCCAGTGGGCCTGCTCCAACGACCGCCCCGAGCAGCTGCGAGTCAACGCCATCACGGACCCCCATTCACCGGCGCGCTATCGGGTCAATGGCCTGGTGGTGAACATGCCGGAGTTCGCGGCCGCCTTCAGCTGCAAGGCCGGCAAGAAGCTGGTGAAGAAGCCGGAAGACCTCTGCAAGGTCTGGTGACGAAAATAATTCAGGGGCGATGAGCTGTTTCGCGGGCGTATTCCGTCTGTATGGGTACAGACCCCTACGGAGGAAGACGTCATGACTCGCTCGATCGCCCTGTTCCCCGCCATTGGCGCAGCCCTGTTGACCCTGGCCAGCGGTGCCCGCGCCGCGGATCTCGTGGATGCGCACACCATCAAGGCCCACGTTCCGCAGACGGAGAACGCCCGCAAGTGGGCGGATCTGATCGCCCGTACGGAGCGCGCCCTCGGCGGTTACGTCGCGGCCTGCGCGTCCGGCGAAGGTCAGGCCCTCAGCCGGGTGACCACGAATGACCTGCACATCGAGTACACGCTGGGCGAGCCCGGCACGTACCTCACGGTAGATGGCAGCAACGCCCCGGCCGGTTGCGCGGCCATGGTGGGCCTGAACACCCGCACGTCGAACGTCTGGATCTTCCCCACCAATTCGTCGGTGGTGTTCGTCCAGTTCGACGCGCCGGCGGCGGCGGGTGCACCGTCCCAGAGGCAGCTCGCCCTCGTGGAAATGCGCGGTGAGCGGATCGCGCGGATCGTCAACTTCTCGGTGACGCCGCCGGTCGCGCCCACGACCCTCGTCGCGGCCGAGTAAGAGCGGGCCCCCCGGTGGTCGCCCGCGTGGAGCACCGTATGTCGACGGCGGGCATCCCTGTAAGATGCGCCGCCGTCGCATCCGAAAAAAATGCTCCCAATGAGCGGCGAGCCGGTCACTGTCATTCTCAATCGCGCGCTGGGCGGCGACCGTGCTGCCCACGAGGACATCTTTCGCCTGCTGTATGCCGAGCTGCTGAAGCTCGCCCGCGGGCAATTGTCGAGCGCCGATGTGTCGCTGAATCCCGCCGCGCTCGTCAACGAGGCGTATCTGCGCCTGCTGAAGCGCGACACGGAGCCGATGCGTGATCGCCGCGCGTTCTACGCCTATGCGTCGCAGGCGATGCGCAGCGTGCTCATCGACTATGTCCGCGAATCCAGTGCGGAGAAGCGCGGCGCCGGGCAGCGTCCGATCACGCTTTCCACGGGAATCGCGGAGGGCATCGCGGGCACGGACGATTTCGCACGCCTCAACGATGCCCTGCTCGAGCTGCAGAGCGCCGACGAGCGCTGCTTCAAGGTAGTGGAAATGCGCTATTTCGGCGGCATGTCGGAAGAAGATATCGCGGCCCAGCTCGATATCTCGCTCGCCACCGTGAAGCGCGACTGGCGCAAGGCACGCGCGTTCCTGTTCGACCAGCTGCGATGAGCGCGCCCTACGTTTCGAAGGCTGCGCTCGCGCACTTCGACACCTGGGTCGATCTGTCGGATGGCGAACGTCCCGCCTGGCTGGCGGCCCTGAAGGTGAGCGAGCCCGAGGTGCACCAGCGCCTGCTGTCGCTGATCGATGCGGATCAGGTGGCCACCCGCAGCCCGTTCCTCAGTCCGCCCGCGGTGATCGGCGATCTCGCCGGCAAGACCTTCGGGCCGTGGCGCGTGGAGAAGCTGATCGGCACCGGCGGCATGGCGCAAGTCTGGCTCGCCCGCCGAACCGACGGCCTGTACGACGGGCTCGCGGCCATCAAGCTGCTGCGCCTCGCCTCGGCGGATCGGAGCGCGAACGAGCGCTTCGCGCGGGAAGGGCGGCTGCTCGGGCGGCTGAGCGATCCCAACATCGCACGATTGCTGGACGCGGGCGTTACTGCGGCCGGCGAGCGATTCCTGGTGCTGGAGTATGTCGACGGCGAGCGCATCGACACCTGGTGCAATCGGAACAAGCTCACGCTGGCTGCGCGCATCGATCTGTTCATCGTGGTCTGCAAGGCCGTGGCCCATGCGCACGAGAATCTCATCGTGCATCGGGATCTCAAGCCGTCGAACATCTTCGTCACCGCGGACGGCGAGGTGAAGCTGCTCGATTTCGGCGTCGGCAAGCTCGTCGCAGATGATGCAGATGCGCTTGCCCTCCACACCCAACTGACGCGCGAAGCCGGCGTCGCGATGACGCCCGCCTACGCCGCGCCCGAGCAGATCGCAGGCCAGACGGTCTCGACGTCGATGGACGTTTACGCGCTGGGGATGGTGCTGTACGAGCTGCTGAATGGCGCGCGCCCCATGCAGCCCGCCCATCCGGGCGAGGTTCCGAAGCCGCTCTGGACGCTGACGACAACGCCCGAAGAGACGGTGCGGCTGGCCGATCAGCGCAGCACCTCGACGAAAGACCTGCGCCGCGCGCTTCGCGGCGATATGGCTGCGGTGGTCGCGAAGGCCGTCAAGCCCGATCCCGAGCAGCGCTATCGCTCGGCGATGGAGCTTGCCGACGATCTGCAACGCCTGCTCGATCGTCGCCCGATTCGCGCGCGGCCCGACACGGTGCTGTATCGCGCGGGTCTCGCCGCCCGACGCCATGCGCTCGCCCTGTCGATGGCCACGGTCGTGTTCCTGAGCATCGTCGCCGGCGTAACAGGAACGGTCGTTAACGCCCGCGCTGCCGCCCGCGAAGGCGAACGGGCCGTCGCGGTGAAGAGCTTCCTTCTCGATCTGTTCGAGCAGGCGCGCGGCTCGGTGCGCGGTGGCGTGGAGGCGCGCGCCGCGACGCTCGATGACGTGCTGAATGCCGGCGCCCAGCGCGTCGAGAACGCTTTCGCCGCACAGCCGGACATTCGCGACGAGGTTTTCCAGATTCTGGTGGAGCTCTATACGGACACGGGCACGCGCGAGCAGATCGAAGCGCTGGCCCGCCGACGCGTCGCCGCCGCCAAAGCCGCATTCGGCCCCGACGATCCCCGGCTCGCACCCTCGGAAGTGATGCTTGGCGCCGTGCAGATCAACTTTGGCGTCTATGACGAAGCGAAGAGCCTGCTGGCGGACGCGCAGCGCCTGCTCGACAAGGCAGGTGACAAAACGTCGATCGAGCGGGCGCGGCTGCTGCGCTGGCAAGGCCTTCTGGCGTTGGCTACCCAGCAGAAGATTCCCTGGGACGAGCATCCGTTACGTCGCGGCATTCAGCTCATGAATGCGCGCTACGCCGGCACCGACGACCTTCTCGCAGCCCTATCGGACTTGCCGACGATCGCCTGCCAATACGGCCGCGCGGACGAAGCAATGGCTGGGGCCAACGAGCTCTATGAGCGAACGGTCGTTCGCTACGGCAAGGACAACCTGTTTGCGAGCGAGGCGACGGCGCAGCGTGCCCGCATCCTGCAGCTGACGAATCGTCCGAAGGAAGCGATCCCGCTCTGGGAAGAGTCGTTAGCGGGAATGCACAAATACGTGGGAGAAGAGAGCCCGAATATCGTCGCGGTACTCAGCCACCTGGCCGAGAGTTACGAGGCGGTGGGCCGCACGGCTGATGCGCAGCGCACGCTCGGAGACATGCACTCAGCCGCCGAGCGCCACCCCGGCAACGCGCACGTCGACGCGCTCATTGCGCGCGCGCAGGCGACGATTGAGAAGATCAAAGCCGGGCAGACGCCTCACTGCGGGGCGTAAGTCGAACGGCAGCAGCGGCTTGCCGCTCTTGTGCCGTGAGTACATCCAGAGCCCAAGGGCCAGCAGCGAGCCGCCCGGCAGCAGCAATTCGATCGCGGCATAGGGGCCAAGGTCCCGCAGCAACGCGACGACCTTCGCGGTTCTCAGTCGTTCGATGAGGATTTCCAGGGAAGCAAACATGGTGGTGTCTCTCGGGTCCAGAACGTTGTGTCTGTCCCGAGGACGATCAAGATACTGGGAGACCGACATTGGCGCGTTCACCGGAAAGGGTGAACGCGCCCTGCCAGAAGAGAGAGGCGCCGGTCTACAGGATGTAACGGCTCAGATCCTCGTTCTTCACGAGGTTGCCGAGATGATCGTCGACGTACTTCGCATCGATGGTCAGCGAGCTGCCGCCCTTCTCGGACGCGTCGTACGACACTGTTTCGAGCAGCCGCTCCATCACCGTATGCAGGCGGCGGGCGCCGATGTTCTCGGTGCGCTCGTTCACCTGATGTGCGATCTCCGCGATGCGCTTTACGCCGCTCTCGTCGAACTTCACGTCGACGCCTTCCGTCTGCATCAGCGCCTTGTACTGCGTGGTCAGCGACGCATCCGGCTCGGTCAGGATGCGCACGAAGTCTTCGACCTTCAGCGAATCCAGCTCCACGCGGATGGGCAGACGACCCTGCAGCTCCGGAATCAGATCCGACGGCTTGGACAGGCTGAACGCGCCCGAGGCGATGAAGAGCACGTGATCCGTCTTCACCGTGCCGTACTTCGTGGACACGGTCGAGCCTTCGACGAGCGGCAGCAGATCCCGCTGCACGCCTTCGCGTGACACGTCGGCGCCCATGGTTTCCTGCCGGCGCGTGACCTTGTCGATCTCGTCGATGAACACGATGCCGTTCTGCTCGGCGTTCTTCAGCGCCTGCACCTTCAGCTCGTCTTCGTTGATGAGCTTGGCGGCTTCCTCGTCGATGAGCAGCTTCTGTGCTTCCTTTACTCGCACCTTGCGCGTCTTCGTCTTGTTGCCACCGAGGTTCGCGAACATGGACTGCAGCTGCTGCTGCATCTCCTCCATTCCCGGAGGCGCCATGATCTCCACGCCCATCGGCAGCGCACGCAGCTCGAGCTCGATCTCACGGTCGTCGAGCTGGCCTTCGCGCAGCATCTTGCGGAATTTCTGACGCGTCTCGCCGTCGCGCGGCTGCAGCGGCTCGTCCGTCGAAAAGCCCATGCGGCGCGGCGCGGGCAGCAGCGCATCGAGCACGCGCTCTTCGGCGGCATCTGCCGCGCGCACGCGCACTTTCTCGATTTCCTGCTCGCGAGTGATCTTCACCGAGACGTCCACGAGCTCCTTCACGATGGAGTCGACGTCACGGCCAACGTAGCCCACTTCGGTGAACTTGGTCGCTTCGACCTTCACGAACGGCGCGTTGGCGAGCTTCGCGAGACGCCGCGCAATCTCCGTCTTGCCCACGCCGGTGGGCCCGATCATGAGAATGTTCTTCGGCGTGATTTCCTGGCGCAGCTCTTCCGGCACCTGCATGCGGCGCCAGCGGTTGCGCAGGGCGATGGCCACGGCGCGCTTCGCAGCGTTCTGGCCGATGATGTGCTTGTCCAGCTCCGCCACGATTTCGCGCGGAGTGAGCTCGTTGGCGGTCATTACTTGATCTCGTCCAGAATGAGGTTGCGATTGGTGTAGATGCAGATGTCGGCCGCGATGCCCATCGCCTTCTCGACGATGTC
>Ga0070665_100008375_pt1 | contig 10462 bp, 10 predicted proteins | sample KBSS13metaG_FD_65862 | JGI IMG/M metagenome (GOLD analysis project Ga0070665, IMG submission 65862) | Switchgrass rhizosphere microbial communities from Kellogg Biological Station, Michigan, USA - KBS S1-3 metaG | ecosystem: Host-associated > Plants > Roots > Rhizosphere > Soil ...
CAGGAGGCGCAGGTCGAGATCCTCGAGTCGCTCGAGGTGTTCCCGTCGACGCTGCCGACGCGACGCGAGTCGGCGTACGCCGCGTGGGTGAGCGTCAGCGTCGGCTGCAACAACACCTGCACGTTCTGCATCGTCCCGGCCTTGCGCGGCACGGAGAAGGACCGCCGGCCCGGCGACATCCTGGCCGAGATCCGAGCCCTGGTCGACGAGGGTGTCAGCGAGGTGACGCTGCTCGGGCAGAACGTCAACGCGTACGGCGTGGAGTTCGGTGACCGGCAGGCGTTCGGCAAGCTCCTCCGCGCGACCGGTGAGGTCGACGGCCTCGAGCGCGTGCGCTTCACCAGCCCCCACCCCGCGGAGTTCCGCGACGACGTGATCGCAGCCATGGCCGAGACGCCCAACGTCATGCACCAGCTGCACATGCCGTTGCAGTCCGGCTCCGACCGGGTCCTCAGGGCGATGCGGCGGTCCTACCGCCGTGAGAAGTACCTCGGCATCATCGACCGCGTCCGGGCCGCCATGCCCGACGCCGCGCTCTCGACCGACATCATCGTCGGCTTCCCCGGTGAGACCGAGGAGGACTTCGTGCAGACCCTCGAGGTGGTGCGCGAGGCGCGTTTCGCCGCGGCGTTCACCTTCCAGTACTCCTTCCGCCCCGGCACCCCGGCCGCGACGATGCCCGACCAGGTGCCGCCGGGCGTCGTGCGCGAACGCTACGAGCGTCTGGTCGAGGTCGTCACCGAGATCGCCTGGGCGGAGAACCAGCGTCTGCTCGGCGCGCGCGTCGAGCTGCTGGTCGCCGAGGGAGAGGGACGCAAGGACGCCGCGACCCACCGGCTCAGTGGCCGTGCCCGTGACAACCGGCTGGTGCACTTCGACGCGTCGTCGATCGAGCCTGTCGAGACCATTCGCCCGGGCGACGTCGTCGAGGTCGAGATCACCTACGCCGCGCCCCACCACCTGGTCGCCGACGGACCGGTCCTGGCCCACCGACGTACCCGCTCCGGTGACGCCTGGGAGTCACGCACCGCGCCTCCGTCGAGCGCCGTGGGTCTCGGGATGCCGACGATCGGGACGCCGGCCCCGGTCGAGCCCAGCGTCTGCGGCTGACGTCAGGCCTTCTTGTACGGCGCGTCCTTGCTGCGCGGGTCGCGCGAGGGGTAGCCGGCCTTCGGTTCGAGGCCGTCGGGGTTGTCCTCGGGGCCCTGGTCGAGCTCCGCGTCCGACCCCACGACGTCGCCGGCCTGGTCGGTGTGGGCGGGGGCGCTGGTGTCGCGCTCGCCGTCCGTCGCCTCGGTGCCGCCGCCGGTCGGACCGACCCGCTCGCTGCTGACCCCCATCTCCCCGGCGGCCCGGTCGGGCCCGCCGGCACTCGGACTGGAGTCGGCCAGCTCGGTCGGCTGCTCGTGGCCGGTGCCGTCCTCCGGTCGCTCGCTCATGCGGGGTCCTCCTGCTCGGGCTCGCTGGCGCCGTCGCTGGAGGCACCGTCGTTGGTCTTCTCCGGCTCGGTGATCTCGTCCGGCAGGTCGTCCTCGACCCGCTCGTTCCCGACCCGGCTCAGGTCGGGCACCAGGGGCGGTTCGTCGAACTGGCTCTCCTGGATGGCGTCCACGCCACCGGGTGGTGGGTCGGCGGGCTCGATCTCCGGGCTCGGTTGTTCACCCAAGTCGGTCACCATCTCTGTTCTTCCCTCCCCTTCGCGCCGTCGGGCCGGCGCGTCCTGTTCAGAAGCCGAACGTGGTGTAGCTGTCGATCCCCGTACCCAGTCGCTCGAGAACGACGCGCTCGTGCGGCACCACCGGCTCGGGGAGGGCGTCCAGCGAGAACCAGCGCAGGGCGGCGCACTTCGACGGCTCGACGATGCGCGGCTCACCGGTCCAGGCGCGGCAGGTGAAGAAGAAGTCGATGCGCTCGTCGATCGGATCGGCATGCGCGGTGCGCTGCATCGAGGTGACGAACGTCAGCTCCCCGACCTCGACGCCGGCCTCCTCGCGCACCTCGCGCCGGGCGGCGTCGTACGCCGTCTCACCGCGCTCGACATGGCCGGCGGCGGCGGCCCAGTGGTCGTCCATGTATCCGGTGTTCTGCCGCAGCTGGAGCAGCACCTCGTCGCCGCCACGTGGGCCCGGCCGAAGCAGGTACACGTAGGACGCCGGAACGACGACGAAGCGCTCGATCACACCGGGCTCAGGGAGCGGTGTCGCCGTCGCCGGTCTTCTCCTCGGCGATGTCCTGGGCCTTGTCGACCTGGGCGGCGTACTTGCCGCCGGTCTTCTCGTCGACCGCGTCACCGGCCTTCTCGATGGCCTGGTCGACCTGCTTGTCATGCTTGCCGATCAGCTTCTTGGCCTCGTCGAGCAATCCCATGCTGGTGCCTCCCGTGTCGGGCCGCGAACGCGACCGTTGCCGCCACGCTAGCGCTGCTCGCCCCAGTTGAGGAGGGCGCTCGGCACGTGATCGTGGGCGCCCGAGGAGGACGCAGGGCCCACCCGCTGTCGTTGGTGGAGGAGGGCGCTGTGGTCGGTCGCTGTCGGTGTGGAGGAGGGCGCTGTGGTCGGTCGCTGTCGGTGGTGGAGGAGGGCGCTCTGCGCCCGTCTCGAGACCACCTCCCGCAACGTCAGTGCACGCCCAGGTCCTGGACCAGCCGGATCACGTAGAACACCACCGGCAGCCCGAACACCACGAGCATGATCCAGGCGACGACCCGGTGGTAGGCGCGCGACGAGTCGAGCCGGCTGGCGAAGTCCAGCAGCGCGCCGTCGGGCACGTGATGAGTGAGTCCGATCCGGCGGGCCTCGTCGGGCAGCCGCGTGCCGGGGAACCAGTACGGCGGGGCGTCGTCGTCGAGGCCGAAGTCCTCGTCGAACTCGTCCTCCTGCACCTCCCGCACGTCACCACACTAAGCCCGACCGGAAGCCGGGTCCGCGGCTGACAGACTGGTGACCATGTCGAGTGCGGCGGTCCCGCCGATCGTGGCCGTCGTCGGGGCGACCGCGGCCGGCAAGAGCGGACTCTCGCTCGACCTGGCCGAGCGCCTCGACGGCGAGATCGTCAATACCGACGCGATGGCCGTCTACCGCGGGATGGACATCGGCACCGCCAAGCCTTCGGTGGCCGACCGCCGCCGCGTCCCTCACCACCTCCTCGACCTGCTCGAGGTGACCGAGCCGCTGACCGTCGCGGAGTTCCAGGCCTGGGCCCGGGCGGCCGTCGCCGAGATCCGTGGCCGGGGCCGGACCCCGGTGCTCGTCGGTGGGTCGGCGCTCTACACCCGCGCGGTCCTGGACCGGTTCGAGTTCCCCGGCACCGATCCCGACGTACGCCGCGAGCTCGAGGCCGAGCTGACCCAGCTGGGGGCGCCGACGCTGCATGCCCGCCTCGCGGAGGCCGACCCCGAGGCGGCGGCCAGGATCCTCCCCGACAACGGCCGCCGGATCGTCCGGGCCCTGGAGGTCGTCACTCTCACCGGCCGGCCTTTCGGCGCGAGCCTTCCCGAGCACACGTACGCCGATCCGCGCAGCATCCAGATCGGCGTCGACATCGACCGCCCGAGCCTCGATCCACGGATCGCCCGGCGTGTGCAGGAGATGTTCGACGCCGGCCTCGTCGAGGAGGTACGCCGCCTCCTCGCCGCCGGACTCGCCGACGGCCGCACCGCCCGGACCGCGATCGGCTACCGCGAGGTGACGGCGTACCTCGCCGGCGAGACCTCGCTCGACGACGCGATCGAGACGACCACGACCGCGACCCGGCGCTTCTCGAGACGGCAGGACAGCTGGTTCCGCAAGGACCCGCGGGTGGTGTGGGTCGGGTGGGACGACCCGGACCGGGTGGAGCGGGCGGTGGTCGCCGCCCGCGCCCTGGACTGAACGGGTCGACATCGGGGTACGGGTGTCGCACAGTGGAGAAGACGTCGTTCTCGGGAGGAACCATGACGCACCCGGCGCGGGCTGCTGTGCCCGCCATCCTCGGCCTCACCGCCGCCCTGCTCGTCACCGCCACGTCTGCGACGGCCGGAGCCGGGCAGTACTCGGGGCGGCACACCGAGAAGGTGCCGACCAGCGTCGGCTACGGCGGCGCGGTGACCAGCGTCGACCCGGAGGCCTCCGCCGCGGGTCTGCGCGTGCTGAAGCACGGTGGCAACGCGGTCGACGCCGCGGTCGCGACGGCAGCAACCCTCGGCGTCACCGAGCCCTACTCCACGGGCATCGGCGGCGGTGGCTTCTTCGTCTACTACGACGCGAGGACCGGCCGCGTGCACACCATCGACGGCCGCGAGACCGCGCCCGAGTCGATGCCGCACGACGCGTTCATCGACCCGTCGACGGGCAAGCCCTACAACTTCACGCCCGAGCTGGTCACCAGCGGCGTGTCCGTCGGCGTCCCGGGCTCGCTGGCCACCTGGCACACGGCTCTGAAGCAGTGGGGGACGACGAGTCTCGGCCGCGCGCTGAGGCCCGCCATCGGAGTCGCCCGACGGGGCTTCGTCGTGGACCCGACATTCCACCAGCAGACCGAGGAGAACAAGCTCCGCTTCGACGCGTTCACCTCGACCCGCAGGCTCTACCTGCCGAACGGCGACGCGCCGGCGGTCGGCTCGATCTTCCGCAACCCCGACCTGGCACGCACCTACGCGTTGCTGGCCAAGCGCGGGCTCAAGCCCTTCTACCGCGGGCAGATCGGCGCCGAGATCGTGCAAGCCGTGCACCACCCGCCGAAGACGTCGACCACCACGCTGCCGGTCCCGACCGGGTACATGCAGCGGCGTGACCTCGCGGCGTACCACACCATCGACCGGCGGCCGACCCACGTGAACTACCGCGGCTACGACGTCTACGGCATGGCGCCGTCCTCGAGCGGCGGCACGACCGTCGGCGAGGCGCTGAACATCATGGAGCAGTTCGACCTGCCCGCGATGGGCACCGCCGACCAGCTGCACCACTACCTCGAGGCGTCGGCGCTGGCCTTCGCCGACCGCGGTGCCTACGTCGGCGACCCGGCGTACGTCGACGTCCCCCAGTCGGACCTGCTCTCCGACACCTACGCCGCCGAACGTGCCTGCCAGATCGACCCGGCGCACGCGCTGACGAAGCCCGTGCCGCCCGGCGATGTCTCGTCGTACGACGGGCAGTGCGGCACCCCGAGCAACGCGAACACGAGCCGCGACGACCACGAGGGCCTCTCCACGTCCAACCTCACGGTCAGCGACAAGTGGGGCAACGTCGTCGAGTACACGTTGACCATCGAGCAGACCGGTGGCTCCGGGATCGTGCTGCCGCACCGCGGCTTCATCCTCAACAACGAGCTGACCGACTTCGACGCGGTCTACGACCCGGCCGACCCCAACAACATCCAGGGCGGCAAGCGGCCGCGCTCGTCGATCTCGCCCACGATCGTGCTGCAGGACGGCCGGCCGTGGCTGGCCCTCGGCTCACCGGGTGGCTCGACGATCATCACCACGGTGCTGCAGATGCTGTTCGACCGGATCGACCGGGGGATGACCATCGAGCAGGCGATCGCCGACCCGCGGGCCTCGCAGCGCAACACGGCGTCGGTCACCGCGGAGCAGTCGTTCATCGACACCTACGGTTCACTGCTCACGCCGTACGGCCACACCTTCAGCCCCGCCGGTGCTCCGGGCACGACCGCGGCCGAGATCGGCGCCGCGACCGCCATCCAGTTCGGCCCCGGCCGCCTGCTGACCGCCGTGTCCGAGCCGGTACGTCGCGGCGGTGGCTCGGCGCTGGTCGTGCACCCGTCGCCGTGAGACCGGCTGTCACACTGGAGGGGTGAGCTACCCGTTCCTCAAGGGTCACGGCACGGAGAACGACTTCGTGCTGCTGCCCGACCACGACGGATCGGTCCACGGCGACCTCTCCGCACAGCGGGTACGGGCGCTCTGCGACCGCCGCGCAGGGATCGGCGCCGACGGCGTCCTCCGTGTCATACGCGAGCGAGGACGTGAGGATCCGACGAAGTCGGAGCGCAGCGGCCGGAGCGAGACCGAAGCGAGCTCGCTCGCGAGGTGGCCTGACACGGACGACCTCCCCGAGTGGTTCATGGACTACCGCAACGCCGACGGTGGGATCGCCGAGATGTGCGGCAACGGCATCCGGCTCTTCGCCCGGCACCTGTACGACGAGGGGCTGGTGCCCGCCGACGAGCCCGTCCGGATCGCGACCCGCTCCGGCGTAAAGGTCCTGACCCGCGACGGCGACCTCCTGACCGCCGATCTCGGCGAGGCCCAGATCCACGGCGAGACCAAGGTGTCGGTGGGCGACCGGTCGTGGCCGGCGCTCCACGTCGTCGTCGGCAACCCCCATGCGGTCGTGATGGTCGACGACCTCGCCGAGGCCGGCTCGCTTCACGACGAGCCGACGTACGACGAGAGCCTCTACCCCGACGGCGTCAACGTGGAGTTCGTGGTCCGCCGCGGCCCCGACCACATCGCGATGCGCGTCCACGAACGAGGCTCCGGCGAGACCCGGTCGTGCGGCACCGGCGCGTGTGCCGCCGCGATCGCGGCGGCACCCGAGGGACCGGGTCGCTGGCGGGTCGACGTGCCGGGCGGGACCCTCCGGGTCTCGCGGGACGAGGCCGGTCACGTCTTCCTGACCGGCCCCGCCGTCATCGTCGCGCGCGGCCGCACCGACGTGTGAAGTCGTGTGTCTGAGCGAGGACTGCCGGACCGGCGTCAGCCGGTCCGGCAACCGGAGCGAACGCCGCCGCGAGCTTGCTCGCAAGGCCGACACACCCCCTCGCTAGGCTCCGCCGCATGGAGATCTCAGGTTCCGCGGCGATCGTCACCGGCGCTGCGTCGGGCATCGGTGCGGCCGTGGCCCGGCGGCTCGCCGGGGCAGGGGCGAAGGTGCTGCTGGCCGATGTGCAGGACGACAAGGGGCAGGCGCTGGCCGACGAGCTGGGTGGCGCGTTCGCCCACGTCGACGTCACCGAGACCGACCAGATCACGGCCGCGGTCGACCGGGCCGCCGAGCTCGGCGACCTGCGGATCCTGGTGAACTCCGCCGGCATCGGCCCCGCTGCCCGCACCGTCGGCCGCGACGGCACCTACGCCTCGGCGCACGACCTCGAGCTGTACAAGAAGGTGATCGCGATCAACCTGATCGGCACCTTCGACATGGTCCGGATCGCCGGCACCGCGATGTCGCGGCTCGACCCCCTCGAGTCCGGCGAGCGCGGCGCGATCGTCAACATGGCCAGCGTCGCGGCGTTCGAGGGCCAGATCGGCCAGGCGGCGTACTCCTCCTCCAAGGGCGGCATCGTCGGCATGACGCTGCCGGTCGCGCGCGACCTGTCGGCGATCGCGGTGCGGGTCAACACCGTCGCGCCCGGGCTGATCGACACCCCGATCTACGGCGAGGGCGAGCAGGCTGAGGTGTTCAAGGCGCGGCTGGGGGAGTCGGTACTGTTCCCCAAGCGGCTCGGTACGCCGGACGAGCTCGCGTCGATGGTGCTGGAGTGCCTGCGCAACTCGTACATGAACGGCGCCGTCGTCCGGGTCGACGGTGGCATCCGGATGCCACCGAAGTGAGCGCGGCCTAGCATGCGCGCGGTCGTCGTCCGGGACCCCGGCGGACCGGAGGCGCTGACCCTGGTCGACGTGCCCCCGCCTCGTCCGGAGCGCGGCGAGGTGCTGATCGAGGTCGAGGCGGTCGGCGTCAACCCGGTCGACCTCGGCACTCGCGCGGATCCGTCGTGGGCGGGCGTGAGCCCGCCGTACGTCGTGGGCTACGAGCTGGCCGGACGCGTGGTCGAGACCGGCGAACCGGTCTGGGCACTGCTGCCCGTGCAGGGCACGCGGCAGGGTGCTCTGGCCGAGCGGGTCGTGGTCGCCCGCGAGTACGTCGCGCCCCGGCCGCCGGAGCTGGACCCGATCGTGGCCGCGGCGCTGCCGATGGCCGGCAGCACGGCGCTCCAGGTGCTGCAGCGGATGCCGCTGACGGCCGGCTCGTGGGTGCTGGTCCATGGAGCTGCCGGTGGTGTGGGGCACCTGCTGGTCCAGATGGCCCGGGGCCTGGGGCTGCGCGTGGCCGCGGCGTCCCGTCCGCACGATCGACGCCGGCTCGAGGAGCTCGGCGTCGACCTCTGGCTCGACCGCGCCGAGCCCGCCCCGGCCGAGGCGGCCGTCGCCGGCCTCGGACACGAGCTGGACGCCGTCGTCGACCTGGTCGGCGGACAGCTGGAGCCGTCGCTGCCCTTCGTCCGCGTCGGTGGTCACGCCGCCACCATCGTCGACCTGTCGGGCGATCTCGACCTTGCGATCGATCGGAACATCGACCTGCACGGCGTCCTGATGCGGGCCGGCCGAGACCGGCTCTACGAGCTCGCCGCCGAGGTCGCCGCCGGCGTCCGCCCGCACGTCACCGACACCTATCCCCTCGAACGCGTCGCCGACGCCCACCGCCGCCTCGAGGCCGGCCGCGTCGGGGGCAAGCTCGTGATCACGGTGTCCTAGCGAGGGACCAACCCCGCGTCACAGGAACCTTCAGGCGCGCACCCGTGCGCTCGTGGGGTCGTACATCGGCCGCAGCGAGACCTCCGCGGCGTGCCGCGCCCCGGCGATGTCGACCTCCCAGGTGCCGGCGTCGAGCCAGTCCTTGGTGATCTTCTCGTCCGCGGTCACGAAGGCGAGGCCGACGGAGGAGCCGAGCGTCCAGCCGTACGACGCCGCCCGCACGTAGCCGACGACGTCACCGTCCCGCAGCACCGGCTCCGCGTGGTAGAGCAGGGGCTCGGGGTCGCGCAGCACGATCTGCACCAGCCGCCGGGTCGAGGGGAACGCCGCCTTGCGTGCCAGCAGCGCCCCCCGGCCGCGAAAGTCGGTGTCCCAGGCGACCGCGAAGCCGAGGCCGACGTCCAATGGACAATCCGTGTTGTCTATGTCGTGACCGAAGTCGCGGTAGGCCTTCTCCATCCGCAAGGACGCCAGCGCCTTGAGACCGACCGGCCGCACCCCGTCGCCCGCAGCGAGCGCGTCGTAGAGCTCGAGGGCGCGGTCGGCCGCGACGTACAGCTCGTAGCCGAGCTCGCCGAGGTAGGTGATCCGGGCGCAGGTCACCGGGACACCGGCCACCTCGATCTCACGCACGCCGCGGAACGGCCAGGCCTCGGTCGACAGGTCCGCGTCGGTGAGCGATGCCAGGACGTCGCGCGAGGCCGGACCCTGGAGGTTGAGCTGGGCGTACGCCGTGGTCACGTCGTCGACGATGACCTCGCGCCCGCGGCTCGCGCGTCGCAGGATCCCGCGGACGTGGCCGTGCGCGGTGTCGGAGGCGACCACCCAGAACCGGTCGGCGAGCTTCGAGACGGTCAGGTCGGCCTCGATCCGGCCGTCGTCGTTCAGCCACTGGGTGTAGGTGATCCAGCCCGGATCGCCGTTGACATCTCCGGCCGAGAGGAAGTCGAGCATCGCGCCGGCCTCGGGGCCGGTGACGGAGAACTTCGCCATGAACGACATGTCCATCAGCCCGACGCCCTCGCGGACGGTGCGGTGCTCCGCCTCCCACTGCTCGAACCACGGCGCCCGCTGCCAGGTCGGCTCGGCGACCGCGGTCGCGCCGGGTCCCGCGAACCAGTCGGCGCCCTCCCAGCCGGACACCTCGCGCAGGAGCCCGCCGTTGCTGACGAGTCGGTCGTGGACCGGCGAGAGCAGCCGGTCGCGCATCGTGCGCAGCTGCTTGCCCGGCGTGTGCGCGGCGTACACCGTGCCGAGGATCTCGGTGGTGCGCTCGCGTCGGTACGCCGGCTCGAGCTGGTCCTTGCGGAACCGGGCGACGTCCCAGGCCGTGACGTCGACGTCGGGGAGCCCGGAGACGATCCAGTGCGCGAGCACCCGGCCGAGGCCGCCCGCCGAGAGGACGCCGACGGAGTTCATTCCGGCGGCGACGAAGTAGTTGCGGAGGTCCGGCGCCTCACCGACGGCCGGCGTCAGGTCGGGCGTGAACGACTCCGGCCCGCAGAAGAAGGTCCGCACACCGACCTCGAGGGTGATCGGCACGCGCTCCATGGCTTTCTCCAGGAACGGGCCCATCCGGTCCCAGTCGGGCTTGAGCGTGGTGAAGGACGCCGAGCGGGGGATGCCGTCGACCGACCACGCGGCGGCGTGCGGCTCGAAGAGGCCGACCATCATCCCGCCGCCCTCCTCGCGGTAGTAGCCGTACGACGCGGGGTCCTCGAAGATCGGCGCGTTCGGGTCGATCCCGTCGATGGTGTCGGTGATCAGGTAGTAGTGCTCGGCAGCCTGGTTCGGGATCACCACTCCCGACTTCTGGCCGAGCTCGCGCGCCCACATGCCGGTGCAGTTGACGACGTACTCGCACTCGACGGTCTCGCTCCCATCGTCGGTCGAGCTGCTTTCGTCGGTCGAGCTGCTTTCGTCGGTCGAGCTGCTTTCGTCGGTCGAGCTGCTTTCGTCGGTCGAGCTGCTTTCGTCGGTCGAGCC
>Ga0070665_100008376_pt1 | contig 10461 bp, 11 predicted proteins | sample KBSS13metaG_FD_65862 | JGI IMG/M metagenome (GOLD analysis project Ga0070665, IMG submission 65862) | Switchgrass rhizosphere microbial communities from Kellogg Biological Station, Michigan, USA - KBS S1-3 metaG | ecosystem: Host-associated > Plants > Roots > Rhizosphere > Soil ...
CCCGACACGTCGCGGGTGATCGAGGGGTTGTCCGATTTGCGCGAGATCTTGTCGATCTCGTCGATGTAGACGATGCCGCGCTGGGCGCGCTCGACATTGTAGTCAGCGGCCTGCAGCAATTTCAGGATGATGTTTTCGACGTCCTCGCCGACATAGCCGGCCTCGGTCAGCGTCGTGGCGTCGGCCATGGTGAAGGGCACGTCGATGATGCGGGCCAGCGTCTGTGCCAGCAGCGTCTTGCCGCAGCCGGTCGGGCCCATCAGCAGGATGTTCGACTTCGCCAGCTCGACATCGTTGCTCTTGCTGGCGTGCGCCAGCCGCTTGTAGTGGTTGTGGACGGCCACCGACAGCACGCGCTTGGCGTAGGCCTGGCCGATCACATAATCGTCAAGAACCTTCAGAATCTCCTGCGGTGTCGGCACGCCTTCGCGCGACTTCACCATCGAGGTCTTGTTCTCCTCGCGGATGATGTCCATGCACAGCTCGACGCATTCGTCGCAGATGAACACCGTCGGACCGGCGATCAGCTTGCGCACTTCGTGCTGGCTCTTGCCGCAGAACGAACAGTACAGCGTGTTCTTGGAATCACCGCCGCTGCTGCTGACCTTGCTCATGTCTCAAGTCCTTTTCAGTGCCGCCTGGCCGATGGTCCGGTTCGATGGCCTAAACAGTAATCTATGGCCGGAATGCGCCGCTGCCAAGGCGGTTACCCGTCACAGCGCCGCTCCGTACCCAGAACAAATCAGAAGAACGCGGCGATGATTCGCAAAGCCCCACCGAAGCTAAGCCGTCGAAAATCAACAAGGGCTTAACGTAGGTCGCTCGACGGGTCGAGGGAACAGTTATTTGTGACAGAAATGTCGCACAGGGTTTCAAAAGTGCGACATTTCCGTGGGCCGGCGGAAAAAGCCTATGCCGCAACCGCGCCCTCCGTGGGCTCGCGCGTCGTGATCACCTTGTCGACGATGCCGAAATCCCTGGCTTCGTCGGCCGTCATGAAATGGTCGCGGTCGAGCGTGCGCTCGATGGTTTCCATGTCGCGGCCGGTGTGCTTGACATAAATCTCGTTGAGCCGGCGCTTCATCTTGATGATGTCCTGGGCGTGGCGCTCGATGTCCGAGGCCTGGCCCTGGAAGCCGCCGGACGGCTGGTGCACCATGATGCGGGCGTTGGGCGTGGCAAAGCGCAAATCCTTGTGGCCGGCGCACAAGAGCAGCGACCCCATCGAGGCGGCCTGCCCCACGCACAGCGTCGAGACCGGCGGCTTGATGAACTGCATGGTGTCGTAGATCGCCATGCCGCTCGTCACCACGCCGCCCGGCGAATTGATGTAGAGCGAGATTTCCTTCTTCGGGTTCTCGGCCTCGAGGAACAGAAGCTGCGCGCACACCAGCGTCGCCATGCCGTCTTCGACCGGACCGGTGATGAAGATGATGCGCTCCTTCAGGAGCCGCGAGAAAATGTCATATGCCCGCTCGCCGCGGTTGGTCTGCTCGACCACCATCGGCACGAGATTCATTACGGTCTGGACCGGATCTTTCATGGAAATCCCTTTTCAAAGCGGGCGCGCGCCCGGACGGGCGGAATCACGCGGAAACCTTGGCCGATAGATAGGATGGCGGCTTGGCCTTGTGCAAGGCCGAGCCAAACTTAGCGTACACGCAAAGCTTCCCTTAACAAATCATGGAGAATTCGGCTTCCGCTCAGTCGCCAATTGCATATGATCGGGAAAGTTGCGGTGTTGCGTATCTGGGGTTGTTGCCATGTCCTTGAAGCCAGTGCCTGCCAAGGCAGTGCCTGCCGTTACGGCATTCGCCGTCATCCTTGCTAGTTTCGGCCAGTCCTATGCCGGCGGCAAAGCCGTCGAATGCTACGAACCCTACCGCACGGCGCCGGCCTACGGCACCGTGCAGGAACGCGTGCTGCTGCGCGGCGCCAGAAGCCGGATCGACCGCGTGCCAGCGATCTACGGGACGCAGCAGGTACGTCGGCTGGTTTCGCCGGAACGCACCGAAATTCGCGTCATTCCCGCCCAATACAGCTATGTGCGCGAAAAGGTCCTGCTCTACGACGAGACCACGGTCGAGCGAACCGTCCCGGCGGTGACGCGCACCGAATACCGTCGCGTCAAGGTCAGCGATGGTGGCTATGCCTGGGAGTACCGCACCATCAACGGCAAGCGGGTGCTGTGCAAGGTCAAGCGCAAGGCTGTCTACGACACCGTTGCCGAAACCGTCGTGGTGAAGAAGGCACGCGTGGTGCGTGAGCGCGTGCCGGCGCAATGGGGCTATCAGAAGCGCGCCGTGCTGGTCGCCGAGGAACGCCGCGAGGCCATCACCATCCCCGCCGAATGGGGCTATTCGACCGAACAGGTGCTGATCCAGCCGGAGCAGCGCACCTACATCGAGATTCCTGCGGAGTACAAGGTCGTCGACCGCCAGGTGGTAGTCAGCGAAGGCTCGTCCGGCTGGCGGCGCGTGGCGATCCCCCGGCATTGCGGGGGGTAGTGGGCGAGCCGCAACTCAGCTTGGCGTGATCAACGTCAACGTAGGAAAGTAGGTTCGATATCTTCCGACGTCTCGGGTCAAGACAGGCCATTCGCTGACGGCGGCATGAGCGCCGACAAAGAAGTCGGGCAGCACGCTCGTCCGCAAGCCACCCGACCTACGATACTGGGCGAACACCTTACCAGCCAGGAAAAGGGCGGCGCGCGGGAAGGGAGCGATCTCCAGGCCGGCTCTTTGGACAAACGCGTCGAGATCTTCAACACGGCTATAGCGGACAGCAAGCTCGGCGTAGATGACGTCGTTGATCAGTAGCGGGCCGCGCAGCGACGCGGCTTCGAGCTCAGCGATCGACCAATCCGCCCAGACCGGATCATCGGTGACAAGATCGAGCAGAACGTTGGTATCGACCAGCGTCACGCTTCGCCGCGGGTCAACGCCATGATTGCGTCGGTCCCGAGACCTTCACCGGCATGGCCACGCAGTTTGCTGAAGCGGTTTGCCGGCCGTTTTTCATCGGCGCGCACCAGCACGATGCTGCCGTCGCTCGCGCGACGGAAATCGACCTTGCTACCCGCCGCAATTCCCAGCAGGTCGCGAACAGGCTTGGGTATGGTCACCTGGCCCTTGGCGGTTACGGTCGCAGTCATTTGATCTCTCGGTAAGGACTTGTCTCAAGAAGGTATTACTTCGCCCTATGAAATTCAAGCTTGAGGCAGAGTGATCTCCTCCGCCCGTAGCCACCTCTTCAACGCATCTGTGTCGCCATCCTCCACCGCACCGGCGACGCGCCGGCCGACCGCCGCGCCAAACTTGTAGCCATGGCCGGAGCAGGCCGAGACGACCAGGCAGCGGCCGCGCTCCCAGGCGGCAAAACGCTCGTCCGGCGTGAACGTGTAGGCGCAGGTCACGACGTCCCTCACCCGATGTTCCGATATGCGGGCGATCGGCGGCCCAAACAGGTCGCGGATCGCCTCGCCCTCGCCTTCGACGGGAACGCGGTTCCAGTCTGCGTCGCTGGTCGCCACCTTGTGCAGGCCGGAGCCGAATTTCAGGCCGGCGCCGCCGGATGGCGGGATGATGTAGCCGTCGATCCTGCCGATGCCCATGATGACTGGCGCTGCGTGCCATGCCCTGGCGAGGTCAGCCGGCGGGTCGAGGTAGACGACCGCGGTTCGGTAGGTCTTCAGCTCGCCGTCGAGGTCGGGGAACAGTTTCAGCACCCAGGCGCCGGCCGTCACCACGACGCGGTCGGCCTGCAACAGCGCACCCTCGGCGAGCTCGACCCTGCCGTGATCGACGTCGACCCACGCCACCTTGCTGTTGGTGTAGACCGAGGCGCCATTCTTGCGCAGCCAGCCGCCGATACCGGCGGCGATCTTGCGGCAATGCAGCGCCCCGCCTTCCGGCGACTGGAAGGCGTAGCGGAACGAGCCTGCTTCGAGGAACGGCCAGCGCTGAACGGCGGCGTCGGTGGTGATCAATTCGAATGGATAGCCGCCCTCCTCCAGCGCTTCGCGATATTCCTCGGCCGCGTCGCCGGCATCGCGCGACACGCACAGGAAGCCGCGCGGGTCGTGATGGCTCTCGCCGAGGTCGCCCCACAACTCGGTCCATGCCGCATAGGCCTCGGTGATGGCGCGGCCATAGCCGTTCGACTTGCCGTAGGCGCGACGGATGATGCGGTGATGATCGCCGGATGCGGCCAGCGGATTGGGGATTTCGCCTTGCTCGAGCAGCGTGACCTGATGGCCGCGCTTCAACAGCGACCACGCCGTCGACAATCCGGCGATGCCTGCGCCGACCACGATTACCCGCATGGATTGCCCCTTCCGGCCCCGAAATCAGGAGGGACACCTTAGGGTGCGAAAGGGGATTGGCAAGAAGGGCCAGCCCGATTGTCCGACGTAAGCGCTGCCCCTCAGGGCAGCATATTCCCAGACCGCATTATCCGTATCATCCCTCCGCCCTCACCAGTTCCGCCGTGCGTTGCAGCCAGTCGGCAGGATCGGTGCGGTGATAGACGCGCTCCGCCGGTTCGATGTTGTCGAGAAATTTCTGGTAGATTAGCGCCTGCCGGGCAGCGGCGACCGGCGCCAGAAATTTTGAGGCGCGGGCCGGATCCGAGCCAGGCAGAGCGTCGCGCCAGCAAGCGTCCCAATGCATGCGCAGCGCTTCCACATCCTCCGCGGGGATGCGGCTGAGGAAGGCTGGCTGGTCGAGCAAGGGATGGCCGATGCCGCTGTCGCCCCAGTCGAGCAAGGTCAGCTGCTCGTCGGTGCCGCGAAAATTGCCAGGGTGGAAATCGCCATGCACCAGCGTGTCCGGTAATCCGCACGCCGCGATCTCGACAAAACGGCGCGGCAGGCCGACCATGAACCTGTCGAGCAGCGTGGCGTCATCGGCCGGAAGCTCGCCGCGCGTGCGGTCGAGCACATCGGCTATCGCGGCCGTCAGCGCCGGCCCACGCCAGTCGGGCAAGCCCAGCGCTTGAAGCTCGTCGAGCCGGTTCCGCCAAGCCATCTGCATGGCGACAAGCAACGCCACCATCTCCAGCAGCCGCGGCAATGGCGCCTCGTAAAGATCCTCGCCGGGAATTTCAGCGAGCAGCACCCGGCCGCCATCGTGGCCGAGCAATTGCGGAACCGGGCCGGGCGCCAGCGCTGCGAGAATGCCGCCCTCATGGGCGAAGAATGGCGGCACTACTTTCAGCCACGCCGTTTGCCCGGCGAGCGGAATGCGCCACACGCTGGACAGGTTCCAGCTGCGGATTTGCTCGGGCGGGCCGGCAAGCGCCATGCCGCGGCCGTCGAGCACGGACTTTGCCCAGGCCAGGTCGGCCGCCGGTCCGCCTGCTACAGCGTAGGAGTGCCGCAGCGGATGCGGATCAAGCCTGCCCGTCCACGGTTCGGCAGGAACCGACTCGCGTACCTCGGCGAGATAGGTGACGGCTCCGCCATGCGGCCGGTCGCGCTCCGTCTCCAGCAATCGCAAGACGGTGACGTTGACGCCGTGCTGTTGCCGCGCCGCCTGCACCACGGTCTCGGCGTCCTGCCACCAGGGCAGCGCTACCGGCATTGGCGGCAAGGCGCCAACCAAGGCGCCGTCGGGGGTCACCAGCACCAGCCTGGCGATACGCCGCGGCTGTGCCGCCGCCTGGTCGATCGTCGCTTCGCTCATATCGCCTCAAGAAGTCCGAGTCTTGAAATCTGGCTCTTGCGCAAGAACCTGCTGCACGTTCAATACCGCGAACCGGAATTTTCGCATGCCCGCCTACACGATTTCCAGTGACGCACATGCCGGCGCCAACCCACGCGACCGCGCTTTCTTCCAAGACCCTTACGCTTTCTACCGGGATGCCCACGCGGTCTCGCCAAGTTTTTTCTGGGAGGATTATGGCCGTTGGTGTTTTGGCGGTTTCGGCGAGGTCAGCGCCTTGCTGCGCGACAAGCGTTTCGGCCGGCAAATCCTGCATGTCGCAACGCGCGAACAGCTCGGACTGCCCGAACCGAAACCCTATCTCGCCGCCTTCGACCAGACGGAGAAGTATTCGCTGCTCAATCTGGAGCCGCCCGCCCATACGCGGCTGAGGGCGCTGGTCAACCGCGCCTTCGTGTCGCGCCATGTCGAGCAATTGCGGCCGCGCATCGAGCGCCTTGCCAACGAGCTGATCGACGGCTTTGCCGGCGACGGCGAGGTCGAACTGCTGAAGGCCTATGCCGCGCCGATCCCGGCGATCGTCATTGCCGAGATGCTCGGCCTGCCGGCCGAGATGGCGATGCAGCTGGTCGACTGGTCGAACCGCATGGTCACCATGTACATGTTCGCCGTCACCCGCGAGACCGAGCTCGACGCCAACCAGGCCTCGGCCGAGTTCATGGCCTATCTCTCCGGCGTCATCGCCGAGCGGCGCAAGCAGCCGCAGGAAGATCTCCTGACCCACATGATCACGGCCGAGGTCGACGGCCAGAAACTCAGCGACGATGAGATCATGTCGACGGCCATCCTGCTGCTCAACGCCGGCCACGAGGCGACCGTCCACACGACCGGCAACGCCGCCAAGACGATTCTTCAAAGCGGGCTCGACCCGAAAGCGTTGTTCGCCAGCGAGGCGCAGACGGCGGCCACCGTCGAGGAATGCCTGCGTTACGACGCGCCGCTGCATATGTTCACGCGCTATGCGCTTGGCGACATCGAGTTCGGCGGCCGGCGCTTCAAGCTCGGCGACACGATCGGCCTGATGCTTGCCGCCGCCAACCGCGATCCGCAGCGCTTTACCGACGCCGACCGCTTCGATCCGTTGCGCGGCGACGGCGCCAACGTCTCGTTCGGCGCCGGCATCCATTTCTGCATCGGCGCGCCGCTCGCGAGGATCGAATTGCAGGTGGCGCTGCGCGTGCTGTTCGAGCGGTTGCCACGCTTACGCCTTGCGGCAGAGCCTCGATACAGCGACACCTATCACTTCCATGGACTGGAACGGCTGGACGTCGCGTTTTAGCGGACGACCCTAAAGCCTGATCACATATTCCTTGCGAGTCGTTTGAAGGACTTCCCAGCTTCCCTTGAAGCCGGGTCTCAAGACGAAGGCGTCGCCGGCCCGCACCGTCCTGGCCTCGCCGCCGTCCTCCGTGATCACCGAAACGCCGGACAGGATGTGGCAGAACTCCCATTCGTCATATTCGATGCGCCATTTGCCGGGCGTTGCCTCCCAGATGCCGGCATAGAGGCCGCCTCCGGCCTCTTCCGCGTTCCAGGTGCGGAATTTCGGATCGCCCGAGATCACCCGTCCGGCGGCGGGTGCACCAGCTTCCGGCTCGACGGCGTCGGTGTCGATCGTCAGGAATTTTGCGGTCATCGCTATGCCTGAACTTTTCCCAGGGCCTGCTCCAGGTCGGCGATGATGTCCTCGACATCCTCGATGCCGACCGACAGCCGCACCACATCCGGGCCGGCGCCGGCCGCCACCTTCTGCTCGTCCGACAATTGCCGGTGCGTGGTCGATGCCGGGTGTATGATCAGCGATTTGGTGTCGCCGACATTGGCCAGATGCGAGAACAGCTCGACCGATTCGACCAGCCTGATGCCAGCCGGATAGCCGCCGTTCAGCCCGAAGGTGAAGACGGCGCCGGCGCCGAGCGGCGAGTACTTGTTCTTCATGGCGTGGTTGGCGTCGCTGGGCAGGCCGGGGTAGGACACCCAGGCGACCTTGGGATGCTTCGACAGCCATTCGGCGACGGCCTGGGCATTGTCGCAATGGCGCTGCATCCGGAGCGGCAGCGTCTCCAGGCCGGTCAGGATCAGGAAGGCGTTGAACGGCGAGATCGCCGGGCCGAGATCGCGCAGGCCCAGCACCCGGCAGGCGATGGCGAAGGCGAAATTGCCAAAGGTTTCGTGCAGCACGACGCCGCCATATTCAGGTCGCGGCTCCGACAGCATGGGGTAGTTGCCGGTCTTCGACCAGTTGAAGGTTCCGCCGTCGATGATGGCACCACCCATCGAATTGCCGTGGCCGCCGATGAATTTGGTCAGCGAATGCACGACGATGTCGGCGCCGTGCTCGATCGGCCGCACCAGATACGGGCTGGCCAGCGTGTTGTCGACGATCAGCGGCAGGTCGTGCGCGCGCGCGACGTCGCCGATCTTCTCGATGTCGACGAACTCGCCGCCCGGATTGGCCAGGCTCTCGATGAAGATGCCGCGGGTGCGCTCGTCGATCTGGCTTTCGAAGCTGGCGGAATCGTGCGGGTCAGCCCAGCGCACCTCCCACGCGAAATTTTTGAAGGCGTGGCCGAACTGGTTGATCGAGCCGCCATAGAGCCGCCGCGCCGCCACGAAATTGTCGCCGGGGCTGAGGATGGTATGGAACACCAGCAATTGCGCGCCATGGCCGGACGCCGTGGCGAGACCCGCCGTGCCGCCTTCGAGGGCTGCCAGCCGCTCCTCGAGCACTGCCTGCGTCGGGTTCATGATGCGGGTGTAGATGTTGCCGAACGCCTTCAAGCCGAACAGCGAGGCGGCGTGATCGACATCGTCGAACACGAAGGAGGTGGTCTGGTAGATCGGCGTCGCCCGCGCCCCGGTCGCCGGATCGGGCTTGGCGCCGGCATGGACGGCGAGCGTGTTGAAGCCGGGTGCGCGCTGAGACAAGAAACCCCTCCCTGGAAAAGCCGGTTCGCGGCGGGCCGCCATTCATGGCGAAGCTTGCGGCTGATTGCAAATGCGTGGGGTGAATGGTCAACAGTCAGGCAGGCTTGGGATCGTTCTCGATCAACGGCACCTCGATCAGATACCGGCCCTTGCGCAAGTCGTGCATGACATCGCTCCGGGCGAGAATGGCGGCATGATCGGAAGGGGGCGGCAAGGCCTCGTCCTCGGCCCAAAGCCGCAGCGCCTCGATGGCATTTGCGATGATATCATCTTCGCTGTCGGCCGCCGAAAACACGTCAGGCAAATCGGGAAATCGTATGCCAAAGGCGTTGTGATCGTTGGCAGCCTCGACCAAGGCGAGATATGATCTCATCGGTTGCTCCTATCAGACGGTCAGGTCACCCACCGCGCATGCCGAGCTTCTGAAACCCTGCCCGCATCACCGGCCGCTTCGACGACAGCACGCGCGAATTGACGCCGTTCCAGCCGATCTCGCCGGACAGCCGGCCATACTCGATCTTCGGGCAGCGGTTCATGACGACCTTGAGCCCCGCCGCCTCGGCCTTTGCCGCCGCCGCTTCGTCGCGGACGCCAAGCTGCATCCAGATCACCTTCGGCTTCGGCTGCATCCCCAGCGCCTGGTCGACGATGCCGGGTACCGCGTCGCTGGCGCGAAAGATGTCGACCATATCGATCGCCCCAGGAATATCGGCGAGCCTGGCGAAAACCTTGCAGCCAAGGATTTCCTTGCCGGCATGGCCTGGATTGACCGGGAAAACCTCGAAGCCCTTCGACAGCAGGTATTTCATCACGAAGAAGCTCGGCCTGACCTCGTTCGGCGAGGCGCCGACCATGGCGATCTTGCGGACAGAATGGAGGATGCCGGAGATGTAGGCGTCGTCGTAGCTGTCGTGACTCATGCGCGGCAGCGAGATGCTGCCGTCGGCGGCGATCGGGAATGCCGGGTTGTGCGCGACCTCCCAGAGATGGCCGTCCACGTCGGCGAAGTAGCCGTACCAGCCGCCCCAGAACGCCTTCTGGGGCGGTTTGACGATGCGGCCGCCGGCTTTTGCCGCCGCCGCCAGCACTGCATCGACCTCTGAGTCGGTGCGGGTGTTGTAGGCGAGCGTCGCGGATCCGATCGCGGCCGCATCGACGCCCGCATCCTCTGCGAGCTTGGCGCGCGGCCACAGGCTAAGGATCGTCCCGCCCATCTGAAAGAAGGCGACGCCGTCGGTGACGACTTCGTTGCGGGTCAGCCCCATCGCCTCATAGAAGGCGGCGGCACGGTCGAGATCGGCGACACTCAGCGTGATGATCGAGACGCGAGGTTCCATCGTCACGCCAAATCTCCTTGGTCTGCCGCCTTGCGGCGGTAGTGGTAGCGACAAAGTTCCTGGCGAAACCCCAGCGATGCATAAAGCGCGCGCGCCGGTGCGTTCTCGGCGACGACCTGCAGGCAGGCTGCAGGAGTGCCCAGCCCCCTTGCCCAGGCAAGCAAGCTGCCGAGTGTCTTCTGTGCCAGACCGCGCCGCCGAAAATCCGGATCGGTCTCGACCGATTCCAGCACCAGCAGCCCGTCATGCACCGCGCCGTAGCCAATGGAAACGATCTTGCCGTCGGCTCTCGTCGCGGCGAACCTCTTTTGACCGGGGATCGAAGCGACCATGCCGCGGAAAATCAACGCGTCACGCGTCCGATCGGCATCCATTCGAAGCCGCGCCTGCAGCCACTCGTCGTCCGGATCCGGCGTCAGCGAAACCTCCGCATCGGCCCCGGCTCGAGCGCGATCGAGATCGGCGAAGATGGT
>Ga0070665_100008378_pt1 | contig 10460 bp, 8 predicted proteins | sample KBSS13metaG_FD_65862 | JGI IMG/M metagenome (GOLD analysis project Ga0070665, IMG submission 65862) | Switchgrass rhizosphere microbial communities from Kellogg Biological Station, Michigan, USA - KBS S1-3 metaG | ecosystem: Host-associated > Plants > Roots > Rhizosphere > Soil ...
ACACGTCCAAGACTTTCTCCTTGTTTGAAACCGGCGAGGAACTGGTTCGCGGCGACGAGCCCTCCCCGACGCGCTCCGCCGTCCTCACCCGCCTCAGCCACGGTCACATCCGCATCGGCGCGTTCCAGCGGCTGGCCTTCTACGGCGAGGTCGAGAACATCAACGCGCTCGTCCGCTACTGCCTTGAGCAACTCTACGGCGAGCATCCCGCGGCTGATCCGAAGGAAAACGGACTTCGCCTGTTCGACCTCGTTGCCGGTGCAACGGCGAAGCTGGCCGCGAGCTACATGGCCGCTGGCTTCGTCCACGGCGTACTTAACAGCGACAATATCAACGTCACCGGCGAGAGCTTCGATTACGGCCCATGGCGCTTCACGCCGAAGTGGGACGACGACTTCACAGCGGCTTATTTTGACCATTACGGTCTCTATTCGTTCGGCCGCCAGCCGGAGGCGATCCACTGGGACCTCGCCCAGTTCGCCGGCTGCATGTCGCTCGTCACCGACGGGCCGCCGCTGTCGGACCTGCTTGCCGGTTGGTCCGACCGCTTCGAGGAAGAGCTGGTGTCGGCTCTACTGTGGCGGCTGGGTGTCGAGCCGACGAGCCGTCCGAACGACCGCGATCTCGCCGCGGCGCTGGTCAGGGCGCTCCAATCCGGCGAGGCCATGATCGACCGCGTCTTCCTGGATTGGCGTGGCGGCCTCGATCCCGGAGCGGAGCGTTACCCGGCCGAGAAATTTCGCAATCTCGCCAAGCTCCTCGAAGGCCGCAGCCGAAAGCCAACTCACGATTATTGGTCGGATTCAGAGCCTTGCTCGATGCATATCGAGGAGGTGGAATCCGTCTGGTCATCCATCGCGGACGATGACGATTGGCAGCCGTTCGAAGCAAAGATCGCCGCCATTCGCCGCATGGGCGAGGCCATGGCCGAGTTCGGGCCACGTGCTTGACCGTCGAGGCTCAACATGGTGAGGCGCGGTTAATGGGCGAAAAACTGGTGTCGACGGAGCCGTCGACCGGCGCGGAGTTGTGGTCGGGCGAGGTTGGCGACGCTGCCGCCGAGGTCGCCGCCGCGCGCGCTGCCTGGCCGGAATGGGCCGCCCACTCCCTCGCCTATCGCATCGAGACGCTTCGGCGCTTCGCCAATGTAGTGCGGACGCAGGCGAACAATTTCGCGGGCATGATCTCGCGCGAAACGGGCAAGCCTTTGTGGGAGGCCAAGACCGAGGTCGGCGCGGTCGTGAACAAGGTCGAGATTTCGGTCGCCGCATATGCCGACCGTACGCCTCAGAAGAAGCTGGAGGCCGCGCTCGGCAGCAAGGTCGCCGTCCGCCACAAGCCTCATGGCGTGCTGGCGGTGCTCGGCCCCTTCAACTTCCCGGCGCATTTGCCGAACGGCCATATTGTCCCGGCACTGATGGCCGGCAATGCGGTAGTCTTCAAACCGTCGGAAAAGACTCCGGCGAGCGGCGCTTTCCTGATCGATTGTTTCCACGAGGCCGGCGTTCCCGAAGGCGCGATCCGCCTGCTGATCGGCGGGCCGGAGCAGGGCAAGGCGCTCGCTGTAGAGCCAGGCATCGACGGCCTGCTGTTCACCGGCTCGGTCCGCGGCGGCATGGCGCTTCACAAACAATTTGCCGACAGGCCCAACAAGATCCTCGCGCTCGAACTCGGCGGCAACAACCCGATCGTTGCCTGGAACGTGAAGGATCTCGACGCCGCCGCGGCGACCATCGTCCAGTCCGCCTTCCTGTCGGCGGGACAACGCTGCACCGCCGCCCGCCGCCTGATCGTCGAGGAAGGCAAGGAAGGTCCGCTCGTCGAGAAGATCATCAAGCTTATCGACCGGATGATTATCGGCGACCCGTTCGGCGACCCTCAGCCCTTCATGGGCCCGGTCATCGACAACCAGTCCGCAGATCACCTCCAGGAACAATGGGTTGCGCTGATGATGAAGGGCGCAAGGCCAATCCGCCGGCTCGAGCGTCCCTATGACGACAAGCCTTTCCTGACGCCCGCCTTGATCGACGTCACCGATGCCAAGGATCGGCCGGACGAGGAAATGTTCGGGCCGGTGCTGCAGATCATCCGGGTCAAGGATTTCGACGCCGCGATCGACGAGGCAAACAACACGCGCTTCGGGCTTGCCGCCAGCCTGCTCGGCGGAAGCCCCGCCCAGTACGACAAGTTCTGGGCCAACATCCGGGCGGGCGTCATCAACTGGAACAAGCCAACCAACGGCGCGCCCTCGACGGCTCCATTCGGCGGCATCGGACTGTCGGGCAACCACCGTCCGAGCGCCTTTTACGCTGCCGATTATTGCGCTTACCCGGTCACCAGCAGTGAATCGGAAACCCTTCGCGGCTCCATCGGCGAAGGCCTGCGCGATCCAAAAACACAGGAAGACTGAACTCTTTCAACAGCCGTAGCGTTCTAGCCGGCGTGAAAACCAGTATCGGTATTGGCAAGGCCGTCGCGCTTGCCCTGTTCGCCCTTCCCCTCAACAGCTGCGGAAATCCGTTCGACCGCGATTCCAGGCAGGCCGATGTCGGCTCGCTCGGCAAGGATGCAAGCACGGACGTCCGCGCCTTCTACGAGGCTCGCCAGGGACAGGCCGCGTGGGACCGCAAGTCCGAAAATCAATTGATGGGAATCCTCGACGGCGCGGCCGCACAGGGGCTCAAGCGCGAGCTGTTCCTGAAGGATCTGCCCGAAGACAAGAGTGAGCGAGAACTGGCGCTGACCAAGGCGGCCCTGAGCTATGCGTCGGCGCTGGCGCGGGGCTATTCCGACCCGAAGAAAGTCGCTGAGGTCTACACCGTTCCCCGGCCCAAGGTGGACGTCGCGCTCGGTCTCGCAAAAGCGCTTCAGGAGAAGGATGGTCTAGCTATGTGGTACGCATCGCTGCCGCCGCAGACCGAAGAGTATCAGCGGATGTCGGACGCCTTCGTCCGCTACGTCCGCCTCAACGACGTGAAGAGCAACGTTCCCTCCGGCGGCGTGATCAGGCCCGGGAGCAATGACCCGCGCAACCCGGCAATCGCCAGGGCGCTGGTCGCCAACGGCTATCTCGACGGCGAGCCCGCCGCGGACCAGCGCTACACCCCGGCGATGGTCACTGCGGTAAAGCGCCTGCAGACCGAATATGGAATCCAGCCCGACGGCATCGTCGGCGACGGCACCATCGCCATCCTCAACCGCGGCCCGGGCGACCGCGCGCGCCAGATCGCCGTCAACATGGAGCGGCTGCGCTGGCTCGACCGCAATCCGCCGGAAACGCGCATCGACGTGAATACCGGCTCGGCGACGCTCGAATATTGGCGGAACGGCGCGCTTCGTGACAAGCGCAACGTCGTCGTCGGCCAGCCCGACTGGGAGACGCCGCAGCTCGGCTCGCCGATCGTGAACCTGGTCGCCCACCCCTATTGGCATGTGCCCAAGTCGATCCTCGACGACGAGCTTGGCAAGAAGAGCCCGGCCTATCTCGCCGAGCAGGGGCTGGAATGGCGTGACGGGCGGCTGGTCCAGCTTCCGGGGCCCAAGAATGCGCTCGGCGACGTCAAGTTCGACATGCAGAACGACCATGCGATCTACCTCCACGACACGCCCGCGAAAGCATTGTTTGGAATCGCCGAGCGGCACCGCAGCCACGGATGCATCCGGGTGCAAGACGCGGTCGGCTTCGCCATGCTGCTCGCCTCCGACGACGGCGTGCTAGTCCCGTTCCAGGAAAAGATGATGGTCCCCGACGAGGAGGGCTACGTGAAGCTGAAGAAGGAAGTGCCGGTGCGCCTGATGTATCGCACCGCTTTCCTCGACCATGGCGCGATCCGGATTGTGGATGACGTCTACGGCTGGGACGACGATGTCGCTTATGCGCTCGGCTATGTCCGGCGTCCGCCGCGCGCGAAAGTTAAGCAGGAAGGCGGCGATGTCGGCCCGTAAGGCCTAGTTGCGCATTTCCGGCAGATAGGCGTCGTCCGCCGCGTCGCTGAACTTCGTGATGCGACTGTCGAACTTCATCCGGACGGTGCCGGTGGCGCCATGGCGCTGCTTGGCAACGATCAGGTCCGCGCGGCCGTAGATCCGGTTCATCTCTTCGTGCCAGGCCGCGAAGTCGGGATGGTCGTCGTCCGGCTTCTTCGCCGCGAGGTAATAATCGCCGCGATAGACGAACCAGACCATGTCGGCGTCCTGCTCGATCGAGCCCGATTCACGAAGGTCGGAAAGCTGCGGACGCTTGTCCTCGCGCTGTTCGACGGCACGGCTGAGCTGCGACAGCGCCAACACCGGCAGTTCGAGTTCCTTGGCGAGTTGCTTCAGGCCGCGGCTGATCTCGGAGATTTCCTGGACGCGGTTGTCGTTTCCGCTCCGGCCGGTGCCCTGCAGCAGCTGCAGGTAATCAACCACGACGCAGCCGATACCCTTCTGCCGCTTCAGCCGGCGAGCGCGAGTACGGAGCGCTGCGATCGTAAGGCCGGGCGTATCGTCGATGTAGAGAGGTAGACTTTCCAACTCCGCGGCCGCGCGGGCAAGCTGGCGGAATTCCTGCTGGCTGATCTTGCCCATGCGCAGGTTCTCGGAGCTGATGCCCGATTCCTCGGCGAGGATACGCGTCGCGAGCTGATCCGCGGACATTTCGAGGCTGAAGAAGGCGACCGGGGCCCCGGCGGATTTCGCCGGCTCGATGCCATCTTCGAGGTCGCGCGAGAAACGCCGTGCGGTCGCGAAGGCAATGTTCGTCGCGAGCGACGTCTTGCCCATGCCCGGACGGCCGGCGAGGATTACCAAATCGGACTTGTGCAGGCCGCCAACCTTGGAGTTGATGCCTTCAAGGCCGGTGGTGATGCCCGACAGATGGCCGCCGCTGTTGAGCGCCTTTTCCGCCATCTGCACGGCGAGCTTGGTCGCATCGCCGAAGCTCTTCGCCTTGCCCTCGGCCCCGCCCTCCTCGGCAACCTTGTAAAGCTCGGTCTCGGCCCGCTCGATCTGCTCGAGCGGCGCAACGTCCTCACTGGTATCGAGCGCGCCCTCCACCAGATCGCGCCCGACACCAATGAGTGCACGGAGCAGCGCCAGGTCATAGACCTGCGCCGCAAAATCCTTGGCGCCGATGATCGCCGCGCCGGAGCCGGTCAGCGTCGCCAGATAGGCGGGACCGCCAAGCTCCTTCATCGACTCGTCGGCCTCGAAGGACGGACGAAGCGTGACCGGGTTCGCAACCATGTTGCGGTCGGTCAGCTTCAGGATTGCGTCGTAGATCCGGCCGTGGAGCGGCTCGAAAAAGTGATGCGCCTTCAGCCTCAGCTGCACGTCCTCGACCAGCCGGTTGTCGATCATCAGGGCGCCAAGGAGGGCCGCCTCTGCCTCAACATTCTGCGGCAGTGCTGCGGTTGCCGCCGGCGCGGCGGACTCGGAGATACGGATTACTTCGGCCATGGCTTCTCATTGGCCGCAGTTCGGCCACCCTCCAACGAGAACAGAAGTAGCACAGCGAGTCCCGGCTGTGGATAGAATGTGAGCCGTTTGATCGTCAGGTTCGGGGGAAAGCGCCAATTTTGCTCGGCGAACTGCATCCACAGAAAAAAGAAACCGCTGATTGAAGGCTGAAATTGTGGCCGTTACGCCACTCACCCATGTCCATCCTTTCCGACCGCTGGATTCGCGAGCAAGCCCAGTCGAACGCCATGATCGAGCCCTTCGTCGAGGCCCAGCGGCGTGAGGGGTGCATCAGCTACGGCCTCAGTTCCTACGGTTACGACGCGCGCGTTGCAGACGAGTTCAAGATCTTCACCAACGTGGATTCTGCGACGGTCGACCCGAAGGACTTTGCGTCCAACAGCTTTGTCGACCGCAAGACCGACGTCTGCATCATTCCGCCCAACAGCTTCGCGCTCGCGCGTACGGTCGAATATTTCCGGGTGCCGCGCGATGTCCTGGTCATCTGCCTCGGCAAGTCGACCTACGCTCGCTGCGGGATCATCGTGAACGTCACGCCGCTGGAGCCCGGTTGGGAAGGCCATGTGACGTTGGAATTCTCGAACACTACGCCGCTGCCCGCCAAGGTCTACGCGAACGAAGGTGCCTGCCAGTTTCTGTTCCTGCAGGGGAACGAGCCGTGCGAAGTGAGCTACGCCGACCGCGCCGGCAAGTATATGGGCCAGCGCGGCGTCACTCTTCCGAAGCTTTGACGTGAGCCTGGAGCAGGCTCGCGCGCGAGATGCGGCCGATCCGCTGCGCGCGATGCGTGATCGGTTCGTGCTGCCGGAAGGCACCATCTACCTCGACGGCAATTCGCTAGGGGCGATGCCGAAGGCGACGTCGCCGCACCTGCGCGAGGTAATCGAGCGCCAGTGGGGCGAAGATTTGATCACCAGCTGGAACAAGCACGGCTGGATCGACTGGCCGACGCGGGTTGCGGGAAAGCTCGCGCCCATCGTTGGCGCCAGGCCGGGCGAGCTGCTGATCGCGGACTCAACCACCGTCTGCCTGTTCAAGCTGCTTGCCGCGGCGGTGGCCGCGCGGCCCGGCCGCAACACCATCCTGACCGAGCAGGGCAATTTCCCGACCGACCTCTATGCCGCCCAGAGCTTGCTGGAGCTTCAGCCGCAACTCCAGCTGAAAGCCGTGCCTGCAGATGAGATCATTGCGAATCTGACCGACGACGTCTGTGTCCTCTTCCTGACCCACGTCGATTATCGCTCGGGCGCCCGGCACGACATGGCCGCGCTGACCAGGGCCGCGCACGACGTTGGCGCGCTGACGCTCTGGGATCTGTCGCACAGCGCCGGTGCGGTCGCGCTAGACCTGAACGGAAGTGGCTGCGACCTGGCGGTCGGCTGCGGCTATAAATATTTGAACGGCGGGCCCGGTGCTCCGGCCTTCATTCATGTTGCCGAGCATCTTCAGGGGTCGCTTCGTTCGCCGCTGTCGGGCTGGATGGGCCATTCGAGCCCGTTCGCCTTTGCGCCTGCCTACGAACCTGCAGCCGGCATCAAGCGGTTCCTGACCGGCACCCCCTCGATCCTGTCGCTCGCGGCGCTTAAGGCAGGGCTGGATACCTTCGCGGGCGTCGATATGCAGGACATCGAGCGCAAGGCGGAAGAACTTACGAGGTTTTTCGTAGAGTCGGTCGGTCGGCTGTGCGGCGACGAGCTCGCACTTCAAAGCCCTGGCGATCCGGCGGCCCGCGGCAGTCATGTCGTTTTCGCCCATGCCCAAGGCTACGCTATCATGCAGGCACTGATCGCCCGGCGGATCATCGGTGATTTCAGGCCACCGAACCTGATGCGGTTCGGGTTCGCGCCTCTCTATAACAGCTTCGAAGAGGCATGGTCGGCTGCCGTCGCGCTGAACGCGGTCCTGGAAAGCCGAGAATGGAACCAACCGCGCTTCCTCGCGCAGCTCCCCGTTACGTAACGCCAGCGTCTTTGTTCCGAAACGGGACATAGCTATTGTTAAAATATCGTTTCCTGCGATGAAACAAAATGAGTTAATAAAGTGTATACGCACGACTCGACGGGCGAGTCGTAACTAGGGGCGCGCCCCTGCAACAGGAGGTGTCGAATGCGTAAATTAGTTCTTGGTCTATTGGGTGCGGCCGCCCTGACTGCCGCGACGTCGGCTAATGCGACCGCGACGATCACGTTCCCGGATTCCCCGACGGGTATCCCGGACGTGAACGATTTCCAGGGCCCGCTTAACACGGACTATGGCGTCGTGAATCTCGTGACGACGGGTTCGGACATTGTCCTCACCGAGGATTCGATCCTGACGTTCTGGTATCTCGGTTCGGAGAGCGGGTTCGACGACAGTTTCGCAGCGAACGGCGTGACGGGCGAGGAGAACAACTCTTCGCATTTCCCGGGCGGCATGCTGCTAGGCAGCGCAAACTTCAACGCGGGCAGCCTCGTTGGTCAGCTCCTGTTCTCGACGCTGAACCCTCAAGGCCTTAATGCAACGGTCGGTGATGGCGGTTTCGGCATCTTCCTTCCGGAAGGCTTCCAGAGCGGTTCGAGCGTTGGCGAATTCCTGATCGGCTATGACGACCAGATCAATCAGGCCGATGACAACCACGACGATTTCATCATCCGCGTCCTGGTTACCCCGGCAGTTCCTGAGCCGGCCACCTGGGGCATGATGCTCCTCGGCTTCGGTGCAGTTGGCTTCGCAATGCGTCGTCGCCGCACTCCGGCTCTGGCGCAGGTCGCGTAAGCAACCGGCACTAAAGATTAGGGCGGCCTTCGGGCCGCCCTTTTTTTGTCTGCGATTTTAGCGAGGCGTCAGCTCGTCAGAGCCGGCGCCTCTTTCTTTTCGCGCTGGGCGGCGTGCGCCGAATCCTCGGCCAGCAGGGCACGAGAGCGGAGGACCATCTCGACCCAGCCGGAGAAAGCGTGGGCGAGAACGCTCACCAAATCCTTGAGCGAGCCTTCCTTTAGGCACCCCTCCGCGTCGAAGCTCTCATCGTTGACGTGGCCTAGATAGGCTTCGGGTTGCTGCATCACCGGCATGTTGAGGAACACCGCGGCCTGACGGATCTGATGGTTGGAGCCAAACCCTCCGATCGACCCAGGTGACACGGTCACGATTGCCGCCGGCTTCTTGTCGAACACGCTTTTCCCATAGGGCCGCGAGCCGACGTCGATTGCGTTCTTCAGCCCGCCGGGAATGCCGCGATTATATTCGGGCGAGACGAACAAAACGCCATCGGCCGAGCCGACCTGTTCGCGAAACCTCACCCATTGCTCGGGCGGGTCGACATCGAGGTCCGAATTGTAGAGCGGCAGGTCACCGATCTCGATCATCGAGCAGTCGAGATTGTCGTTGCGAAGTGCGCAGATCGACCTCGCGACCTTCCGGTTGATGCTGTCCTTCCGCAGGCTGCCGACGATGATCGCGATCTTGTAAGCCATGACCCGTAGCTCCTTCATGTCCTCCAATGACGCGGCAGCGCAAAGGTTGCGACGGCTGCCGTCAAGGCGTCCGCTGCGCGCGCTCGACAAGGTAGGCGTGAACGGCCGCAATTTCCTCGTCGGTCATATATTTGAAGTCACGCTTGGCGACGCGGCCCATCAGGCCGATGTCCTTCTTGCCCGGCGCGACGCCTTCGCTGAGCAACTTGCGGAATTGCTCCGCGTCGTAGGCGCCGGCGATCTGCAGGTCGGGCGAGACGACGCCCGGCTCGACCTCTTGGCCCTTTAGCTGCGGACCATGGCATTCGGCACAATTGACCTCGACGATATGCCGTCCGCGCATGAGGTTCGGCCCTAGATCAGGGATCCGGTTAGTGCGGAACGTGCGCACCAGCTCGGGCGCGGTGTGAAACTTGTTCGAGACGATCCCGAGGCGCCCAAGCGGGCCGACCTTGGGCATGGGCTGCTCCGTGCCGCCCTTGGGCTGGAGCCGGATCGCGGAGATGAGCGCTGCGACCTCGGCATCGCTCATGAACTGATAGCCTTCCGACGGCATGATCAGCAGCGGCCGGCCGTCGTGACCGATACCTTGCCGGATGGCGTGATCGAGCTGCTCGTTGGTCGCGTTGGCGGCGATCAGCGTGAGATTTGGAGCATAGATCGTGGCGACGTTCGGCTCGTCGAGAAATTTATCGCCGCGCAGGCCTTCGCCATGGCAGCTGAGGCAGCCGAGCACATGCAATTGCCGCGGCCCGTCGGCGAGCTGGGCAGCAGTCGGCATGGCGAGCGCCGACGGCGCGGCAGTAACGCTCTTCGTCAGCGTCCGCTGCGACAGGAGAAACACCGCGATCGCCGCAACCAAGGCCAGCGCAACGAGCCCACCCAAGACGTACCCCGTCCAACGCAGTAGTTTGGCCATTTGTGAAACCCCCGTTCCCGAAGGCGCCATAGCTGTTTTCAGCGGCGGCGGGAATCGTGGCGGATGTTTGCCGGCCGGCCTCGCCGGTGGGGCCCTCGCGTACGGTCGCGACGCTGGTTCGCCTGGCGAGGTCCGCCGTAGCTGCCTTCCGGAAGTTCGAAGCGGAGCGAGCCGCTGACCGGGTTGGCATCGGCGAGGCGGAGGGTCAGTCGCTGGCCGACCCGGTAAGTCTCGCCCGTCTCTTCGCCGATCAGCTGACGCGCGGCCTCGTCGTAGCGGAAATACTCCTGGCCGAGCGTTTGGGCGAGGACGAGGCCGTCGCCGCCAAGATCCTCGACCGTCGCGAAGAAACCGAAGGGCTGGACGCCGGTGATTCGGCACTGGACGAGCTGGCCGACCTGATCGGAGAGGTAGGCGGCGACGTAGCGGTCGATCGTCTCGCGCTCAGCCTCCATCGCCCGGCGTTCGAGCATGGAGATCTTCTCGCCGATCTCGACGAAGCGTTCTTCTTCGCCCGAGGGCAGACCGCCGTCGCCCAGCTTGTACGAGGTGACGAGCGCGCGGTGGACGAGCAAGTCGGCATAGCGGCGGATCGGCGAGGTGAAGTGGGCGTAGGTCGCCAGCGCCAG
>Ga0070665_100008379_pt1 | contig 10460 bp, 9 predicted proteins | sample KBSS13metaG_FD_65862 | JGI IMG/M metagenome (GOLD analysis project Ga0070665, IMG submission 65862) | Switchgrass rhizosphere microbial communities from Kellogg Biological Station, Michigan, USA - KBS S1-3 metaG | ecosystem: Host-associated > Plants > Roots > Rhizosphere > Soil ...
CCGCATCTCACTCAACAGCGGACGCACCTGGATGACCATCGTGGGGCTCGTCAACGACACGCACGACTACGGCTTGAACGAGAAGCCGACCGACGAAATCTATCGCGCCTTCGCCCAGACCAGCCCACTGGGCGCCACGCTGTTGCTGCGCACGACCGCCGAGCCGGCCTCGTTCGGCCGGCGCGTGGCCGGGCTGGTGCACGAGGTCGACGCGCGCCAGCCGGTCAGTGAGATCCGGACGCTGGAGGCGATCCGCAGCCACTCGCTGGCGCCGCCCCGGCTGACGGCGATGCTCGTGACCCTGTTCGCCGTCGTCGCGCTGATCATCACCGCGGCCGGGATCGCCGGTGTGGTGTCGTTCTCGGTCAACCAGCGCACGACCGAGATCGGCGTGCGCATGGCGCTCGGGGCGCCCAGGGCGAGCGTGGTGCGGATGATCGTGGGCCAGGGGCTGACGCCGGTGACGATCGGCCTCGCGTGCGGCCTCGGCGGTGCTTTGTTGATGACGCGGGTGGTGGTCCGGCTGCTGTTTGCCGTCGAGCCGACCGATCCCCTCACCTACGCCGCGGTGATCACCGTGCTGGCGGCGGTAGCGACGCTGGCCTGCCTCGTGCCGGCGCGGCGCGCCGCCGCGATCGATCCGATGCGGGCGCTGCGCGCCGATTAGCGATATAACGTTCGCCAAGCCCCTTCTTCTTCGTGCGTCTTCGTGATCTTCGAGCCTTCGTGGTCAAGGTCGGCGTAAAATGGCCGCGACCCTGTGGCCTACCCGGTTCGCCGCACACTGAGGCTCGAGGCTCCCAGCTCCTGGCAGATGCTGAATCTGGCGGAGCTCTGGGCGTATCGCGAGCTGCTGTTCTTCTTCGTCTGGCGCGACGTCAAAGTCCGCTACAAGCAGACCGTCCTCGGCGCGGCGTGGGCCGTCATCCAGCCGCTGACCACCACGTTCGCCTTCACGATTCTGTTCGGACGCTTCGGCGGGATGTCGAAATCGGTGGAGGGACCCTACGCACTCCACGTCTTCGTCGGGATGTTGCCGTGGACGTTCTTTGCCAACGCGGTGGCGGGTGCGGCAAACAGCCTCCTCGGCAGCAGCCACCTGATCAGCAAGGTTTACTTTCCGCGGATCCTCATTCCGATTGCCGCCATTGCAGCGGGGTTGGTCGACTTCGCGATCGCCTTCGTCGTCCTGCTCCTGATGATGGCGGCGTACGGTGTGGCGCCGGGCTGGGCGATGCTCGCGCTGCCGCTCTATCTGCTGGGGACGATCGTCAGCGCGGCCGGCGCGGGCATCCTCTTCGCCGCCCTCATCGTCACCTATCGCGACGTGCGCTACGTGATGACGTTCGTGATGCAGATCTGGCTGTTCGGCACCCCGGTGCTCTATACCCTCGACATCATCCCGGTGAAATGGCACACGCTCTACGCGCTGAATCCGATGGTCGGGATGATCGCGGGCTTCCGGACGAGCGTGCTCGGCGGGCCCTTTCCCGCGCGGGTGATCCTGATCTCCAGCGTGTCGTGCCTGGTGATGTTCGCGATCGGCGTCCGTTATTTCCTGCAGGTGGAGCGCAAGTTCGCCGATGTCATCTGACGCGATCGTCATCGAGGGCCTCGGCAAGCAGTACACCATCGGCACCACGCCGATCGGCGACGCTACGCTCGGCGAATCGATCACCTCGTGGGTCAGCGGTCCCTGGCGGCGCTTCAAGCAGATGGCCGGCCACGGCGAGGGCGCCAGGACGTTCTGGGCGTTGAAGGACGTCACGTTCCGGGTCGACGTCGGCGAGGTCATCGGCATCGTCGGACCCAACGGCGCCGGCAAGAGCACCCTGTTGAAAGTGCTGTCGCGGATCACGCCGCCCACCGAAGGCTACGTCGATCTCACCGGTCGCGTGTCCAGCCTGCTGGAAGTCGGCACCGGGTTCCATCCCGAGCTCACCGGCCGGGAAAACGTGTTCCTGAACGGCGCCATCCTCGGCATGTTCCGCGCGGAGATCGTCCGCAAGTTCGATGCGATCGTCGCATTCGCCGAGCTCGAGCGGTTCATCGACACGCCGGTGAAGCACTACTCCAGCGGCATGTTCGTGCGGCTGGCGTTTTCAGTGGCGGCGCACCTCGAGCCGGAAATCCTGATCGTCGACGAGGTGTTGTCGGTGGGCGACCTGCATTTCCGCAACCGCTGCCTGGGCCGCATGCAGGATCTCCGGGACGAAGGCCGCACGGTGCTCTTCGTCAGCCACGACCTGACCAGCGTGCGCCAGCTGTGTACGCGCGCGCTGCTGCTCAACAGCGGCCGCGTGGTCGACGATGGCACGCCGGGAGAGATCACGCGCCGCTACGAGCGCATGTACCAAGAGGGAACCGAGAACACGACCGGCGCCGCCGATCGCCGGCATCCACCGGACGACTACCACCTGCGCCGCGTCGAACTCCGCAACAGTGCCGGAGAGGTGACCGGCCAGTTCGATGCCGGCGATGTCATGGAGATCCATCTCTGGTCGAGCGGCCCCGCGCCGGAGAACTCGTTCACCGCGGAGTTCAGGCTGTTCAACGACGACGACGTGGGCGTCAGCTTCGGCTCGGCCAACCCGGTGCGCGACACCTACTACCGGTCGGAGCACCAGCACTTCGTCTGCCGGCTTGGCCCGCTGCCGTTGACGGAAGGCCGCTACGCATTCAGCTTCACGGTCCGGGTCTGGAACAAGGAGCGCTGGGACCACTGGGACAAGGCGATTGGATTCACGATCGGACGCTGCGACCTGTTCAACACCGGGCATGGCATCTCCAACGTCCACGACGGCGATTTCGTGATCCAGCAGGAATGGCTGATCGGGAGCTGAACGCGCCGACCTTTTCGTAGCGCCCCGCCGGCAGACCCCGAGCCAGATCCTGCAGGCCGGCCGGCGAAACGCCGATACCTTGTGCGAAAGGTCCATCGAGCAGAGATGCCGTCACGCGCTCCCCTCGTGTCGATCAACATCCCCTGCTATCACCAGCTCGCCGCAGCGCGCCGGTGTGTCGGGGCGATGCTGGCGCAGACGCTCGACGACATCGAGATCACCCTGATCGATGACGGCGCGTCGGACGAGTACCGGGGCATGGTCGAGTCGTTCGGCGACGCCCGGGTGCGGTACCAGCGCAACCCCGAGCGGCTCGGCGCGATGCGGAACATGTTCCAGTCGATCACCGCGGGTCGCGGGAAGTACACGATCGCCTTTCATGAGGACGACCTGCTCGGCCCCCACTATCTGGCCACCGCCGTGTCCATCCTCGAAGCGGACCCGAAGTGCGGGTTCGTCGGCGGCGAGCTGCGCGAGTTCGAGGGTTCGCCACCGGCAGCGGTGTTCGACCAGCGGACGGACAATCCGTCCGTCGAGCGGTTCACGACGCCGGCCGATTTCCTGCGCTTGATCTGTCGAGGCGTCGAACCGATGTTTGGGTCGATCGTGTACCGGCGCACCGCCGTGGAGGGTCTTCCAGTGGCCCACGACGCCTTTGCCACGCTGGTGGATCGCCCATTCCTGATGTCGATCCTGGCCGGCTGGTCGGGAGCGATCATTCGCGATCCGCTCGTCTGGTACGGCCGGCACGGAGACGGGGATATCCGGCACCTGGCGATGAACACCGACCACGTCCTCCGGCTGTTTTCCACGTACCGTGCGGTGCTGCCGGCGCGACTCAGCGGCGACGATCGCGCGCTGTTCTATTCGTACAGCGGATACTGGCTGTTCACGCTGTATCGCCTCACGCCGCCCGCCGAGCGAATGGCGCTGCGCCGGTTCGTCGTCCTTGCGTGGCGCGGCGGTCTGTACAATCCGAGGTGGTCGGCGGGATATGGCCGCAAGCGGCTGGTCCGGCTGATGCTGACCGGTCGATGAGGGGGCCGAGGTGAAGGTCATCGCGCTGCTGCCGGTGCGGAACGAAGCGTGGGTGCTGCCGCATTCGCTCGCGTGCCTGTCCGCCTTCTGCGACGTCGTCCTCGTCAGCGATCAGGACTCCGAGGACGAATCCCGCGAAATCTGCCGCCGATTTCCCAAAGTGGTGTTGATCGCCTCGTCGGAGCGGCTGGTGTGCGAGCAGGCGCGGTGGCAGCTGCTCGATGCGGCGCGCGACTACGAGGGCTGCAACCTGCTGTGGTGCACCGACGCGGACGAGCTGATGTCGCCGGTCCTGGCGAGACGATTCGTCGACGCCAGCCGCGACCAGCTGACGCCGGGCACTGTGGTGGAGTGCTTCTACTGCCAGCTGTGGCATCGCGCCGATCGCTACCGCGCCACGAAACAGCCGTACGCGCCGTACTGGAAGGAGCTCGGACTGCGTGACGATCGCCACATGGACTTCGGGCGGACGCGGCGCCTGCCGTTGCACGAACCGCGCGTGCCGCTGGAGGGTGCGACCGGGCGGCTGCAGGCCGCCGATCTGCCGGTGCTGCACCTGCAGTGGCTGCTCGCCGAGCGCAACCAGATGAAGCAGGCGTGGTACCGCTGCCGCGAGTTGCTGGACGGATCGCGGTCGGCTGCCGCGATCAACGAGTTCTATGCGCAAACCCTTCCGGACCCCGGCGTGCGCACCGAGCAGGTCCCGGCCGCATGGGTCGAGGGCATCACCTTTCCGGACCTCGCGGTCGATCGTCTGCCATCGTGGCAGGAACGCGACATCCTGGGCTGGTTCGAGGCGCCGGGCCCGGGATTCTTCGAGCCGCTGGAGATCTGGCACATCCGTCTGCTGCGCGATGAGTTCCGCCGCCGCGTCGGCCGGTCGCCGCGACCCGATCGCTCCTACCTGCCGTCGTGGCCGGAGCGCGCGCGTCGCTTCGGCCGCCGGGTCGTCGGCGCGGCGCGCCGGCGCTTGCCCGTCTGATCCATGGCGCCGCCCTTCCTCACCGTGCTGACGGCGCCGGTTCCGAGCGAGCGAGAACGGCTGATCCGGAAAGCACGTCGGGTCGCGCGACGAGTCGTCAAACCCGGTGTCCCGCTGCCGGCGACTTCGCCGTACCCCGGGCATTCCTCGCTCGTCCGCAGCGTGGTGGAAGGCCTGCGCGCGATCGGGGCCGACTTCAATTTCAATCCCGGACGGCTGGCCGACCTCGCGCGCGTCGTCTACGCGCCCGCCAACGAGGCGCTGCGCCAGGCGGCGGCGCTGAAGCGGGACGGCCGGATTGATTATCTGGTCGCGGGACCGGTCAACGCGCTGTTCGTCGACGAGGGCGACGGAATCCTGCAGCTGCCGGAGATCGATCGCCTCATCGTCGCGCATGAATGGGCGCTCGAGTTCTATCGCGACGTGCCGGCCCTCAAAGCGAAGAGCCGGGTGTGCCCCTGCGGTATCGACACCGACCTGTGGAAGCCGTCGATCCACCCGACCGAAAAGACACTCGCCGTCGTGTACTGGAAGGGCGGTGACGAGACGTTCTGCGAGCAGGTCGAACAGATCGTGCGGCGCTGCGGGCTGGAACCGCGGCGCCTGCGATCGCTGCCCGGCGAGCATGCGATGTTCGATCCCGGCGACTATCGACGGCTCCTGGATCAGTCGGCGATGGGCGTGTTCCTGAGCAGGTTCGAGACCCAGGGGCTCGCGCTCGCCGAGGCCTGGTCGATGGACGTCCCGACCGTGGTCTGGGAACCGCAGGGCACGGCGCAGTGGTGCGGCCGCAGTTTCGAGTCCCGCTCATCCGCGCCGTATCTCACGCCGGCGACCGGCCGGCGATGGCGCACGATCGACGAGTTCGAGACGGCACTGCGCGGCGCGCTGGCGGATCGATCGGCGTTCAGGCCGCGCGCCTGGATGCTTGCGAACATGACCGACGCGATCTGTTCGGCGGCGCTGCTTGACATCATCCGCGACGGCGCGGAGCATGCACGGTGAGCCGGTGATCTCATGTTGACACGCGTGGCGCGCGACATCAGGAACCGGCTGAGGATGTCTGTGCGCCGGCTGCGCAATCGTGTCCGCCTCGACGCGCTGCAGCGCGAGCGATCGCTGCGTGTGCACCTCGGCTGCGGCGACGATCGACTGCCCGGCTTCATCAACATCGACTACCGCCCGACCGCAGCCGTCGACGTCGCGATGGATCTGAGCCTGCCGCGGTTGGCCGACGGATCGGTATCGCTGGCGTTCAGCAACGCGTTCTTCGAGCACCTCTACCGGCCGGCGAGGGGGCCGCACCTGCGCCGGATACGCCAGGCGCTCGCGCCGGACGGCGCCTGCTGCTACATGGGCATGCCGTACTTCCCCAACATCGCCCGGCTCTACGTCGAGCGCGGACCCGGCACCGCCAGTGAGGTGTTCGATCTCTTCAACGTCTATCGCTACACCCACGGCGACCCCGAAGGACAGGCCGCGTGGTGGCTCGGCCAGCTGCACAAGAGCCTGTTCGACGAGGAGGAGGTCGCCGCGTTGCTGGCGCCAAGCGGCTTCGGCGCCTTCGTGATGTTCTGCTACGGCTATCCCGGTGACGTCAACGAAGTACCGGTGACCATGGGGTTCTACGCCACGTGCGAGGCGGTGGCGCGGGCAGAGCTGCAGCGGCGGTGCCTCTCGTTTCTCGGGCAATTCGCCGACACGCGCATTCGTCTCGCCACGCTCGAATGGCTGCCGAGACCGGCCGAGCTCCGCATCTGACCATGCCGCGCTTCAAGCTCACCATCGAGTATGCCGGCACGCGGTACAGCGGCTGGCAGATTCAGAAGAACGCGAAGACGGTCCAGGGGGAAATCGATCGCGCCGTCCGTACCGTCACGGGCCGGAAGGACTTCGAGCTCTACGGATCGGGCCGCACCGACGCCGGCGTTCATGCCCTCGGCCAGGTGGCGCATCTCGACGTCAGCACGAGCGTCGCGGCAGAGCCGCTGCGACGGCGCCTCAACGACGAACTGCCGGCCGACATCAACATCCTCGCCGCGACGCAGGTACCGCACCGGTTTCATGCGCGCCACCACGCGGTGGCGCGCCGCTACCTCTACCAGATCTCGCGCCGGCGAACCGCGTTCGCCAAGTCGTACGTCTGGTGGGTGAAGGAACCGCTCGACGCCGCGAGGATGCGGGACGCCGCTCGCGCCTTCGTCGGTATGCGCGATTTCCGATCGTTTGCCGCGTCGGACTCGCGAGACGAGGGCGAGCCGCCGCCATCGACCCTCGTGCTCGTGGATCAGCTCGAGATCATCGAGGACGGCGATCTGCTGCTGGTCAGCATCCAGGGATCGCACTTCCTGTGGAAGATGGTGCGGCGAATGGTCGGAGTGCTCGTCGAGATCGGACGGGGCGCGATGCCGCCCGGCGCGATCCGGGCCATTCTCGCCGACGGATCGACGGCGCCGGCGAAGCTCACGGCGCCGCCGTCGGGACTGTTTCTCGAGAAGGTCTACTACGAGGGGGACGCGCAAGGCGTCCCGCCGCGCGCGGCGACGCCGCTGTGAGCGTCGCTCGCAGGGCGGCGACTCAACGGCCATCCAGCGCCGGACGGCCGTTCACGCGCAGCCCCAGCACCAGACGCACGACTTCGTCGTAGCTCGTCGTCCCACCCTCCACCCGGTTGGCTTTCAGGTATGAGTCATACACGCGCCATCCCGCTGACGCGACACGCGGGTTGACGTCGCGCACGTAGCGCTCGCCGATCGCGCGCAGGTCGGCCCGCGGTCCGGCTCCAAGCGCAGCCGACAGCGCGGCGCGATCGGACCTGTTCACGGCGCGCGCGAGCTCGCTGTAGAGGAACAGCCAGCCGCTGTACGCGTTGGGCGGAGAACCACCAGCGCACGACAGCCACGCCGTGAAATTCGCTTCGCCTTCGTCGGCAATGCCCGCCAGGTGGCTCCACTCGTGCGCGACGACGAACGGACGCTCGAACGGGAGGATGCCACCGGCAATCAGGGTTTCGAGGAAGAAGGGATCGGTCATCCCGTCCACGCCCGCCCGCCGGAAATACCAGTTGAGCAGGGTGCGCTTCGGCCGCGCCGGGACGACGTCGCGCGCGATGCCCGCCCCGCGGATCGCCTGCGCAAAGGCGTGCGCCAGATCCGCGTCCACCTCGCCCGGTGCCGGCCATCCGGCCGCGTGCGCTCGATCGTACAGCCCGTTGAGACGGGTCACGGCCTGCCGTAACGCCGCGGCCGCCGCGTCGGCCGTGACGGCGGACGCCTCGTAAGGGCCACTGTCGCGGAGTCGCGGACGACGGTAATTAAGACCCCAGAGCACAAGGAATAACAGATACAGGGCGGCGGCCCAGACGATCGTGCGCGCGCCGATGATCAGCGCGCCGCGCCCTCGGCTCGGCGTATGCAGCAGGTCGCGCACCGCCAGCGCAACCCACAAGATGGCGACACCGGCGAGCAGCACGTCGAGCAACGAAAACGTGATCCGGTTCGACAACGACGTCAGCCATGGCTGGAGGGTCGCGTACGCCCCTGCGGAGTACCACCGGTCGACGGCTGCCGCCGGAAGGGGCACAACCGCTGCGGCCAGAGCCGCGGCCACGCAGCCAATCGACCACGCTCGGGGATTCGCTATACGCATAGTTCGCCGGGCGGTCGTGCAAATAGAGTAAAATCCGACTCTAAGGAGTAGATTCTCAACGACTTACATGGAATTCTGAGCGACGATGCGATGGCGGCACTGTGTCAGGACTTGCGACGCACTTGTGAGACGCTGATGCGTATGTTAGTATCTCGATGTTGCGCTAAATGCATATAGTGTCGTTTAAAGTCTTTCAAGCCTCGCCTCACGCTGCGACCCTGTTAGACCGATAAGAACTGAGGACAGTATGTCTCGTCTTCTCTCCATTGCCGCCGTCGTGCTGATCATCGCCACCAGCGTACCGATGCACGCCCAACCGCAGACGGCAGCCCCGGGCAGCGCGCTCTCGAGAGTGGCGGCGGCGAAGGCGAAGCAGCACTCGCTGACGATGATTCAGGGCAACGCGCTGAACTCGACAAACGGCCAGATGAGCAACGTCGTCGTGCGGCTGCGCGATGCGCGTTTCGGACGGATTGTCGACACGCAGGTGACGGACAAGTCGGGCCTCTTCGAGTTCAAGGCGATCGATGCCGGCACCTACGTCGTCGAGATCGTGGCCAACGACCAGTCGATCCTGGCGGCGAGCCAGTTGCTGAACGTGAACCCGGGCGCGGCGGTGTCCGCGATCGTGAAGCTGCCGTTTCGCACGCCGGCGTTGGCGGGTCTGATGGGCAGCGCCAGCACTCCGTCGGCGACCGCCCTCGCGGCCCACGCGGCGCTGAGCACCGTCGCGGCCGTCGTGCCGACGAGCCCTGTCAGCCCCAACAAGTAACGTCGATGTTCGAGCCCACTTCTTCCGGCGCGCCCCGTTCGTCGACCACGATTCGGACCTCCTCCGCGCCGCCAACGGGCGGCCCGGCGGGAGCGGCCGGCGGTCCGGCGCCCGGCGCCCCGTACACCCCGGAGAACGAAGTCCATCTTCTCGATCGCCTCGCGGTCCTGTACCGATACCGCGGATTGTGCGCCACCGTATTCGTGCTGGTGACGGCGGCGATGATCATCCAGGGCTACAGCAACATCAAAATCTACCAGGCGCAGGCGCGGGTCCTGATCGAGGACGAGCGCTCCACCGCGATTCCCGGACTGCAGAACGAGCAGAACACCTACTTCGAAGACCCCGAGCCGTACTACCAGACGCAGTACAAGATCCTGAAGGGACGCGACCTGACCCGGCGAGTGGTCCGCAAGCTGCACCTGGAAACGGTTCCGGAGTTCAACGGGACCAAGCCCGCGCCGCCGACGCCGCTCTCGCTCCTGGGCGATCTCAAGACCCGGCTGATGGGTTACGTTTCGAAGGGCGCGCCCGCCGCGACGCCGGAGCCGCCCAAGCCCGACGAGACCGCCGACGAGTCGGCGATGGTCGGGTCGTTTGTCGGCCGCGTCGACGTGGTCCCGGTCCGCGGCAGCCATCTGGTCGACGTGACCTTCATCTCCGAGGAACCGAAGTTCGCGGCGGACGCGGTCAACGCGCTGATCGACGAGTACGTGGCCGAGAACCTGGAGATCAAGCTGCGGTCGACGCAGGGGATGCTGGACTGGCTCGACAACGAGCTCGCCAACCAGCAGAAGCGCGTCGAAGAGAGCGAGCGGGCGCTCGCGGAGTACCGCGAGAAGGAGAACGCGCTGTCGCTCGACGACAAGCAGAACATCGTGCTCTCCCGCCTGAACCAGTTGAACGACACCGCGACCCGGGCGCGGAGCAGCCGCGTGCAGAAGGAATCGCTGTACAACCAGGTCAAGGCGATCGCGAACGGGACGAACCCGGACGCGATTCCGATCATCGCGACCAACTCCAACGTGCAGACCGCCAAGTCCAAGCTGGTCGACCTGCAGCGGCAGAAGGTCCAGCTGCTCGAGCGCTACGCCGAGAAGCACCCGAAGGTCCTCGACATCAACGCGCAGCTGCAGGACGCGCAGCGTCAGCTCGACATCGCGATCGCCGGCGCGGT
>Ga0070665_100008382_pt1 | contig 10456 bp, 11 predicted proteins | sample KBSS13metaG_FD_65862 | JGI IMG/M metagenome (GOLD analysis project Ga0070665, IMG submission 65862) | Switchgrass rhizosphere microbial communities from Kellogg Biological Station, Michigan, USA - KBS S1-3 metaG | ecosystem: Host-associated > Plants > Roots > Rhizosphere > Soil ...
TAGTTGCAATGTTCTCCTCTATTTCGCGCTTTTTTCAATTGTTCTGCAGGCCCCAATTTGTGAATGGCTGCGTTCGAACAATTGAGCCGGGCAATCGAAAGCCGGTCACGTACTCGACTAACGGCGAGCCAAAGCGAGAACGCCAGTCGTCCGATTGGTAGTTGCCTTCGCCTCTTCCAGATCCCGCACGGCTTTTCGAGATCAAGACATGACACTATCGCATGCCAATGGCCGACGGTCGTATCGAAGATATCCGCGCAGCTTTTTTCCGTCTAGGGTGCTACAGCGAAGCAATAACTAGCGCGGCACGAGGCGCGCTCTGTGAGGAGGAATGATGGTCTCTGGGAAGATCGGACGCCGTGGCGTCCTCGCGACAGGCACCGCCGGCATGCTGGCCGCACCGTGGGTCGCGGGCGCGCAGGCCAAGACCTTGCGTATCGGCATGCAGAGCATCATCTCCGGCCCGATCGCCCTGCTCGGCACCTCCTCGCGCAATGCCCTGATGATGGAGCAGGACCGCATCAACGCCGCCGGCGGCTTCCTCGGCCGGCCGATCGAGTTCGTCTACCGCGATTCCAAGGGCCAGCCGCAGGAAGCGGCCCGCGTGGCGCGCGAGCTGGTGAACAGCACCGGCTGCGAGCTGCTGGTCGATGCCGAGGCCTCCTCCGCGTCCTTCGCGGTGCAGGAGGTCGTGCGCGACCTCGGCGTCGCCTGCATCCATTCCAACAGCGAGACCTCCTCGCTCACCGCCGATCCCAAGATCCGCGTCGCCACCGCGTTCCGCGTCGCCCGCCAGGGCGTGCACGATGCGGTCGCCGGCAGCGACTACCTCGCCAAATATGCAACGGAGAAGAAGCTCAACAAGTGGGCGACCTGCTCGCCGGATTACGCCTACGGCCGCGATACGACGGCGCAGTACCTGCAGTTCCTCAAGCAGTTCAAGCCGGATGTCGAGGTGATCACCGAGGCCTGGCCGAAGCTCGGCCAGCCCGATTTCACCGAGGTCATCACCAAGCTGATCCAGGCCAAGCCGCAGGCGGTGTTCTCGCTGCTCTACGCCGGCGATCTCTCGGCCTTCGTCAACCAGAGCAGCGTCTATGCGCTGTTCTCGCAGATGACGATGGCCACGCCCAACGTCGACTATCCGGTGCTGGCGGCGATCAAGCAGCTCCCCGCCGGCATCCAGTCGGCGACGCGCTACCTCGAGACCTTCCCCGACGTGCCGGCCAACAAGGCGTGGGGACAGGCCTATCTCAAGCGCTGGAACGAGCGGCCGACCAACTGGTCGTGGCAGAACGCTGTGGCGATGCAGTTCTACGAGGAGGCCATCAAGAAGGCCAACTCGCTCGACGGCAAGGCGCTGGCCGCGGCGCTCACCGGCATGAAGATCAACACGCCGTTCGGCGCCGACGGCACGATCACCATGCGCGACGACCACACCACCATCGGCTATGCGCTGGGCTGGGGTCAGACCACGCCGAAGGAGCCGTTCATCATCGACGTGAAGCCTGCCGACTGGGGCAAGATCGTCGAGCTCGAGACGGAGTGGAAGAAGCAGCAGAAGTACATCTGACGAGGCCCAATCTTCTTCACTTCCCTCATGTTCCTCTCCCCCGCCAGGGGGAGAGGCCAGGTGAGGGGGTTGCAGGCGCTGTGCGTACCCCCTCACCCGCCCTCTCCCCCATTGGGGGAGAGGAGAAAGAATAGATCGATGGACTTCGAGGCACTCGGCGCCTGTTTCACGACGGCGGCCTGCGTGGTCACCCAGACCACCAGCGGGCTCATCGTCGGCATGCTGCTTTTCCTGGTCGCCGCTGGCGTGACCCTGATCTTCGGCGTGCTGAAGGTCGTGAACTTCGCCCACGGCACCTTCTACATGCTGGGCGGCTACGTCGCCTACTCGGCGCTGAACGTGACCGGCAGCTACACGCTCGCGGTGCTTGCCGGGGCGCTCGCGATGGCGGCGTTCGGCGTGCTGTTCGAGCGCGCGCTGATCTCGCGTGTCTACGGCTCCAACGTCCTGATGCAGCTCCTGATCTGCTACGCCGTGGTGCTGATCTTCGACGACCTCGTGAAGATCGTCTGGGGACCGGAATTCCATGCCATGGGCATGCCGCCCGCCTTCCAGGTGCCGCCGCTGTTCATCGCCGGCGGCGTGGTGCCGCCCTTCTATGCCGTGCTGATCGCCATCGCCGCGCTGATCGCCATCGTGCTCGGCCTCGGCCTGTCGCGGACGCGGCTCGGCAAGACGGTGCGCGCGGCCGCCATCAACCCGCAGATGGTGTCAGCGCTCGGCGTCAATACCACGCTGCTCTTCGCCATCGTCTTCGCGATCGGCGGCGGCCTCGCGGGCCTCGCCGGCGCGCTCGCCGCCCCGGTCCGCTCGCTGTCGCCCGGCATGGGCTTCTCGATCCTGATCGAGAGCTTCATCGTGACGGTGATCGGCGGCATGGGCTCGATCGCCGGCGCCCTGGTCTCGGCCCTGCTGATCGGCATGGTGCGCGGCTTCGGCACCATCGGCTTCCCCAAGTTCACCGACGGGCTGATCTACATCGTCATGATCGCGATCCTGCTGACCCGGCCGCAGGGCCTGTTCGGGCGGCGCCAATGAGGGAGCGCCCCGCCCTGCGCGATGCGCTGATCGCGCTCGCCGCCCTCGTCGTTGTGCTGGCGATTCCCTTCGTCCACCGCAGCCCCGCCTTCGAGGATTTCGTCATCCGCGTGAGCGCGATGGCGCTGTTCGCGACCTCGCTCAACCTGCTGGTCGGGACCACGGGCATGGTCTCGTTCGGCCACGGCATGTTCTACGGCTTCGGCGCCTATGCCTTCGGCCTGCTGATGCAGATGACCGATCTCAGCCTGCCGGTGGCGGCAGTGCTGGCAGTGGCGATGACCACCGTCGCGGCGCTGGTGGTCGGCGCGATCTGCGTGCGGCTCGGCTCCGACTATTTCGCCTTCGTGACGCTCGCGTTCCAGATGCTGTTCTACAGCGTCATCATCTCCTGGCAGAGCCTGACCGGCGGCGACCAGGGCCTGCGCGGCGGCATCCCGCGGCGCGAGTTCTTCGGCTTCGAGCTGACCTCACAGCTCAATCTCTACCAGTTCTGCGCGGTGGTCGCCGTGCTCGGCCTGCTCGCCCTGCGCCACATCTCGGAGAGCCGGTTCGGCCGCACCCTGCGCATGATCCGCGACAACGAGCATCGTGCCGCCTTCCTGGGTGTAGTGCTGTGGCGGGCACGGCTCGGCGCCTTTACCCTGGCCGGCGGCTTTGCCGGGCTGGGCGGCGTGCTGGCGGCGCTGTTCGTGTCGGGCGCCTATCCGGAGCTGGCAGACTGGCCCAATTCGGGCCAGGCGATCTTCGCCGTCATGCTGGGCGGGATCGGCAGCTTCCTCGGACCGACGCTCGGTGCCATGATCCTGCTGGCACTGAACGACGCGGTCACGCGGGTCACCGAGTATCACGGCCTGGTGCTGGGCCTCGTGATCCTGGTCAGCGCGCTCGGCCTGCGTCGCGGCGTGCTCGACTATCTGCGGCTCATCCGGTCGCGGCGCGTCTCGTCGAGAGAAGTCCGATGAAGCTCGAGATCCGCCACCTCACCAAGGCGTTCGGCGGCGTGCATGCCATCGAGGACGTGTCGCTCGACTTCGCGTCGGGCTCGCTGTCGGCGGTGATCGGGCCCAACGGCGCGGGCAAGACCACCTTCTTCAACCTGATCAGCGGCGCCTTCCCGGCCGATTCCGGCCGGGTGCTGCTCGACGGCGAGGATGTCAGCCGTCTCGGCAAGGTCGCGCGGCTGCGTCGTGGCATCGGCCGCGCCTTCCAGGTGGCGAGCTGCTTCCCCACCATGACGGTCGAGGAGAACCTGACGGCCGCCGTCACCGCCCATGTCGGCCAGTGGGGCAATCCCGGCCGTCGCCTGCCGCCGACCGGCGTGCGCGAGCGTGCGCACGAGGTCATGGAGCTGGCCGGGCTGACGGCGGCCGCCGGTGTCGAGGCCGCGATCCTGTCGCACGGCGACCAGAAGCTGCTCGACATCGCGCTGGCGCTGGCGCTCGAGCCGCGCGTGCTGCTGCTCGACGAGCCGACCGCCGGCATGGGGCCGGAAGAGCGCTGGCGCATGATCGAGCGCGTGCGCGGCCTGTGGGAGCGCCAGAAGCTGACCCTGATCTTCATCGAGCACGACATGGACATCGTCTTCCAGGTGGCGAGCTCGATCCGCGTGCTGTGCTACGGCCGCGTGCTGGCCGAGGGCACGCCGGACGAAATCCGCAACAACCAGGCGGTGATCGACGCCTATCTCGGTGCCGAAGAGCACGACGCGCCGCCGGAGGGTGCGCCGTCGGAAGGTGCACCATGAGCGACCTGCTCCGCGCCGAAAAGCTCAGCGCGTATTACGGCGCGAGCCGTATCCTGTTCGACATCGACCTCGCACTGGCCGAGAAGCGCACGCTCGCTCTCCTGGGCCGCAACGGTGCGGGCAAGAGCACGACCATGAAGACGCTGGCGGGCGTCCTGCCGGCGCGCGGCGGCCGCATCTTCTTCGCCGGCCGCGACATCACGACGGCGCCGGCCCATGTCCGCGCCCAGCTCGGCCTGGCCTACGTGCCCGAGGACCGCCAGGCCTTCCCCGAGCATACGGTCGAGGACAACCTGCTGATCGCCGCCAAGCCCGGCCCTGGCGGCCGGCGCGACTGGACGGTGCCGCGGGTGTGGGAGACCTTCCCCCTGCTGACCCGGCTGCGCGCCCGCCCGGCCGGCCGCCTGTCGGGGGGCGAGCAGCAGCTCCTGGTGATCGCGCGCGCGCTGATGGGCAATCCGCTGGTGCTGCTGCTCGACGAGCCGAGCGAGGGGCTGGCGCCGATCGTGGTGGCGACGATCGGCAAGGTGGTGCGCGAGCTGGGCGCCAGCGGCGCGACCATCCTGCTGGCCGAGCAGAACATGCATTTCTGCCTGCGCATCGCCGACGACACCGCGGTGATCGACAAGGGCCAGATCGTCCACCGCCAGGACGCCAAGGGCCTCGCCGCCAACGCCGACATCCGCCGCCGCTACCTGGCGATGTGAGCGTTGCCATATTGCGATCCCTCCCCCGCTCGCGGGGGAGGTGGCGCCGTCACACGGCGTCGGAGGGGGAAGGCGAAGACCCTGCTTCCACCTGCAACGGCTTCCTTGCTGTTCTCCCCTCCGTCGCGGGTTACCGCGCCACCTCCCCCGAAGACGGGTGAGGGATACTACTACGCGCCCGGCACGCCGGCGGTCGTCGAATACTCGAAGTGCAGCGGCGTCTCGGGATGGACCAGCGCATAGGCCGAGCGGGCCGCGATCGCGGCCTCGGCAAAGCCGGTCAGGATCAGCTTCAGCTTCCCGGGATAGGTGACGACGTCGCCGACGGCGAAGATTCCCGCCAGGTTCGTCGCCATGGTCGCCGGATCGACCGAGAGCTGGTTGCGCTCGAGTGCCAGCCCCCACTCCGCGATCGGCCCGAGCGACATCGACAGGCCGAAGAACGGCAGCAGCACGTCGGCCGGGATCTTCTTCTCCACGCCGTCGAGCGTCGCCACGTTCACGGCCGTGAGCTGGCCGTCGGCGCCATCGAGACTGTGGAGCTGGTAGGGCACGACGAGGTCGATCTTTCCCTCCTTGGCCAGCGCCTTCAGCCGCGCCTCGCTCTCGGGCGCGGCACGGAACCGGTCGCGGCGATGGATCACCGACACTTGCGCGGCGATCTCGGCCAGGGACAGGGCCCAGTCGACCGCCGAGTCGCCGCCGCCCGCGATCACCACGCGCTTGCCACGGAAATTCTCGCGCTGGGTCACGTAGTAGAAGACGCTCCTGCCCTCGAACGCCTCGATCCCGTCGAGCGGCGGACGGTTCGGCCCGAAGGCGCCGACGCCGGCCGCGAGGATCACCGTGCGCGCCTGCAGCACCGTGCCCTTCGCGGTGGTGAGCTTCCAGAAGCCGCCGCTCAGCGCCTCGAGCGACTGGACCTGCTCGCCGAGGTGATAGACAGGCTCGAAGGGTGCGGCCTGCGCCTTCAGCCGCACGATCAGCTCGGCCGCATCGACCTTCGGGAAGCCCGGGATGTCGTAGATCGGCTTCTCGGGATAGAGCGCGGTGCACTGCCCGCCGGCATCGTCGAGCACGTCGACGACGTGGCAGGAGAGCCGCACCATGCCGCACTCGAAGACGGTGAAGAGCCCGACGGGCCCCGCCCCCACGATGACGACGTCGGTCTGATGATGTCCGTTGGCCATGGTCTCGAATCAGTTCCTCAGATTGATCTCAACAGCTCCGTGGCATCTTCGAGCGCCGTCGCCGCAGCTTGTCGATAGGCATCCTCGATGTCCAGCGCCGCGATCGTCTCACGGACGAAGTCCGGTTTCAGTCGATCGATGGCGGTGAGCGTGGCGACAACGTCGTTCTTGTAAGCCCCGAGCGCGCGTACAATTTGTTCGCGATGGGACCTCGCGGCTGCTGCGATGTCGAAGATGTCGCGCGGCTTGATGTGGCTGCCGCGAAAATGAACTTTCTTCGTGATGATTTCGGCAATGGTCTCCAGGGCGACTTCTTCGCCTTCGATCGTTCGTTGGATCGTGGGCAAGCTGGTCAGTGCCGAGCTGACGATGAAGTCGATCTCGCCCAAGCCCTCGAACGCCAGCTTGAGGAAGCGAAAGCCGTCTCCCTGATAGTCGGACGGCATGATCTCGAAGTCGAAGTCCCGCAGCTTGGGATCGAGGTAAGGAAGAAGCTGCGCGTCCCGCAGGAAGATATCGATATCGTCGCTTCGACGATGGTTGATCTGCAGCATCATGGCCGTTCCGCCGCCGAACGCCCAGGCATCGATAATGGTGTGCTCGGAATTGACCTGCCGAATCAGAGAGCAGGCAATACGGAAAAGCCGTGCCCAATCCGAGCCGAGCGTGCTCACGCGGCGAGCGGATAGGTCTCGCCGGAGTACTCGGCGAACGCCTTCGCTGCAGCGACCAGTGTCGCCTCGCTCACGTTGAACGTCTTGGCGAAGGCTTTCTGCAATTCCGGGGGGACTTCACCGAAAAACACCGACATCTGCCCCGGAGCGGCCCTGGCAGCCTCTGGATGGGTCAAGCAGCGGACAAGCGCCTGCGCATCCAGCTTCTTCCTGTACGGGGCGTTCACGGTCGTAAGAATACTCGCGATAGGCGACACGACTTGCCTCAGTCACTTCGAGAACCATGCCACGGGACGCCTATAAGCTATAATCTGGCAGGGCCGGTGTAGCCAGACCGTCGCGGGAAGCATCTTCGCGAAGGCTGTCCGTAGACATAAAATTCGTGCCCCGGCACGCCAAATGATCCCGGTATGGGACCAAAGGCGGCCGAGTCATCGAGAATTTGGTAGCTGGGGGCGGACTTGAACCGCCGACCCCGGCATTATGAGTGCCGTGCTCTAACCAGCTGAGCTACCCAGCCATGGGTGGGCGGTATTAAGGGGATGGCCGCCACGCTGTCAAGAAAGCCCTCTATGAAGATTCCCGCGCCGGTCCCCAGTGCCTCCGCGCTTCATTGAGGACGTCGACGATCTGCTGCTGCGGCAGCTCCCAAAATCCACCAAACGGCTTCAGGCCGATCCAGCGCGAGAACCAGGGGCGACGCCTCTTGCATCTTTCCGAGAGCACTCCTGCGACCATCCTGCTCCTGGCCGAAACCACGATGAACCTCTCAAAGTCACCCCATTCGTAATCGAACGTACGAATCCACGTCCTCCAGGTTAGCCCCTCGGGTGCGAGGATCAGGCAACTGCGGACGATGGCCATCCAGCCCATGAGAACGGCCATTAGGCTCAATAGAATCGACCAGAAAAGAGACGCGGCGCTCGCGGAACCCAGCCCGTAGGTGAGTACCGCTGCTACCGCCATGGCGAGGCCCGGCAACGCGACTTTCACGCGGTCCTGCCACATGACGATTGGCGGGTCGTCCAAGGTCCCCTCTACCGCGGCGCTCCACTTGGGAAGGCCGAGTTCTTCCTTGGTCCGAAAGCATCGACGAGCGGTAGGGTTCGTGGCGTCCGTCTCCTTCGCGAACGTCAAATCATGCCCGACGACGCACGCGGCCGCCACGATCAATCGGCATAGGCCTGCTGCGTGGCGACGAACTTCTCCCGCAGATGGCCGCCCGAGGTCGTCGGTGCGTACTTCGGCGGATTCGCCGCATCGGTGCAACTCGGCAGGCAGGAGACCAGCGCGTCGTAGTTGGGGTTCTGGAAGAACACCACCGACTGCCGGCGGCTCCCGGCCATCTGGTCGGCCGGCGGATTGACGACCCGGTGCAGGGTCGAGACCCAGCGGTCGTTGGTCCAGCGCGCCAGCATGTCGCCGATGTTGACGACGAAGCAGCCGGGCCCGTGCGGCACGTCGAGCCATCGGCCGCCCTTGCCCAGCACCTGCAGCCCGCCGGGCCGGTCCTCGGTCTTCAGGATGGTGAGGCTGCCGTAGTCGCTGTGCGCGCCGGCGCGGAGCTGGCCCGGCACCGGCGGCTCCAGCGGCGCCGGATAATTGCGCACCCGCAGCCGGCTGATCGAGCGGTCTACGCTCGAGTCGAAGTATTTCTTGGGCAGGCCGAGCGCCAGGGCGAAGAGGCGCATGAGATCGATCGCGAGCGCGTCCATGACGCGGTAATAGCGCTCGTAAATCGGCCGCAGACCCTCCGGACGCTCGGGCCAGAGGTTGGTCGCGAAATGCCGGCCGGCCTCGGGTGCCGTGTAGTAAGCCGAGCCGTCGGCATCGACCGAGCCGATCATCAGGCTCTCGTTCAGGTCGCCCGGCGCATTGCCGCCACGGCTGCGCACCAGGACCTCGGCCTTCATCGGCATGTAGCCGCGCGTCACGTCGGGCGCCGGCCGGACGATCCGCATCTTCTCCTCGAGCGGCAGGTCGAAGAAGGCGCGGCTGACGCTTTCCACGGACGCGATCAGATCGGGATCGACTCCATGCCCGGAGATCACCATGAAGCCGATGTCGCGGCAGGTCCGGTCGACCTCGGCGGCGAGCGCCTGTCGAGCGGCTGCGTCGACGCTGCGATAGGGCGAGATATCGATGACAGGAACCGCAGCCATGACCATCGCGAGCTCCCTCCAGGCACCGGCGATGCACGGAGCAAGCGACATGCCAAGGCGCAACTGTCGTCCTGACTACAGGGGCATCTCCCCGGCTTTGCCAGGGAGGAACGCCGACGACCTATTTCGCCGCCATCGAGCGCGCATCCCACAGGCGGATGAGATAGCCGTCGGGGTCGGCCAGCTCGGCGCCGTAGCCCCAGAAGTTCTTCTGGGGTCCGTGCGCGAAGCGCACGCCGCGGGCCGACCAGGCGGCATGCGTGTCGTCGACGTCGTCGACCTGAAACCATAAGGCGACACCGTTCGGCACGACGTCCGGCTTCTCCTGCAGGAAGATCGCGAAACCCTCGCCGTCGTTGAGCGCCACCGTCCTCGTGTCGGCCACCTCGAACTCGATCTTCAGGCCGAGCGACGAGACCCACCACCCGCGCGAACGGTCGAGATCGCTGACCGGGAGATTGAGATGGTCGAGCTTCATCATGCCGCGCTCCTGTGCCCTGCCGGCCCCCTGTAATCTGTCGTCCCGAGCGAACGAAGGATCTCCCACTTGCTACAAAGAACCCCACTGAAATCAACGCTAGATCCTTCGCTACGCTCAGGATGACAGAGGTGGGACGTTCTCTGGTAGTCGAGGTGCTACGTCCGGCTCCGCTCAGAGCCGTCGGATGAAACCGCCGCCCAGCACACGGCTGCCGGTGGTGCTATCATGGATCACGCAGGCCTGGCCGGGCGAGACGCCGACCTCGGGCTCGGCGAAGCGGACGGTAGCGGAGTCGCCGCTGCGCTCGACCTCGGCGGGACGAAGCGTCTGCGACGAGCGCACCCTCACCTGCACCGGAAGTACGCCGTCGAAGTCCGGGCCGAGCCAGTTGATGTCGTAGAGCGTGATCTCGCTGCGGCCGAGGGCGCTCTTCGGGCCAACGACGACGCGGCGCGCCTCGGGCTCGAGCCTGACGACATAGAGCGGGTCGTTGGCCGTGCCGCTGCGCTCGCCGATCGCCAGGCCGCGGCGCTGGCCGACGGTGAAGCGCACGATGCCGTCGTGGCGGCCGACCACGCGGCCGGCCATGTCGACGATCTCGCCGGGATCGCTCGCCTCGGGCCGCAGCTTCTGCACGACGCTCGCGTAGTCGCCGTTCGGCACGAAGCAGATGTCCTGGCTGTCGGGTTTGGCGGCGACCGGCAGATCGAAGCGCTCGGCCAGCGCGCGGGTCTCGCTCTTGGGCAGGTCGCCGAGCGGGAAGCGCAGGAAGTCGAGCTGCTCGGCCGTGGTCCCAAACAGGAAGTAGCTCTGGTCGCGGCTGGGATCGGCGCCGCGATGCAGCTCGGGGCCTGCCTCGCCCTGCACGCGCCGGACATAGTGGC
>Ga0070665_100008383_pt1 | contig 10455 bp, 8 predicted proteins | sample KBSS13metaG_FD_65862 | JGI IMG/M metagenome (GOLD analysis project Ga0070665, IMG submission 65862) | Switchgrass rhizosphere microbial communities from Kellogg Biological Station, Michigan, USA - KBS S1-3 metaG | ecosystem: Host-associated > Plants > Roots > Rhizosphere > Soil ...
GGCGTGCGCTCCAGAGTCTCGAAGTTTACGTGGACCAGGCCGAATCGCTTCGAATACCCGAGCGCCCATTCAAGGTTGTCCAGCAGCGACCAGGCGCAATAGCCGCGCAAATCGACCCCCTGCTGCATCGCAGCATGGATCGCGCGCAGATGATCGCGGTAGTAGCCCAGGCGCAGCGGGTCGTGCACTTGGCCGTCGGTGCCAGCCTTCGGCGGGTCGTAGAAGGCGGCGCCGTTCTCGGTCACGTACTGCGGGATGTTGCCGTAACGCTCCTTGACCCAGCACAGGATCTCGGTCAGCCCGTTCGCGTGGACCTCCCATCCCGTGTCCGTATAGGTCGACTGCGGCTGTGGAACGACCGCGGTCTTCACGGGCCACGCGGTCTCCTCGTGGCGGATCATGTCGCGCATGTAGTAGTTGATGCCGACGAAGTCGATCTTCTGGCCGATGAGCTTGTAGTCTTCGTCGGGCCATCGCGGCCAGGCCTCTCCGAAGATCTCCGTCATCTCATCCGGGTAGCGGCCGAGGAAGACCGGGTCGAGGTACTGGCGATTCATGTAGGCGTCGGCGCGTCGCGCGGCGGCCACGTCTTCGGGCCGGTCTGTGGCGGGGTGCTTGGGCGCCAGGTTCACGACCAGGCCGACCTCGTGCTTGCCGAGGGCGCGGTACGCTTGCACCGCCTTACCGTGCGAGCGCATCAACTGGTGCGATGCGATCGGCGCCTCGAAGGCGTTCCTGTGGCCGGGCGCCATCAGGCCTTGCAGGTAGCCGCCGTCGGCGATGACCCAGGGCTCGTTGAGCGTCGCCCACTTTTTGACGCGGCCGTCGAGCCGCTTGTACATGAGACTCGCGTAGTCAGCGAACCAGTCGGCCACATCGGGATTGAGCCAGCCGCCGCGATCGTCCAGTGCGGACGGCAGGTCCCAGTGATAAAGGGTTGCGAGCGGCTCGATGCCGTGCTCCAGCAGCGTATCGACGAGCCGCTCGTAAAACCCGAGTCCTGCCTCATTGACGCGACCGCGACCCGCGGGCAGTACGCGTGGCCAGGCGACGCTGAAGCGATAGGCCTTCAGCCCGAGGCGCTTCATCAGCGCAACGTCCTGTTGCATGCGGTTGTAGTGGTCGCAGGCAACGTCTCCGGTGTCGCCGTTCTTCACCGTCCCGGGCGTGCGCACAAAGCGATGCCAGATGCTCGGCCCGGCGCCATCGGCCAACGGTGACCCCTCGATCTGATAGGCGGACGTGGCCGCGCCCCACACGAAGGACTCTGGAAACTGTGTCACCTTCGGCGCTCCGATCGGGTCATGTCATTCATAGCGAACCGGGTCACGGTACGGCGCCTCGTCATGCATCGCCCAATAGCCGTCATAGAGACGCGTGGTGACCGGACCCGGGAAGTGCGGCAGTGCAAGCCCATCGACCTTGGCGATCGTCATCACGCCGCCGTTCTTGACGACGAAGACGTTGAAACCAGGGGCTTCGGTCACGTTGCCGTCGGCATCGGTGACGCAGCTCGTGTCGCGGCACTGGTCGTAGGCGTCGAAGAGCGATCGAACGAGGTCGAGCCAGTGGTAGTTCTTGACTGTCGGGTCGACCGACTCGGGCGCGATTCGGTGGCGCCGGCTCACATGCAGGTCGATGCCCTGGAGCTGCTTCTCGCGCGGCGCGATCCACACGAACGGCAAGGCATACGCGTAGAAGCGGTTCTGCGCCAGGCGGGGGTCGCGCGCGCCGCGCGGCGGCACGCCGCGAGTGCAGACCATCGCGACATAGGCGTCCTGCAAACCAGCCGCACGCACGCAGCCGTGCAGGATCTCGCGCAACCCGGCGCGATCGTGCGCAATGCGCAGCCGCAGTTTGTCCAGGCTCGCGAGGAAGCGATCGATGTGGTCATCCAGCCGAAAGTACGCGCCCTTCCAGGCGCTCGCCACGTCGTAGGTTGCGTCGGAGCGGGTGAAGCCCCAGTCGAACAGCGAGATCTTCGCTTCCGACAGCGGCACGTACCCGCCGTCGACAAACGCCGCCCCGCCTTCGAACTGTCCCGCTTTCATGGGACGAGAGGGTAGCGCGATTTCTCGTCACATCGTCGGGCAGCAGGTCAGTCAGTGCGCGGGCGCAACGCTCATCGCGAGCAGCCGCTCGACCCGCTCCTCGGTGGACGGGTGGGTCGAGAACAGGCCGCGCAAGCCGCCGCCGGAGAGCGGGTTCATGATCATCATCTGCGCCGTCTCGGGATGGCGCTCCGCGGCCTCGAGCGGAATACCCTGAGCAGCCTGATGGATTTTCTGCAGTGCGCTGGCCAGCGCGCGTGGATCGCCGGAAATCTCCGCACCGCCGCGATCGGCCTCGAACTCGCGCGCACGACTGATCGCCATCTGGATCAGGCCGGCCGCGATCGGCGCGAGGATCGCAACCATCAGCCCGACGATCGGATTCGCCGGGCGGCCTTCGCTGTCGCGGCCGCCGAAGAACATCGCGAAGTTCGCGAGCATCGAGATCGCACCGGCCATCGTCGCGCTGATGGTGCTGATGAGGATGTCGCGGTGCCGCACGTGCGCGAGCTCGTGGGCCATCACGCCCCGCAGTTCGCGTTCGCTCAATGTGCGAAGAATGCCGGTAGTCGCGGCGACGGCGGCGTGGTCCGGATTGCGGCCGGTCGCGAACGCATTGGGAGCGTCCTCGTTGATGATGTACACCTTGGGCATCGGCAGCTTCGCATTCGCCGCCAGCTGCTGCACCATGCGATAGAACTGCGGCGCCGAGGTCTCGTCGACCTGCTGCGCGTTGTACATTTTCAGCACCAGCTTGTCCGAGAACCAGTAGCTGAAGAAATTCATGCCCAGCGCGACGATCAGTGCCAGCAGCATGCCCTGCTGACCGCCCAGCAACGAGCCGATCGCCATGAACAGCGCGGTGATCGCGGCCATCAGCACGGCGGTCTTCAACAGGTTGAACATCGAGGTCTCCGGGGTGACGAGGAACCCCTCAGATGCGGCCGCCGCCCGACAGTTCAATCACCGTGCGCCGTGAACGCCATCCCTGGGCCGATCGACTTGCCTCTCAGAAACGGGCCGGCCTCGAGCCGCTTGCCACCGGGGCGCTGCAGCTCGGTGAGGCGCAGCGCCTGCGTGCCGCAGGCCACCGTGATGCCTTGCTCGCCCGCGGCGAGGATCTGCCCGGGCAAGCCCGCACCGTCGACGACGACGCCACGCCAGCATTTCACATCCTCGCCGCCCAGCGTGCCGCTCGCGCCCGGAAAGGGGTCGAATGCACGCATCCGGCGCTCGATCGCGGCCGCTGGCTGCCGCCAATCGATCGCGGCTTCGACCTTCTCGATCTTGTGGGCGTAGGTGACCCCCTCGGTGGGCTGCGGCTCTCGAGCGAGGCCACCGCAGGACGCGAGTTCCAGCGCCTCGACGATCAGCCGGCCGCCGAGCCGTGCGAGCTTGTCTTGCAGGCTGGCCGTGGTATCGATCGGCGCAATCGGCAGCGTCTCGACCAGCAGCATGTCGCCCGTGTCCAGGCCGGCGTCCATCTGCATGACGGTGACGCCCGTGCGCTCGTCTCCGGCTTCGATCGCGCGGTGGATGGGCGCGGCCCCGCGCCAGCGCGGCAGCAGCGAGGCGTGGATGTTGATGCAGCCGAGTCGCGGAAGCTCGAGCACCCACGGCGGCAGGATCAAGCCGTACGCGGCGACGACGAGCACGTCCGGCCGTGCCGCTTCGAGTGCCGTGCGCGCTTGCGCCGCGTCGCCCGGGAACTTCCCGTCCAGCCTCAGACTGCGCGGCTGCGCGACGGTGATGGCGTGCGCTTCGGCATAGGCTTTGACCGGCGACGCGTGCAACTTCATGCCGCGTCCGGCCGGCCGGTCGGGCTGCGTGAGCACGAGGTTCACGCGGAACGCGGCATCGCACAGCGCTGCAAGCGCCGACTGCGCGAACTCGGGCGTGCCCGCAAAGGCGACTTTCACGCTGGTCAGCCCCGCTCTTCCTCGCGCGTCTTCTTCAGCATCTTGGTCTTGATGCGATCGCGCTTGAGCTGGCTCAGATACTCGACGAAGACCTTGCCCATCAGGTGATCCATCTCGTGCTGCACGCAGATCGACAGCAAACCCTCGGCTTCGAATTCCTGCGTGTTGCCATGGCGGTCCAGCGAGCGCACGGTCACCTTCGCGTGGCGCGACACCTTGTCGTAGATCGCGGGCACCGAAAGGCATCCTTCGTCGGTGAACGTCATCTCCTCGCTGCGCGCAACGAGCTCCGGATTGATCAACACGCGCGGATCGTCGCGCGCCTCGGAGGTGTCGATCACGATCACGCGTTCGTGCACGTCGACCTGCGTCGCGGCGAGCCCGACACCGTCGGCGGCGTACATCGTCTCGAGCATGTCGGCCACGAGTTGCTGGATGCGTGCGTCGACTTTCGCCACCGGTTTGGCAACGGTATGTAAGCGCGGGTCCGGGTAGCGCAGGATCGTCAGTTGAGTCATATCGATCGAAAGAGCCGCGTCGGCGCCCTAGCGTCGCGCGGAGTGAAGGGTTGTGGGAAGAGCGCAACGCGGCAGCCCGTGACAGGCCTCACACGCGACGGCACGGCGGACTACTTTCATTGCGATATCAAGGGTTTAGGGGCAGAATCTGTGAAACTGATTGAGGATTTTCGCTGAACTGGGAGCTGGCTCGGCGAATTTGTCTCAGTAACCCCAACGCACGGCCGATAAGCACGGTGTGTTTCTGTCGAAAGATGCCCACATGAGTCGTTGTGATCGTTCCGCTTCTCAGATCCGGACGCGTTGGGCCACAGCGGCCCTGTCGACGGGTGCCGCGACCCTGCTGATCATGGGTGCGGCAACATGGCTCGGCACAGCGCGCGCCGCCGATCTGACGATAACGGGCCAGCAGCGTGGCACCGCCCAGAAGGTAGCTCAGGCGGGCGTACCGCTGTCAGAACTCGCGCCGAACGCGCCCGACTCGTACACCGTGAAGACGCACGACACGCTGTGGGCGATCTCGCAGATGTATCTGAAGAGCCCGTGGCGCTGGCCCGAGCTCTGGGGCATGAACATGGATCAGGTCCGCAATCCGCACCTGATCTATCCGGGGCAAGTGCTTGTGCTGGACAAGAGCGGTGGGCGCGCGCGCCTGCGCATGGGCCAGCAACTCGGGCCGGACGGCTCGGTCAAGCTTTCGCCGCGCGTCCGCGCGACCGGCCTGGGCGATGGCTCCCTCGCGTCGATTCCGTTCAATCTGATCGAGCCGTTCCTGACCGAGGCGGTGATCTTCCAGACCAACGAGTTGGCGACCGCGCCGCGCATCGTCGCGGCACCGGCCGGCCGTGTGATGCTCGGTCGCGGCGATAGCGCCTACGTGCGGGGCGACATCACCGGCAACGACTACCGCATCTTCCGCGAGCCCAAGGAACTTCTCGACCCGACGACGAAGGAACTCCTCGGCTACCAGGCGACCTACGTCGGCACTGCCGAGTACGTGCGGGCCGGAGGCACGCAGCAGGATCTGGCCGGCAAGGCCGAGATTGTGCCCGCGACGTTCAACATCACCACCATCAAGCTGGAAGCCGGCGTCGGCGATCGGCTGGCGCTCGTGCCGTCGCGCGAGTTCACGAATTATTCGCCGCACCCGCCTTCCGCGCCGATCGACGGCCAGATCGTCTCGATCTACGGCGACGGGTTGACGGCTGGCCAGAACCAGATCGTCGCGCTGAACCGCGGCGCAAACCAGGGCATCGAACGCGGCCACGTGCTCGCGCTGCTGCGCGCCGGCGAGCGCGTGACCGACCGCACCGACCCGGGGCGGCCGACGATCAAGCTGCCGGACGAGCGCCATGGGCTGCTGTTCGTGTTCCGTGTGTTCGACAAGATGTCGTACGCGCTGATCCTCTCGGTCAAGGAGCCGGTCACCGCCGGCGACCGCTTCACCCAGCCCTGACGCGACGCCGGCCTCCAAGGGCCCGGCGATTTCTCCGTGATCGACCGTGGCGAACTCGCGGCTTGGCTGCGCCTGATCGAAACCCCGTCCCTCGGACGCGAGCCCGCGCGCCGGCTGCTCGCCGCATTCGGGTCCCCCGAGGCCGCGATCACCGCGACGAGCGCCGCGCGACGCGAAGTCGTCGGCAACAAGGCCGCTTCTGCGCTGGAACAAGCGCCGCCGCACACGCTGCCAGCGTTGATCGACTCGACCTGGGCTTGGCTGTGCGCCGACCCGGCGCGCCACGACGTCATTCCGCTGGGCGATCCGCGCTACCCCGCGATGCTGCTCGAAGCGCCGGACCCGCCCCTGCTGCTCTACGTGCGAGGCCGCGCCGAGCTGCTGCAGGTCGACGCGATCGCGATCGTCGGCAGCCGCAGCCCGACGCCGCAAGGCACCGAAAATGCGCAGGCGTTCGCGCAGCATCTGAGCGCTGCCGGGCTGACCGTGGTCTCGGGCCTCGCGTTGGGGGTCGACGCCGCTGCCCACACCGGTGCGCTCGAAGGCGCATCCAGCACCATCGCCGTTGTCGGCACCGGTCTCGACCAAATCTACCCCAGACGAAATCGCAAACTAGGCGAGCGCATTGGGATCGAGGGGCTCATTGTCAGTGAGTACCCGCTTGGTATGCCGCCGCTGGCCAACAACTTCCCCCAGCGCAATCGCATCATCGCCGGGCTGACGCGCGGCACCGTGGTCGTCGAAGCGGCACTGCAGTCGGGCTCGTTGATCACGGCGCGCCTGGCCAATGAAGCCGGGCGCGAGGTATATGCGATCCCGGGCTCCATCCATGCGCCACAGTCGCGCGGCTGCCACGCGTTGATCAAGCAGGGCGCCAAGCTGGTCGAGACGGCACAGGACATCCTGGAAGAACTGCGGCTCGTGCCGGCGCCGGATGCCACGGCCGCCGTATCGTGCGACTCGTCCGGCGACACAGGCGACCCGTTGCTGACCGCGCTTGGCCAGGACCCCGCGACGCTCGATGTGCTCGCAGCGCGCACCGGCTTGACAGCAGCCGCTCTCAGCGTGCGGCTGCTCGACCTGGAGCTGTCCGGCGATGTCGCACGTTTACCGGGGCAATTGTTTCAGCGGCTGAACCGGGGCTGAGACCCTGCGGTATAGTGAATCATGTTCGACGTGCTCGTGTACCTGTACGAAAACTACTGGCGGCCCGATGCTTGCCCGGACCACGATCAGCTGACGCGAAAATTGTCTTCGGTCGGCTTCGAATCGGAAGAGATCCAGGAGGCCTTGACGTGGCTGGACGGGGTCGCCGTGGCAGCCCAGTCCTACACCGGGGCCCAATCCGCGAACAGCCTGCGGGTCTACTCGCCGGCCGAGCAGGAACACCTCGGCGAGGCTTCGATCGGCTTTATCAGCTTCCTTGAATCGGCAGGCGTGCTGCCGCCGCCGATGCGCGAGATGGTGATCGATCGCGCGAGCGCCACGCCGGGCGGCACGCTCGAACTCGAGGATCTCAAGATCATCGTGCTGATGGTGTTCTGGAGCCTGGGCGAAGAGCCCGATGCGCTGATCCTCGACGAACTCTTCGTCGCCGAAGAGGATCGGCTGATTCACTGACGCATTTCAAGGCGGCTGTAGCCGCCGATGTCAGGTCAACAGCCTCGAAGGGTCGCCGTCCAATTTGGCCATCGCGCTGCGCGTTGCGCGCACCGTGAGCGATTCTTCCTGCGCCGGCACCAGCAGGCCGGCCTGCAGGAAGGCCGCGAGGCGGTTCTGTTGGAAGAGCACGCCGCGGCCCTGCGGCGAGACGAACAGCGTGAGCTGCCGGCGCATGCCCTGCCAGGCAAGTTGCACCGCCTCGTTGCGCCCCCGGTAGTCGAGCATGTACCAGCTTCCGACTTGCAGCTCGCGTGCCCACGCGATCATCGCCGGGGTCGGCATGGACCCGCCTTCGGAGACGACTTCCAGTTCCGAACTCTCGTGGCCGGACAGGTCGTGGACCATCGTCTCGTCGATCTCGAGATCCGCGGCCTCGGGCAGCAGCTCTTCGAGCGTCTCGAGCCGCGCCATCAGTTCCTCGAGCCGCTCATGCGGTATCGCAGCCGCCTTCGCGGTGAACGCAGCAGCGAGCGAATTGTTCAGGCGTTGGATGTGCTCGTCCTGCTTGTCGGACTGCACGCCGGCATGCTCCATGCCATCGCGCAGCGTCTTCAGCAGCGGCGGCAAGCGGCGGATGACCTCGGCGCGCTCCTCGCGCGAGACCTTTGCGCTGGCCGACCAGATCAGGTCGGCGGCGGCACGCTTCATGTCCTTGGTCGAGTCGCTCTGGATGCCATGCTTGACCGCGGCCATCGCCAGCACGTCGGCCCAGACGTGGAACAGGAACTCGCGCACGCCCTCCTGCACAGGCACCTCGTTGAGCATCTTGCGCAGCTCGATCGTGTACTGGATCGCGAGCGTCTCGCGCTGCTCGACCTGCTGCGCCAGCGACACGCCCTTGCGCGACGCCTCGTTCTCGTTCTTGAAGTAGTGCTCGAGAAACTTCTCGAACTCGACCAGCACGGTCTGGAACACCCGACGCCCCGTGTCCGGATATGCCTCCACGACCTGCACGACGCGCTTGATCTCCTTCTCGAGGATGTCGCCGATCGCGCGGCTCGTCGCATCGAAGCCCATCACGCAGGCGCCCATGCGGTCGATCAGGCGGCGCGCCGGATGATCGATCGTGGCGAAAAAATCAGGCTCGCTGACCGCCACGCGCAGCACCGGCATCTGCAGGCGTGCGAACCAGACGCGCATCGCGGTGGGAATCCGCTCCTCCGTCAGGATGCTCTGGAACAGCAATGCGACGATCTCGATCGTCGCGCGCTCGATCGGCGTCGCCGCGGCCTGCTTCAGTGCGCGCTTGCGCTGGTTCAGTTCCTCGAGCAGCGCCGGCGTGCTGATGTGCCCGCCCGCGACCGTGCGTACATCGCCCGAGGCCGGGACGAACTGACGCGCAATGCCCTGCTGCGCGTCGTTGATCGCCGTCTTCAGGCGCTGCGAGGCCGGGACCGGCGGGCCGTCGCGCTCGGTCGACCCGAACCCCGGCAACTGCTTGGCGATGAGTCGGTTCAAGCGGCCAAGGACCTGCTCTGCATGATCGATGCCGCGCGACAGGCTGGCTGCGCGCGTCATCAGCCGCGTCTCCTCGCCCACGCCGGCGCCGCCGGTTCCGCTGCGCGAACTGGAGAAGCCGCCGCCGCCCGTGCTCTGCGGCAGGGAGCGGTAATAGGCACTGCCGACCTGCTGCGCATTGTCGGCACGCCGGATGAAGGGCCGCAGATCGACCTCGGGCAGCACGCGGCGTTCCAGCAAGTACCGGTTCGTCTCGTGGTAGCCCTCTTCGGTGAAATGCGAGAACTCGTCGTGCACCACGCGCTGCAGCGTGCGCCAGATGTCCAGGCTCAGCCCGACGGAGCGCCAAGACGACGTGATGATGCGCGCGAAGACATGCGGACGCAGGACGTCGTTGGTGTCGAGTTCGTCGCGACCTTCGAGCACCGTCATGCGCGAACGCAGGTCGGTGAACTCCCACGATGCACGGTCCATCATCGCCAGCGCGAGCCGCGAACTGATGATCTCGTGCTCGATCGTGTCGTCGTCGACGAGGCTGAGCTTGGCGTTGCGCGTCGACGGCAGCGGCAGATCGCCGGGGCGCGTCGCCGAGACGATGCCGGTGAGGCGCGCGGCGCGGAGCATCGACGTCATGCCCTGCAGCCAGTACGGCCCGGCCTTCTGCAGCTCGGGGATGAGCTCGCGCCGCTTCATCGCAACCGCCGGCTCCGCGACCTGGCCCACCAGGATGCGGGCACCCTGATCGATCGCCTGAACCACCCTGGGCAAGCCGGCCAGCAGCCCTTCGACATAGGATTGCCGCGCCTGCTGAGCCAATGCCGTCGAGTTGGCGGGAGTCGGCATGAGGAGGAATCTGGTCCTGGGTGAGATGTAGTTACTGACTCTACACCACCGCCCCGGCATTCGGATCGTCCGGGTCCAGTTCCTTCGACGGGCCGCCCGGCTTGATCAGATCTTCGCGCTTCACGCCCAGCCACATCGCGATCGCCGCAGCGACGAACACCGACGAGTAGATGCCGAAGAGGATCCCGATCGTCAACGCGATCGCGAAGCCATGCAGCGTCGGCCCGCCGAAGATCAGCATCGAAAGCACCATCATCTGCGTGCAGCCGTGGGTAATGATCGTGCGGCTCATCGTGCTCGTGATCGCGTGGTCGATCACCTCGTGCGTGTTCATCTTGCGGAAACGCCGGAATGCCTCTCGGATCCGGTCGAAGATGACGACCGATTCGTTCACCGAGTAGCCCAGCACCGCCAGCACCGCCGCCAGCACCGTGAGGTTGAACTCCCACTGGAAGAACGCGAAGAAGCCCAGGATGATGATCACGTCGTGCAGGTTCGCCACGATCGCCGCGACCGCGAACTTCCACTCGAAGCGGATCGCGAGGTAG
>Ga0070665_100008384_pt1 | contig 10454 bp, 13 predicted proteins | sample KBSS13metaG_FD_65862 | JGI IMG/M metagenome (GOLD analysis project Ga0070665, IMG submission 65862) | Switchgrass rhizosphere microbial communities from Kellogg Biological Station, Michigan, USA - KBS S1-3 metaG | ecosystem: Host-associated > Plants > Roots > Rhizosphere > Soil ...
CCGCGGTACCTGCGCACCTTCACCACGCCAGAAGGAAACGAGATCGACTTGGCCGCTGTCGACGTTCTTCGAACCCGAACACGTGGGGTGCCGTTGTACAACGACTTCCGCGAGCAGTTGCACATGCCGCGGCGGCGTCGCTTCGAACAGGTGACGAAGGATCAGCGCTTGCTCGATGAGCTGAAGGAGCTTTACGACTCGGTCGACGAGATCGACACGGTTGTCGGGCTGCTCGCGGAGACGCCGCCTCCCGGTTTCGGGTTCAGCGACACCGCGTTCCGGGTCTTCCTGTTGATGGCCTCGCGACGGCTGCAAAGCGACCGGTTCCTGACCGTGGACTTCCGGCCGGAGGTCTACACACCTCTCGGAATGGACTGGATCAGGGTCAACAGCTTCAGCAGCGTTCTTCTGCGCCACTTCCCGGAACTGGCCGACGTGGTGCCCGGCGGCAAGGCCGTGTTCGGTCCGTGGCGGTGACCAGGCCACCGCGGCGTTGAACCGACCGGGCGAGCAGCGGTCGGGGTAGCGGGGAGCGGTTCCGCCGGCACGGCCCGAGTTCGTCAGCCCGCCAACCCGGCGCTCTCGCCGTGGTTGACCCCGGGCACGGCCTCCGCCTTCCTGCGCCGCTTGGTCTCGTACATCCGTTGGTCGGCCTCCCGCAGGAGGTCGACGGGGTCGGCGACGTAGGCGGGGCAGCCGCCGACCGCGGCGGACAGGACGAGCTCGACGCCGTCGATGAGGAAGGGCTCGGCGGCGGCGTCGCGGAGTCGTTGGGCGATCGCGGCGGCGTGGTGGGGGCCGGTGTCCTCGCAGAGCACCACGAACTCGTCGCCACCGATGCGGGCGGCGGTGTCGCCGGTACGCAGCAACGCCGTTATCCGCTGGGCGAGCTCGGTGAGCACCGCGTCGCCGACGCTGTGGCCGAACCGGTCGTTGACCGCCTTGAACCCGTCGAGGTCGAGGTAGAACAGGTGGCTCGGGCGTGCGTGGCGGCGGTAGCGGGCTTGGGCCTCGCGGATGCGCTGGGCCAGGAGCGCCCGGTTCGCCAACCCGGTCAACGGGTCGTGCAGGGCGAGGTGGTGCAGCTCGGCCTCGAGGTGCTTGCGCTCCGTCACGTCCTCGATGTGCATGATGAGGTGCGCGGACCGGTCGACGGTCGCCGGGACGCGTGAGGTGCTCACCATCACCCAGACGACCTCACCGTCGGAGCGCAGGAAGCGGCACTCGTGCCGGACGATCCCGTCGACACCCTCCTGCATCAACGCGCAGTTGCGCTTGGCCTCGTCGAGGTCCGCGGGGTGGGTGAACGCGAAGAACGTGCCGCCGATCAGATCGGCGGGCTCGCGCCGGAGCAGCTGACCCACGGCCGGGTTGCACGCGGTGATCGTGCCGTCGGGGTCGAGCACCGCGATGCCGGTCGGTGCGTGGTCGAAGGCGCTGATCAGGTCTTGACCGGACAGGCCGCCTTGATGCCGCACCACGCCACCTCCGGGCCGATCCCGCGCTCTGCGTCGACCTGTCCGTCACAGGATCTCAGCCCCCGCCGAGGCGCCCACGATCGGGCTGCGCGCACGCGCGTCCGGCCGCACACTTGATCTGTGCGGATCGCGACGGTCAACCTCGCGTCCGGGCGCGACGTCACGGGGGAGTCACTACACGCGGAGGAGCTGGCCGCGGCCGTGGCCGAGCTCGATGCCGACGTCGTCGCCGTGCAGGAGGTGGACGTGGGCCAGCCGCGGTCGCACGGGGTCGACCAGCCCGCCGTCGTAGCTGCGGCGCTCGGGGCGGTCGACTGGCGCTACGCCGCGACCATCCTCGGCACGCCTGCGCCCGTTCCCGCCCGGTCGTGGACGGCGATCGAGCCGGTCGTGCTGCGGAGTCCCGACGACGCCGCCCGCGGCCCGCACTACGGCATTGCGCTGATCTCACGGAAACCCGTACGGCGCTGGCACGTACTCGGACTGGCGGGTGGACGAGCCCGACTGCCGCTGCGCGCACCGGACCCGACCGACGGCCAGGCCCGCACGTGGTGGTTCCCCGACGAGCCACGAGCGGCGATCGCCGCGGAGTTCGACGGCCTCACCGTCATCGGCACACACCTGTCCTTCGCGCCGCACACCGCGACCCGACAGCTGCGGCGGCTGCAGGCCTGGAGCCGCCGGTTCCCGGCGCCGGTGCTGGTGGCGGGTGACCTCAACCTGCCCGGTCCGCTGCCCGCGATCATCACCGGCGGGCAACGGGTGTTCTGCGGCCCGACCTTCCCCGCGTCGGATCCGAGGTTGCAGCTCGACCACCTCCTCTCGCTGGGTGGCCTCACCGGTAGCGGCCAGGACGCCCGGTGGCTGGCCGTCGGCGACCATTGCGCGATCGCCGCAACGGTCGCGGCCCCGCCGGCGTCGGGTCCGACCGGCGCCGTCTGAGCCGGGACGGGCTCGCTCAACTGCGGAAAGCGGCTGCGCACTCGGCGGCTTCGGCGAGAGGGGTCTGCCGGAGACTCACGCCCTCGCCGACGCCACCGGGGCCGGCGAGTGCACGAGCGTCCCGGTCGGCGGCGCCGCCGAGCTGCTCCTCGCGAGCCAGCGCATGTCCGCTGGAGTGGGCTTGAACCGCGGCTTCCGCTTCCGCCACCACGACACCGCCTCGGCGGTCAAAGAACTGGTGGCCAGCCGCTGAACGGAGAGGAACGGCCGCAGCCGCATTGCTGTTTCGCGGCAACGAACTACGCATCGGCGGGCGCATTGACCGATGCTGTGGGTCGCGAGCACGCTGGCTATCTCTCGCAAACCCTGATGACGAGGTCAGAGATGCCTGAATTGGCCTTCGAATTCCGATTCTTCGCGCAACTCGCTCGCACTGACTTCGGTGCCGGTCCGTTCGGCCGGCGCGTCCTGTTCCGAGGTACCGGAGGTGGGATAATCCAGGGCGATCGGCTCAACGGCATGATGGAAGGACCGGGCGGCGACTGGTTCTTGAGCGGTGCCGATGGATATGGACGGATCGACGTGCGGTCCAACATCCGAACGGTCGACGACGCCCTGATCTACATGCAGTACCACGGACTCGTGAGACTCAGCCCCGCCGTCCTGACCATGCTCGACGGCGAGCCCGATCCGGGCGGCGAGAACGATCAGTACTTCTTCACCTCCCCGCGCCTGGAAACCGGCGATCCGCGCTACCTCTGGGTCAATCAGACGATGTTCCTCGGTGAGGGCCGGGTATCGGCAGGACCGCGTGTCGATTACTCCATCTACCGCGTCATCTAGCCTCCGCGCTGACGCGGACCCGGGTGAGTTCCTGCAGTTGACGGGGGCCCTGGCGTCCGGGCCGCGCAAAGGCCGTGCTCGGCACGGGACGGCGGTTGATCAGGCGGCGATCGGTCGGGGTTCGACGCCGGCTCGGCGCAGGACGCGATCGGCGTAGGCGGTGAGGGGCGCGAGGTCGGGGTCGAAGGCGCGGGCGGCGACGTGGCCGTCCGGGCGGATGAGGTAGCTCGCGCCGCGCTGGGCGCCGAAGCGGCGGTGGAGCTCGCCGGTGGGATCGAGGACGGTCTCGACGGACCCGTCGCGGTCTTGCGGGGTGACGAGCAGCGCCCGCACGACGTCCGACCGCTCGTCGGCCCAGGCGAGCGCGGCGGCGAGGTCGAGGTCGGCGCCGGTGAACAGCAGGAGTTGGTGCTTGGTGTCGCCGCCCCACCGCCGGTGCCAGCGATGCGCACCCGCCGCGTTCTCGGGGGCGACGTCGCCGACGCGCGGCCCGCGTGGGGACCGGTCGAGCAGGCGCGGGGGCCGCCCGTACTGGACGGTGAAGCCGGTGAACCCGTCGAACAGCCGCGTCTGCAGGGCGGGTACCGCCAGCACGAGACGCAGGCCCGCGTTGCGCAGCGCGACAGCGAGCGGGTTGAGCCACAGCAGGGGCCTGGTCGACGTGGTGGTCGAGCGGATGAGGCGTTTCGCGACGGGCAGGCGTTCGGCCTCGGAGGTGTCGAGCAGTTCGTCGCCGCCGCGGCCGTCGAGGGCGAGCGCGAGGTTGACCGCGTCGGCGATGCCGGTGTTCATGCCCTGGCCGCCGACCGGGGAGTGCGTGTGGGCGGCGTCGCCTGCGACGAAGACGTTGCCGACGCGCAGCCGGTCGACCGAGCGCGTCGAGAGGAAGAACGCGGACGACCAGCTGACCGAGTCGAGGCGGACGTCGAGGCCGGGGAAGTCGTCGAGGAGCTGTTGCAGCTCGTCGCGGGGTCGGCCGGGCGCGGGAGATCCGGTCGTCGAGGCCCGGCAACGACAGCGCGATGCGGTGCGTGCCGTCCGGCCGGCGCCCGACGACGAGGAAGCCGCCCGCGGCGAGCACGAAGGTGCCGCGATCGTCCGGCAGCGGCATCCCGAACTCCGCGACGGCGTCCATCACGTACACGCCCTGCGTGCGGGCGCCATCGAAGGCGAGCCCCAGCAGGCCGCGCGTCGCCGAGTGCGCCCGTCGGCGGCGACGACGTACCGGGCGCGCACCGCGGACCGGGCGCCGTCGGCACTGCGGAGGTCCACCTCGACCCGCCCCGGGGCCTGGGTGAGACCGGTCAGCTCGAGCGGTCGCTGGACCTCGACACCCAGCCCGCGGAGGTGGGTCAGCAGGATGTCCTCGATCTCGCTCTGCGGGAGGAGGTCCGAGTAGGCGTGTGCGGAGTCGAGGCGGCCTGCGGACAGGTCGCCGAGATGGCGCCCGTCCGCGACGAAGGCGAACCCGGCGAGGACCCGGCCGCGCCGACGAGCCGCGGCCACGAGGTCGACGCCAGGGTGCGGCGCACCCGCGCCGCGGTCGTCGACACCGCCGTGGAACTGCTCGTCGAGGGTGGGGTGGGGGCGATCACGATCGAGGCGATCGTGCAACGGTCGGGGGTGGCGCGGTCGACGATCTACCGGCACTGGCCGAGCCGCACGGACGGGTCGCGTCCGCGTTCGGTGCCCTGATCACGCCGTTGCCGGAGCCGCCCCGTTCCGGCGATCTGCGCGCCCGTCTGTCGCGGTGCTGCGCGGGCTCGCGGAGCAGATGACCGGGCAGGCCTACGCCTCGTCGGTCCCAACGATCCTCGACAGCGCAGGTCGGGACCCGGAGCTCGCGGAGTTCCGCCAGGCGTTCACCGAGTCGCAGACGCGGCCGCTGCGGCAGATCCTCGACGACGCCGTCGCCGCGGGCGAGATCGCCCGGCTCGCCGACGTGGACGGCGCCGTCGCGCAGCTCGCGGGCCCGTTGCTGTTCCGGCGGATCGTGCTCGACCAGCCCGTCGGACCCGCCGACGCCGACCGCAGCGTCGCGGCGTTCTTGGCGGCTCCGGCGCCCTGATCACGGCCGTCGAGCGGCGTTCAGGATTCGCCCAGGTACCACAGCGCGATTCCGGTGACGATGGGGAAGAATCCCAGCAACACGATCGTGGCGCCGCTCAGCGCGAGCGTGCCCGCGACGGTGACGACGATGCCGACCGCGATCAGCACTACCGCAGGCCGTCTCCAGTCGCGGGGCATCGACCAGGCGTCGAAATGGTGGGCGAGTCGCGGGTCGTCGTCGTACAGACCTCGCTCGATTTCCGAGAGCCCGCGGCGATCGTCATCATTGGGCACGATCACTCCCTCACATCGCTGGCGAGATCGTATCGGGGTGCGCTGAGAATCCCCGTGAAGCTGAGCGCGGCTTGGCCCTCAGCCCTCTCCGGCGACGCGCTCGAGCTCCTTGAGCAGCCCGCTCCACCCGGCCTGGTGGCTGGGCAGTTCGGAGCGTGGCAGGTCGTGGTGGGTGAGGTCGACGACGGTGTCGCTCCCGTCGGCGGTCAGCACGACTTCGACGGTGGTCGAACCCGGGGGGAGGACGTCGCTGCCCGGGACTCCCCAGGTGAACACCACGCGCTTGGGCGGGTCGATGCTGACGAACCGGCCCTGCACGGACTTGGTGTCGTCGAAGGCGATGGCGAAGGCGCCGCCCGGTTCGGGGGTCGAGCCGATGGCGTCGCCGAACCACCGGGCCAGGAGCGCGGGGTCGACGAGGTAGGGGAAGACGACGTCGGGCGGGGCGGCGATGCGGATGCTGGCGATGAGCGGGTCGGGACTGGTCACGGGGTCGCTCCGGTGGGTGGGTGGTCGCGTTCGACGACGTCCTTGAGCCGGGTCAGGGCGTCGGGCCAGAACTCGGCGAGGACGGCGCGGACGTCGTCGAGCGGGTCGGGTCGCAGCGTGTAGAAGCGTCGGGTGCCTGCGCGTCGTTCGGAGAGCAGGCCCGCCCCGGCGAGCACACGCAGGTGTTGGCTGACGGCCTGCTGCGTGAGGTCGGCGAAGTGGGCGGCGATCTGGCCTGCGGGAAGCTCGTTGCCGCGCACGAGTCGCAGGATCTGCCTGCGGTTGGGGTCGGCCAGAGCGCGGAGCACCGCGTCCGGACCGCCCGGGTCCTCGGCAGTGCGTTCGGCCATCACGGCGCTCCGTGGATCACGGTCGGGTTGTCGCGGTTGCGAGTGTGGTGTTTGACAGCAGGGCGAGCAACTGTGCGGTGTGGCGTGGCAGGTGGTCCTCGGCGATGCCCGCGATGAGGGCCCTCAGCGGGATCGGCTGGTCGAACTGGACGACGCCCGCGGACTCGAAGAGCGTGGAGACGGGGGTGTCGAGTTCGGCTTCGCTCAGCATCTCGCCGACCGCGCAGAGCGCCGCGCCCTGACGGCGGATGCGGTCCCGAAGCCCGTCGCTGTTCTCCGTGATCGCCGTCATGCGGTCGAGGGTCGCGGCCTCGAGCGACACGCGGTTGTCGTACATCGCGTCCGCTCCGGAGGCGACGGTGTAGACGGTGGCCAGGACGCCGGCGTCGACGCTGGCGATGTGGGCCAGGATCTGCGTCGCGTCCCACTCGCCGGGTGGCGGCACCGGGCTCGTGTCGTCGGGGCCGAGCACGGTGATCGATGCCTGAAGCAGTGCCTCGTAGGCCTCGCGAAGCGGGGTGGTGTCCATGGTGGGTGCTCCTCCGGTCGATTACAACAATCTTATTGTACAAGTAGATGATTGTAAAGAGTCCGTCGATCGCGGGACAGCGGAACCATCCAGATGAGGGCCCGGTCGGCCGACCGGGCGAGGACGCGCTGGAGCCCACCCTTCACTCATCCGGGGAAACGCCCCCGGACCGAGGGAAGGAAGATCCATGAACACCGCCAGCAGCCGCGTCCTGGTTCGCGAGCTGGGTCCCGATGACGCCGACGTCGTCGACGTGGTCTTCGCCGGTCTGTCCCCGCGCAGCCGCTACCTGCGCTTCCAGTTCCCGATCAGCGAGCTCTCGGCGGCCACGCGCCGCAGCCTGACCGCGGTGGACGGCCACGCGCACGTCGCGCTGGCGGCGTTCGCTTCCGGCCGTCCGGTCGGCATCGTGCGGATCTTCGACCTCGGGGACCGGCGTGGCGAGCTCGCCGTGGAAGTGGTCGATCACTGGCAGGGGCGTGGGGTCGGCACCCAGCTGCTGCAGGCCGCGCGGGACCGGGCTGTCGCCATGGGCTACCGCGAGCTCGTCGGTGAGCTGCTCGTGGTGAACACGGCCGTGGTCGCGGTGCTGCGCCGCGTGTTCCCCGTGACCCGGATGTGTCGCGACGGGTCAGAGCTGACGATCACGCTGGTCCTCGAGCACGCGAGCCTTCCGGCGGAGAGCCTCGTCGCGTAGCGCCGACCCGCTCAGGCGGGCCGTGCGACCGTCCGGGTGACTTATCATCCGCTTCGTGGAGTTGTGGGAGCGGTCCGATTCGCTGGATCTGCTCGAGGGGCTCCTGCGCGCGAGCGCCGAATCGGGTCGGGTCGCGCTGGTGGCGGCCGAGGCGGGGATGGGCAAGTCGACGCTGGTTGCCGACTTCGCGCGGCGCCTCGGCGGGCGGCCCGGGTGTTGTGGGGGGCGTGCGACCAGCTCGTCACACCCCGCGCGTTGGGGCCGCTGCACGACATCGGCCGGGCGGTGCGGGGGCCGCTCGCGGCGCGGCTGCAGGAAGGCGCGCCGCGCGAGGAGGTGTTCGCCGCGTTCCTCGACGAGCTGTCCGGGCCGGGACCGTGGCCGGTGCTGGTGGTCGTCGAGGACGCGCACTGGGCCGACGAGGCCACCCTGGACTGGTTGACCCAGCTCGGCAGGCGGATCGCCGGGCTCCCCGCGTTGCTGGTGGTGACCTTCCGCGACGACGAGGTGGGGCCGGAGCACCCGCTGCGTCGAACATTGGCCGCCTTGCCGACGCACGTGGTGACGCGCGTGGCGCTGCCGCCGTTGTCGAGGGCGTGCGTCCTCGAGCAGGCCCGTCGGGCCGGGCGGGTGCCGGAGAGCGTGTTCCGGCTCGCGGGCGGGAACCCGCTGCTGGTCACCGAGCTGCTGAAGGCGGACGGCCCCGCGGTGCCGGATGCCGTGCAGGACCTCGTCCTGAACCGGATGCGGGCACTGCCTGCCGCTGCGCGCGATCTGGCCCAGCTCGTCGCCGTCGTGCCGACCCGGGCCGACGCCGTCCTGGTGGCCGACGACCTGGACGCCGTCGACACGTGTCTGGCGGCCGGAGTGCTCGTCGCGGCGGGCGATGGCGTGTCGTTCCGGCACGAGCTGCTGCGCACGGCGGTGGAGGAGTCGCTGTCACCGATGCGCCGGGTGATGCTGCACCGGCGGGTGTTGCAGCGCCTGGTCGACGCGCCGGACGTGGACCCCGGCCGGTTGGTGCACCACGCGCGCGCGGCGGGCGACGACGACGCGGTACTGCGCTACGGGCGGGTCGCGGGCGCCGTCGCCGCCCGCAACGGGGCGCACCGGGAAGCGGTGGCGCACCTGCGGGCCGCGGCCGCCGTGGCCGATCGGCTGCCCGACCCGGAGCGGGCCGAGCTGCTGGAGAGCCACTCCACCGAGGCGCTGCTGGCCGGGTACCCCGAGGAAGGGCTGCACGCGGCGCGGACGGCGTTGGCGCTGCGGGAGGAGCTGGGCGAGCCGGAGAAGATCAGCGAGGACCTGCGGCTGATCTCCCGGCTGGCGTGGTGGACGGCGGACGCGCAGCAGTCACGCGACGCCGCGACCCGCGCGGTCGCGGTGCTGGAAGGCGGTAGGGCCGGCCGGTCGCTCGCGCTGGCCTACGGCAACCTGGCCCACCGCTATGTACACACCTACGAGCTCCACGACGCGGTCGCCTGGGGCGAGCGGGCCCAGGCCCTCGCCGAGCAGCTCGACGACGACGAGATCGCCGTCCACGCCGCGACCATCGTGAACGCCGCCCGGCTCTGCCAGGAGGACCCCGCGGCCGCCGACGCGTTGGAGCAGGCCCATCGACGCGCGGTCGAGCGCGGGCTCGTCGACCACGCCCATCGGGCACTGGGCAACCTCGCCTCCATCGTGTCCGACGACCTCGCTCGTTACGACACCGCCGTGCCGTTGATCGACCGGGCGCTGGCGTTCGCCGAGCAGTACGACCTCGACGCGGGCTACGCCTGGCTGCTCGGCCAGCGGGCGAAGCTGCGCCTCGAACGCGGCGACTGGAGCGGCGCGTTCGCCGACGCCGACACCGCGCTGGCCCGCTCCGGCCCGCGCGGGGTCAACGCCGTGCTGCCGTTCACCGTGCGGGGCCGCATCCAGGCGGCGCGCGGCGACCCCGAGGCCATGACCAGCCTGGACGAGGCCGCGCGGCAGGCCGACCGGGTCGGCGACGCGCAGTGGGTGAGCCCCGTCGTCGACGCACGGGCGGAGTACTTCCTGTGGGCGGGCGATGCCGACCGCGCCCAGGAGGAGGCCCGTCGCGGGATCGCCGTCGCAGGCGGGTCCCACGGGCCACCGTTCGTCGTCGGACGGCTGGCTTACCGGCTGTGGGAGGCGGGCGGCACCGACGAGCCGCCCGCGAACACCGCCGAGCCGTTCCGCATGATGATCAACGGCGCGTGGGCGGCGGCCGCCGCGGAGTGGGGCCGCCGCGGCGGGCGGTACCTGCAGGCCGAAGCGCTCGCCGCGGGCGACGAGGACGCGGCGGCTGCGGCCTGCAGATCCTCGACGAGCTGGGCGCCACCCGTGCAGCGACCACCTGCGCAGGCAGCTGCGCCGCCGCGGGTTCGCCCGGGTGCCCCGCGGGCGCGCCCGACGACCGCCGCGCACGTCGCCGGGTTGACCGCCCGGCAGGCGGAGATCCTCGCGATGGTCGGTGCGGGGATGTCCAAGGCCGAGATCGCCGAGCGGCTCGTCGTGTCGGTGCGGACCGTGGACCACCACGTCTCGGCCGTGCTCGCCAAGCTCGGCGTGACCAACCGCCGCCAAGCCGCCGAGATGGCCGAGCGGATGGCCGCGACGACGGCCGACTCGGGGCGCTAGCGCCCCGTCGACGGCCTGAACTCGCGCGGCTCAGCGCGCAACCCCTCGCAGTGCGAGCCGGTGAACGAAGTCCCGGAGGGCGTCGTTGAACAGCGCGGGGTGCTCGAGGTTGGGGTAGTGGGCGGAGTCGGGGATGC
>Ga0070665_100008387_pt1 | contig 10452 bp, 5 predicted proteins | sample KBSS13metaG_FD_65862 | JGI IMG/M metagenome (GOLD analysis project Ga0070665, IMG submission 65862) | Switchgrass rhizosphere microbial communities from Kellogg Biological Station, Michigan, USA - KBS S1-3 metaG | ecosystem: Host-associated > Plants > Roots > Rhizosphere > Soil ...
GTAGGCCCAGGCCAGCAGCAAGCCGAGCACGGCCGCGCCGAAGCCCCAGGGGCCCAGAAAGGCGGCCCAGGCCAGCGACAGTGCCGTCCAGAAGATGGCGATGTACAAACCCCAGCGGCCAGGCATGCGGCCCGATGGAATGGGGCGCTGCGGCTCGTTGATGGCGTCGACGTGGCGGTCGAACCAGTCGTTGACCGCCTGGCTGCTGGCACACACCAGCGGCCCCGCCAGCACGATGCCCATGATGGCCAGCACCCAGTGCCCCTGCAGCGCAACGCCCGAAGCGACCACGCCGCAGGCGAAGGCCCACATGGGCGGAAACCAGGTGATCGGTTTGAGGAGTTCGGTGACGGTCGACAGGGCTGGGCGCGCCATGTCAACAGTTTGTAGTTGACACCTTTGACTGTCAACTCAGATTTACGCTTGCACCAGGAGCCTGGGCGGCAGAAATCGGGGCCCGCGTTGGGCCTGCAAGGCGGTGCAGGCAAGGCGCCGGGCGCAGCCCAGGCTAGCTGCCTGGGCAAGGCCGGCAACGCCGCATGCGCCGTCTTGCAGGCCCAACCCGAAGGGCCGGGGCCAGGGGCAGCACCATCCGTCGTTGCCGCCTCGTTGTGTGGCTCGCCACACGGCCTCGGCAGCGCCTCGGCTGGCACGGCCCCTGACCCCGGCGCGGGCCCCGATTTCTGCCGCCCAGGCTCCTAGGTTCGCTCGCCCTCGGCGGCCACCTCCCCCAGCCCGTAGCGGCGCAGCTTGACGTACAGGCTCTGGCGCGACATGCCCAGCATCTCGGCCGCCGCGGCCCGGTTGTCGCGCGTCAGGTCGAGCGCCGCCTCGATGCACAGCTGCTCGATCAGGTCGGTGGTTTCGCCCACGATGTCTTTCATGGGAACGCGGCCGACCAGTTCAGACAGTTGCCCGGCGGAGCGCGGCAGTTCCCTCGGCGCGCGGGCGTCGGCGCCCTGGCGCCGGCTCACGTCGCGGATGGTGAAGCCCAGGTAAGCATCGTCGTTCTCGCGCACCAGTGCCGCGGAGATTTCGACGTCGGTCACCAGGCCGTGTTCGCAGCGCAGGCTGGTTGGGAACAGGCGCAACGATCCGCGCTGGCGCAAGGTCGAGATCAGCACGCTCAATTCGACGCCCGTGCGCCCGACCCAGCGGCCCAGGGATTCGCCCCGCACCTGCGTGTCATTGGCCAGCTGCACCAGCTCGATGAACGCATCGTTGGCCGAGACGATCTGCCCGTTGATGTCGGTGACGACCACGCAGTCGGGCGCGCTCTGCACCAGCTTGAGCAAGACGGCGTCGGTGCTGCTTTGACCCGGCGCGACGGCATCGGCGCGCATGCGGTTCAGTCGCATTACCAGCTGCACGCCGTTTTCCTGCCGAAACACCGAACCCGACACGGTGACCTCGCCGCCGCCGTCCGCCACCTGGGCAACCAGGTCGTCGGCCCGGCCGTTGGTGCGCAGCGCCACCAGCAGGGCCTGCACCGATCCGGCACTGCGGCTTTCGAAACCGTTTGAAAAACTGCTGCCGACCAGCTTGCGGGCGCCCTCGCCCCACAGCTGCGCGGCGACCGTGTTGGCTTCGACGATCTTGAAGGACGCCGCATCCACGATGAGCACGGCGTCCGAAACGTTCTGGAAAAGCTGCAGGTAGCGCGACTGGGCGTCGCGCAGCTTCCAGTGATCGCGCAACGCTTCATGTTGGGCATCGACCACCCTTTGCTGCAGTGCCGTGACGGCCCGAAGGTCGCGCCCGAACACCACGGTGCGACCGACGGCGCGGGTGCGTGCCGCGTCGCGCAACCTGACGGCGGCGCACGACAAAGGTACGTCGCCTTGCGCCAGATGGTGCGAGATCTGCCGCCATTGCAAAGGTGCCTGCGCCGCGGCGTCGCGCAGCAGGGCCTCGGCCTTGCTGCGGCTTTCCTTGACGGTGGCCTGGACCCAGGCCTTGCCGAGCCACTCTTTGGCGCCTTCGCTTTCCAGGCTGTCGTTGCCGATCGCCATGTCGCGCACGACGCCATCGGCGTCGAGGATCAAGGCGATGTCGGCGGCCGCAGCCAGCAGATAGCCGATGGCGCCCGCATCCAGATCATTCAGATGCTTGGCGGGAGCCGCAAAACTCTTCATGGCAGCAAAGCGGTTCTCGCACGGTTGGGCAAAGGGGACCTTCTGGTTTGAACGGGCCCTTCAGCGACCCCGGGTGTGCCGCACTATCAGGCGTTCGGCCTGACCGGGGGCTTGCTTGCCGTCGAGCCCGGAGGCATCGGCGCCGACGAACTTAACACGCTCGGGATGACCAGCAAAGATCGGGCCGCCCACCAGCACCACGATCTCCCGGTTGCGTGAATTGCGCCGCAGTTCGATCACACAGGCCTTGAGGACGTCGAGGCTGGTGTCGCTTCCGGCGGAGAGCCCGACCACGTCGAACCACTGCGCGTCGACGCAGTGCACGGCGTCGGCATGCGTGTCGCCGCCGCCGCAATCGACCTCCCAGCCGGCGCGATGGAAAAACTCGGCCACCATCGCCAGGCCGAAGGTCTGGTGCTCGCCGCGCGCCGGCATCAGCAGCACACGCCTCGCATTGGTGCGGCTGTCGGGTTGTCCGTCCAGTTCGGGGCTGAGCGCGTGCAGGAGTTGCTGCATGCGCGCCAGGCCGAGCGTGACCTGCGTGAATTCGCACAGGTCCTGGGTCCAGAGGTAGCTCAGGTGCTGCGCCGCGGGCGCCAGCAGGTCGAGGTAGACCGTTTCGACCGACATGCCGCGCTGCCGCAGCACGTCGATGAAGGCTTGCGCCGGAATCTGCTCGCGCGCAAGCACCATCTGCACGAAGTCTTCGACGTCTTGCGACGATGGCCTGGAGACGCCGCCCGCATCGGCGCTGGGCGCGGCCGGCGCAGCGCGGTGCACGTTCACGAGACGGGGAATGATGTCGACTTCGAGCGTCCGGGCCAGGCGCAGATGCAGGTCTTGCGCTTCTCGCCGGTCGTTCGGCGCGTGGTTCCAGTCGAACAGGGAGTCCATGACGCTCGACTCTCGCGCGCCGGACGACCGCCGGTTCAAACCATCTGGATCCAACGCTTCGCGCGCCAATCGTGGCATGGGCTGTCTCCTCGTAGGGATGTCTCTTTTGCTGCTCCGCAACCGCGATGCCACCACGCCGGAATTTCCGGGCGCCGCGGCCGCTGGATCATGACGCACCACACGATGGCTGTCGATCCCCGATTCCACCGGCGCCTGGTTTTCGCTGCGTCCGCGCGGCGCCCTGCCGGGGCCGAAAAGCTGCCGCACGTTGCTGCCCGACGGCTCGGGCCGCTGGCTCCTCCCACCATCGGGCGGGGGCGCTGGGGTTTCGGAATGATCCTGCATGTGTAGGACGACGACAACGCGTGTCGAGGGAATGATCCGACGCTGGTCGAAGACTGTCAATTTTTATTTACGTCCATTTTGATTGACACTTTTGCCGGAGCGCTCTAGATTGATGCCATGAGCATCGCCACCCGTGATCGACCCGCAGCCGCGACTCAACGCGCCGGGCGCGCGCACAAACCGCTGTACACCCCGCAAGAACGCGCGCGACGCGACGCCTCGGTGTGGACGCTGGTGCAGGGCGTGCTGGCACCGGTTCAGTTCCTGATCTTTGCGATCAGCCTGGTGCTGGTGCTGCGCTATCTGGCCACTGGCGAGGGCCACACGGCCGCCGTCGTGTCGGTGGTCGTCAAGACCCTGGCCCTGTACGCGATCATGGTCACGGGCTGCATCTGGGAGAAGGTGGTCTTCGGCAAATACCTGTTTGCAGAGGCGTTCTATTGGGAAGACGTCTTCAGCATGCTGGTGCTGGCGTTGCACACCGCCTACCTGGTGGCACTGGCCACCGGCGCTTTGTCCGACCGCCATCTGATGTTTCTTGCGCTGGCCGCGTACGCCAGCTATGCCATCAACGCGACCCAGTTTCTGCTGAAGCTGCGGGCCGCACGGCTCGATCAGGCCAGGGACGTACCCGCCACCGCGGTCGAAGGTGCCACGGGGGCCCGCGCATGAGCATGAGGTTTGCCCCATGAGTGCCGTGATCGCCATCCGCGAGGTGGTCGACGAAGGCTGCACGAGCGCGCCAGTGCTGCGCGAACGCGGGCAGCGCGAAGTCTTCTGCGGCTTGACCAGCATCATCTGGCTGCATCGCAAGGTTCAGGACGCCTTCTTCCTGGTCGTCGGCTCGCGCACCTGCGCACATCTGATCCAGTCGGCTGCCGGCGTGATGATCTTCGCCGAACCCCGATTCGCCACCGCGATCATCGACGAGCGCGATCTGGCTGGCCTGGCCGATGCCAACGAAGAGCTCGATCGCGTGGTGACGCAACTGCTGCAGCGCCGGCCCGAGATTCGCTTGCTGTTCCTGGTCGGATCGTGCCCGTCGGAGGTGATCAAGCTCGACCTGTCGCGCGCCGCGGCCCGGCTCTCGGGCACCTTCACGCCGCGCGTGCGTGTGCTGAGCTTTTCCGGCAGCGGCATCGAAACCACTTTCACGCAGGGCGAAGACGCCTGCCTGGCCGCACTGGTGCCCGGCCTTCCGCCGGAAGCCCCCGCCGCCGCCGCATCGCTCCTGGTCGTCGGTGCGCTGGCCGACGTGGTCGAAGACCAGTTCACGCGACTGTTCGCGCAACTGGGCATCGGACCGGTGCAGTTTTTTCCGCCGCGCCGCGCCGACGCCATGCCCACGGTCGGGCCGCAAACCCGCATGCTGCTGGCGCAACCGTTCCTGGCCACGACGGCGCGCGCGCTGGAAGACCGCGGCGTGCAGCGCCTGGACGCCCCCTTTCCGCTCGGCGTCGAAGGCACCACGCTGTGGCTGCAGGCAGCGGCCAGTGCCTTCGGCGTGCCTGCTGCGCGCTTCGACGAAGTCACGCTCCCGTCGCGCAGCCGGGCGACGCAGGCGGTAGCAAGGCACCGCGCCCGGCTGCAAGGTCAACGCATCTTTTTCTTTCCCGACTCGCAGCTGGAAATCCCGATCGCGCGCTTTCTGGCACGCGAAATCGGCATGGCGCTGGTGGAAGTCGGCACGCCTTACCTGCATCGCCAACACCTGGCGCAAGAGCTGGCGTTGCTGCCCGCCGGCACCGTGTTGTCGGAAGGCCAGCACGTCGAACGCCAGCTCGATCGGTGTCGCGCGGCCAACCCGGACATCGTGGTCTGCGGGCTCGGGCTGGCCAATCCGCTGGAAGCCGAAGGCATGACCACCAAATGGTCGATCGAGCTGGTCTTCACACCGATCCAGGGTTACGAGCAGGCGGCCGATCTGGCCGAGTTGTTCGCCCGGCCGCTGGTGCGCCGGCTGCGGCTGGCGGCCTGAAGCAGGGAAAGGGACGAGACGCCATGCAGCTCACCGTCTGGACTTACGAAGGCCCACCGCATGTCGGCGCGATGCGTGTCGCGACCGCCCTGACCGACGTCCACTACGTGCTGCACGCGCCGCAGGGCGACACCTACGCCGACCTGCTGTTCACGATGATCGAGCGGCTACCACGCCGCCCGCCGGTCACCTACACCACCTTCCAGGCGCGCGACCTGGGCGGCGACACCGCCGAGCTGTTCAAGGTGGCCGCGCGCGAAGCCTTCGAGCGCTTCAAGCCCAACACGATGCTGGTCGGCGCCTCGTGCACGGCCGAGCTGATCCAGGACGATCCGGCCGGGCTGGCGCGCGCCCTGAACCTGCCGATCCCGGTGGTCGCGCTCGAGCTTCCTTCCTACCAGCGCAAGGAAAACTGGGGCGCCTCCGAAACCTTCTATCAAGTGGTGCGCGCGCTGGCCGGCCGCGGCGTGCCGGCGCCCGGCACGGCGCGCCCGCCACGCGATGCCGATGCGCGCCCGCGCTGCAACGTCCTGGGCCCGACGGCGCTCGGGTTTCGTCATCGCGACGACGTGCGCGAGATCAGCAACCTGCTGACGCATATGGGCGTCGACATCAACGTGGTGGCACCTCTGGACGCTTCATCGGACGACCTGCGCCGCCTCGGCGAGGCCGACTTCAACGTCGTCCTGTACCCGGAGATCGGCGCCCTCACGGCGCAGTGGCTGCAACGCAGCTTCGGCCAGCCCGCGACCAAGACTGTGCCGATCGGCGCCGGCGCGACGCGCGACTTCATCACCGAAGTGGCACAGCTGGCAGGGCTCGATCCGGCGGCGTCACTGGCCCGCGCGGAAAGCCGCTCGCGCTGGTATGCGCGCTCGGTCGATTCCACCTACCTCACCGGCAAGCGCGTCTTCATCTTCGGCGACGCGACGCATGCCGTGGCCGCGGCCCGCGTGGCATCGACCGAACTTGGTTTCACCGTCGTCGGTCTGGGCACCTACAGCCGCGAGTTCGCGCGCGAAGTGCGTGCCGCCGCGGCTTTGTACGGCGTCGCGCCGCTGATCAGCGACGACTACTTGGAGATCGAGGCGGCCATCGCCGAACTGCAACCCGAGCTGGTGCTGGGCACCCAGATGGAGCGCCACATCGCCAAGCGCCTGGGCGTGCCCTGCGCCGTGATCTCGGCGCCGGTGCACGTGCAAGACTATCCGGCGCGCTTCTCGCCGCAGATGGGATTCGAAGGGGCCAACGTGCTGTTCGACACTTGGGTCCATCCGCTGATGATGGGCCTGGAAGAGCACCTGATCGGCATGTTCCGCGGCGATACCGAGTTCCACGCCGACGCCGCGCCCTCGCATCTGGGCGCATCGACCGCCGCAGTGTCGACGCCGGTCGATGCACCACCGGTCGTCGCGGCTGCGGCCCAAGTCGACATCGGGGCCGCTGTCGCCGAGGCCGACTGGGCCGCCGACGCACAGAAGGAACTGCACAAGATCCCGTTCTTCGTGCGCGGCAAGGCGCGTCGCAACACCGAGCGGTACGCGCGCGACCGTGGCCTGTCGGTCATCACCATCGAGACCCTCTATGACGCCAAAGCCCATTTCAGTCACTGAGCGGGCCACGGCGGCGGTACCCATGCGCGTGGTGATCGTGACCATGGACGGGCACCTTGCCGGCGCGACCGAACGCGCGCAACGCACCCTGACGACCGCGATGCCGGGCGTCGAGTTGAGTATTCATGCCGCGGCGCAATGGGGCGACGATCCGCAGGCGCTGGCGCGCTGCAAGGCCGACATCGCACGCGGCGACATCGTGATCGCGGCGATGCTCTTCATGGAAGAACATTTCCTGCCTGTGCTGCCCGACCTGAAGGCACGGCGCGATCGTTGCGACGCCATGGTCTGCGCCATGTCGGCGGGCGAAGTGACCCAGCTCACGCGGATGGGCAAGTTCGACATGTCGGCGCCCGCCTCGGGCCCGATCGCGCTCTTGAAACGCCTTCGTGGCAAGCCGGCCGACAGCGCCACCAGCCGATCCAGCGCCGGCGCGCGCCAGATGAAGATGCTGCGCCGGCTGCCCAAGATGCTGCGCTTCATCCCCGGCACCGCGCAGGACGTGCGCGCGTATTTCCTGACGCTGCAGTACTGGCTGGCCGGCTCCGAAGACAACATTTCGCACATGGTGCGGTTCCTGGTCGACCGCTATGCCGGCGGCCCGCGTCGCGCGCTGCGCGGTGGCGCCAAGGCGCACGAGCCGATCGAGTACCCGGAAGTGGGTGTCTACCACCCGCGCATGAAAGCCCGCATGGCGGCGGACGTCGCGGCGCTGCCGAAGGTGGCCACCACGGGCAAGCGCGGCACGGTGGGCCTGCTCCTGATGCGCTCTTACCTTTTGGCCGGCAACACCGACCACTACGACGGCGTGATCACGGCGCTCGAGGCACGGGGGCTGCGCGTGGTCCCGGCCTTTGCGACCGGGCTCGACTCGCGTCCGGCGATCGATGCGTTCTTCCTGCGCGACGGGCAGCCCGCGATCGATGCGCTGGTGTCGCTGACCGGTTTTTCGCTGGTGGGCGGCCCGGCCTACAACGACGCGCAGGCGGCCGACACGATCCTGGCAAAGCTCGACGTGCCCTATCTCGCGGTGACGCCGGTCGAGTTTCAGACGCTCGACCAATGGGGTGCATCGGCCCGCGGCCTGCTGCCGGTCGAGGCCACCATGATGGTCGCCATTCCCGAACTCGACGGTGCCACGGGCTCGATGGTGTTCGGTGGCCGCGGCAGCACGACGCAGATCGTCTGCACCGGTTGCGCGCACGGCTGCACCTTCGCCAACGAAGCCGGCAAGCACGACATGCACAGTTGCATCGAGCGTGCCGACATGCTGGCAGCGCGTGTCGCGCGGCTGGTCGACCTGCGCCGATCGGCGCGCGCCGACCGCAAGATCGCGGCGGTCGTCTTCAACTTTCCGCCGAACGCCGGCAACACCGGCACCGCTGCGTTCCTGTCGGTCTTCGAGTCGCTCTTCAACACGCTCCGGGCGATGCAGCAGGCGGGCTACACCGTCGAGTTACCGGCCAGCGTCGATGACCTGCGCGAGCGCGTGATCAACGGCAATGCCGCGCTGCACGGTGCCATGGCCAACGTGCATGCGCGCATTGCCACCGACGACCATGTTCGGCGCGAAAAGCACCTTGCAGAGATCGAAGCCCAGTGGGGCCCCGCGCCCGGCAAGCAGCAGAGCAATGGCGCCGGCATCTTCGTGCTGGGCGAGCGCTTTGGCAATGTGTTCGTCGGCATCCAGCCGGCCTTCGGCTACGAAGGCGACCCGATGCGCTTGCTGTTCGAAAAAGGCTTTGCGCCGACGCACGCGTTCTCGGCGTTCTACCGCTGGTTGCGCGAGGACTTCGGTGCCAACGCGGTACTCCACTTCGGCACGCACGGCGCGCTCGAATTCATGCCCGGCAAGCAGAACGGCATGACCGCGCGCTGCTGGCCCGACCGCCTGATCGGCGATTTGCCCAACCTCTACCTCTACGCATCCAACAACCCGTCGGAAGGCACCATCGCCAAGCGCCGCGCCGCCGCCACGCTGATCAGTTACCTCACGCCGCCAGTGGCGCAGGCGGGGCTCTACAAGGGCCTGGTCGAATTGAAGGACACGCTGGAGCGCTATCGCGGGCTCGAGACCCACGCGGAGCAGGAAGGATGTGAACTGGCTTGCATGATCCAGGCCCAGGCGGCCGCGCTGGACCTGGCCACGATCGAGCCGCCATGGGCCACCAACGCCCCTTCACGCATCGCTGCGTTGAACGACGCGGTGCTGGAACTGGAATACACGCTGATCCCGCACGGGCTGCACGTGGTGGGCACCGCGCTGACTGCGCCGCAGCGCGTCGACATGCTGCTGTCGCTGGCCGACGCCTCGCACGGCGTGCGTCCTGACAGGGCATTGGTCGAGGCGCTGGTGGCCGGCCACACACCCGAACAGGCCATCGCAGCCGTGGGCCACGGCGACATCGAAACCGCCAGCCTGTCGGCGCTGATGCACGAACTCGCGGTCATCGACCCGCTGCTGGCACACGATCACGAACTCGACGGCATCTTGCGCGCGCTCGACGGCCGCTTCCTGCGTCCTGCGCCGGGGGGCGACTTGCTGCGCACGCCCGCCATCCTGCCGACCGGTCGCAACCTGCATGGCTTCGACCCGTTCCGCATTCCGAGCCTGTATGCGATGAAGGACGGCGCGCGTCAGGCCGAGCGCCTGCTCGACAAGCATCGGGCCGACGGCAACGCCTTTCCGGAATCGATTGCCATCGTGCTGTGGGGCACCGACAACCTCAAGAGCGAAGGCGGCCCGATCGCGCAAGCGTTGGCGCTGATGGGCGCGCGACCGCGCTTCGATGGCTACGGCCGGCTGGCCGGCGCCGAGCTGACGGCACTGGCCGAACTGGGCCGGCCCCGCGTCGATGTCGTCATCACGCTGTCGGGCATCTTTCGCGATCTGCTGCCGCTGCAGATCAAGCTGCTGGCCGAAGCGGCCTGGCTGGCAGCGTCGGCCGACGAACCGGCCGAGCTCAATTTCATCCGAAAGCACGCACTGGCCTACCAGGCCGAACATGGTGGCGACCTGGAGACCGCGTCGCTGCGCGTGTTCGGCAATGCCGAGGGCGCCTACGGCTCGAACGTCAACAGCCTGGTGGACAACAGCCGCTGGGACGATGGCGACGAGCTCGCCGAAACCTACAGCCGGCGCAAGGGCTTTGCCTACGGTCGCGCGGGCCGGCCGATGCAGCAGGCGCAGTTGCTGCAAAGCGTGCTGGCCGGTGTCGAGCTGGCCTACCAGAACCTCGATTCGGTCGAGCTGGGCGTGACCACCATCGACACCTACTTCGACACGCTGGGCGGCATCAGCCGGGCCATCAAGCGCGCCCGCGGGCCCGACGCCGCGATGGCGCCGGTGTACATCGGCGACCAGACGCGCGAAGGCGGCGGCGGCACGGTGCGCACGCTCACGGAGCAGGTCGCACTGGAGAGCCGCACCCGCATGCTCAATCCGAAGTGGTACGAAGGCATGCTGGAGCACGGCTACGAAGGCGTG
>Ga0070665_100008389_pt1 | contig 10450 bp, 8 predicted proteins | sample KBSS13metaG_FD_65862 | JGI IMG/M metagenome (GOLD analysis project Ga0070665, IMG submission 65862) | Switchgrass rhizosphere microbial communities from Kellogg Biological Station, Michigan, USA - KBS S1-3 metaG | ecosystem: Host-associated > Plants > Roots > Rhizosphere > Soil ...
CGTCGGACCGGTCGAAGCAGCACAAAAGGCGCACCGCGTTGCCGCGGCCGTTGTGCAAGTACGCGGCGCGCTGGCGCCTTTCGAGACGCTAAGGGCGGCGTTCACCCCTTCCTGAACCGGTACTCCGTCGTCTGGCGATAAATCTCGCCGGGCCACAGCACCGCCTGCGGGAAATACGGGCGGTTGGGCGAATCCGGCCACACTTGCGGCTCCATGCAGAAGCCGGCGCCAGCCCCATAGCGGCGTCCACCGAGGCCGTCCTGCTCGCGCGCCACCTTGGCGCCCGCATAGAACTGGACCCCGGGCTCGGTGGTCCACACTTCCATCTCGACGCCGGAGGTCGGCGCCTGCGCCCATACTGCCTGCTTCAGGCCGCCACGATGGGCGGCCAGGCAGAAATTGTGATCGTAGAGCGTCTGCTCGCCAGCGGTCTGATGGCGGATAGGCCGCGCCTGCCGGAAGTCGAAGGCGGTTCCGTCGACCGGCTGCACGACGCCGGTCGGGATCAGCTCGTCATCGACAGGCAGGTAGGCACCCGCCGACACCATCAGGCGATGGTCCAGAACGTCGCCGCTGCCGCCGTCCTCGAGGTTGAAATAGGAATGATGGGCAAGGTTGCACAGCGTCGGCTCGTCGGTGGTGGCGGTAAGCTCGATCGACAGCGCACCGGGGATCTTCAGCCGGTAGGTGCAGGTGACGTCGATCGCACCGGGGAAGCCCATGTCGCCGGCGGCGGAATGCAGCGTCAGCGTGACGAAGTCGGCGCCATGTAGCGCCACGTCCCACACCCGCTTGCCGAAGCCCTTCGATCCGCCATGCAGCAGATGCTTGCCCAGAAAATTCTTGTCGACCTGGTAGCGCTCGCCGTTTATGGCAAAACGGCCGCCGCCGATGCGGTTGGCGTAGCGCCCGGCGATCGCGCCAAAATAGGGCGAATGCGCGGGATAGTCGTCGAAATCCTCGAAACCCAGCACCAGCGGCGCATCATGGTCGGCGAGCCTCATATCCTGGAGCACCGCGCCCCAGTTCATGATCTTCGCCGACAGCCCGCCGCCGCTCAGCGTGAATCGCTGCACGGCTTCGCCGTCGGCGGTCGTCCCGAAATGCTCGCCGTCCATAGAGCCCCCGCTCCCGCTTGCCGCCGACCGCACGACGCTCAGACGCCGAGCCCGCCAATGCAGACATATTTGGTATCGAGATAGTCGTCGATGCCCTGATGTCCGCCTTCGCGGCCGATGCCTGATTCCTTGACGCCGCCGAACGGCGCTTCGACCGTGGTGATCAGCCCTTCATTCACGCCGACCATGCCGTATTTCAAGGCTTCCATGACCCGGTAGGTGCGGCCGAGGTCGCGCGTGTAGAAATAGCTGGCCAGGCCGAACTCGGTGTCGTTGGCAAGGCGGATCGCTTCGGCCTCGTCCTTGAAGCGGAACACCGGCGCGACCGGCCCAAAAATCTCTTCCTTCATGAAGCGCATGTCGGGCTTGGCTTCCGAAATCACGGTCGGCTCGTAGAACGAACCGCCCAGCGCATGCCGCTTGCCACCGGTCACGATCTTGCCGCCCTTGGCCCTGGCGTCGTCGACCAGTTCCTCGACCTTCTCGACAGCCTTCTCGTCGATCAGCGGGCCTTGCTGCGTGCCTTCCTCCAGACCGGGCCCGACCTTCAGCTTGCGCGACGCAGCCGCGAGCTTCTCGACGAATGCGTCATAGATGCCGTCCTGCACGAAGAAGCGGTTGGTGCACACGCAGGTCTGCCCGGAATTGCGGTATTTGGCGACCATGGCGCCTTCGACGGCCTTGTCGATATCGGCGTCGTCGAACACGATGAACGGCGCATTGCCGCCGAGCTCCATCGACACCTTCTTCACGCTCGATGCGCACTTGGCCATCAGCATCTTGCCGACCTCCGTCGAACCGGTGAAAGTCAGCTTGCGGACCAGCCAGTTCGAGCAAATCTCGTCGCCGATCTCGCCGGCCGAGCCGGTGACGACATTGACCGCACCCTTGGGGAAACCCGCCTCTTCGCACAGTACGCCCCAGGCCAGCCCCGAATACGGCGTCTGCGAGGCCGGCTTGATCACCGCCGTGCAGCCGGCGGCAAGCGCCGGCGCGATCTTGCGCGACAGCATCGACGAGGGAAAATTCCACGGCGTGATCGCCGCGATGACGCCGACCGGCTCCTTGGTGACGAGGATGCGGCGGTCCTTCCATGGCGAGGGCACAACGTCGCCGTAGGTGCGGCGCGCCTCTTCCGCGAACCACAGCACATAGCCGGCTGATATCGCGATCTCGCCCTTCGATTCGGCGAGCGACTTGCCCTGCTCGGTGGTGAGCAGCTCGGCCAGCGGCTGCTGGTTGTCCATGATGGCGTCGTGCAGCTTGCGCAACAGTTTCGAGCGGTCGAGCACCGACGTGTGCCGCCAGCTCTGGAAGGCGGCGTCGGCCGCTTCGATGGCGCGGCGCGTCTCGGCCTTGCCGGATTTCGGCACGGTGCCGAATTTCAGCCCGGTCGCCGGATTGACCACATCAATGGTGGCGCCGGAATCGGCCTGCACCCATTCGCCGTTGATGAGGTTGGCTTCACGCTGGAAGTGGCTGGTCTTCTGCAGCATTGTCTCGTCTCCTTGCGACGCTCGTGGCGCCGATGGTTGTCATGCGCTTCGACACGCTGAATGCGCCTCGCGGCCGCTTGCGCTGCAACGGCGGCGAAATCTTCACGTTTCTCATACTCCACCGAACGAGGCGGGATCAATCACGGTTGGTTGAGGCCGGCGGCGCGAACGCCGGAGCCAGGGCTCAGCCGAACACCATCTGCGCGATCGACAGCCAGAAAGCGGTGGTGAAGACGGCAAAGGCGGTGGCGATGGTCATCTGGTTGGAGGCCAGCGCCTGGCCAGTGCCGAATTGCACTGCGATCAGATAGGAATTGATGCCGGACGGCAGCCCGGCGGCCGCGACCGCGACCTTGGCCGACAGCGGCGGCAGGCCGAGCAACCATCCCATGGCAAGCGCCACCGCCGGCATCAGGAACAGCTTTAGCCCCGACAGCACGAACGCTAACCGGACATTGCCTGAGATGCCGAAGCGCCTGAGGCTGAGCCCCATCGCAAACAGCGCCAGCGGGCCCGCGATGCCGGCCAACGCATCGACGAAGCGCAGCGCCAGCGTCGGCATGGCTACGCCGGTGACCCGCCAGGCCAGGCCGGCCAGGATGCCGACGATCAGCGGGTTGACGGCGATCTTGCGCGCAAATTCCACAGCCAGTGCGAGCGGCGGACGCGGCTCCCGGTCGGGCCGCCCGAACAGCTCGAACATGATGATCGAGGCCATCATCATGGTCGGCAGATGCACGGAGACCAGCAGCGACAGCACGTCGACGCCCTCTTGCCCGAACACGCCGAGCGTGAAGGGAATGCCGAGCAGCACCAGGTTGGAGAAGGCCGTCGCGACGCCGCCCACCACGCCGGCGGCGCTGTCGCGCCCGAACAGCCGGGTGGTCGTCAGGCTGCCGGCGGTCCACGCCACGATCACAGCGGTGAAATACGCCGCCCACAGCTTCCAGGGTGCTGCGCCGTGGAAATCGGCGCTGATCATGGCGCGGAACAAGAGCAGCGGCATGGCGACGCCGACCGCGAACTCGGACAGCCCGTCGCCGGTCTGCGTCTTGAGATAGCCGGTCCAGCCGGCGGCGTAGCCGAGCGCGACGAGGCCGAAGACGAACAGCACGGTTTCGGTGATGGGAGACACCGTCCGCTGATAAGCGAGCGCGGCGGGAACCGCAATCACCGTGGTCATTGCCACAATTTGATCGGCAGGGTTCTATAGCGGAGAGCGCAGTGGGCTTTGGGAGCGGGACGAACGGCATGAGGGCGCAAGCGATCGCACAGGCAGCAAGGCTTGCCGCGCTGGCGTTGGCGCTGCTGTGCGCGCTGTCGGCGACGCTTGCCGCCGAGGAAAAGAGCCTCAAGGGCGTAGCGCTGGTCATCGGGCAGTCCAAATATGCCCACATCGCGCCGCTGGCCAACCCGGCCAACGATGCGCGCGAGATGGTCAAGTTGCTGTCGGACCTCGGCTTCGATGCGCGCAGCGTCAGCGACCGCGATGCCGCCAAGCTCAGGCGCGACCTCGAGCGCTTCGTCGAGGACGCCGAAGGCGCCGACGTCGCCTTCCTCTATTATTCCGGCCACGGCATCGAATCCGGCGGCGAGAACTGGCTGGTGCCGGTCGATGCCGACGTCTCCTCGCTCGACAATGCCGGCGAGGATCTGGTGCCGCTGTCGGAGGTGATGGACCAGCTGAAGGGCGTGGTGCCCGTCACCATCATGCTGCTCGACGCTTGCCGCACCAACCCTTTCCCGCAAAGCGCGCTCGTCAAGAAATCGCCGGCCGATGCCGGCGCGCCGATCGGCGCCGGCGGGCTGACGTCGGTGCGCGGCGCGGCACCGATCGCCGACAACCAGCCGGCGGCCGACAATCTCGGCACGGTCATCGGCTTTGCGGCCGAGCCAGGCCGGCCGGCGCTCGACGGCGCGACGGGCGAGAACAGCCCGTATGCATCCGCCCTGCTCCGCCATCTCGGCGCCATGGACGGTATCGAGTTCGGCCAGGTCATGCGCATGGTCACCGAGGAGGTCTATCTCGACACCAGGACCAAGCAGCGGCCATGGGTCAATGAGAGCCTGCGGCGGCTGCTCTATTTCGGCATACCGCAGCCGGCGCCGACCGGCGATGACGGACTGATCACCGGCGAGCGGCGGCAATTGCTGCTGACTATTTCCGACCTGCCGGAGCTCAACCGCGCGCAAGTCGAGACAGTCGCGGCCAAGGACGGCGTGCCGCTCGACGCGCTCTACGGCGTGCTGCGCGCGCTGGGCACGGCCAAGATCCCCGAGGATCCGACCGAGCTGGAAAAGCTGCTCGACACCCAGGCTGGCAAGCTCAAGACAATGATGGCCGAGCGCGATGCGCTGAAGACCGACGATCCCGAGATTGTCAGGCTGACCGCCGCCGCCGATCGCGCCATCAGCCAGGGCGCCATCGTAACGGCGCGCAAATTCCTTGACGACGCCGTCAAGCACATCGAGGCGACCAGCAGCACGGTGGATGCAGCCGAGGAACTGGTCAAGCAGAAGCGGCTTGCCGACGCCGCGATCTATGTGCGGCGCGCCGATGCCGCCTCGCTCGCCTTCGATTACAAGGCTGCGGCCGCCGACTATGCCAAGGCTTTCGACCTTGTCGAGAAGTGGGACGACAAGCTCAAGTGGAATTACAAGAACTACGAGGCGCAGGCGCTGATCGCGCTAGGCACGGCGACGGGCAATCGCGGCGTACTGAAGCGGGCGATCGCGGCCTATGAGAGAATTCTCGACTTTATCCCGGGTGGCGAGAAGAACCACGACTGGGCGAGCACCAGCAACAACATGGCGGTGGCGCTCGAAACGCTTGGCGAGATGGAGTCGGGCACGCAGAGCCTGACCGAGGCGCTGCACATATTTCGCGAATGCCTGGCGATCTTCGAGCGAGAGAAGGACGATCTCAACTGGGCCGCCGCGCAGACCAACATCGGCAACGTGCTTATCCGGCTCGGCGAGCGCGAGAGCGGATCGAAGCTGCTCGAAGAAGCCGTTGACGCCTTCCGGGCAGCGCTGGAGAAACGCGATCGGACGAAGGTGCCTCTCGACTGGGCGTCAACCCAGAACAGCATCGGCATAGCACTCCATACGCTGTCCGAGCGCGACACGGGCGAGCAGCATCTGATCGACGCCGAGGCGGCCTATCACGCTGCACTCGAGGAATATGCGCGCGACAAGACGCCGGTCGAATGGGCGATGGTCCAGAACAATCTCGGCATCACGCTTGATACGCTCGGCACCTATCACAACGATACCAAGCGCTATGAGGCCGCGGTTGCGGCTTACCGCGGCGCACTCGAGGTGAGGACCCGCGAGACGTTTCCCATGCAATGGGCGACGACCGAGCTCAATCTCGGCAGCACCCTGAGCAATATCGGCAAGCTTGAGGCCGGTACGGCCAGCATCGAATTGGCGGTGGCGGCCTTTCGCGATGCGCTCACCGTCTTCACCCGCGAAGCTTCCCCACCCGACTGGGCGTCGGCCCAGAACGGCCTCGGCTCGGCCCTCCTGACGCTTGGCCAGCGCAACCAGGATGGCGGCCAGATCGAGGAAGCCGCGGCCGCATTCCGGGCAGCGCTGCAGGAATATCCGCGCGCCCGCGACCCGCTCGACTGGGCGATGGCCAGCTTCAATCTCGGGACTTCGCTCCAGCTCGCCGCGCAGTTGAAGGAAGATCCCGCGATGCTGCAACAGGCGATATTGGCATATCGCGACGCGCTGAAGGAATACCGGCGCGCCGATTCGCCAAGGCAGTGGGCCCTGGTGCAAAGCAATCTGGGCAGCGCGTTTCAATCATTGGCGAGCTACAACGACAAGCCGGTCGACGTCTGGCAGGAATCGATTGCCGCACGCCGTGCGGCGCTGGAGGTGCTGACGCGGGACAACGCCCCAGTCGACTGGGCGACGGCGCAGAACGGACTTGGCACCTGCCTGCTCAATGTCAGCAATTTCACCGGCGACGCCAGCCTGCTGCCACAAGCCAAGGCCGCGTTCGAAGCGTCGACCGAGGTGTTCACCCGCGACAGCCAGCCCCTGCAATGGGCTTTTGCCGTCAACAATATCGGCGACGTCCACTGGTCGCTGGCGACGCGCGGCGGCGGCAAGCCCGATTACGAGAAGGCGATCGAGTTCTACGAATCGGCCAAGCAAGGTTTCCAGCAGGCCGGCTTTGCGCCGCTGATCACGCTGACCGACAAGAAGATCGACCTGGTCAAGCAGGCGATGGCCAAGCTGTAGGCAGCTGCTCGCGGCAGGCGCCTTAGCCCCGCTTGCAAGCCATTGCCGCCGAGCTCCCCTGCCCGCTTGTTTTCTTTACCGCTTTCGCATCCCTATATGCGCAGTCGGTAAGGATGGCTGATGCTGCGTCTCGTTCTCATGTGTCTGGCGGTGATGTTGCTCACGCCCGCCGCCGCCACGGAGGCCGGGTGGGAGCTGTTGCGCGAGGGCGGGCATGTCGTGCTGATACGCCACGCGATGTCGCCGGGAACCGGCGATCCGGCTAATTTCGACATCAACGACTGCTCGACGCAACGCGGCCTCTCCGAACAGGGCCGCCAGCAGGCCGACCGCATCGGCACGCTGATTTCGGTGCGCGGCGCCAAGACGCAGCAGCTGCTGTCCAGCCGCTATTGCCGCTGCCTCGACACAGCCCGCTTTGCCTTCGACGACCGCGAGCCGGAGATTTTTGCCGCGCTCGATCCGCTACCCGCCGATCCCGCGGCAGCCAAGGCGCAGCAAGACGAGATCATCGCGCGCGTAAAATCCTATTCCGGCTCCGGCAATCTCCTGATGATTACCCACAAGGATGTCATCCAGGCCCTGACGGGCGTCTCAGCGCATGATGGCGAGGCAGTCATCGTCAAAGCGGACGGCGACAAACTGCGCGTCCTCGGCAAGATCCTGTTCAACTGAACGATCAACGCAGGCCGCCAAGCGATTCCCGCTGTTGCGGAAATGCCACCGCTTCAACAAGCCACGATTCCGCCACCACAATGCCGCTTGCGACAGTCTGCCGCAGGCTGTATCAGCGCACACCCGGTCACAAACCAGGAGCGAGCACAACGGCTGGAGCTTCCGTCTCCGCCCGCGCAGGTGGCTTTGCCGGCCTGTGTACGGCGCCGCTTCCGGGAGGTCGGTAGCGGACCTAGCTCAGTGGTAGAGCACCGGACTGAAATCCGGGGGGCGCGGGTTCGATTCCCGTTGTCTGCACCACGGATAGCTCAAAGGTAGAGCATCAGATTTGTAATCTGACTGTTGAAGGTTCGAATCCTTCTCCATTGGCCTGAAAAGCCAACACCCTTCCAAGGTGTCTATCCGACGGTCCGGGGACTGGCATGCCGAAGACTGGACGGACCGGCCAAGGCCTTCGGGCGGCGGCCGGCTCGAAAGGTCGGAGGCCACTCATACGCGGCCCGGTCCGCGGTGACGGCCAAGACGCATCGCGGCCGGCAATGGCAGCCCTCGGGCGCCCGCGCCCGCCCCGACGCCTCGCGGCCCGCTCCCGTAGGGCCCGCCGCGCATGGGCGCCACCGGTCCCCGGATCAATCGGGGTGGCTGGGTGAGACGTGCAGTAGTGGGTTGGACCAAACAAGGGACTGAAAAGACCGACACGTGATTCAGACATGGCGGCGGGAGCAGGACGATGACGAACATTCTTGAGACGATCCTCGGGCGCAAGCGCGTCCTGGTGAAGGAAAACGAACGCGCGGTGGCGCTGTACAAGGGTGAGGTGCTCGGCATCCTCGGGCCCGGCGAGCATCTTTTGCCCAATCGCCGCGACCGGCTGGAGATCGAGCGCCACGACATCGGCAACGCGGTTTTCGCTTCGGCCTACGAGAAGGCGCTGTTCGCCAAGCAGCCGGAAGCTGCCGCGAAGCACTTCACCGTGTTCCGCACCGGACGCAGCGAGATCGCCGTGATCGACCGCGACCGCACGCTGCAGTACGTGCTGCCGCCCGACCGCAAGGTTGTGGTGTGGACGGATGCCGGACCGTGGACGGCCGAGACGGCTGACATTTCGGCCGGCGCCCGGATCGAGCCGGCTCTGTTGCGTCGTCTGATCAACGCCAAGCGCACCGAGCTCGCGCTGGTGCAGCCGGTGATGGACGGCCAGGCCGGGCTGCTGTTCGTCGACGGGCGCTATGCCGAGACGCTCGAGGCCGGCGTGCACGGCTTCTGGACGGTCGGCAAGTCGGTGCAGGTCAAGACGATCGACCTGAAGCGGCAGTCGCTCGACGTGGCGGGCCAGGAGGTGCTGACCAAGGATCACGTGACGATCCGCGTCAACATCGCGGCCGAGTATCGCGTGGCCGATCCGCTGAAGGCGGTGAGCGCCGTGAAGGATTTCTCCGAAGCCCTTTACCGCGCTTTGCAGTACGCCTTCCGCAAGACGTTGAGCAGCCTGACGCTCGACCAGATCCTTGAAAAGAAGGTGACGGTCGACGAGGAGGCAGCGGCCAAGGTCCGCGCCGACATGGCGGAGATCGGGGTCGACGTATCGGATATCTCGCTGAAGGACGTGATCCTGCCCGGCGAGATGCGCGAGATCCTCAATCAGGTGGTGTCGGCCGAAAAGCAGGCCGAGGCCAACATCATCCGCCGCCGCGAGGAGACGAACGCCACGCGTTCGCTGCTCAACACGGCCAAGGTGATGGCCGAGAACCCTGTCATGCTGCGGCTGAAGGAGCTGGAGGCTCTGGAAGCCATCGCCGGCAAGGTCGAGCGCCTGACCGTCCACAACGGGACCGGCGGGTTGCTCAACGATCTGGTCAAGCTGCGCGACAGCTGATTGCTGGAAAAACAGGGGCCGCCATGGCGACATGGCGGCCCTTCCCCCATACTGGCCGTAGCGGCCCGGGAAACTTTCGCCCTTTTCCTGCCGGGAAAAACCGATTAGAGAGCCGAACCTACCCTAGCAGCCAAAAATCAGGCATCGAGGAACACACGTGTCAACGACTTTCGATAAAGTCGCGAAGATCATCGCCGATACCAGCGAGATCGACCGCGACACGATCACACCGGAAAGCCACACGATCGACGACCTCGGGATCGACAGTCTCGATTTCCTGGACATCGTGTTTGCCATCGACAAGGAATTCGGCATCAAGGTGCCGCTGGAAAAGTGGACGCAGAACGTCAATGACGGCAAGGTCTCGACGGAAGAGTACTTCCTGATGAAGAACCTGTGCGCCAAGATCGACGAGCTCGTGGCGGCGAAAGCCACGGTCTAGGCCGGCAGAGCCTAGAGGCATGAGCGCCCGCGACGTCGTCATATCAGGGATCGGCCTCGTTTCCTCGCTCGGCGAAGGCAACGAGGCGCACTGGAGCAAGCTGACGACCGCGCCTTCGCAGCCGATCGTCGACGCGGCGCGGTTTGCCCCCTACGCGGTGCATCCCCTTCCCCAGATCGACTGGGGCCTGCAGATCCCTAAGCGCGGCGATCAGCGCCAGATGGAAACCTGGCAGCGGGTCGGCACCTATGGCGCCGGGCTGGCGCTTCAGGACGCCGGCATCAAGGGCGACGCCGCGCTGTGCTCGACCATGGACATGGTGGTGGCGGCAGCCGGCGGCGAACGCGACGAGGCCGTGGACGCCGCGATCCTAGCCGCTTCCGCCACGCGTTCCGACATTGGCGTCCTGCTCAACGAGAAGCTGACGACGGAGCTCAGGCCGACGCTGTTCCTGGCGCAGCTTTCCAACCTGCTCGCCGGCAACATCTCGATCGTCCACAACGTCACCGGCTCGTCGCGCACCTTCATGGGCGAGGAAGGCTCGGCCGTTTCGGCAGTCGACGTCGCGGCATCGCGCATCCGCTCG
>Ga0070665_100008394_pt1 | contig 10448 bp, 7 predicted proteins | sample KBSS13metaG_FD_65862 | JGI IMG/M metagenome (GOLD analysis project Ga0070665, IMG submission 65862) | Switchgrass rhizosphere microbial communities from Kellogg Biological Station, Michigan, USA - KBS S1-3 metaG | ecosystem: Host-associated > Plants > Roots > Rhizosphere > Soil ...
GTGACCGAGCGCGCGGCCGATGGCGGCGAAGGAGATGCCGGTGTTGCCGCTGGTGGCCTCGGCGATCACGTCACCGGGCGCGATTTCACCGGACGCATAAGCGCGCTGCAGGATGTACAGCGCCATGCGGTCCTTGATGCTGCCGGTGAAGTTATAGGCCTCGTGCTTGGCGTAAATGCGGTGCTCGTGGCCGCGGTAGCGGCAGTGGATCTCGAGCAGCGGGGTGCCGCCGATCAGGCGGCTGAGCGCGGTGAGCTTCGGCGTGGAGGAGGGGGCTGACATCGGTGCGCGAATATTAGCGTACGCAGCGAAAGTGCCCCTGGATGCAGCGGAAAAAATATTGTCGTGTGCGTCGCGGTACGTGCATCCGGCCCCGTGCGGGCCCGTATTCCCCTCGCGTAACCAACACCGCCTCCATCGAGGCAAGGGGAAATGTCATGAACTTCAGGAAATCCTGCCTGGTGGCGGCGGCGGTATCGGCGCTGCTCCCATTCGCGGCCTCCACCACCTACGGTTCCAGTCACCGGGAGGCACCGAACATCACGAAGATGCCGCTCGAGGACTCGACCGACTTCTATCTCTTCAACAGCTACGAGGCCGGCCGCGACGGCTACGTGACGGTGCTCGCCAACTACATCCCGCTCGAGCAGCCGTACGGCGGCCCTAACTATTTCGCACTGGACCCGGCCGCGCTGTACGAAATCCACATCGACAACGATGGCGACGCGAAAGAGAACCTCACCTTCCAGTTCCGTTTCACCAACAAGCTGGCGATGGACAATCGCGGCTTCAAGCTCGACGTCGGCAACTCGAGTGTCGCGATCCCGCTCAAGAACAAGGGCGGCGTGAGCGCCGGCGACAACTCCAACCTGAACTTCCGCGAGAGCTACCAGGTGTGGGTGGTGCGTGGCGACCGCCGCTTCGGCCAGGCCGCGCAGCTCACCGGCAGCAACGGCAACACGGTGTTCGGCAAGCCCTTCGACTTCATCGGTACCAAGACCTTCGGCAGCGTGGCCAACTACAAGACCTACGCGAACTCGTTCATCCACACGGTGAACATCCCGGGCTGCAACATGCCCGGCCGCGTGTTCGTCGGCCAGCGCAAGGAAGGCTTCGCGGTGAACCTCGGCCCGGTGTTCGACCTCGTGAATTTCGTGCCGGTGGAAGGTGACAGCGCGCCGGGCGCCGGTGATGGCAAGGGCTTCCCGGGTGGCATCACCCAGAAGCGCTCCAACAACCAGGTGGACGACGCCAACGTGACCACGCTGGCTCTCGAAGTGCACAAGAGCTGCCTCACCGGCAGCGGCAATGGCGTCATCGGTGGCTGGACCAGCGCGAGCCTGCGCCAGGCCCGCCTGCTGAACCCGCTGCCCACGTTCGCGCGTCCCGACGTGGACGGCGGCCCGTGGGTGCAGGTGTCGCGCCTCGGCATGCCGCTGGTGAACGAGCTGGTGATCGGCCTGCCCGACAAGGACCGCTTCAGCGCCAGCGAACCGAAGTTCGACGGCCAGTTCGGTACCTACGTGACCAATCCGACGCTGCCGGCGCTGCTGGATGCGTTGTTCCGCAAGCCGGTGAACGACACGCTGGGCACCAACTTCACCAACATCGCGCCTGACAACATTCCGCGCAACGACCTGGCGACCGCGTTCCTCACCGGCTTCGCCGGCGTGAACCAGATGTCGAAGGTCACACCCTCGGAAATGACGCGCCTCAACACGGGCATCGCCGCCGTGCCGGCCGCCAGCCAGAGCAACTTCGGCGTGGCGGGTGGCGACCTCGCGGGCTTCCCGAACGGGCGCCGTCCGGGCGACGACACCGTGGACATCGCGCTGCGCGTGGTCATGGGAGCGTTGTGTTACCCGCTGACCATCGGTGGCAACGCGGTGGATCTCAAGCTGTGCAAGCCCGAGAACGCGCCGCTGGGACAGGTGCCGTTCACCGACGGCGCGCCGGTCTCGGCCGCGGACTTCGATCAGACCTTCCCGTATCTCGCGACGCCGCTGCCCGGCGCGGGAGGCTGATCATGAACTCGCGCAACCAGGTACGACTTGCCGTGCTCGCGGCGACCACGCTCGTGGTCGCCGCCTGCGGCGGCGGCAACAACGGCAGCTCGATGCCGCCTCCACCGCCTTCGAACTCGGCGCCGGCCGTCTCGGCCATCAGCGACCGGTCCACGGACCAGGACAACGCGCTGTCGCTCGACTTCACCGTCGACGACCGCGAGTCCGGCCCGGGTAGTTTGATGGTGACCGCGATGGCCGACGGCACGGGATTGTTCCCCGCCGACGGCGTGGTGCTCACCGGCAGCGGCGCGACGCGCACGTTGACGCTGACGCCGCTCGAGGCGACCACCGGCGCCGCGAACATCACCATCCGGGTCACCGACCCGGACGGCGCGGTGACCACGCGCGGCTTCGGGGCCGTGGTGAACGCACGGAACAACTCGATCAAGTCCATGGCGCTCGACACGTTCGCCAAGGCGGAGACCGATGTTCCGACCACGATCAACGGGTGGACCATCCAGCAGGATGCGGACGACCCGGCGACGTTCGCGGCGCTGATTCCGGCGGAGGAGCCGGCGCCATGATGGGGGGTCCAGCACGTGTCATGTTCGTGCTGGCGTGGGCCGCCGCGGCGCTCCCTGCCGCGGCGGCCTCCGATCGATTCGTTCCCAAAGATCCGGATTTCGTGGTCGCCAACGTCCGCCAGGCGACGCCCGACGCGGAACTGCGCCGGCTGATCGAACGCTGGCGCGCCGCTCCGGAAGACGCCGCCAGCGTGGCGCTGGCCCGCGCCTTCCTCGAGCGCGCGCGTTCGCTGCGCGAACCCATGTACTTCGGCCGCGCCGAGTCGGTGCTGACCGTGGCAGCGCGGCGCCCCGGCGCGTCCTCCGAAACCCGCCGGCTGTGGGCGGAAACCCTGCAGTACCGGCACGAGTTCATGCCCGCCGGGCGATTGCTCGACGACATCCTGCGTCAGTCGCCACTCGATGCCGCGGCGCGCATTCAACGCGCGTCGGTGCGGCTGGTGGGCGGCGACTTCGCCGGCGCGCGGGCCGATTGCGCACAGTTGATGGCATCGGGCACTAGCCGCGCCGTGGCGCTGGCCTGCCTCGCAGAAAGCCTCGGAGGCTCGGGCCGTCTCCAGCAGGCGCGCGCGTTGCTCGCCGCCTATCCACTCTACGAGGCGGAACCGGCCGTGGCCCGAGCCTACCTGCTGACGGTGCGTGCCGAACTCGCGGAGCGCGACCACGCAGCCGATCTCGCCATCGCCGACTACCGCGCGGCGCTGGCGCTGGCGCCGCTCGACGATTCGTTGCGGGCCTCGCTGGCGGACGCGCTGATCGCGCGGGGCGATCTGGCCGAGGCCGACGCGTTGTTGAAAATCGAGCGTCCCAGCCTGGCGCTGGTGGTACGCCGCGCGGCTTGCACGCGCGGCCTGGAGCGCGACCGCCTGCACGCGCTGGCGGGCAGCTGGCTGGATCTCGAAGCCGCGCGTGGCGATGCTCTCCACAATCGCGAAGCCGCCATGCTGGCGCTGCAGGACGGCGACGCGGCCCGTGCGCTGGCGGCGGCCGAGAAGAATTTCGTCTCGCAAAAGGAATTGGCCGACGTGCGCGTGCTGGCACGGGCGGCAATCGCGGCGGGCGATCCGGCGGCGCGCGCGCGCCTGGTCGACTGGGTTCGCGGCACGGGTTTCGCCGATGCCGTCACCGAAGAGTTACTCGGAATGCGACGTGGCGGTTAGAGTGAGCGCCGTGAAACTCATCCTCATGGTCCTGTTGGCGCTGGCCGCGCTCGGTAATGCGTCGCCCGTGCTGGCGCACGCGACCAGCACCAGCTATCTGCTCATCGATGCGCCCCGGCCCGACGGCCCGGTCGAGCTGCGCTGGGATCTGGCGACGCAAGACATCATGTGGTCGATCTTCATCGACCAGGACTTCGATGGCGTCGTGACCTGGAAGGAAATCGTCGCGGCGCGCGCGCACTACATCGAGCCCGGCGTGCTGGCGCAGATCGCGGTGGCGCGTGGCGGCACGCCCTGTGGGCTACGTATCAAGGATCTGGCGCTGGCCGAACGCACCGGGCAGAACTTCCTGTCGATTGCGTTGCTGGCGGATTGTCCGCGGGCCGGGCTGCTCGCGGTGGGCGGTCCGCTGTTCCTGGGCGGCGATGCTTCCCAGCGCGTGCTGCTGAGCGCCACGCGCGGCAAGGAAAAACTGGCCGGGGTCATCAGCCCGGAATCCCCGGCCTGGGCCGAGCCGGTGCGCGTCTCCGCCTGGGCCAACTTCGCGCGTTTCCTCGGCGAGGGCATCTGGCACGTACTGATCGGCTACGACCACATCGCCTTCGTGTTGTTGCTGCTGTTGCCGTCGGTACTGCGGCCGGTGAACGGGCAGTGGCAGGGAGCCTCGAACCTTTCGCAGGTGACGCGCGACATCGTCACCATCATCACCGCGTTCACCATCGCGCATTCCACCACGCTGGCGCTGGCGGTCACCGGCACCGTGCACCTGCCGACGCAGCCGATCGAGGTGGCCATCGCGGCGTCGATCGCGGTCGCGGGCGGCATCAACCTGTTGCCGAAGTTGTCGCGCCTGCGGCTGCCGCTGGCCTTCGGCTTCGGTTTCGTGCATGGCTTCGGGTTCGCCAACGCGTTGAGCGAAATCGACGCGTCGGGCGCGACGCTGCTGCCCTTGCTCGCCGGGTTCAACATCGGCGTGGAGATCGCGCAGCTGTCGATCGTCGCGGTGGTGCTGCCGGCTATCTACCTGGCACGCGGCACGCGCTGGTACGCATCCGGCGTCATGCCGCTGGGATCGTGCGCGCTGGGCGCCGCCGGGATCGTCTGGCTGCTGCAGCGGATCTAGCGGGCGCGCCGCGGCAGTTTTCGGCCGGACGCCGTGAGGATCCCGGAGTAGCCGTAATGCGAGTTCTCGCGGCACGGGATCACCTGCACGTCGATGCTCGACGGCGCGAAGCCGTTTTCCAGCATCGCGGACTGCATGTCGTCGATGGTGAGATTCGAGCCGGGGAACATGCGATCACCGCACTTGTAGGCCTGGCACTGGTGCAAGGCATGGATGATGAACGTGCCGTCGGGCTGCAGCATCGAGGTGACGTTGCGCAGGCAGCGGCGGAACACGCGCGGGTCGCTGGAGATCGCGTCGATGCAGAAGCCGGTGATGATCAGGTCGTAGAAGGAATCGCGCGTCGGTCCCAGCGGCTGGCGCAGTCGTGCGTCGCTCACGTACAGGCCGCGGACCACCTTGCGGGTCAGCGCCTCGCGCTTGATCACCTGCGAGTGGGTGGGTCGCGTGTTGCCTTCGCAGGCCAGCACGTAGCGCGTGAAGCGTTTCCATTCGGAAGCGCTGTCATCCGCGCACAGCCACTCGCGCGCCTCGGCCAGGTTGTCGGCCAGCCAGTCGGCCATGTCGATGCGGAAGGCGTAGCGGGCGGCGCCGATGGCCCGGTGCAGCGTCGGGCCGCAACCGTATTCGAGTCCACGGCCGAAGCGCGCGCGCGCGGCGCGCAGCACTTCGATCTGGTAGGCGAGGACGGCCTGCTCGTCCGGGAGCACGACCTCGCTGTAGTAGGTTTGAAAGTAGTCGCGGGCTCTCCACTCGGAGTAATCGGCGACCATGGGGTTTCGTGTCGTGCTTCCATCCACCATTGGCCACTCTCCCCGAGCTAGTCCGTTAGATTTGCCGACCGGAGTTTTGTCAAACCCCGCGTCGGAGAATACTTACGTCACGGTGGGACCAGTAGCCGTAGCCCCCTTACAGGAACACCTGTGCGACCATGCGGAAGCCCCGGGAAAATCAGGGAAACCCTTTTGAAAATGCGGCATCGGTACAACGTGGCAGCGATCGGAAACCGGAGATGGATCAAGGTGGTCGGCAGCCCATGCAGGTAACAATAATCGGCCCATGAACGCCCGCCCCGAAACGGCACAAGCCGCGCCCGATGCCCTGCTGCCGGCCGAGCTCCGCTCGGCGCTGCAGCTGGCGCAGGCGGCGGTCTGGGACTGGCAGCTGTCCGTCGACCGCTTCCAGGTGGACGAGGCCTGGATCCGCGCCTTCGGCGTGGACGTCACCGCCGCGCCGATGCCGGTGCGCGACTGGCAGCGGCGCATCCATCCCGACGACCTCGGCGCCTTCAATGCGGCCGCGGACTCCTGCCAGCACGGCGGCGATCGCTTCGAGTGCGAATACCGCTTGTTAGCCGCGGGACACCGCTGGCTGTGGGTCCTGCATCGCGGCCGCGTCGTGCAACGCGAGCGTGACGGCTCGGCGGCCCGCATCACCGGCCTGCTGCTGGACATCGACCGGCGCAAGAGCGAGGAGGTCGCGCGCAGCGACAGCGAATCACGGCTCGCCACCGCGTTGTGGGGCGCGCGAGCGGCGTTCTGGCAGTGGCATGTCCCGAGCAACGCGCGCACTGCGAGTCCGTTGTGGCTCGCCATGACCGGCTACTCGCGGGCGCAGTGGGACGCGACGCCGAATCCCTGGTTCAGCAACCTGCATCCCGATGAACGCGATCTCGTCGACCGGCAGCTGCGCCAGCACGCGCAGGCCGAGCGCGACTCCGTGGAATTCGAATACCGCTTCAAGACCGCCTCCGGTGAGTACCGCTGGATGCAGGACCGCGGCCGCGCGGTCGAGTGGGACCTCTCCGGCCGCCCGGTGCTGGTCATCGGCGTCACGCTCGACATCGACGCCGCGAAGCGCGCCGAGGCGCACCTGGCGTCCAGCGAACACATGCTCGAGACCGCCGCCTGGGGCGCGGGCATCGGCCTGTGGGAGACCAATTTCCTCACCGACACCACGCGCTGGTTCAACGACTGGTGCGCCCGTCACGACATCGATCCCTGCGACGGCGGCGAACACGTCACGCGCTGGGATGAAAACCTGCATCCCGACGAAGGCCCCGAGGCCACCCGGCGATTCTCGGAACACGTCGCCGGCAAGGCCGAGTACTACGACGCCGAGTACCGCATCCGCACGCGCGGCGGCCAATGGCGCTGGGTGTTCGAGCGCGGTCGCGTGGTGGAACGCGACGCCGACGGCAGGGCGGTGCGCATGCTCGGCGTGTGCATGGATCTCGACGACGGCAAGGTCGCCGAGCGCGTCGCCAACGCGCGCAACGAACGCGTCGAGGAAGCGCTGCAACTAACTACCGCCGGCGTCTGGGACTGGGACGTCGAGAACGGCATCACCCACAACACCGACGGCTATTACCGCGTGTTCGGCGTCGACCCGGCCTCCGGCAACGCCAACCACATGAACTGGCGGCAGCTGTTCGGCATCGATCCCGACCAGGCCATCGACCAGTTCCGCCGCCGCCTGCAACGTGTCGATCCGGATGCCCACGTGCTCGAAACCGAGTACCGCTTCCGCCACACCGACGGCAGCTGGCACTGGGCGCTGGACCGCGCCTTCGTGGTCGAGCGCGCCCCGGATGGCGCCACCAAGCGCGTGCTCGGCCTCGTGGTCGACATCACCGCGCGCAAGTTGCGCGAGCAGTCGCTGTCTGCCGCCGACCAGCGCTTCCGCGCCATCGCGCGCCAGCTCAACTGCCTCATCTACGAAATCGACACGCAGACCGGTCTCTCGACCGGCGAGGGCTGCGAACGCGTCATCGGCTACTCGGCCGCCGAGCTGCCGGGGCCCAGCGAGTGGGCGGCGCTGGTGCACCCGGAAGACAAGCACCTGCTGCAGCAGTGGTTCGACCAGAACACCGAGTCGATGGTGGCGCTGCAGTACCGCATCCGTCACAAGAATGGCCACTACGTGACGCTGCTCGACTCGCCCTGCCTGGTGCGCGACGCGGCCGGCAAGGTGGTGCGCATCGTCGGCGTGGCCATCGATTTCAGCGAGCACGCGCGCGCGCAGGAGGCCCTGCGCAGCTCGCAGGAACTGCTGCAGATGGTGGCCGCGGGCACCAGCGACTGGCTGATCCTGGTCGACGACCAGCGGCGCGTGCAGTTCATCAATCGCGGCATCCGCTCGCATTCGCGCGAGAGCATCGTCGGCCGGCGGCTCGACGAAATCGCCGTGGCCGAAGACCGGCCGCGCATCCTGGCCGCGCTCACGCAGGTGCTCACCACCGGCGAGTCGGTCGACCTGCAGCTCGCCTCGTCGGGCGCGCCGTATGGCGGCCGCTGCTTCGACTCCCGCATTCGGGCCGTGCACTCGGCGGGTGGCATCAGCGGCGCGGTCATCAACATCACCGAGATCACCGACCGCCAGGCCGCGCAGCACCTGCGCGAGACGCAGGCGCGCATGTTCGAGCTGCTGCACGAAGGCGTGGTGGTCATCGATTCCGACAATTCGATCCGCATGGCCAACCCGGCGTTCGAACGCATGTTCGGCTTCGCGCCGGGCACGGCGTTCGGCACCTCGATCGACGACCTGATCGCGCAGCCGGGGGGCGCGCGGCGCGGGATCGCCGACCCACGTTTGTTAGGTGCGGCCGGAGAACGCGGCCCGACGCCGCTGGAGTTCAAGTGTCGCCGGCGCGATGGTTCGACCTTCGAAGCCGCCTGCGTCGCCACGCTCACGCACCTGGACGGCGCCACGCACCGGCTCGCCGTCATCACCGACGTCACCGAGCGGCGCAGCCTGGAACGCGAAATCCTCGAGATCGCCGGTCGCGAGCAATTACGCATCGGCTCGGACCTGCACGACGGCCTGGGCCAGGACCTCACCGGCGTGGCGCTGATGCTGCGCAGCGTGGTGGCGCAACTGCGGAAGGAGAGTTCCTCGGCCCGCGCCGACGTCGAGGACATCATCAGCCTGGTGAACGGGGCCATCGAGAGCACGCGCGCCATGGCCCGCGGCCTGGCACCCGTGGGCGCCGACCGCGGCGGCCTGATCGCCGGCCTGCAGTCGATGGCGGTCCGGGGCATGGAACGCTATGGCGTGCGCGCGCACTTCAATACTTCGCTGAAGGAGCCGCTGACCCTGGACGACGGTGCTGCGACGCATCTATATCGCATCGCCCAGGAGGCGTTCACGAACGCCATACGGCACGGGCGGGTCACCCAGGTCACTATCGAGCTCGCCACGGCAGAAGGGACCTTGACCTTGTCCGTCCAGGACAACGGTAGGGGTTTCGATGAGCGAAACGCCAGCAATGGCATGGGGATGAAATTAATGCGCTACAGAGCGCAGATGTTGGGTGGGGACGTCAGCATCGTGAACAACCCGGGGGGCGGCGTGATCGTGCGCTGCGCCTGCCCGCACCGTGCGCCACGCGCCGGCGACAGCACGCCGCGCGGCGGGTTCCCGCTCAAGGATTGAGCGTTACGAGACCAAAGGCCCATTGCTTTGGGCCTAACTAAAGGCGCAGACGTAAGACAAAGGATTGACGCTCCGCCACATCGCCGTATGATTCGACACATTCCTAATAATTGGGCGTAGGGGATTGATCATGGCAGCCATGGCCACCAAGCGGCAGATCCTCATCGTTGACGATCATCCCATCGTCCGACAGGGATTGCGGCGCATGTTCGAAGCGGAGCCGGATCTCGCGGTGTGCGGCGAAGCCGACAGCGAACCCGCGGCCCGCGAGGCGATCCGGGCCCGCAAACCCGACATCGTGGTCGTCGACCTGTCGCTGGAACGCGGCGACGGCATCGAACTTGTTAGGCAAATGCACGCCGAGATGCCCGAGCTGCGCATGCTGGTGCTGTCGATGCACGACGAAACCATCTATGCCGAGCGGCTGCTGGCGGCTGGCGCCATGGGCTACATCATGAAGCAGGCAGCCTCGGACCAGCTGCTGATCGCGGTCCGGCGGGTGCTGGACGGCCGTACCTACGTCAGCGAGACCGTGCAGCGTTCGCTCGACCAGCGCGCCGGCGAGAACCGTTCCGAGACCAACGACCCGGTGGCGCGTCTCTCGAACCGCGAAGTGCAGATCCTCAACATGATCGGCCGCGGCATGAGCTCGCGCGAGATCGCCCAGGAGTTCACGCTGTCGGTGAAGACCATCGAGTCCCACCGCCAGACCATCAAGCACAAGCTGGGCCTCGCGACCAACAGCCAGCTGCTGCAATACGCGATGAAATGGTTCAGCGGCGGCACCCAGCGTAGTTGAGTCATGGTGCCGGGTGAGGAAAGTGGGGAAAGCCGCTGACTGCAGGCTTTCCCCACTTTCCTCACCCGGCACCGGCACTTCGTAAGCCCGTGTTTTCACGGGAAAAAAAGCCAGATTTCAAACCCATGATGCACCTGCTCCCTCTAATCAACGTACGAGGGAGAGACGCTTGGCCGATGGTTCATCAACCGCCCGCATCATGAAGCCCGACACCGTCGTGAATTTCGACGTGGCGCTCATCGAGCGCGCTCGCGGGGGTGATGCGAAGGCCTTCGAGCGGCTCTACCGCGAACACGTGGGTCGAGTGCACGGACTGTGCCTGCGCATGACGCGCAATCCGGA
>Ga0070665_100008399_pt1 | contig 10446 bp, 12 predicted proteins | sample KBSS13metaG_FD_65862 | JGI IMG/M metagenome (GOLD analysis project Ga0070665, IMG submission 65862) | Switchgrass rhizosphere microbial communities from Kellogg Biological Station, Michigan, USA - KBS S1-3 metaG | ecosystem: Host-associated > Plants > Roots > Rhizosphere > Soil ...
CGGCTGTACGAACCCGAGCCGGAGCGCGTCTACGCGTGGACCCGAGAGGGAGTGATCGCATGATCACCGACACCACCGTCGTCGATCTCGCCACGTCGTCGGTCCGCGAGCTCAACGCCGAGCTGCACCGGCCCGCCGCCAAGAGCTACGAGGTGCGCCACCCCCAGGGCGCGCACGCGATCGCCGCGGGCGTCGACTCCGACATCACCGTCGACGTCCGCGGGCACGTCGGGTACTACGCCGCAGGCATGAACGACGGCGGCACCATCACCGTGCACGGCAACGCGGGCACCGGGGTCGCCGAGAACATGATGTCCGGGACCGTCCGCGTGACCGGGGACGCCTCGCAGTCCGCCGGGGCCACCGCGCACGGCGGGCTGCTGGTGATCGAGGGCTCGGCGTCCATGCGCTGCGGGATCTCGATGAAGGGCGTGGACATCGTCGTCGGCGGGGACATCGGCCCGATGTCGGCGTTCATGGCCCAGGCCGGACGACTGGTCGTCTGCGGCGACGCCGGGGCGGACCTGGGCGACTCGATCTACGAGGCCCGGATCTACGTCCGCGGCGCCGTCGCCTCCCTCGGCGCGGACTGCGTGGAGAAGGAGATGCGCGCGGAGCACCGGGCCGAGCTCGCCGAGCTCCTGGCCGCGGCCGGGCTCGACCACGACCCGGCCGGGTTCCGCCGCTACGGCTCCGCCCGCCGCCTCTACCACTTCGCCTCGGGGAACACGTACTGATGAGCAGCTCCGTCCAGCCCGATCCCGCACTCCGCGAGTCGGCCACCTTCGACCGCGCCACGATCGCCGGCATCCAGCGCGCCGCCGCGACCGGCGTCTACGACATCCGCGGTTGGGGCGCCAAGCGCCGGCTCCCGCACTTCGACGACCTGCTCTTCCTCGGCGCCTCGATGTCGCGCTACCCGCTGGAGGGCTACCGCGAGCGCTGCGGCACCGACGTCGTCCTCGGGGACCGCAACGCGAAGTACCCCCTGCACCTCGACATCCCGGTGACGATCGCCGGGATGTCGTTCGGGGCGCTGTCCGCGCAGGCCAAGGAGGCCCTCGGACGTGGGGCGTCGGAGGTCGGCACCTCGACCACCACCGGCGACGGCGGCATGACCCCCGAGGAGCGCGGCCAGTCCAAGCACCTCGTCTACCAGTACCTGCCCAGCCGGTACGGGATGAACCCGACCGACCTGCGCAAGGCCGACGCCATCGAGATCGTGCTGGGTCAGGGGGCCAAACCCGGGGGCGGCGGGATGCTGCTGGGCCAGAAGATCAGCGACCGCGTCGCCGCGATGCGCACGCTGCCCGCAGGCATCGACCAGCGCTCGGCGTGCCGGCACCCGGACTGGACCGGCCCCGACGACCTCGCCATCAAGATCCTGGAGCTGCGGGAGATCACGGACTGGGAGAAGCCGGTCTACGTCAAGATCGGCGCCTCCCGCACCTACTACGACGTCAAGCTCGCCGTGGCCTCCGGCGCGGACGTCGTCGTCGTCGACGGGATGCAGGGCGGCACCGCCGCCACCCAGGACGTGTTCATCGAGAACGTCGGCATCCCCACCCTCGCCGCGATCCCGCAGGCCGTGCAGGCGCTGCAGGAGCTCGGCCTGCACCGCAAGGTGCAGCTCATCGTGTCCGGCGGGATCCGGACCGGCGCGGACGTCGCCAAGGCCATGGCCCTGGGCGCGGACGCCGTCGCCATCGGCACCGCCGCGCTGATCGCCCTGGGCGACAACGACCCCCGCTACCAGGCCGAGTACGAGGCGCTCGGCTCCTCCGCCGGGTTCTACGACGACTTCCAGGACGGCCGCGATCCCGCGGGCATCTCCACCCAGGACCCGGAGCTGGCCGCCCGGCTCGACCCGGTCGAGGGCGGTCGCAGGCTCGCCAACTACCTGCGCGTGCTCACCCTGGAGGCCCAGACCATCGCCCGCGCCTGCGGCAAGGCGCACCTGCAGCACCTCGAGCCCGAGGACCTCGTCGCGCTGACGATCGAGGCGGCGGCCATGGCGCGCATCCCCCTGGCGGGCACGAGCTGGATCCCCGGTGCCTGAGGTCGTCGTGATCGGCGGTGGCCTGGAGGGCTGCGCCGCCGCCTGGGCACTTGCGCAGCGCGGGATCACCGACGTCGTGATCGTCGAGCGGGACACCGTCGGCTCGGGCGGGACCGGCAAGTCCTCCGGGATCGTGCGCTGCCACTACGGGGTGTCCTCGCTGGCCGCGATGGCGACCCGGGCGTTGGGGTTCTTCGAGGAGCACGCCGCCGAGGTCGGGTTCGCGCAGACCGGGTACGTGGTGGGGGTCGGGCCCGAGAACGTCGCCGCGCTGCACGCCTCGATGGCCGACCAGCGCCGGGTCGGGGTCCGCACCGAGGACATCGCGCGCGACGAGGTGCAGAAGCTGTGGCCGGTCGCGGACCTCGATCCCTTCGCGGCGTTCGCGTGGGAGGAGCGCGGCGGCTACGGCGACGCCTACCGGACCGCGCAGGCCTTCGCCGCCCGCGCGCGGAGTGCGGGCGCGCTGCTGCGGCAGGGCACCGCCGTCACCGAGATCCTGGTCTCCGGCGATGCGGCGACCGGGGTTCGGCTGGCCGACGGCTCGACGGTCGGGGCGGACGCCGTCGTCGTCGCGGCGGGCCCCTGGTCGGTGCCGCTGCTCGCCGCGCACGGCATCGACCTCCCGATCACCGTGCATCGCGAGCAGATCGTCCTCATCGACCCCGGCCAGGACCTCGGGACGGTGCCGGTCTTCTCCGACCTCGTCTCGCTGCAGTACGTCCGGCCCGAGTCCGGCGGGGAGATCCTGTTCGGCAACTCCGACCTCGCCGTGCTGGAGCCCGCCGACCCGGACCACTACTCGAACCGCGCCACCGAGGACTTCCTCGACCTCGCCGTCGCCAAGGTCGGGACGCGCTTCCCCGGGCTGGGGAACGCGGCGATCTCCTCGTCCTACGCGGGCTGCTACGACGTGACCCCGGACTTCAACCCGGCCATCTCGACGACCCCGATCGCCGGGCTGGTCGTCGCGGCGGGGTTCTCGGGCCACGGCTTCAAGATCTCCCCATCCGTCGGTCGCCTGGTCGCCGACCTCGTCGTGGACGGGAGGAGCAGCGACCCCGACATCCCCGAGGCGGACTTCCGCCTCTCCCGCTTCGCGGAGGGCGCGCTCCTGCGCAGCCCGCACCCCTACGTCGGCGCGGGGGAGATGCGGTAGCGCAGGTGCGCCGCCGCCCCCTCACCCGCTCCGGTGGGTCTCCCACTCCCGGGTCTCCCGACCTGCCGCCACCGCGTGGGCGAGGCGCAGGGTCGTGGCCAGCCACAACAGGATGTCGTGGAGGCGCAGGCGGGTCGGCGCCGCGTCGGGCAGGAGCGCGGCGACCCGGTGCTCCAGTTCGGCGAAGGCCTCGGCGTTGGCGCGGAGCTCACGCCGGACCACCGCCTCGACGCCGCTGTCGCCCTCGCGGGTGTGCGCGAGCAGCGCGCGGCGGGTGCTGCGGGTGATGTGCGGGATCAGCGCGGGTCGCTGGTGGTGCAGGACCGCCCGGACGTGGGCGGGGTGCGCGCCGCCGAGCCGGTCGATCTCGCGCAGGGCCGCGCCGACGGTGCCCGGTTCGCCGAGGACGGAGAGCTCGTCGTCGGGCAGCTCCCAGAACGGCGCCCCGGCCGCCCGCTCGGCGGCGGCCTCCGCCAGCGGGGCGACCCGGGCGAGGGCCTCCCGCGCCTCCGTCCAGCCCGGACGGTCCAACCTGCCGTGCAGGCCCTCGCCGAGCAGCAGGTCCAGGTCGCCGTTCGGGCCGGTGTGGAGGGTGTCGAAGCGGGACCAGCCGAAGGCGGGCAGCTCCACCCAGTGACCCTGGGGCCACTCGAAGGACCGGAACCACATCGACCGCTGCCCGCGGGCGTAGCCGAGGACGGCGGCGACCGCGGTGTCCAGAGACATCGGGTCGGGGCCGGTGCAGGGGAGCACGAGCACGGAGTCCGTCCCTCCCGCACCGTCGACCACGGCGCCATCCTGCCCCTCGGCGGCCGCGGGGTCAGCGGGGGTCGACGAAGAGGTCGAGCTCGGGGTTCTCGCCGCCGCCGTAGGGCGTGAGGTCGGTGATCCCGGCCTCGGCGAGGACGTCGACGTCGATCAGGGTCTCGCCCGTGCGGGTGGCGGGCAGGCCGAGGACGGTGACCGCCGCGTCCGCCATGATCTGCGGGGACCGGGAGCGGGACGCGGCCTCCGCCCCGCCGAGCAGGTTGACCACGGCGGCGGTGGCGATCGTGGTCTGCGGCCAGAGGCAGTTGGCGGCGATGCCGTCCTCGGCGAACTCGGCCGCCCAGCCCAGGGTCAGCAGGGTCATGCCGTACTTCGACAGCGTGTAGGCGGGGTACCTCCCGAGCCAGTGCGGGGCCAGGTTGATCGGCGGCGAGAGGGTCAGCACGCGCGCCCGGTCGGACTTGCGCAGGTGCGGGAGGGCGGCCCGGGTGAGCAGGAACGTTCCGCGGGAGTTGATCTGCTGCATGAGGTCGTAGCGCTTGACCGGCAGCTCCTCGGTCCCGGTGAGGTTGAGCGCGCTGGCGTTGTTGACCACGACGTCGATGCCGCCGAACCGCTCGACGGCCGCGGCGACGGCCCGGTCGACGTCCTCCTCGATCCGGACGTCGCCGACGACGGCGAGCGCCCGTCCGCCCGCCTCCTCGATCTCGGCGACGGCGGTGTGCACCGTGCCGGGCAGGCGCGGGTCGGGCTGGTCGGTCTTGGCCAGGATGACCACGTTCGCGCCGTGGCGTCCCGCCTCGGTGGCGATGGCGAGCCCGATGCCGCGGCTGCCGCCGGACATCAGGATCGTGCGGCCGCGGAGTGTGTCGCTCATGGGGATTCCTTCGGGTGGGGATCGATGGGTCAGCGTGCCGTCATCCGGAGCGCGCCGTCCATCCGGATGGTCTCGCCGTTGAGATAGTCGTGCTCGGCGATCGTCGTGACCAGCCGGGCGTACTCGCCGGGGTCGGCGAGGCGCTGGGGGAAGGTGACGGACCGGGCGAGGCTCCCCTGGACGTCCTCCGGCAGTCCCGCCAGCATCGGCGTGGCGACGATGCCGGGCGCGATCGTCATGACCCGGATACCGTACTGGGCCAGGTCGCGGGCCGCGGTGATGGTCATCCCCGCGACGCCCGCCTTGGACGCGGTGTAGGCGATCTGGCCGATCTGGCCCTCGAACGCCGCCACCGACGCGGTGTTGACGACGACGCCGCGCTGGCCGTGCTCGTCGGCCTCGGTCTGGGCGATCCGTTCGGCCGCGAGGCGCATGACGTTGAACGTCCCGACGAGGTTGACGGTGAGCACGCTCTGGAACAGGCCCAGGTCGTGCACGCCCTTCTTGGACAGGATGCGGGCGGACGGGGCGATGCCCGCGCAGTTCACGACCAGGCGCAACGGCTCGGGGCCTGCGGCGGCGCGCGCGACCGCCTCGCGCACGGACTCCTCGTCGGTGACGTCCGCGGGGAGCAGGGTCACGCCGTCCGGCACGCCCTGCGCGGCCGACACGGCCTTGTCGAGGTCGAGGCCGTACACGGCGACGCCCAGCTTGGCCAGGTGCGCGGCCGTGGCGGCGCCGAGGCCGGAGGCGGCGCCGGTGACGAGCGCGGCGATGCCGTCGAGCTGCATGGGGAGGACTCCTTGGTCGGGGAGGGTCAGCGCGCGAGGCCGCGGCTGATGACGAGGCGCTGGATCTGGTTGGTCCCCTCGAAGATCTGCATGATCTTCGCCTCGCGCATGTAGCGCTCGACGGGGAAGTCGCGGGTGTAGCCGTAGCCGCCCAGGACCTGCACGGCGTCGGTCGTGACCTTCATGGCGGCGTCGGTGGCGACGAGCTTGGCCACGCTGGCCTGGCGGCTGTAGGGGCGGCCGAGGTCGCGGCGGCGGGCGGCGTCGAGATAGGTGGCGCGGGCCGAGTCGACGGCGGCGGCCATGTCGGCCAGCAGGAACCCCAGCCCCTGGTGGTCCACGATCCTCTTGCCGAACGTGGTGCGCTCGTTGGCGTAGTCGACGGCCGTGTCGAGCGCGGCCTGCGCCAGTCCGGTGGCACACGCCGCGATCCCGAGCCGTCCGGAGTCGAGCGCGCTGAACGCGATCTGCAGGCCCTGACCCTCGGCGCCGAGCAGCCGCTCGGTCTCCAGCAGCGCGCCGTCCCAGTTCGCGGTGGTGGTCGGGATGGCGTGCAGCCCCATCTTCTCCTCGGGCCTGCCGAAGGACAGCCCCTCGGCCCGACCGGGGGCGAGCAGGCACGAGATGCCGCGGCTGCCCTCTCCGGTGCGCGCGAACAGCGCGTAGAAGTCGGCCCTGCCACCGTGGGTGATCCACGCCTTGGTCCCGGTGACCCGGTAGCCGTCGGTCTCGCGCACCGCGCGACAGGTCAGCGCCGCAGCGTCGGACCCGGCCTGGGGCTCGGAGAGGCTGTAGCCGCCGACGAGGCCGCCGCCGAGCATGTCCGGCAGCCACCGCTGCTTCTGTTCGTCGGTGCCGTAGGTCGCGAGCGGGAAGCAGGCCAGGCCGTGGACGCTCGTGGCCACCGCGACCGCGGCCCAGCGGGCCCCGAGCTCCTCGAGGACCTGCAGGTAGACCTCGTAGGGCTGGGCGCCGCCCCCGAACTCCTCCGGGTACGGCAGGCCCAACAGGCCCGCGGCGCCGAGCGTGGCGAAGAGGCCGTCGGGGTAGGTCTCGGCCTTCTCGTGCTCGTCGACCCGGGTGGCGAGCTCCTTCTCGGCGAGCTCGCGGGTCAGCGCGAGCAGGTCCTCGGCCTCCTGGGTCGGCAGGAGTCGGTCGACGGCCACGGTGCTCTCCGCTCGGTACGCTTATCGGTACGATCGTGTAAGTCAGAGTACCGCTGAATGCCGAATGCGAGGATCCCGGAGTGACCAGTGCCCCAGTCCGCCGCGGCGAGGCGCGTCGCGCCGAGCTCGAGGACGGGGTGCTCGCGCTGGTCCTCGACGAGGGGTTCTCGCACCTCACCCTGGACGACTTCGCCGCCCGGCTGCGGTGCTCCAAGCGCACCCTCTACACGCTGGCGCGCAGCCGGGAACAGCTCGTGCGGGCGGCGGTGGTGCGGTTCTTCCGGGAGGCGACGGCGCGGGTCGAGGGGGCCGTGGTGGACGAGGATCCGATCCGCAGCTACCTCGAGGCGGTGGCCGCGGAGCTGGCGGTGGCCAGGCCGGCGTTCTTCGACGACGTCGCCTCGTTCGCACCCGCTGCGGAGGTCTACGAGCGCAACACCCGGGCGGCGGCCGCCCGGATCGGCGTGCTGATCGAGCAGGGCGTGGCCGACGGGACCTTCCGCAGCGTCGACGCCGGGTTCGTCGCGGACCTGGTCGCGGCGCAGATGGTGCGGATCCAGCAGCGCGAGGTCGCCGCGGCCACCGGGCTGTCGGACAGCCAGGCCTACGCCGAGCTGGCGTCGCTCGTCACCGCCGGCTTGGTCCGGCAGCGCTGACCCCGTTCCCGGAGGAGATGACCGTGGCCCCTCGACCCGACGCGATCCTGCTCTGGCGGGCCGACGAGTGCGCCGCTCCCGGGCCGGTCCACGCCTGCTGCCTGCGCTCGACGGAGCCCGGCTCCCGCGCCGTCGTCTACCGGACGCGGGAGGACCAGGGGATCGTCGGGGTCGTCGACTTCTCCTCCGCCGCCGCCCCGCGCCCCGAGGGCGGCTGGGCGGCGGCGGGGATGTTCACCCCGTCGTCTCGGCCGGTCCCGCGCGCGGACCTGCTGGCCGACGACGTGCTGGGCCCGGTCTTCCGCGCACTGCGCAGCAGGCGCGGCCTCCCGGAGGCGGCGGCGCGCCGGCTGGCGGAGCTGCTCTATTAGGACCCGTCAGCGGCGCTGCGGTGGGCCCGCAGGGCGATGGGCACGCCTGCGAGGTCCTCGTCGTTGCAGAGCAGCTTGACCTCGTAGTAGATGCCGCCGGGGGTGTCGTCGTAGTCGAGGTGGATCCCGATCACGTCGACCGGTTCGCCCAGCCACTCCTGGACCTCCCGCAGCCACTTCGCCGAGCGCTCCAGCGCGGTGGGGAGGTCATCGTCCCGGAACCCGACGGGGCGGAACGGCACCCCTTGGATCTCGTCGTGACCGTGGGACGGTCGTGGCAGGGCCCGGGCCAGCCCGGATTCGTCGGTGTCCAGTGCGACAGCCTTCTCGCTCACCCCCGAAGCATGGCGCCGGGGCGTCGCGAGGGGCAAGTCCTACCGGAACGCCTCGGCGAGGACGGCCAGCTCGGGGAGGTCGCGGGCGAGGATCTCGGCGTCGGAGAGGTCCGTGGTGGTGTCGGTCACGGTGCCGCGCCAGACCTCGCCCGTGGTGCCGTCGATGGTGATCACGTCACCTGCGGCGAACACCACCTCGCCCGCGGTGTCCCGGACCGCGTCCGCGCCGACGACCAGCTCCCCGGCCCCGACGACGGCAGGCAGGTCCCAGCCGCGCGCCACGACCGCGGCGTGGCTGACCAGCCCGCCGGTACTGGTCAGGATGCCGACCGACACACCCATCCCGTGGACGTCGGCGGGGCTGGTCTCGGGCCGCACCAGGATGACGTCGGTGGTCGCGTCGGCCGCGGCGTCGGCGTCGAGCACGACGGTGCCGGACACCCGACCCGGGGACGCGCCGAGCCCGCGGGCGACCGCCCCGGCCACGGCACCCTGCCGGGCGGCGGTGAGGGTCTCGGTGCGGGCCCGGGCGAGGACCTCGTCGGTGACCCGCGCGCGGGCCTCGGCGGGGGTCAGGGCGATCGCCGGATCCTGCATCATCGCGGCGGCCAGCCGCACGGCCGCGACCGCGCCGCGCTTGCCGACCCGCGTCTGCAGGATGAACAGCCTGCCCCGTTCGACGGTGAACTCGACGTCGCACAGGTCTCGGTAGTGCCGCTCCAGCAGCGCGAGCCTGCCGGTCAGCTCGCGATGTGCCTCGGGCAGGAGCGAGGCCATGTCCGCGAGGGTGAGCGTGCGGGCGGTGCCCGCGACGACGTCCTCGCCCTGCGCGCGGGGGAGGAAGTCGCCGTAGGGCCGGTTCTCGCCGGTGGCCGGGTCCCGGCTGAAGACGACACCGGTGCCGGACTCCGCGTCCCGGTTGCCGAACACCATCGCCTGCACGGTGACCCCGGTGCCGAGGTCGCCTGCGATGCCCTCGCGGGCTCGGTAGGCCTGGGCGCGGGGGCTGTCCCAGCTGCGGAAGACGGCCTCGACCGCGCCGCGGAGCTGCGCGGCGGGGTCCTGCGGGACGTCCAGCTCACGGCGGAGCGCGGTGGCCCGCTCCCGGGGGGACCCGGTGGTCGGCGACGGGACCCGACCCAGGACCGTCGTCGCGTACATCGTCAGGAAGCGGCGGTAGCTGTCCCAGGCGAAGTCCTCGTCCCCCGAGACCGCCGCCAGCCCCTCGACCGTCTCGTCGTTCAGCCCCAGGTTGAGCACCGTGTCCAGCATCCCGGGCATGGACCGCGGCGCCCCGCTGCGCACCGCGACCAGCAGCGGGTCGGCCGGGTCGCCGAGCCTTCGCCCCATCCGCTCCTCCAGCCCGGCGAGCTGCGCGGCGATCGCCGCGTCCAGGCCGGCGGGCCACCCGCTCTCGCGGTAGGCGCGACACAGCGGGACGCCGATCGTGAACCCGGGCGGGACGGGCAGACCCAGCACCGAGGTCATCTCGGCGAGCCCCGCACCCTTCCCACCCAACAGGTTCGCGAGCTCGCGGGGCGGGGTCTCGTGCGGGTGGTCGAAGGCGAAGACGGGCAGGGTCGCCGTGGCGCTCATCAGTGTCCGTCCACAGCGGATCGCTCGCGGCCCAGGGTGCTGAGCAGGTCCTGGTGCAGCTCCATCCAGACGTCGTGGTAGCTGCCGGACAACGGCTTCGCGAAGGCGGACCCGTCCCCGGCGACCAGCCGGTCCCGCGCCGCGGCGAACGCCCGGGGGTAGCGGCCGAAGCGGGGGAGCGCCTGCGCGAGCGTGCCCGTGATCGCCACGACCCGCTCGTGCACCGGCTCCAGGTCGGCGACGACGGCGGCGTCGTAGGCGGGGTCGGTGTGGTCGTTCGGGGAGCCGTCCGGGCGCAGCTGCCAGCGCGAGCACAGCTCCTTGAACGGCTCGTTGAGCGCGAGGAACCCGGAGTCGGCCTCCTCGACGGCGGGCAGTGCCCCGGTCGCGGCGACCTCCTCGGCGAGCAGCGTGGCGTGCGCGGCCCGGCCGTCCTTGGTGAGCAGCCAGCCGGAGATGCGACCGTTCCGCTCCATGACGAGCCCGTCCGCCTGCGCCTGCCCGAGCAGTGTGGTGGCGGTCGGCTCGTCCAGCCCGGCGATCTCGGCGACCCGGTCCGGCGCCGCGAACCCGGACAACCGGAGTGCGTGCAGGACGGGCAGCGGCGAGGTGGGCGGAGTGGTCATCGTCGTCCCTCTCGTTCGGCGAACTGGGCGACCCGCGGGTCG
>Ga0070665_100008401_pt1 | contig 10445 bp, 6 predicted proteins | sample KBSS13metaG_FD_65862 | JGI IMG/M metagenome (GOLD analysis project Ga0070665, IMG submission 65862) | Switchgrass rhizosphere microbial communities from Kellogg Biological Station, Michigan, USA - KBS S1-3 metaG | ecosystem: Host-associated > Plants > Roots > Rhizosphere > Soil ...
GGCATCGTCGGACTCATTGGTCCACGACTGAAAATCGTTCCCGCTCATCCAGATGATGTTGCCGAAGGCTTTGTACCGATTGCCCACGTAATGGCCGTAGCCTCGGAGCTTTGTAAGGTCGTTACTGTCGCTCTTGAGCGTTTCAATCCAGCCGCCGGTGTCGATCGGATCGAGCAGCACCAGCATGTTTTGAGCAGCCGCGTATGTGAGGACGGCGTCCGCCCGCGCGAAATAATCCGGGTTTGGCGTCGAGACGTCGTCCTGGACGAGAAACGGCGGCACGCCGTCGAACGTCGAACCGTCGGCCCTGCAACCGTAGGGGGCCTTGCACACCAGGTTGATCCACAGCGTGTTGAACCCCAGCGCCCTGCGGCTGTCGATGTAGGTTTGTGCCTGAGCGATCGAAAGGTCTCCGATAATCGCCTGCGGAGCGTCGCCCTGCATCAGGAACGGCACGTTGTTCTGGTCGACCAGGTAGCGTCCGTTCGAGCTCACCTTGAGCGGAAATGCCACCTGGCTTGTAACGGTCCACGTGAACGGCGCACTACTGGGCAGGCCGTTCGCCACGGCCGTGACGATCACTGCGTGCGGGCCGACGCTGGCCGGCGAGAGCGTGCCCGAGATCCGGCCCGTCGTCGGGTTGATCGTCAGACCCGTGGGAAGCCCTGTCGCCGTGTAGGTCACGCTGTCGCCGTCCGGATCGCTCGCCACGACGTTCAGCAAGACCGTGGCGTACTGGCCGCTGGTCTGGTTGGCAATCGGCGTGACGACCGGTGGACGGTCGACGTTGGAGACGGTCCACTTGAAGTTCGTTCTGCCCGTCAACGTGCCGGCTGCCGCAATCACGGTGACCGGGTAGACGCCGGCGCTCGCGTAGGAAAGCGTGCCGCTGATCACGCCCGCGGAGCTGATCGACAGCCCTTCCGGCAAGCCCGCGGCGGTGAAGGTGATGGCGTCGTCGTCTGGATCGCTCGCAGTTACCTGGAGCGCGATCGGCTGATGCTCCGAGGAGAGTTGATCGGGAATCGGTGTGACGACCGGCGGGCCGTTCACGTTCAGAATCGTCCACGTGAAAGTCTTGCTGTCGGTCAACGCGCCGTCGAGGAAACCGTCGGACACGGTCACCGTGACCGAGTACGTTCCCGCGACGAGGTAGGAGAGGATTCCGCTGATGACGCCGGTGTTCGGGTCGATGAACAGGCCAGGCGGCAGACCGGTCGCGGCATAGGTCAGCGGATCGCCGTCCGAATCGGCCGCCTGGAGGGGCAGTAGGATCGGGCCGCCTTCATTGCTGGTCTGCGGCCCTGGGTTCGTCAGTTGCGGGGCCGCGTTGGTCGTGGTACCGGAGATCTCGTTCGACGGGGCGCCGAGCACGTCCGACGTGGAGTACGCCCGGACGACGAAGTAGTAGGTTCGCCCGTCCGCCAGGCCGTAGACGGTGGCGTTCGTCTGGTTGCCGACGCTGGTCAGGTAGGTGTACGAGCCGGTCGCGGTTCCGTACTGGATGATGTAGCCGGCGACGTCGGGGAAGGGAGCCGGCTCCCAGGCGAGCGTGATTGTCCCTGCCAGCGACGTCGCGGCAAACGCAAACACCAGTGCGATGGCGGCGCAGAGTTGCGCTACCCGAACACGCACGCTCATTTTTCGGCGTAATCCTTGAAACCCCGATGAGCTGCAAGGCAGTCGCCATCCCAGGTTCCGAGCGCCCTCCGATTACAGATCAGCTGAGCTTTGTTAAATCATTGGTGCAGAGATATTTATCAGGATCCAAACTGCGCGATCCCGACGGCCCTGCGTAGGGGTTGGGTCCCGGGTCTCGGGGTCAGTGCTTCGGTGGACAAAAGTCAGTTATTGAGAAGCCTTGTTCCGGTTGCGGTCGATGCCACCGAGTACTTTCATTTACGGCTCTCGCCGTCCATGGACGCCAAAGGGCACGCTCGCCATCCCTCCGATCAAACCTCGGAGGCGCTCCGATCAAGGAAGGGTGTCTGGGCCTGTGACATTACGTACCTGTCGTCAAGATGTAAGTCTCCCTATTGAGGGACTTAATTCCTCAGAGCCGAGGGTATCAACCAATTCAGCGACTTACTGCGAGAGCTCGATCGATGGCTAAGAGTCAGTCTACAAAGAAGATAACGCCCGATGCGGTGGCCTCAACCGTTGGTGGCCTCTTTGCACTTTGGCCGTGCGGAATGCTGGCGGAGCAGCGAAATGGCGCACTTTAGGCCTGCTTGACCGACAGCCTCTTGAGAATTACTTCTGATGACGCAGACCGAAACAATCGACATGATCGGCTCGAGTCCGGCCATCAACGAGTTGAAGGCGGAAATCGAGCGCGTCGCCCGCCACGATGGCAAAGTCCTGATCACCGGCGAGAGCGGTGTCGGGAAGGAGCTTGTGGCCCGGGCGCTCGGCGCCGCGAACATCCGCGCCAACGCGCCGTTCGTTCCGGTCAACTGCGCTGGGATTCCTGAAACGCTGCTCGAATCCGAGTTGTTCGGCCATGTGAAAGGAAGCTTCACCGGCGCGTATCGCGACAAGCCGGGCAAGCTGGAGATGGCCAGCAACGGGACCATCTTCCTCGACGAAATCGGGGAGATGACGCTCCGTATGCAGGGGTTGTTGCTTCGCTATCTGGAGACCGGCGAAATCCAGACGGTCGGAGCGGATCGAATCGCCATCACCGGTCACACCCGGGTTATCGCCGCGACGAATCGCAATCTGCGCGACCTCATTGCCCAAGGACAGTTTCGGGAAGATCTCTTCTACCGGCTGAACGTGATTCACCTGATCGTGCCGTCGCTGAGGGAACGGCGTGAAGACATCCCGCTTCTGATCAGTCATTTCCTGCAGACGCTCCTCAACAAGAACGGCCGCAACGGGAATGGCCGTAACGGCAACGGCTACAGCCCCATCGTGCGCGACATCGCGCCTGAAGCTGTCGCCACGCTGACCGCGTACTCCTGGCCGGGCAACATTCGTCAACTGCAGAACGTGATCGAGAAGCTGGTCGTCACCGGCCGTCGAGAGACGATTCAAGTCGACGATCTGCCCGCGGAGCTTCGCACGTCGTCGATGGACGCACGGCCTCGCCGAGAGCGCCGGCGGACGGTCGCCGACGATCTGCTCAAGAAGCTCAGCGCCGAAGGCGAGTCATTCTGGACCGCGGTGTACCCGCTCTACATGAACCGGGAAATCACGCGCGGCAACGTGCGGGATCTGGTCCACAAGGGCCTCGAAGAAGCGCGCGGCAACTACAAGATTGTGTTGCGCCTGTTCAACATGCACGCATCCGACTACAAACGCTTCCTGAACTTTCTGCGCAAGCACGATTGTCATCTTCCATTCAAGGAATACCGGCACTAACGATGTCTTTGACTTATGCGTTGTGCGTTCCGGTCGTGGCGCTGACCTGCGTCGTGGGCGTCGGGGCCCAGCAGCCTGCCCGCTCCAACGGGCAGACAGCGTCGAGCACAAGTGCGGCGGCCGTCGTCCTGCCGCCCGGCTATGTGATCGGCCCGGCCGATGTCCTGTCGATCGTGTTCTGGCGGGACAAGGATATGTCCGCCGACGTCACGGTGCGTCCGGACGGCAAGATCACGCTGCCGCTGCTCAACGAAGTGGCCGCCGGCGGATATACGCCGGAACAGCTGCGAACGCGGATCGCCGAGGCGGCGTCCGCCTTCGTCGAAGAGCCGAATCTCACCATCGTCGTCAAGGAGGTACGGAGCAGGAACGTGTTCATCACCGGGAACGTGGCCAAGCCCGCGACCTACCCGCTGACCGGTGAGATGACCGTGCTCCAGCTCATTGCGGTGTCGGGTGGGCTCCTGGAGTACGCCGACGCCAAGAATATCGTGGTGATCCGGTCAGAGAACGGTCGTCCGCAGTACCTCAAGTTCAACTACAAGGACGTCGTCAGGCAAAAGAGCGTCGCGCAGAATGTCGTCCTGAAGCCGGGCGACACCGTGGTCGTTCCTTAGTTCGCGCCGCCCTGAGCAATACAGTGAAGAGCATCCTCCTTCGGGCGGGAACGGTCCTCGTAGTGACCGTTGGTCTGGCGATGCCGGCCGGCGCCCAAACAGGTGAGCGCGCCGTGTTCGGCGGCGCCAGAGCCGGATCTCCAACCGGCGAGACACTCAACGTGACGGTCGATCTGGCGGAGGCCTACGACCAGGACGTGGTCGCCGGGGTGGGACCCGCCGCACAGTCATTGTTCCAGGGCAGCGGTCTCTATACGACGATGGTCCCCCAACTTGATTTCGCCACCCACGGCGGGCGCGTGCAAGTGGGCATCACGGCGGGTGCGAGCGCCAGGTACTACGCAGCGCCGCAGCAGGAGTTTCTGATGATGAGCGAATCAGCCGGAGCCGGGTTCTCCGTGTCGCTCACGTCTCAGACATCCATTTCTTTCAACCAGAATGTCGCTTACTCCCCGACGTTGTTCAGCGGCTTGTTTGCCAGCGTCGGGACGCCGAGCCTGGGCGACTCGGCATCGCCGACGGCGGACTACGCCAATAGCGCAAGGCGCTCGATCTCCTACGGCACGACGGCGGGGCTCACCCACAAGTTCAGCACTCGCGCCACGGGCGTGATCAGGGCGGGCTACCACTCGGACCATTTCACCGGCCAGGAAACCGGGTTGGCCGACGTCCAGTCGAAGGAGGTGGGCGGCCAGTTCAACTATTCGCTGAGCCGCGACATGAAGCTGCGATTCGGCTACACCTACAGACAGGGCCAGTACCTGGGATTGCCACAGACCATCGAGCACAACGGTGACATCGGCGTCGACTACAGCCGGCCGTTGAGCAAGACCCGGAAGACGTCGTTCGCGATCAGCGTCGGGCCAGTCATGGCGGACGGCGCCCTCGCGAACGGAGTGCTCGCGAACGCCGTGCTGCCCGAAGGCAACTCGCTCGATGTTCGGCGTCAGTATCGCCTCGTCGGGGACATGAGCCTGATTCACCAGATGGGGCGAACCTGGAATCTCAAGGGCACCTACCATCGCGGCATGGGCTACATCCAGGGCTTTCAGGGGCCGGTGTTCACGGAGGCCTACGCGGCGTCGGCCGACGGACTGGTCAACCGGAAGACCGACCTTTCGCTGACCGCCGCTTACTCGACGGGCGACTCGGCCCTGATCGGCTCAGCGTCTCCGTTCACCACCTATACCGGTGACGCCCGCGTCCGCTACGCGCTCAACCACACGGTGGCCGCGTATGTCGAATACCTGTTCTACTTCTACGACATCGGCCCCGGCATCGTGTTGCCTCTCGGCATACCTCCGGGTCTCACGCGAAACGGCGTGCGGGTCGGTGTGACGATGTGGGTTCCCGTGAGGCGCAGATAGCCAATGTTGCCCGGTAAGAATTTCTCCCCAGACGAGATCCTTCGGATCGTCGTGCAGCGTGCCTGGTTGATCATCCTGATGCTCGTCGTCTGCACGGGCGCGGCGGTCGGGCTGTCGAAGTACCTGCCGAACCAGTTCCGATCGGAAACGCTGATCATGCTGGTTCCGCAGCGGATTCCAGACGCCTACGTCAAGGCCGCGGTGACCGCGAAGATCGAGGATCGCCTCAACACGCTGGAAGATCAGATTCTGAGCCGATCTCGACTCGAGCGGATCATCCTGGATCTCAACCTGTATCCAGCCCTTCGCCGCACGCGTCCCATGGAGGACGTCGTCCAGCAGATGCGCGACCACGACATCACGGTCAAGGTCGAGGGCAAGGAATCGTTTCGGATCTCTTACATCAGCGGCGAGGCGCGCACCGCCCAGAAGGCGACAGAGCGGCTCGCCTCGCTGTTCATCGAAGAGAACCTCCGCGATCGCGAGAACCTGGCGGAGGACACGAGCCAGTTCCTCAACTCCCAGCTGGAAGATGCGAAGCGGCGGCTGGTAGAGCACGAAAAAAAGCTGGAGGAGTATCGCAACCGATTCGGCGGGGAGCTGCCGTCGCAGGTCGCGGGCAATCTGCAGGCGATCCAGAACGCACAGGTTCAACTCCAGAGCCTGGCGGAAGCCGCCGATCGCGCGAAGGAACGGCGGTTGTTGCTCGAACGGCAGGTCGTCGACATGCAGGTGACAGACACGCCGGCCGTACCGGTGGCCGCGGCGCCGCAAGGCACGCCGGCGTCAGACCCGGCCGTCGGCGAGACCCCGGCACAACAACTGTTGACGGCGCAGGCGCGTCTGCAGACGCTGCTCCTGCACGACAAACCCGATCATCCGGACGTGCGGATGATGCGGCGGGTCATCCGCGATCTGGAGGCCAAGGTTGCGGCGGAGAGCAAGAAGCCGGCGCCGGGAACGACCGAGGCCGGGCCGATCGTAGAGCGCATCCAGACGCCTGCCGAGAAGCTTCGCGAGCAGCGCCTCCGCGACCTGAAGCTGCAAATCGACGATATCGATCGACAGCTCGCGGAGAAGCAGGATCAAGACCGGCGGCTGCGCGGGGTGGTGGCGGAGTACCAGGCCAAGTTGGACGCCGTGCCGAAGCGGGAATCGGATCTCGTCGAGCTGACGCGGGACTACACGACGCTGCAGACGTCGTATCAGAGTCTCCTCGCCAAGCGCGAGGAAGCGAAGCTCGCCGCGAACCTGGAACGCCGCAATATCGGCGCACAGTTCAAGGTGCTGGATCCGGCGAGGGCCCCGGAGCGGCCATTCAGCCCGAACCGGGTGCAGATCGACGTGGCAGGCGCCGGCGCGGGCCTCGCGCTCGGCCTGTTGATCGTGGCGTTTCTCGAGTATCGCGACTCGAGCTTCAAGACCGAGGACGAGGTGCTCCGCCTTCTGGACGTGAAGGTGCTTGCGCTGGTGCCGCTCATGGTGTCGGTTGCGGACGTCCGTTCGCGGCGGTGGCGATTCGTGATTGTGGGGATTGTCACCGTCGTGGTTCTGGGGTCGGGTGCGGCGGTGGCGCTGTGGAGGCTGCGGTCCTAGGATCGCAGAATCGTTTTCATGTATCACCCATTCTACGGACTTCGCGAGCTGCCGTTCGAGCTGACGCCCGATCCGAAGTACCTGTTCCAGACCCGGCGTCACCGCGAAGCGCTGGCCAATCTGCAGTACGGCTTGTCCTCCGCCAAGCCGATCACCGTGCTCATCGGCGAGGCCGGGACCGGAAAGACGACACTGCTCAGAACCGCGCTGGAGTCACCGCCCTGCCGCAACGTGGGCGCGGTCTACATGAACAATCCGGCGTTGACGCGGGGAGAATTTCTCGAGGTCCTGGCGCATCGCTTCAACCTGGATCCGGCCGTCGGCGAATCCAAGGCCAGGCTGCTCGCAGAGCTGGAAAACGTCCTTCGCGAGCGCCGGGCGCGCGGTTTGATCACGGCGCTGGTGATTGACGAGGCGCAAAGCCTGAGCGGCGAGTTGCTCGAGGAAATCCGTCTGCTCGCCAACATCGAGACAACGACGGAAAAACTGCTGCCGCTCGTGCTCGCCGGGCAGCCCGAGTTGAGGGACCGGCTGAACGAGACGAGCCTGCGCCAGCTGAAGCAGCGCATCGCGCTTCGCTGTGAAGTCATGCCGTTCAGCAACGAGGAAACGGGAGCCTACATCGCGTATCGCATCAGGATCGCGGGCGGTGATGCGGCCACCATGTTCACCCGGGAGGCGGTGGAATTGATCCACGCGAAGTCCGGGGGCATTCCCCGCGTCATCAGCGTGATCTGCGACAACGCGCTGATCACCGGATTTGGAATCGAGCAGCGTCGTATCGACCGCGCGATTGTGTCCGACGTGGCGCGCGACTTCGATTTGGGACTGTTGGACGTCGAAGGCGAAGTCGCCCAGGCCGCGGTCGCCCCGGGATCGCTCGACACAGTCGACACCGCGATTCCCCTCGCCGAAGAGGTTGAGCCAGCACCTGTTGAACCTACGGAAGACGCACCCGAGCTCTTCGCGTCGACCACCGGTCGGCGGCGATTTTCGCTATTTCGGCGGCGCTGACCGAGTGCGAATCAGAAAGACCAGATGAGTCGAGTAGACGAAGCATTGAGGAGGGCAGCTGACGCGGCGGGCGTGCCGCGCGATCGCGCCGACGGCGCGGTCGACGACTTGCGCCCGCATGCGGTCGTGCCATCGAGTCTCGAGCGGTACGCAGCGGAAAAGACCCCGAAGATCCGGGATGAGGTGAAGATCCGGGCGGACGTTTCGCCGAGGCCGGAATCGCTGGTGGCCGTTCCGCGAGCGCAGCCGATCCCCAAGTCGGTTTCGTTCAGTCCCGCGTTGGGCAGCAAGCTGGTCGTCAGTCAAGAGATGGCGCCGGTCGCGGTCGAACAATATCGGCGCCTGGCGGCCGTGCTTCACGATCTACGCCTCCAGCAGGGGCTGAAGACGGTGATGGTGTCGAGCGCGGTGGTGCAGGAAGGCAAGACCCTGACAATCGCCAACCTGGCGCTGACGCTCAGCGAGTCCTATCACCAGCGTGTCCTGTTAATCGACGCAGATTTGCGGCGGCCATCGGTGCACGATGTGTTCGGCGTCGCCAATGGAACCGGTCTTTCGGACATAGCCCGAATGGGTGTCGCCGGAACGCCGTACATCGAAATCTCGAGCTACCTCACTTTGCTGACGGCCGGCCGCGCCGTCGCGAATCCGCTGTCGATTCTGACGTCGGACCACTTTCACGGATTGATCAGCGATGCGGCAACACGGTTCGACTGGATCCTCATCGACACGCCGCCGGTCGGTCTGCTGCCCGACGCGCAGCTGGTTGCCCGTTTGGCCGACGGAGTGCTCTTCGTGATCGCGGCGAACTCGACGCCCTACCCGCTGGTGAAGCGCTGCATCGAGGAGCTCGGCAGCGATCGCATCATCGGGACGGTGCTCAACCGCGTGGATCGAAGGGCCCTGCCCACCGACAACTATGGCAGCTACTATTCCGACACACCGCGCTGAAGCAACCCGACACGTCGCCAAGGCCGGCAACATCCACGGACAAAAGTCATCCAAGACGAAGACTATTGTCGAATGCCGCGCTCACTCGAAGCCTGTCTGATATGCGTCAAGTGTTTTGTTTACAGCGTTTTAGATGCCGAACAGGTAAAAGCTCGCTCCGGTGCGCGCTTTGCCTAGTAAATGAGCTGGGCCACTCATCCGGAAGGTGCTCCGGACGGCCGCAGGAATGAGATGACTCTCAACGAACTCGATCCCCTCGCCGCCCACGTCGCGCAGTTCGCCCAGAAGCGCGTACTGGTGCTGGGCGACGCGATGCTGGACGAATATCTGCACGGCGACTGCAGCCGAATCTCGCCCGAGGCTCCGGTCCCGGTACTGAGAGTGAACTCGTCCAGGCAGGTCCTGGGCGGCGCCGCGAATACGGCCGCGAACATCGTCTCCCTCGGCGGGAAGGCGACGCTGATTTCTCTGGTGGGCAACGACGAGGGCGGACAGACCCTCAGGCGCTGCGCGTCGGATGCAGGCCTCGACCTCCTGGCCGTCGACCACGGCTGGAGGACGCTTCGCAAGACGCGCGTGGTCGGGCAGCAACAGCAGATCGTCCGGCTCGATTACGAGGAGATTCACCCGCACGGTGCCGCGATCGAGTCTCAGGTGATGGAGCTCGTCGATGCCTGCGTCGACGCCTGCGACATCGTAGTCATCTCGGACTACGCGAAAGGATTCCTGTCGGCGTCGCTGGCGCAGTCGATCATCCGCCGCGCGCACGAATCCGGCCTCTCGGTTGTGGTGGATCCTCGCCCACAGAATCGGGAGTGCTATCACGGCTGCGACTACCTGACGCCCAACTGGAAGGAATCGCGGGCCCTGCTCAGGCTCGGCGATTCGGATCCGTCTGCCGAGGCCATCGAGTCGGTGGCGCAGTCGCTGGCGTCCGAGCTCCGGACCAACGTGGTGCTCACGTTGGGTGCCCACGGCATCTCGTTCTGCAGCCGGAACGGCAGCGAACGATTCGCGATGCCGACCCTGGCCCGCGAAGTGTTTGATGTGAGCGGTGCGGGCGACACGGTCGTTGCGGCGTTTGCGCTCGCACTCGCCGCCGGCGCCGATCACGCCACGGCGGTGACGCTGGCGAACAAGGCGGCAAGCGTGGTGGTCGGCAAGTTCGGCACCGCTACCGTCACCGCGGAAGAGATTCTGCTCGATACCGATGCGCTCCGCCTGGTGCCGCGGCATGCCCTCGCGCAACTCGCCACGACGCTCAAGGCGAAGGGCAAGCGGATCGTGTCCGTCAACGGCAGCTTCGACATCCTGCACAACGGCCACCTGCACATCCTCAACGAAGCGCGGCAGCAGGGCGACGTGTTGATTGTCGGCCTGAACAGCGATGCTTCGGTCAAGGGTTACAAGGGCCCGAGCCGGCCCCACGTGCAGGAGCAGCGCCGCGCCGAGATGCTGCTGGCGTTGCGCATGGTGGACTACGTCCACATCTTCGATGAAGCCGATCCGATCGCCTTCCTGAAGGAGATCCAGC
>Ga0070665_100008403_pt1 | contig 10444 bp, 4 predicted proteins | sample KBSS13metaG_FD_65862 | JGI IMG/M metagenome (GOLD analysis project Ga0070665, IMG submission 65862) | Switchgrass rhizosphere microbial communities from Kellogg Biological Station, Michigan, USA - KBS S1-3 metaG | ecosystem: Host-associated > Plants > Roots > Rhizosphere > Soil ...
AGCCTCGTCTGCCTCACGGGTGCTTGGCTGATGAAGCGAGCGGCCACTTGACTAGCCAATCCTTATCCGCCCAACACTGCCGCGCAAAAGCGCCGCCGACCTACTAAACAGATGTCTGTCTTAACGTGCCGCCGTCGGCCGCGCGCTTTGCTGCAGTTTGCGAAAGATCTCGAATTCGCGGTCTGCCTCCCCCTTCCGTTCCAGCTTGCGATAGGTGGTTGCCAGTTGGTAGTGCGCATTCGCATTCTCTGGACTGACGGCAGTCGCCTTTTGCAGATACGTCAGCGCTTCAGACGGCTTCTCCATCTGAGCCAGAGTCTTTCCCATCCCCAGCAAGGCTATGGCATTGTCGGGTTCGAGCACCAGCGCCCTTTTGAAGTTCGCCAGTGCCTTCGTTGCATCGGATTGAGCGAGCGCAATCAAACCGAGCTGCGCTGCGGCATTTGCGTCCCCTGGATTCTCTTTCAGCGCTTCATGGAATTCCTGCTCCGCGTTACGTTGAGCTTCGGGTGATGGTGATTGTTGCGCGATGGCCTCTCCCATTTCGTAATGAATACCGCGCAGATGCGGGTCGGCCTTCAATGCCGCGCGATATTCCTCGATAGCACCGCCTAAATCACCGCGATTGACCAGATGCTGCGCGGTAAGCTCATGCATCCGGCCGCTCTCTGGACCTGCTAAACGCAGGCGGTCGCGTGCCGCATTTGCCAGGTCTGTATGGATACGGTACGCGATATACAGGACATCGAGGTTCCGGGGATCCTCGAGCTCCGTCTGCTGTAAAACTGTCTGTGCCTTATCCAGATCCCCCGCTTCGTACAAGGATTCCAGCAGCTCGATGGACGCATTCGTTTTGAACGGGCTCTTTTGCAAATGGGGCAGGGCAGTCTCTAACAGCCGTTGCGCCTCTCTCTTCTCACCGGTCCGTCGCTTGCATAGAGCGAGTAGCACCTGTGCCTTCCACAAATCCGGCTGCTTCGCAACAGCCGCGGACAGTTGCTCCGCCGCCGCCTGCCAGTTCTGTTGTAGATACAACACGGAGCCTAAATTGGCTTGTGCTTCAGTATCGTTCGGATTGGTTTTCAGCAGCTCACGCAACGCCTGTTCCGCGCGCGGCAAATCTCCCTGTACTAACGCATCGTGCGCGCGCCTCATTCCGCTCAAGTCGCTTTGCCCGCAGAGCAGGGTCGAAAGTAGCAGAACGATCAAACCGCGCTGCCACCGCGTCGCTGTCGGAGAAGATTTCAGAACGTAAGTCTCGCTCCCAGTTGGATGTTACGGCTTGTCAGCGCCGATGTAATCGTGCCTTGCGCTGCTGAACCGATTTCGGCGTTGGGCATCCCGAAATTCGCATGGTTTAGCACATTGTAACTATCCGCGCGAATCTGAATCTTGCCGCCTTCACCCAGGAACGGCAGCCGGAACGCTTTGCCTAAGCTTAGATTCAATTGTTGCAAACCCGGTCCATAGAGGATGTTACGGCCCGAGTCCCCAAACGTGTATTGCGCCGGTTGTACAAAGGCGCTCGGATCAAACCATTGCTCAACCGACGGGTTCGGCACTGTTCCGCTCGCGATCCGGTTCGGCCGCCAATTTCCTGAAAGCGAGCCGCTCAGATTAGCTGTTCCCATCACCGGCGTGAACGGCAGGCCTGTATGAAATTGGAACGTCGAACCGAGTTGCCAGCCGCCGATGAACGCGTCCAGAATGCCCCCATGATCTACAAAGCGCCGTCCCTTGCCGATTGGCAAATCGTATACAAACGATCCATTGAGCAAATGCCGCACGTCGATTGCCGACGGGCCATAGTTCGCCCGCCAATCGTTTGCAATCTGCCACGTATCGATGCCTGTTGTGCCGCCCCAACCGGAACCCGTGCCTGTGTCTAGGGCTTTCGCGAACGTGTAATTGGCTTGGAAGGAAAGCCCGTTCGCGTAGCGCTTACGCGCCGTGAGTTGCAGCGAATGATAAATCGAGATCCCGCTGAAATCCGAAGCCGTGATGCCCGCATATTGCGGGTAAGGCCGCCTGCTCTGCGCGTCGCCCGGACCAAGCAGCGAGGGCGGCACTTGATTGATGTCGGTTCCAAATCCAAGGTGCACCGTCTTCGAACCGACGTATGCTGCATCCAGCAGCAATCCGTGTCCGATGTCATGCTGCACATCGATATTCCATTCCTCTACATAAGACATCGGCGTCTTGTACGGAGAATACGAAACTCCTTGGCCGTTCAACAGGTCCGGTGTCAAGCTCTGGCTGTTAGGCTGCAACGCGGGTGGTGGCCCCTGCGCCAGCGAAAAGATCGGTGTCACTAAGTCCGTCGACGTTTGGAACCCTTGTACGGACCAGCCCGTTCCTACGCCTGATGTGTAACTGTTTGCGCCCCACATGTTGGCGAAAATTCCGAACCCTCCCCGCACTGACCAGCTGGGTCTTGGCGACCACGCGAATCCAAGTCGAGGTGCAAAAAAGTTCGGTACCGTCTTCTGGAGCGCTCTCCGCCCGTCTTGCCCGGCGAACCATAGCGCGCCTGCCGTCCCCGTTGCTGGATTGATAATGGTCGGGTCGAAACTTCCGAGTCGGTTATATTGCTCCACCCAACCCGTCTGCAGTTGATATCGCACGCCGAAATTCAGCGTCAGGTTGCGCTTGATCTTGTAGTCGTCCTGTACAAAGGCCTGCACATTCCAATCGCGCATGCCGGTTTCCGGCGTGTTCGATACGGACCATGTGTCCGGCTTGCCGATAAGAAAGTCCGCGTAGCCCAGCCCCGCGCTCGCTGGGTCTGCCGGGTTGCGTGTGAAGATCCCGTTGAAGTCGAAGTTCCCGGAACGCTTGTTATCCCATGCTTGGTTATCTTGCCACTTGTCCAGCTCGCCGCCAAACTTGATAATGTGCTTGCCCTTCACCCAGGTAACCGTGTCCGATGTCACGTAGCTTGTGAACCCGAGCAGCGCCGATAAACCGCCGCTGATGTCGCTCGCCACCGTCCCCGCGATTGTGATACCTGGAAATGCATCGGCCGCTGGGTTCAGCAGCCCTACCTTTGCCGGGTATCCTTGTCCCTGGTTCGGTGAATACCATGTCCCAAATGTGCGGATCGTGGAAATCCGTGCTTCGTTCACGATCGATGGACTCAGCGTCCATACGTCGGTCACCTGGGCTTGGTATTCGTACTGGCTATTGTAGTTACAATCCATCGGGCACGTCGGTGCCGGCGTGAACTGTTTCTGGCTGACCCATAATGCCGACCCCGTGAGGCGATTGTTGGTCGTGAGATTAAGATCCAGTTTCCCGTCGTAAGTGTTGTAAGTTGTCGGCAGCGAGCTTACGAAATAGTAGTTGTTGGCAATGCCCGGGCGGTTGGGTTCTGGAAAATACGCCTGTATGTTCTGCGCCACCGGATCTATCATCGAAATCGGCACCTGGTTGTTCGCGAACGCAGTGCGCGGATTATCGCCGGTAGCGGAATTCGGATCGTAAATGGTCGGCAGGCCAGGAGCCGAGAAGTCTCCGTTCTTCATTGCTGTCGTAGGAAACGTGTAAAACTTCGGTGAGAACGTGTTCAACGGATTGCGTTGGTAGCTGAAAAAGAAGAACAGCTTGTCCTTCTTGATCGGCCCTCCCACGCTGCCGCCGAACTGATTCCATCGCAGCGGCGTGATGTCGTCCGCAAAGAAGTTCCTCGCCTGGAAAATGTCGTTCTGCACAAACTCATACAGCGAGCCATGAAACGCATTGGTGCCGCTTTTCGTGATCACGTTGAAAACAGCCACGCCACTGCCATATTCCGCCGCAAAGTTGCTCGTATTAAAGTTCAGCTCGGCCACCGCGTCGAGTGGAGGTTTGGCGAAATCGGGATTCTGACTGACAGGAAAAGTTCCCACTCCGCCATCGATGAGCCAATTCGAAAGGTAAGAGGTTGTCCCGTTCACGCCCACACCCTCTCCCGATGCATCCTGCCCGCCTTTGCCTGGATTAACGCCCGGTAACTGCCCCGTGAAGTCATACCAACTCCCGCCAATGTTCGGCAGTTGCGTCACGGCTTCGCTGGTTAAGATCATCTGCCGGTCTGATGTCTCCGTCTGCACCAGAGGCGCCCCTGATTCCACAGTCACCTGCTGCGTCGCCGAACCTACCTGTAACTGCGCATCGATGGTAATCGCCTCCACGTGCAGCACCACATTGCCCCGTATCAGCTTCTGAAAACCATTCTTCGAGAAGCTGACGTCGTACGTGCCCGGCTCTACCGAAGGTATGTCGTACACGCCGTTGTCGGCCGTGACCAAAGTCTTCACTAAGCCGGTTTGCCGGTTCAGAATGGAAACCGTGGCGGATGGAATGGCTGCGCCCGATGGATCGAACACCGTGCCGCGTATTTCCCCGGCGTTCCTGTTCTGCGCCAAGCTCACTGCTGCCAGCAGTGCGTACAAAGCGGTTACTCTGCCGAGCGAGACATATCTCTGATATCGAACAATGCGGAAAAAGTCCAACGTGGTTTCCTCTGAACACGTAAGATTTCTGGCTTGCTGACTGCTGTCGCTTGCTTTCTTATTCGTGTTAACAGAAAACTCTATTACCAACACTGGAAAGTGTCAATAATAGAGATCATTTCAAACAATAGATTTCTGTTAGTTATTCCAGATTGCCAGTAATTCGTTAGTTTTCCGATAGAGGCTCGTTTGACTTCGGCTCGCAACCAACACACTCCGATTCCGCCGCATCAGCTTCCCCTGCAAACCGGCGAACCCGTGGATTATCCGGTTGAGGAATCTTGCGCGCCCTGATTATCGCCATCCGCTCATATGCCAGCAACCAGGCTTACACTCCGCTTGCCGAATAGCCGTGCCGCTTGTCAACAAAGTGTAAAATCTCGCATCAAGTGGTTACAGAGGGTCTCTGCCGGGCGATAAACGGATAGGAGGCAGGAACAAAGGTTCGAAACGTGCAAGGCTTTTCTCAATGGCGTCTTCATCCCTTTGCGTCTTAGACTGTGCGCCGCCCCCGATCGCGGCCTCCTCTCTCAAAAGTGAAACCGCTGTGGAACCTTCAAGCCATGGACCCGCCGATGATCCGGCTACCCGGCGAGACGACGAGGTTGCCGAGTCGCTCTTCGCATCTTTGTACTCCGAGCTTCATCTCCTGGCGCAGCGTCAGTTGGCGCGGCGCAATGGACCTTTCTCGCTCGGCGCTACAACATTGCTGCATCAGGCCTACATCGACATGGCCGAACGGACCGGCCCTTCTTTTCCCGATCGCCCCCGCTTCATGGGTTATGCCGCGCGTGTAATGCGCGGCCTGATTATTGACCATGCCCGCAGCCGCCGGGCTCAGAAACGTGGCGGGCTCTTTGAAATTACGTTGCTCGGCATCGACTCTGCGGATAACCGGGTCGATGACCGTGAACTCGTTCTGATCAGTGATGCTCTCGATGAGCTCGCTAAGGTGGACCCGTCGCTCGCCGAACTGGTCGACCTCAAGTTTTTCTGCGGTTTCTCCTTCTCTGACATTGCAGCCATGCGCAATATCTCCGAACGTACCGTACAGCGAAACTGGGAAAAGGCACGCTTGTATTTACATTGCAGTATCCGGCCGGATCTGCCACTTTAATTTGAGCAGTCCCTCGCGAATAGACGTACGTGTTCAACCTCGACCGCTGGCGCGAACTCAGCCCCTATCTGGATGACACGCTCGCCTTGTCTTCTGATCAGCGGTCGAAATGGCTGGAATCCATCCGATCGCAGAACCCGGAACTCGCCGATCGCCTGGCGGCCGCTCTCGCACGCTATAGCGTCTTGCAAGAGGAAAAGTTCCTCGAGTCTGCCGTGACCGTTTTACCCCCGCCGCCGGTTGGACTTGCCGGACAAAGTATCGGCGCCTACCGGCTCCTTTCCGAGATCGGTCAGGGCGGCATGGGCAGCGTCTGGCTTGCCGAACGCTCTGATGGCCGCTTCACCCGGAAGGTGGCCGTGAAGTTTCTCCGGCTGGCACTGCTCGGCCGCGATGGCGAAGCGCGCTTTAAACGCGAAGGCAGCATTCTCGGGCGTCTGTCGCATCCGCACATCGCCGATTTGCTCGACGCCGGCGTTACTTCTTCCGGTCAGCCTTATCTTGTTCTTGAATATGTGGAGGGCGAACCGATCGATCGCTATTGCGATGAGCGAAAGCTTTCGATTGAAGACCGTCTCCGCCTTTTTCTCGAGATCTTGGCCGCCGTCGGCCATGCACACAGCAATCTGATCGTTCACCGCGATATCAAACCATCGAATGTCCTGGTCAGCAGTCACCACCAGGTGAAGCTTCTCGACTTCGGCATTGCGAAGCTACTCGCCGACGAGGAACAAAACTTCCTCACCGCCGAAACCAGTCGGCCCATGACCCCCGAGTACGCCGCTCCCGAACAGTTGAAAGGTTCCTCGGTAACCACGAGTACGGATATCTATGGCTTAGGCGTTCTCCTCTATGTTCTTCTCACCGGACGTCATCCAGCGGGCTCCGGCGTGCTCTCTCCGGCGGACTTGGTGAAGGCGATCGTCGATGTCGATATCACAGTCCCTTCGGCGGTTGTATCGGCTGACCGCAACAGCACGGAACACGCGCTCGAGCACGCCACCAACCGCGGCCTCACGCCCGATAAGCTGCGGCGCCAGCTAACCGGTGATCTCGACACGATCGTTGCCAAAGCGCTGAAGAAGGATCCTCGTGAACGTTATTTGTCAGTGGGTGCTTTGGCGGACGACATCCAACGCTACCTTCACCACGAGCCGATCCGCGCCCGGCCCGATGCCTTGTCCTATCGCGTGGCGAAGTTCGTCCACCGCAATCGTCTCGCGGTGTCGTTGGCCGCGGGCGCGCTTTTTCTGGCCCTTGCCGGTATCGCCGGTATCCTGATCCAGGCGCATACCGCTCGCGTGCAGCGTGATTTCGCGCTCCGCCAAGTCAAACGCAGCGCTGCTCTGAACGACTTTCATTCGTTCCTCCTTTCAGAAGCTGCTCCCTCCGGCAAGCCACTCACCGTCAGCGGTCTCTTGAATCGCGCCGAGCGTATCGTCGAACTTCAACACGCCCGCAACGATCCGAACCGCGTCGAGCTGCTGGTCTCCATCGGCCGCCAATATACGGTTCAGGATTCTTCCGCCAACGCTCGGCGCGTCCTCGAAGAGGCATACCAGCTGTCCCACGGCATTGCGGATGTGTCCATCCGTTCCGTCGCCGCCTGCGCCTTAGCGGCAACCCTCGCACGCGATGAAGAGCTAGACCGCGCGGAGTCTCTCTTTGCCGAAGGGCTCCGTGTGCTTCCCGATTCGCCTCAATTTGCCCTGGAGCGCGTAGAATGTCTGCAAAACGGCAGTGAAGTCGCGCTGGAGCGGAATGACGTAAGAAAAGCTGTGGCCAGAGCCGAGGAGGCCCAGCGCGTACTCCGGAATTCCCTCTTCGATGCCGACGCCCTTGAACTCTCTCGCGCTCTCGATCTGGCGCGTGCCTATAGCGCCGCGGGACGTGACTCCGAGGCTCTCGCCGCTTTCGCTCGCTCGGCGAAGTTGCTCGACGCTCTGGGCCGTGGCGAAACCGATAGCGCTTCGGTTTTGTACAACACCTGGGGGCTCAAGCTCAATCAGATGGGTCATACGCTTGAGGCCGAAAAGATGTACCGTCGCGCTCTTCAGATTAGCCGTGCTTCCCAGAACGACACCGCCGTCTCGCCGATCATGCTCACCAACTATGCGCGCATCTTGCGCGAACTCAATCGGCTGCCTGAGGCTGCCGATTACGCTCAACTTGCCTACAACCGCGCCAAGCAGACCGGCCATCAACTTGCTCTCGACCAATCGCTCCTGGAACGCGCTCGAATCTACCATGCGCAGCACCTCCCGCTGCGTGCCGCCGCCATGCTGTCTGAGGTTGCGCCCCGCTTGCAGTCGAGCTTGCCACCGGGCCATTACGCCTTTGCCGCTCTTGCCGCTGAACAGGCGATCAACGCTTTAGATCGCGGCGATCACACCGCTGCGCTGAATCTCGCGAATCGTGCTGTCTCGATCGATGAAGCGGCTATAAAGGCCGGTACCGATGGCAACTTCTATCTGCCCTCGCTCCTGCTTCGCCGAGCTGGCATCGAGCTCGATTCCGGCTATCCGGATCGCGCTCTGGCCGATGCTTCGCGTGCCCTTCATCAGCTGCAGCTCACCGTTCAGCCCGGCGCGCCTTCCACCAGCCTCGGCCGCGCCTACCTGCAATTCGGTCTCGCGCTGCAAGCGCAGGAGAAATCTTCCGAAGCCCACGCCGCTTTTCAATCCGCCTTCACAAATTTGCAGGCCTCGCTTGGTCCCGCGCATCCGGATACCGTTCGTACGGCGCAGCTCCTGCGGCACGCCACCGGCCAGTAGAACTTTTTGCCCTGCCCTGTCGTCTTCCCGCGCTGGTTTTCGATCTTCTATTTAGAGGCCGGCACGTAGCGGCACACCTTGCACCTTGTGCATTCAGACTTGTCTGCACAAAATTTCGGAGGAAACATATGTCTTACCACTCTGCTGAAAGCGACTCATCCTCGCCTCACGGCACTTCAAAATCACACAAAATGACTAAGGCGCGCCACATACTCAAACGCTTCCTTCTGAGCCGCCTCGGCGCGCGAATCGCACTGCTGCTCCCGGTCAGCTTGTTCGCGCAGACTCCCGCCTTGGTCCCTCATCCCGATGTGCGCACGCCTGTACAAGTCACCAGCCACGTCGCTCAGTTCGTTGCTCCCTATGATCAGACCGCGAAGCTGCGCGTTGTCTTCGGTTTGAAGTCGCCGAAAGCTGATGAAGAGCGTGAATTCCTCACCGCTCTCTACACGCCCGGCTCGCCTGAGTACCACCACTTCTTAACGGCTCAACAGTGGAACGACCGTTTCGCTCCCTCGGCCGCCGATGAACAGGCTGTTGTCGATTGGGCCTCCTCCCAGGGCCTGACAATTACCAAGCGCTTCCCGAATCGCTTGATCGTCGATGCTGAAGCTCCCGTCGCTACCTTACAGAAGGCTCTCAGTATCAAGATCAATCGCTACCAGTTGAATGGTGCTTCCGTTTTTTCTAACGATCACGATCCGTTGATTCCCCCTCAGCTATCTGGGATCGTCAGATCCGTCCAAGGCCTCAACAGCATCGAGGTCATGCGCCCACGCAATAAGAACGCAGCGCAGTTAGTGCACCCGGATTATGTCGCGGGCCCCACTTCCGCTCTCGCGGGCGAAGCCAAAGCGGATGGGAACACCGCGATGCTTGCCGCGGCCCAGGCGAAGCAGGGAAGCAGTGTTACTCCCGCCATCATGAATGGCCTCTATACCCCGACCGACATCTACGGTTCCAACGCCTATAACTACAACGGGCTGTATCATCTCGGGCATTGCTGCAATCCGAATCACAACCCGGCTGGTTCGCCGCCCGAAACCTCCATTGCGATTGCAACCGCTGGCGCCCAAAAACTCAGCGATATGCAAGGCTTTCACAACACCTTCCCGTATCTCGCCTACTTCATCAACTACATCAATATCGATGGCACGCCCACCTGCTGCGACGGCGAAGGAAATATGGATGCGCAGTGGGCGACTGCGATGGCAAACAGCTTTGGCGCTTCTCAGGACACGGCCCATGTCTGGGTGTATCAAGGCGTTAATAGCCTGCTCTCCACCTTCACGGACATTTACAATCAGATGCTCACCGATGGCCATGCCCGCGTCATGTCCGTCAGCTGGGGTTGTGCGGAATTTGTCTGTGCGAGCGACGGCACTATGGATACCGATAACGCCATCTTCGGTGCCATGGCGGCTCAGGGTTGGACACTTGTCGCCGACGCCGACGACAAAGGCTCCACGGCGGATTGTGCGCACGCGCTCGTTGAATTTCCCGCGTCTTCTCCAAACGTCATTGCCGCCGGCGGCACGGAACTGCACCTCAATTCCGATTCCACCTATAACAATGAAGTTGCCTGGACTGGCAACACATTCCCTGGTGCTTGTAACGACAATGAAGGCGGAGGTGGAGGCGGCTTCAGCTCCAAGTTCGGTGTGCCCGTCTATCAGGCATTCCTCGGTCACGGTGTGCGCACACTGCCGGATCTCTCCATGAACGCGAACTTCGCCAGTACTCCACAAGCCGTCTTCTTCAATGGAGCCATCGGCGGCAATGGCGGCACCAGTATCGTTACGCCTGAGCTCGCTGGCTTCTTCGCTCAAGAAAACGCCTATCTGCTCTATCTCCAGAATGTAATCGGAAACAGTTGCTTCGGTTCGCACGCCTGCGCGCCCATCGGTAATGCCAATTACTACATCTATAGTGAGCAGCAGCATGCGCCGAACTACGCGCCGCACTACCCTTTCTATGACATTACCTCGGGTTGTGCTTCGAATGACATCAGTATCAATAACCCGCTCGCGCCGTATTACTGTGCATCTGCGGGCTATGAT
>Ga0070665_100008413_pt1 | contig 10438 bp, 10 predicted proteins | sample KBSS13metaG_FD_65862 | JGI IMG/M metagenome (GOLD analysis project Ga0070665, IMG submission 65862) | Switchgrass rhizosphere microbial communities from Kellogg Biological Station, Michigan, USA - KBS S1-3 metaG | ecosystem: Host-associated > Plants > Roots > Rhizosphere > Soil ...
GCGATTGCGCGACTGATCGTCCGTGCAGGTCAGGACGAGATCTCCCAGGCCCGCGAGGCCCATGAAGGTTTCTCTGTTCGCGCCGGCGGCGACACCCAGACGCATCATTTCAACCAAGCCCCGCGTGATCAATGCAACGCGCGTGTTGGCTCCGAAGCCGAGTCCGTCCGACAGTCCCGCTCCCACTGCGAGCACGTTCTTGACTGCACCCCCGACTTCCACGCCAGTGATGTCAGTCGACGTGTACGCACGGAAATTGGCCGACGACAAACCATGAGCGAGGGCTTTCGCAAACGTCTCATCCGGCGAAGCTACGGTCATGGCCGTGGGCAAACCCGCGCCAACTTCTCGCGCAAACGTGGGCCCTGACAGGACTGCTACGGCTCGGTTCGACCCGAGAACCTCCCGCGCAACCTGATGCGGCAACAACCCCGTATCCAGCTCAAAGCCCTTGGTGGCCCAAGCCAGCCGCGTGTCCGGTTTCAGATGGGGCTGGATCTCCTGCAACATCTTGCGGAACGCATGGCTCGGCACCGCAATGAGTGCATCGCGAGCACCGGCAAGCGCCGCAGCGAGATCCGGCTCCACGGTCAGGGAAGCGGGAAACTCCGCCGATGTCAGGTAACGCGTGTTACGACGGCTCGCCGCCATCGCAAGTAACGCATCGCGATCACGGCCCCAGAAGCTCGTCGGGTGGCCGCTGCGTGCGAATTGGATTGCAAGCGCGGTACCCCATGAGCCGGCGCCGAGCACCGCGACGGGTGCTTGATGCTCGTTCATGGGGTCCACGAAGTACTGTTAGTTCGCGGCCGCTTGCGGTGGTTGTGAAGCCGACTGCGCGTACAGCGCGTCGAAGTTCACCGGCGGCAACAGGAACTGTGGGAAGCCGCCCTGCGTCACGAGGTGTGAAACAGCAGCCCGCGCGTACGGAAACAACACGCTCGGGCAAATGCTGCTGACAGCGCGCTTCACATCGGGCTCGGCCAGACCGCGCATCAGGAAGATGCCGGCCTGTTTGACTTCCACGAGGAAAATGGTGGCGTCGTTCTGCTTCGCGGCGACCGTCACGGTGAGAACAATCTCACGCAGCTCCGGCGTCAGTGAGTTCGCAGCCGTGTGCAGGTCGAGGTTGATCTGCGGATTCCAGTTGCCATCCACACGAGGACCGTTGGGTGCTTCGTAGGAGCAATCCTTCAGATACACGTTCTGCAGGGAAAGGGTTGGGCCGTTGTCGCCCTGTGCGTTGGGATCCGGCACACCGCCGGCCATGTTACTGCTCATATCACGCTCCAGAATTGAGTAAGGGGTCCAGGCCGCCAGCTGCATCAAGAGCGTACAGGTCGTCGCATCCGCCGACATGAGTATCGCCAATGAAGATCTGCGGTACGGAGCGACGGCCGCTTCGTGCCATCATCTCTGCGCGCGCCTCGGGGCGCTCATCGATATTGATTGTCTCGTATGTAACGCTTTTGCGTTCGAGCAATCCACGGGCCCGTGCGCAATACGGGCACCAGTCTGTCAAATACATAACAACCTTCGGTTGGGCCATGACGCTCTGCGAGCCTCAGGCCTTCGACAGCGGCAGGTTCTCAGCGCGCCACGCACTGATTCCCCCACGAAGGTTGAACGCCTTGGTGAAACCTTGGGCAGTAAGCTGCCGGACGGCTGCGGCCCCCAACGAGCCACTATCGTCGTAAACCACGACGATCTTTTCTTTCTGCTTCTTCAGGGTGTCACTGGCTTTGAGAATCTGTTCGCCGGTCATCTGCCGGGCGCCGGACACGTGACCATTCGCATATTCTTCTGGCGGCCGCAGGTCGATGACGGTAGCACCCTGGTTCATCAGTCGTACCAGGTCCTGAGGCGACACTGCCGAGAGGTTCTCGCTCCGGTTGCGCAGCTCGTAGACTATGACCAGTAGGGCCGCAACGGCCAGGCCACCGGCGTACCACGGGTGATGGGAAATGTATTCGGAAAGGTGTTCCATGCGAGCCGGTCGGAAAAAGGGCGCGCATTATACTAAGGGCGGCCTCGCCGCGCTCGTCGGCGCCTTTTCGGTGCTTTGCGGGGCAGATGGGCAGACGGCCCGGGCGGCGCAACCCGAGGCCGACGCTCGAAAAACCGAGGCTGAGCTGCAGGCGGTCAAATCCGAGATCGAGCGGGTCACCCGGCAGGTGAGCGAGGAGGCGGTGGCGAAGGATCGGCTCTCCAAGGAGCTGAAGAACGCGGAGCTCTCGGTCGGAAAGGCACGAGAGGGCCTGGATGGGGTTCGCCGCAGCCGCGCGGAACAGGCCTCCAAACGCTCGTCACTGGCCGCGCAAAAGAAGGCGCGCGAAGCCGACCTGGCGCAGAACCGCGGTGCATTGGCGGGACAGTTGCGCGCCGCTTACCAGATCGGGAGAGAGGAGCCGCTGAAGCTCCTTCTGAATCAGAAGGACCCGGAGCGCGCCGGCCGCATGTTCGTCTATTACAGCTACTTCGGCCGTGCGCGTGCGGATCAGATCCATGACATCGAGACCGACGTGCAGGCCATCGCTGACCTCGACGAGCAGGTGCAGGCGGAAGACGCCAAGCTCGCCGAGCTGGAGAAGCAGCAGCGCGCCGATCTCATGGAGCTGGAGCAGGCGCGCGTAAAGCGCTCCGGTGTTCTGGCGAGTCTGACAGCTGAATCCAACTCACACGCGCAGAGCCTGGAGCGCCTGAAGAGCCAACAGGGCAGCCTGGAAAAGCTGCTGGCGGAACTGCGTCGGGCGATGGAGAAGTTTCCCACCATCAACAACAACGACGCGTTTGCCCATTTGCGCGGCAAACTCACGTGGCCTGTCGGCGGCCGGCTCGTTGCGCGGTTTGGGGAGTCTCGGGCAGGTGGTGTCAAGTGGGACGGTGTGTTGGTTGCGACGGAGCGTGGGGCGCCTGTGCGCGCCGTGTTTGGTGGGCGCGTCATCTACGCGGATTGGCTGCCCGGGTTGGGATTGTTGACCATCATCGATCACGGTGAAGGCTACATGAGCCTGTATGGTCACAACGAGCGCCTCTATAAAACAGTCGGCGAGCGCGTGAACGCCGGAGATACGCTCGGTTCCGCGGGTGATAGTGGCGGGAGCAACCGACCGGAGCTGTATTTCGAAATCCGAAAAGGCGGCAAGGCGGTCGATCCCCGCCCCTGGTTCCGGACCGGCGAACCCTGAGCGCAGCGGTCGTTGCCCTGCAGCAATGTGAATAAGTTCAATATTTAGGATTAATGTAGATTAGCGGCCCCTCGGAATCGCCAACTCGCGCAACGCTGCGCAGGACCATGGTCTGAGATGGTTACCGCACCCGAGAACGCCCAGGGCCGGTGCGGATGGCTGCCTCTCCAGATAAGAATGAAATGACCCCCGATCCGTGGGGCTCGTTTGAGCCCTACGTCCAGCTCGTGCGCTCCCTTTTGCCTCGTGCCACCAGCGTTTCGTTGTTCGATGCGACCGGCTCCATGCGCTGGTCGAGTGACACGACGACCGGTCCCGACTTTCACAATCTGGTTGAGGACGCACGCACCTCCGGCGGCCCTCGTCCGCAGGGGCCCGGCCTGGTGCGGATGTTGGATATCGGTCAGCCTGTATACCTGTTCTGGATTCGCGATGAAGCCGAGGAGCTCATCGGCATCGTCGCTGTCCTGTGCAAGCAGCAGAATGGTACGGCGGAATCGGAGGCCGCGGAGTTCTCGTTCAAACATGCTCTGCTGCGGCCGGCGCTCGAGTGTCTGCGTCGCGATCTGTTGTCGCGTGCCGCCATCGACCAGCTGAGCCGCACGGTCAACTCGCGCGATCGCGACCTGGAGCTGTTGCTTGCCGATGGAACGGCGGACCGTCCGAGCGGCGACGGCGCGGACGAGCTCAAAGGAATTCTGAAACAGGCCATTGAGCACGTGTATTGCTCCACGGCCGCGTTGATTGTGCCGGACAAGAGCATTGCCATGTTGCGCTCGGAGACGAACCGCGCTGCCGACATGCAGCTCGTGGCCCGTGCGCACAAACAATTGCTGTCGATGGCGCAGGCGCGGCGTGAGCCTGTGATCATCAACAAGCTGGCGCCCAACAGTACGATGGGCGTACTTCCCTACAAGATCCTGTCGTGTGCTCTGCGTTCGGGTTCGGGCAAGACGATGGGCGTGCTGGCATTGTTCCGTGAAGACCTCGGCGAACCGTTTGGTGACCGTGAGGCGCGGCTGACAGAGATCCTGGCGCGCAAGGCTGTTGCTCTCATCGAAAGCAGCCACGATGCGCTCAGTGGCCTCTACACCCGGCCCGCCTTCGAGCAGCGCGTGCGCGCGGTTGTCGGCGATCCGAAGAGCTCGAAGCACTGGACCGCCCTGTACATCGACGCCGACCAGTTGCATGTCATCAACGACAGCTTCGGCATGCATGTGGGCGACTCCGTATTGGGTCAACTCGGCGAGGTGATCCGCCGTCGGCTGCCGCCCGGGGCATTTGCCTCCCGAATCTCCGGCGACCGCTTCGCCGTGTTGCTGCCGACTCAACTCGACGACGCGGCAAAGTTTGCCGAATCGCTGCGCGAAGGTGTCGAGCAGTTGGGCACGACCCACGGTGAATCGCGGCTGCACGTGTCGATCAGTGTCGGTGTCGCTTCACTCGATACCGCCGCGGGCGAATTGATGCACTCGCTGGCGGCCGCGGAAACGGCCTGCAAAGCTGCCAAAGACCGTGGGCGCAATCGTGTCGAAGTTTACAAGAGCAACGATGTGAGCCTGGTGCGGCGTTTTGCCGATATCAACATTGCCGGGCAACTGCGGGCCGCCATTGATGCGGGCCGCTTGCAGTTATATTCGCAATTGATTGTGCCGTTTGCCTGCGCCGAAAATCCCAAGACGCATTTCGAGCTCCTGCTGCGCATGCTTGATGAGGATGGCCACACTGTGGGCCCGGATCGGTTTCTGTCGGCCGCGAATCGCTATCAGTTGATGCCGGAGATCGACCGGTGGGTGATCAACCAGGCGATCAAGATGCTCGAGCCGCAGGCTGAGCTGTTGGCCGGCCGTGCGGTGTCGTTTGCCATCAACTTCTCCGGCCAGTCGCTGAACGACGAGAGCTTTGTGGATTTTCTACTGGAGCGCATCCGCTCGAGCGGTATCGATCCCGCGGTCTTTACGTTCGAGCTGACGGAGAACGCGACGATCGCCAATATTGCGCGCGCGGAAACGCTCATCCGGCGACTGCGCGAGCTCGGTTGCAACGTGGCGCTCGATGACTTCGGCACCGGCCTCTCATCGCTCGCCTACCTGCGCCAGCTGCCTGTCACGATGTTGAAGATCGATGGCAGCTTTGTGCGCGACATTCTCAAGGATCCTCGAGCTGAGTCCATGGTCCGAGCCATTGCGCAACTCGCGCGCAGCATGTCGCTGACGACGGTGGCGGAATACGTCGAAACTGAAGAGATTCGTACTCGACTTGCGACACTGGGTGTGGACTATGGACAGGGCTTTGCCATTGGCCGGCCCGCACCGCTGTCTGAATTGTTACCCGAGCTGCCGTTGTATGCGTCTGCTGACACCATGCCGACCGTAATCAGCGACATCGAGGTCGATCACTTCATTGAAATTGTGCACTGATCTGCAACTCGAACATCCAGATTGGTGCACGTTCTGTAAACCGCCGGTCCGGGATTGACCCGTGAGGGACGGCTGTAGTATCCGTGATGCATCCAAACCGGGGGGTTTGAGGAAATGATGTCGACGCGATCGCGAACGCTGATCGCTCTCGTCGCGGGGGCCGCCTTTGGCTTCTCCGCGTCGCTGACGAGCGGCGTACTTGCGGAACATCCGAGCTCGCTTGTTAATACTGCCGCGGCGGCCGGAGCCGCCACGGTCGCCAATGCGACCACGCAAGACAAGGCTGGGGCCAACCCTGCCGCGTTACCGTGGGAGGAAGCGCGGCTGTTCGCCGAGGTGTATGAAAGGATCAAGCGCGAGTATGTCGACGACGTTGACGATCACGCTCTCATGGACAAGGCCATCCGCGGCATGGTTGCAGCCTTGGACCCCCACTCCGCCTTTCTCGACACCGATGAGTTCGAAGAGATTCGACTGAGCACCATGGGCTCGTATCCGGGTGTCGGCATCGAGGTGGTGGCCGAGGATTCGGCCGTGAAGATTCTGCGTCCCATCGAAGGCTCTCCTGCCGACCAGGCGGGGTTGTTGCCGGGCGATCGGATCGTTCGGATTGATGACACGGACATTGGTGCGGACCTTGCCGGTGCGATCGCACACATGCGCGGGTCGTCCGGCAGCATCGTGAAGCTCACCGTTCTGCGTCCCGCGACGGGACAGACCCTCGACTTCTCACTCCGCCGCGCGAAGGTGGAAGTGCATAGCGTGGCACAGCAGAGCCTGGAGCCTGGCTATGGATATCTGCGGATTACGGGCTTCAGTGAGACGACCGCCGATGACGTCAATCACGCGGTTGCCCGCTTGAAACGCGACAATCCAGGGGGTATCAAGGGGCTGGTGCTCGACCTGCGAAACAATCCGGGTGGGGTGCTGGAGGCCGGTGTCGCCGTTGCGGATGCCTTCCTGAATGAAGGTGTGATCGTGACTGCGGATGGTCGGACCCCTGACGCTCGCTTCAGGATGGACGCGACTCCCGGTGACTTGATCGACGGCGCACCTCTGGTGGTGCTCGTTAACGGTGGGTCGGCTTCGGCCTCCGAGATCGTCGCTGGCGCGCTTAAGGATCACGGGCGTGCCGAGCTGATCGGGCACAAGACGTATGGCAAGGGTTCTGTGCAGACGGTGATGCCGCTGGCTCACGGCGGCGCGGTCAAGCTGACGACCTCCCGATACTTCACTCCATCTGGTGCATCGATTCACGGTAAGGGCATCGTCCCTGACATCGTGGCGCAGGGCGCTGAAGATCCGCCAGCCGAGCTGCTGACGGGCAAAAGCGCCACACCCCTGCAATCACGCGACAAGGAAGTGTCTCTAGCTTTGGGCACGCTCAAGGATGAGGTTAAGGTCGCCGCAGCTGCCAAGGGTCAGGTGGGATCCGCTGCTCTGGTTCGGGCTGCCTTCGTACCTTAAGAAATATTAATTCCTTCAGCCCGTCCTGCCCGGGACGGGCTCGTATATGCTCGCGGCTGCTCCTCGCCTCGTAGGTCGCCGCATTGATTTCCTGGTTTATTGATCTCGTACTGCATCTCGACAAGCACCTGGTCGATTTGATCGCTGCCTACCATCTGTGGATCTACCCGATCCTGTTTGCGGTGATTTTCTGCGAGACTGGCCTGGTCGTCACGCCCTTCCTACCGGGCGACTCCTTGTTGTTTGCTGTCGGCGCGTTGGCCGCCGTCGATACGAGCGGCACGCTCAACGCAACGGTGCTTTTCGCGGCACTCGCGGTCGCCGCCGTTCTGGGCAACATACTGAACTACTCCATTGGTCGCGCCATCGGGCCGCCCGCGTTCAGCGGACGCTACCGGCTCCTCAAAGTTGAGTACCTCCATCGCACGGAGGACTTTTTCAAGGACCACGGCGCTATGGCGGTGGCACTGTCGCGCTTCATGCCCATCATCCGGACGTTTGCGCCGTTCGTCGCGGGTGTTGGTCGCATGCCCTACGGCAAGTTCCTCGGCTGGAACCTGCTCGGCGGGACGCTGTGGGTGGCGTTGTTTATCTGGGGCGGTTACCTGTTTGGCAACATTCCGGTGGTGAAGCAGAACTTCGGAATCGTCACGATCATCATCATTCTCGTGTCGTTGATTCCGTTGGTGGTGACGCTCTTCAAGTCGCGCACCTCAGTGGTAGAAAGCGGCTCTCGCTGAGCCGATGATGGCCCCGCCGAGGAGAGCGACGTTGGGGGCGACTGTCAGGACGAATCCCAGCTCTCGCGACTTTGGGTTCTTCACGTACGTCATGAAATAGACCAGGCGTCCGATCAGGAAGATCACGCCGAGGCCCGCTGCTACGTACGGACTCCAGTACTGACCGAAAATCAGGATCGATGGGATAAACACGACGAGTTGTTCCAGTGTATTCATTTGTACGCGCAGATATCTCTCGAACATCTCATTGCCCGTAACTGCGGGTGCTGCGACTTTGTAACGACCACGCGCGCCGGCCACTGCCAGGGCGAACCAAAGGAATTGGACTAGGGCGAACCCGATGACGATGTGGATATATGGCATAGCTACCTTGATGCGTGATGAATCCCTACGGTGCAAGCTCCCGGGGGAACGGCCCCGGTCAAGTAGCATAGTGGAGAACTGCATGGGGCCGAATGGCAGAATAGCTCCATGAGGGAAAGAGCCCGGGGTTACGCCCACCGCGTTGATATCGTTGCTGAAGCCGATGAGGTCTGGCGAGCTCTGACGGGGCCGGAATACGTGGCGATATGGTGCTCGCCCCGAGCGCTGATTCGACCGCAGAAAGGCGGATTGTTTCGTGCGACCGTGGATCGTGTGACGGAGCTGGAGGCACACATCGACGTCTTCGATCCGGGGCGGCGCCTGCGTCTGATCTATCTGCCGACGGAAGCCCTTCCGCCGACGGAAGACCCGATCGTCGACGACTTCATCATCGACGCCAACACCAAAGAGCCTGGAACGATTCTCCGACTGTTGGGGTCGGGTTTCCCGGCAACCGAAGAGTGGAATCGGCAGTACCAAAGGCTCAGGTTGGGTTGGCAGCAGGCGATGACGCGGTTAAAGGTGTTCACGGAGAAGCAACTTCGGAGCAAGGGCACATGAGTGGGACACATCCCTCACGGCCGGGTAGATCCATCATCACCGCGCGCTGCCGGCTTGCGAGGTCAGATGCCAAACGCGTCCGACCTCCACGCTCCGGCCGCCTTCGCCGCCGGCCCGCGCCGACCGCAACTTTCACCGCCAGGAGTCAGGGCACATGACCGGCTTCATTCTACGGGCCTGTATCACCGCGCTTGGCCTTTGGGTGGCGACCCGATTGGTGTCGGGGATCCGGATCGACGACCCCTGGACCCTGGTGTTCGCCGGGTTCCTGCTGGGGGTCGTCAATGCGATCGTCCGGCCGATCGCGATCATCCTCACGCTGCCGCTGACCATACTGAGCCTGGGGCTGTTTCTGCTGGTCATCAACACAGCTATGGTCGCCCTCGTGGCGTGGATGCTGCCGGGGTTCCACATATTCGGGGGGTTCTGGTCGGCCTTCGGGACCGCATTTGTGGTCTGGGTGACCGGATGGGTGGGGTCAGCCCTGATCGGGCCGCGCGGGAAGATCGACGTGTTTGTCCGACGGTCTTAGACCGATTCTCGAGAGGGGGCGGGCCGATGCCTTAAAGGCATGGGCCCATGCTCAAAGGTCATCGACCTAAATGGTCATGGGTCATAACTACACCACACGCCGTGGACGGCCGAAATAAAATCAGAACGGATGCGAGTAACGGTGCTGGCGGCGGCCTGTATCTGTAGGATGCGCCCCCAGGAGCTGGTGTCTCGCACAAGCGTCAAACAGGCTCCGCGACGCCGTGTATAAAGGGACGCGGCTTCAGCCAGGGAACTCACTGCAGATGGACTCGCAGCGGCACATATCGTCTCGAACAGCAACCCCCAATTCGGGTTGTTGGCATCGCTCCCGCACGCCCGCTTCGGACAACACGCCGCTACCCACCGTCAGACGCAGTACGATCCGCGTATCTGCTGCATGACATTCGCATTCATACAGTTATGTTGCAACGCACTCAAACAGTCCTGTTTTGTAGTGTTTGCACCGTTAGGTGAACACCGCCCTGCATCATTCTCGAGCTGCCAAATAAACCTATTTTGGGGTGACGGAATTCTGACGCACTTCCGTCTGTGGGATAAGGTAGCCCACTACTGTGCGTAGCATGGAAGAACACAAGGACGGGTCTCGCCGGGTGGCTCCGTGCCGTGCTGCAGGGCGGAATTGCGCGCTACTCGTCGTATTCCTGGCTCTCCATACAGCCGCCGCGGACGCCGCGGGACCGCACAAGCATTTCGACCTCGAGGCGGGCGACGCCTCGTTGATGCTCAACGAGTTCAGTCGCCAGTCCGATCTGCAGGTTCTGTTCGACTTCAACATCCTCAGGGGAATGAAGACCCGTGCGGTTACCGGTGATCTCGACGCTTCCACCGCCCTGAAAAACATGCTCAAGGGCACGAACCTCGTCTTCGATTTCGTCAACGACCATACGCTGGCCGTGACACCGAAGAAACCTTCCGTGCTCTCACGGCTGTGGCATCGTCTGGCGGCGCGTCCCAAACATGCACCGGGTTATGACGATGCCGAGCTCGAACAGGTGTTGATTTCAGGCGCGGGGCCGGCGAGCGGCACCATGCCGCTGTTGGGTACGCAGACTGTCAACTTCAGCCGTACTGACATTGAGCGCTCGGGGTTGGCTACCACGGAGGATTTTCTGCGGACGGTGCCGCAGGTGTTTGGTGGGGGGCC
>Ga0070665_100008418_pt1 | contig 10435 bp, 10 predicted proteins | sample KBSS13metaG_FD_65862 | JGI IMG/M metagenome (GOLD analysis project Ga0070665, IMG submission 65862) | Switchgrass rhizosphere microbial communities from Kellogg Biological Station, Michigan, USA - KBS S1-3 metaG | ecosystem: Host-associated > Plants > Roots > Rhizosphere > Soil ...
CCTTGTCGGCGGTGAGCGGCGGCGTCGCGACGGGCACGGCCGGGTCGCGATGGCCGGTCTCCAGCTCGCGCCTAGTGACCAGCCCCGCGCCGAGCACCAGCTTGATCGTCGACTCCAGCCACTTCTCATAATAGCTGAGCCGCAGATAGTCGGCCGGCGGCAGGGTCTCGATCGTGTGGCGGCCAGCGTCGATGTTCCAGCGCCGCCATCCGCCGACGGCACGGCGCAGGGCAAGCACCCTGCCCTCCCAGGGAGCATGGAACACCGGCTCGTTCGGCTCTGGCGTCACGGGACCGAAGCCGTGCATGCCGCCCATGTCGTGCACGCCGTTCATGGAGCACCCACCTTCGCGGTGCCGATCATGGCATCGCGTGTCACCAGATCGGCCAGGGCCTCAGCGCTCAGGCCGTCGGTGCCGGCGGGCCGCTCGGGCAGGACGAGGTAGCGGATCTCCGCCGTCGAATCCCACACGCGTACCGCAACGTCGTCGGGCAGCGACACGCCGAAATCGCGCAACACGCCGCGCGGATCGATCACGGCGCGCGAGCGGTAGGCGGAGGATTTGTACCAGACCGGCGGCAGGCCGAGCACCGGCCACGGGTAGCAGGAGCACAGCGTACAGACGACGAGGTTATGGACGGCCGGCGTGTTCTCGACGACGACCATGTGCTCGCCCTGCGCACCGGAATAGCCGAACTCGGCGATCGCAGCGGTGGCGTCCTTCATCAGCCGCGCCTTGTAGCCGGCATCGGTCCAGGCGCGGGCGACGATGCGGGCGCCATTGCGCGGGCCGATCTTGTTTTCATAGGCGTCGACGATGGCGTCGAGCGCGGCCGGATCGACCAGCCCCTTCTCGACGAGCAGGGACTCGAGGGCCTTCACCCGGAGCGCCGTCTCCGGCATCTCCTGGCCGTGGTCGTGATCGTGGGGATGGTCATGGTCGTGCGCCATGGGCTCGATCCTACAACGAAATGGCCGACGCTGTCCGCCGCCGCCGGCCAAGATAGAGCAGGCCGAGCAGCATGAGGTTCAGGAGGTTGAAGGCGAGCGCCGCCTGGAACGCAGCGCGGTAGTTGAGCGTCAGGTCGAAGATCGCCCCGCCGAGCCAGCCGCCGACCGCCATGCCGGCCATGGCGAACAGCATCACCACGCCCAGCCGCCAGCCGGCGATCGCCGCGCCGTAGAGCCGGCGCAGGATCAGGGCGTAGCCCTGGACGATGGCGATGTACGGGATGCCGTGGATCACCGAGAGCGTATAGATGCCCGACAGGCTTTCGACGAACACGAAGCCGACCAGCGACGTGATCTGGATCAGGGCGCAGAGGATGCTGACCCGCAGCGGGCCGATATGGTCCGACAGCCGGCCCATCGCAAAGGTCGCGGCCACCGCCGTCAGCAGGATCAGGGAGATCGCCTCGGTGCCGCGCGCGGGCGACAGGCCGAGATCGCCGCAGAACGCGACCATGTGCACGAACGGTACCGCCATCGCGGCGCAGCAGCAGAAAGCGGCTGCCGACAGCAGCACCATGATGACTTTCGACGGCAGCGGCAGCACGGACAGGTCTTCCGCCAGCCGGGCACCCTTGCTGCGCTGCATCGGCGAGGCACGCACATAGAAGGCGCAAAGGAACAGGAGCACGCCGGAAACCACACCGTAGACCACCAGCGACTCGCGCCAGCCATAGCGCGGCAACAGCCAACCGTAGACTTGCGGCCAGGTGACGCCGGATAGCGCCGGCCCAACCGAGATGAGCGACACGGCCGTGCTGCGCCGGCGCTCGAACCAGCCCTGGATATTGTTCAGCGCCGGCGTGAAGGTCGCGGCATTGCCGAGAAAGCCGAGCGGGATCATGTAGACGAGATAGAGCGCCCACTCGCCGCTGCTGCGCGACGCGAGCCAGCCGCCCGCCAGGATCGAGACGCCGGCGATCAGCAGCGGAATGCGGGGGCTGGTGCGGTCCGCCAGCCAGCCCATGAACACGCCGCCCAGCCCCATGGCGAAGAAGCCCAGCATGTAGGCCATCGATGGCACGGCACGGCGATCGCCGAATTCGGCAGCGATCTCCTTGAGTGCCACGACGGGCAGGTAGAGCGCTCCGCCCCCCAGCACGATGCAGAAGGTCGAGACGAAGGCCAGGCGCCAGGCGTAGGCACTGTCCACGCCGTACTGCTGCTCGAGGGTTGTCGTCATTCGCGCGCCAGCACGGCATCGGCCGCGGCCTTCGCGTCGAGCGCCTGGTCGTCGTCCATCAGCACCGTGACCTTGCGCAGCTTGCCGGTGAAGGTGAAGGGTGCCTCGTAGTGCGACACCGGGCTGCCGCGGTCGCGGCCGATGTCGAGGCCGGACCAGGAGATGAAGCTGATGAAGCCATGCGGCTCGTCGAAGCCGCCGGCCGGCTCGCCGTCGATCAGCAGGGTCGCGACGTTGCGGCCTTCCTTGCGCCGCATCCGGACGCCGAGCCTGCGGTTGCCCGCCGGCACCGGCCGGTCCGACACCGCGATCTGGTGCTGGCCGCCGACATTCATGTCGTAGGTCAGCCGGTTGTCCTTGATATAGAGCGAGTAGCCGCAGGTCATGTCGCCATGGGCGATCAGCACGCCCTCGGTCGCCGGCCCGTCGATCCGCGCGTCGGCCTCGATCGTGTAGGTGCGGCTGCGCACGTCGGGCGCCACGTCGGTCGGCACATGCCCCATGCCGGCGTGGAACACGAACCGCTTGCGTGGCCCGTGGAAGCGCTTGGCATTGTCGGCGAAGCGCGGCGCAAAGCGGTCGTCGAGCGGCAGCACCTTGTGCGCCTCGGCCTGCTTCCACCATTCGGCGATCATCGCCTGCAATCGCTGCGGTTCCTTTGCGGCGAGGTCGTCGGTCTCGCTGAAATCGCGGTCGAGATGGAACAGCTCCCACTTGTCCTGGTCGAAGCTCGTGCCCATCGGGTGGAACGCCACGGCCTTCCAGCCGTCCATCACCAGCCCGCGGTGGCCGAACATCTCGAAATACTGCGGCGTCGTCTTCGACGGGACCTTCGGGTCCTTCAGGCTGGTCGCGAAGCTGGTGCCCTCGATCGGCATCTGCCCGATGCCGTTGATCGTCGCCGGCGGCGTGACGCCGACGATGTCGAGCAACGTCGGCGCTAGGTCGCTGGCATGGCAGAACTGGTGACGCAGCTCGCCGCGCGCGGCCAGGCCCCTGGGCCACGAGATCACCAGCGGGTCGCGGATGCCGCCGCCGTGGGTGTTCTGCTTGTAGCGCCGCAGCGGCGTGTTGGCCGCCATCGCCCAGCCGAGCGGGAAGTTGGAATGGGTGTCGGGCCCGCCGATATCGTCGATGCGAGCGATCTTCTCCTCGATCGGCTCGCGGCGCAGGTTGTAGGGGCCCATGGCATTAACCATGCCGAGCGGCCCGCCCTCCTGGCTGGCGCCGTTGTCCGACATCACGATGACCAGCGTGCCGTCGAGCTGGCCCGACTGCTCGAGGAAACTCATCAGCCGCGCGAGATGCTGGTCGGCATGCTCGAGCATCGCCGCATAGGCCGCCTGCAGCCGGATATAGAGACGCTTTTCCGCGTCCGGCAGCTCCGTCCACGGCTTTACGGCGTCGTTTCGCGGCGGCATGCGGGTGTCTTGCGGCACAATTCCGGTCTTTTTCTGCCGCGCGAGGCGCTGGTCGCGCTCGTCGTCCCAACCGTTGGCGAACAGCGCGTCGTATTTGCGGATCAGGTCGGCCGGTGCCTGGTGCGGCGCGTGGCACGCGCCGAGCGCCACCCAGGTCAACCACGGGATCTCGGCATCGTCGGCGATGTGGTCGGCGAGGTAGCGGATCGCCTGGTCGACGAGATCGGCGGTCAGGTGATAGCCGGTGGCAAAAGTTCCCGGCGGATCGACTGGCGTGTTGTCGCGCACCAGCTCGGGAGCGTACTGGTCCGTCTCGGCATCGAGGAAGCCGTAGAAGCGGTCGAAGCCGCGGCCGAGCGGCCAGCCGTCGAACGGTCCGGTCGCGCCCGATTCGGTGAGCGGCGTGACGTGCCACTTGCCCAGCATGTAGTTGCGATAGCCGTGCGGCCGCAGCATTTCGGCCAAGGTCCCGGCCTCCTTCGCGATCTTGCCGCGATAGCCGGGATAGCCCGAATCGAAATTGGCCAGGCAGCCGACGCCGACCGAATGATGGTTGCGGCCGGTCAGCAGCGCGGCGCGCGTCGTCGAGCACATCGAGGTCGTATGAAAGCCGGTGTAGCGCAGGCCGCGCCGGGCGACGGCGTCGATGGTCGGCGTCGCGATCGGCGAGCCGTAGCAGCCGAAATCGGAGAAGCCGACATCGTCGAACAGCACGACCAGGATGTTGGGGGCGCCTTTCGGGCGCTTGGGCGCAGCGGGCCAGTACGGCTGGGACTCGCCCACCGTTTTGCCGATCTTGGCCGCCATTGTCGTTCCTCCAGTTTCCCTACTTGTCCGATACTCGGGCCAAGCAATCAACTTGTGAGCCCTTATGGCTCGGGTTAGGGAAAGTCATGGCTCAGTTCACCTCCGACGGGCTGTCGCTCGCCTACGACGATTTCGGACCGAAGGACGCCCGCAAGGCGGTCGTCCTCGTCCACGGCTTCTCCGCCAACAAATACGAGAACTGGAAGCGGATGGGCTGGTACGACGCCATCGCGGCCAAGGGCATGCGCGGGCTGGCGATCGACAACCGCGGCCACGGCGAGAGCGCCAAGCCACACGAGCCCGAGAGATACGCCCGCGAGGGGATGGCGGGCGATGTCTTTGCCCTGATGGATCATGCGGGCATCGACCGGGCGCACCTCGTCGGCTTCTCGATGGGCTCGCACATTTCGCTGACGGCGGCGCTGCTCGATGGCGGCCGCATCGACCACCTCGTGGTCAGCGGCGTCGGCGGCAAGATCTTCGAGCCGGGGCGAGACCCCGACGCCATGGCGCAGGCGATGGAAGCGCCGACCCCGGACGCGATCCCCGATCCGATGCTGAAGAGCTTCCGCCACTTCGCCGACGAGCAGAAAGAGGACCGGCTGGCGCTGGCCGCCTGCTCGCGTGGGCCGCGCACGCCGTTCACACCTGACTCGCTGATGGGCATCCGCCGTCCGACGCTGGTGATCGCCGGCATGCGCGATCAGCTCGCCGGCCCGCCACAGGGGCTGGCCGACGCCATTCCCGGCGCCAAGGCCGTCACGGTCCCGGGCTGCGATCACTTCTCCCTGATCAGCCATGGTCTGTTCAAGGCGAGCGTGTTCGACTTCTTCGACGGCTGGCTCGAGTAGCCGGCGGTGGCGACGGTCTCGTTCAAGTCGATTCGCGAGCGCGCCGCCCAGCGCAAGGGCGGCGACAAGGTGCTGGCGAGCCTGATGCCGAAGAAGCCGAGCAACAAGGCGCTGGCGACGCTGGGTGACGATCGCGTCCTGTCGGAGATGGCGGCGCGGGTGTTCTCCGCCGGCTTCGTGTGGGACGTGATCGACAAGAAGTGGCCGGGCTTCGAGGAAGCATTCCTCGGGTTCAATCCCAAACGGCTGCTGTTCCAGCCTGCCGAGTTCTGGGAGAAGCTCGCTTCGGACAAGCGGATCGTGCGCAACGCCCAGAAGATCAGGTCGGTGCGCGACAACGCCAAGTTCGTGACCGAGATCGCGGCCGAGCACGGCAGCTTCGGCAAGTTCCTCGCCGCCTGGCCGGCCGACGACCAGGCCGGCTTGCTGGACGTCCTCGACAAACGCGGCTCGCGCCTGGGCGGGTTCAGCGGTCAGTACCTGCTACGCTTCCTCGGCTGGGATGCCTTCGTCCTGTCCGGCGACGTGCTGCTCTGCCTGCGCGATGCCGGCGTGGCGATCGGCAGCGGCACCTCGAAGAAGGACCTGCGCGCGGCACAAGCGCAGCTCAATGCCTGGGCGAAAGAAAGCGGCCTGCCGATCACCCACGTCTCCCGCACCTGTGCAATGTCGATCGGCACCAACCACGACGTGGCGCGGCTCAAGGAGATCATGCAGCTTTAGTTAGCGGAGCGCGCCACTCCAGTGGCGCTCATGGGCTCTCACTACCGACGAAGATGCGCCACTGGAGTGGCGCGCTCCCTTGAGCGAGACATGACCGAAATCCTTCTCATCAATCCCAACACGACCGCGTCGATCACCGATCTCGTGCTCGAGACGGCGAAGACCTTCGCCTCGCCAGGCACATCCCTGCGCGCGGTGTCAGGCGCGTTCGGGCCGCGCTACATCGCCTCGCGGGTCGGCTATGCGATCGCGAGCCATGCGGCGGTCGACGCGTTCGCCAATGACGAGGGCCGCAAGGACGCCGTCGTGCTCGCTTGCTTCGGTGACCCCGGTCTCGCGGCGCTGAAGGAGATCAGCCCGGTGCCGGTGGTCGGCATGGCCGACGCTTCCGTGCTGCAGGCCTGTGCTCTCGGCGGGCGCTTCTCGATCGTCACCGGCGGCGAGCGCTGGCAGTCGATGCTCGAGGACTTCGTCGCCGGCATGGGCCTTTCGGCGCGCCTCGCCTCCGTGCGCACCGTCGCGCCGACGGGCGCGGATATCGCGCGCGATCCCGAGGCCGCGATGGCGCTGCTGGCCGAAGGTTGCCAGGCCTGCGTGAGGGAAGATCGAGCCGATGTCGTGATCCTGGGTGGCGCGGGATTGGCCGGCCTTGCAGCCAAGCTCGCCGGCAAGGTCGACGTCCCGCTGCTCGACGGCGTCGCCTGCGCGATCTCGATGGCGGAGAGCCTCGCGGCGCAGAAGCCCGCCAAGGCCCGCACCGGTCAACTCTCGAAGGCAGCACCGGTCGAGAGCATCGGCCTGTCCAGGGCGCTCGCGAAGCTGATCGCCTGAAGCGCTCCGTCAAGCCGAAAAGCGCGGGAACAGTACGTTGTTCTCGAAATGGATGTGCTGCATCAGGTCCTCGGTGAGCTTGACGAGACCGGCATAGAGGGCCTGCCACGTCCGGCAGGCACCGGCCGGCAGGGTGATGCCGCCGGTGAGCTTGTCGAGCTCCCGCAGGTGTTCGCCGTGGTCGTCGTGCTCGTGGCGCATGCAGGCAATCGGCGCGTCGAGCACGAGGTTGGCAGGTTGCAGCTTCATGGCCGGGAACAGGATCAGCTCTTCCTTGCACATGTGCTGCTCAAGCTCCGCCGCCATCCGCTCCAGCAAGGCCGCGAGGCCGCTCGGAACACCGGCCTTCCCGGCGTGGACTTTCTCCACTTGGCGGGCGAGCCGGATCAGTTCCGGCAACTCGCGCCGGTGAGTCTCATGGTAGCGCGCGACGATATGATCGATCAGCGCCGGCGTCGCCGCAGGCACTGCCTCGTCGTCGGTCGCGCTGTTGGGGGCACCGTCGAGCGCCGACAGGGCCAGCTCGACTTCCGCCACGTCGACGCCGCGCTGTCGCGCGGAATCCTCCAGCGGCACATTGCCCTTGCAGCAGAAATCCATGCCGAACCGGCGGAAGACGGCAGTGGCGCCGGGCAGGGCGGCGGCGATCTCGCCGACCGTCGCCTGGCGGGCGAACCGGTCGTTGGCAGGCATCGTCATGACGGGTCTCCTTGCTGGACAGGACAGGCGGCGGGGCGATGGAAGCGCTGCCCCCGAGCCGGCAGGGCGCCGGCATGCACCGCGATGGCGAGCTCGAAACTGCGCGCGATGCGCCGCGCGCGTTCGATGAATTGGGCCGCGGCGTCGGGTGGGCAGACTTCCCCTGCAGTCGCCTCGAACAGCGCCAGCCAGCAGTCGAAATGAGCCGCGTCGACCGGCAGGGCGACGTGCTTGGCCATCGGATTACCGTGATAGGTGCCCGCCATCGTCATCACGGACGACCAGAACCGGCACATCCGCTCCAGATGCTCGTCCCAATCGGCGATCTTCGAGTCGAAGATCGGTCCGAGAAGCGCATCCTGGCGCACCTTGGCGTAGAAGCCATGGACGAGGCGATGGATCGCAGCCTCGTCGACGCTAAGGCGCGCCATGGTCTGGGCGTGCACTTCCGGAAAATTTGAAGTAGTATTCATAATACTTATTTGAGGCCACTAAAGTGGCATTCTCAATGCCTAATTAGACGGAGCGACAATGCGCCTCACGGCGTTCACGGATTTCGGCCTGCGCGCCCTGATGCGCCTCGCCGGCGAGCCCGACCGTTCGTTCACGACCGACGAGATCGCGAACGAGTTCGCCATTTCGCGCCATCACCTGATCAAGGTCGTGCGCCGATTGGCGGAAGCCGGCTATGTCAGGACACAACGCGGAGCAGGCGGCGGCTTCGAGCTCGCGCGTCCGGCACGCGCGATCACCCTGGGCGAGGTCGTGCGCGACCTCGAGGACGACCAGCCGCTCGTCGAGTGTTTTCGCGACGACGGCGGCAACTGCGTGCTTACTCCGCGCTGCCGCCTCAAGAAGAAGCTGGCGGCCGCACGCGAGGCGTTCCTGAAGGAACTCGACGCCACGTCCCTCGCGGAGTGCACGTATTCGCCTCCTCCGCGCTACAGGCCTATCGCGATCTGACCCATTCCCCTTCAAGCCAAGCGAAGCCCGCCCGTAGGACCCGTTGCGAATACCGATCAGAGGAGCGCGCCACTCCAGTGGCGCTCAGAGCCATGAGCGCCACTGGAGTGGCGCGCTCCCATGAGCCGAACGCACGTGACGACAGCAGGATCGGCACATGACAATGTGCCGGCTCTGAGAGTATTGCTTTTTACATGCGGTTGGTCAGTTTTCGCCATGCGGACACGCCAAAGTTCGGCGTGCTCGTCGACGGTGGCGTCGTCGATCTCAGCGCGCGCTGGCCGAGCTTGCGCGACGCCCTTGTCGCCAAGGGCATGGCTGACATTGCGGCAGCGACCCGGAATGCAGCGGCCGATTTCAGCCTCGATGAAATCGAGCTGCTGCCGGTGATCCCGAACCCGGACAAGATCCTCTGCGTCGGCCTCAACTACGCAAGCCACGTGGGCGAGGTCGGGCGCGCGCTTCCCACCGTGCCCAGCATCTTCTCGCGCCTGCACAATACGCTGGTGCCGCACGGCGGCAACATCATCCGGCCGTCGGCCTCAACCAACTTCGATTTCGAGGGCGAGCTCGCCGTCGTGATCGGCGAGCGCTGCCGGCACGTGCCGCGCGCCAGCGCGCTGTCGGTGATCGCGGGCTACACCTGCTTCCTCGATATCAGCGTGCGCGACTTCCAGAAACATTCGGTGACGGCGGGCAAGAACTTCCCCGGCACCGGGCCGCTCGGCCCCTGGATGGTCACGACCGATGTCATCCCCGACCCACAGGCGCTGTCGCTGGTGACCCGCCTCAACGGCGCCGAGGTCCAGCGCGACACCACCGATCACATGATCTTCGACGTCGCCACCATCATCGAATACGTCTCGACCGTCACCGTGCTCGAGCCGGGCGACATCATCGCCACCGGCACGCCGGACGGCGTCGGCCTGGGACGCAAGCCGCCGCTCTGGATGAAGGGCGGCGACAAGCTCGAGGTCGAGATCTCCGGAATCGGGACTTTGCAGGTCAATGTCGTCGACGAGTGAACCGCTCCAGGCCCCGGCCGACGTAAACTGGCTGCGCGATGCCAAGGTCATCTCGATCGTGGCGGTCGCGCACTTCGTCAGCCACGTCTACATCATGCTGCTGCCGCCGATCTTCCTTCTGGTGAAGGATCACTTCGGCGTCGGCTACACCGAGATCGCGCTCGCGCTCACCGCCTACAACGTCATGTCGGCGCTGCTGCAGACGCCGGCCGGCTTCATGGTCGACCGCATCGGCGCGCGGGTCATGCTGACGGGCGGCCTGATCCTGAGCGGCATCGCGATCTGTATCGCGGCCCTGCTGCCGGGCTACTGGTTCTTCCTGATCGGCTACGCACTGCTCGGCCTCGCCAACACCGTCTATCACCCGGCCGACTATTCGATCCTGTCGGCCACGGTCGACGGCAAGCGCATGGGCAAGGCCTTCTCGATCCACACCTTCGCGGGCTACCTCGGCAGCGGCGTCACGCCCGCCCTGGTCGTCGGCGCGGTCGCGCTGTGGGGCTGGAACGGCGGCTTCATCTGCGCGGCGATATTGTCCTTCGCCGCGGCGCTGCTGCTGATGGTGGCCGGCAGCGTTCTGCCGCGCGCCCCTCGCAAGGTCGCAGCGGAGCAGGGCAAACAGGGCGGCGACAAGGTCGGGCTGGACCTCCTGCTGAGCGGGCCGATCCTGCGCAACCTGCTGTTCTTCTTCTGCCTCGCCATGGCCAATGGCGGCATACAGACCTTCGCGGTGGTGTCGCTGGGCGCCATCCACGGCACCTCGGCGGAGGTCGCGAACATCGGCCTGTCGGGCTTCCTGCTGTTCAGTGCAGCGGGTGTACTGCTGGGCGGCTTCATTGCCGACCGCACGCCGCATCACGAGAGGGTCGCAGCCGTGGGCTTCGCCTGCACCTCGACCATGGCGGTGCTGCTCGGCTGGGTCGA
>Ga0070665_100008420_pt1 | contig 10434 bp, 10 predicted proteins | sample KBSS13metaG_FD_65862 | JGI IMG/M metagenome (GOLD analysis project Ga0070665, IMG submission 65862) | Switchgrass rhizosphere microbial communities from Kellogg Biological Station, Michigan, USA - KBS S1-3 metaG | ecosystem: Host-associated > Plants > Roots > Rhizosphere > Soil ...
AGCGCGTCCCCGCAGGCCTTGCACTCGCTGTCGGGAACAGCGTCCAGTTTTTTCTCGTCCAGGTATACCAGGCATAAGTACTTCATCGGTCACTCCTGCTCGCGAACGTTGTGGATAACGGCACCCAAAGGCGTTGCTCGAAGGCGCCTGCCAGTGCGCGCAGCACGCCCTAGATCGCCTGCTGCGCGTCGCGTCCCGTATCGGGTTTCCGGCGCCGATACAGGAAGAGCAGCAGCGCCAGCAATGTACCGCCGGGCATCAGTATTTCCAGCATCAGATAAGGGCCTGTTTTTTGCCCAACTTTTCGCAATATATCCAACCAGCTGATGACGATGCGCATCGGTCGCTCCGGCTTGCCTTTGAAATGAGCCCGAAATCACCGGGCCTTCATCGACTAGTCGAACGGGCAAGCGGAAAATCGACACGCGGCCGGGCTGAAAGTGCAAAGGCTCGCCGGACCCTTCCTCGATCGGTGGCATCGGTGCGATCGTTCAGTCGGGCAGCTCGGCCAACCGTCGCTCGAGAAACCGGCGCTCGGGACCCTGCCGTGCGAGCGCGATCGCGCGCTTGTAGGAAGCGCGTGCCTGCGCGGTCTTCCTCAACCGCCGGCACAGGTCCGCGCGCGCGGCGTGGGCAAGGTGATAATCCTTCAAGTCGCCGCGTGCAAGGATGGCCTCGATCAGCGCAAGACCCTCGTCAGGACCATCGCGCATCGCGATGGCCACCGCACGGTTCAGCTCGACCACCGGCGTCGGCTCGACGCGGAGCAGAAGATCGTAGAGCCCGGCGATCTCGTCCCAGTCCGTAGCATCGGCGCTGACCGCATCGGCGTGTACCGCCGCGATCGCCGCCTGGAGGGTGTAGGGACCGAAGCGCTGCGACGCAAGGGATCTTGTGACCAGCGCCGACCCCTCGCTGATTTGATCGCGGTTCCAGAGCGAGCGGTCCTGGTCGCTCAGCAGGACCAGCTCGCCCGAAAGCGACGTGCGCGCGGTGCGGCGCGATTCCTGCAGCAGCATCAGTGCCAGCAAACCCATCGCCTCGGGCTCCGGCAGCAGTTCGACGATCAGCCGCCCGAGACGTATCGCCTCGCCGGACAGATCGACCCGCGTCAGCGACTGACCCGAAGACGCCGAGTAGCCCTCGTTGAATACCAGATAGACCACGCGCAGCACGCTGTCCAGGCGTTCTGCGCGTTCGCCAGGCTCCGGAACCTGGTAAGGGATACGAGCGTCGCGGATCTTGGCCTTGGCGCGGACGATGCGCTGCGCCAACGTCGGCGCGGCACTGAGGAAGGCCTGCGCGATTTCCTCGGTCGTCAGACCGCAGACTTCGCGCAAGGTGAGCGCCACCTGCGCATCGGCCGCAAGCGTCGGGTGGCAGCAGGTGAAAATGAGCCGCAGGCGATCGTCCTCGATGGCCTCGCTGTCCGATGGAGCGGTGTCGTCGATGACTGCCTCCACTTGCTCGGCGACATCCTCCATCGAGTCGAACCGCGTGCGTCGCCGTATGCCATCGATGGCCTTGAAGCGACCGGCAGATACCAGCCACGCGCGCGGATTCGCCGGGATGCCGTCGCGCGGCCACTGCTCGAGTGCCGCCCGGAAAGCGTCGTGCAGCGCTTCCTCGGCGAGATCGAAGTCGCCCAGCAGCCGGACCAGCGTGGCGAAGACCCGTCGCGATTCAGCACGATAGATTGCCTCGGCCGCGGCGCGCACACGCTGTAGCGCATCGACGCTCGGCGGCCCGTCTCCGTGAGCTTCCATATTCGGCAAGCGGTTCTGAACTGGATGATGATTCATTGTATGATCAACCACCTACTCCGTGCGCGCAACCTCGCTCTAGCAACGTGTCAATGAAAGCCGATCGCCGAATCCCTCGCGTCGCACGCGCCGCGGGTCTTCGGCATTCGTGGATGGTTCGCGGGACGACGCGTTTCGTGAGATGACTCAAACCATGATTGGAGCTCCATGAGACTACGCGACAAATCTGCCATCATCACCGGCGCGGCCAGCGGCCTCGGCAAGGCCATCGCACTGGCATTCGCGCGCGAGGGCGCGAAGGTGGCGATAGCCGATCTGAACAAGGATGCGGCGGAGGCTGCTGCCAAGGAAATCCGCGCGAACGGAAGTCAGGCGATGAGCGTTGCGATGGATGTCACCGATGAGCAGGCGGTCAACGATGGCGTCGCAGCGGTCGTCCGATCCTTCAGCGGCGTCGACATCCTGATCAGCAACGCCGGCATTCAGATCGTGCATCCGATCGAGGAATTCAGCTACGCCGAGTGGAAGAAGATGATCGCGATTCATGTCGACGGGGCGTTTCTGACTACGAAAGCCTGTCTGCCAAACATGTACAAGTCCGGCCGAGGAGGCAGCATCATCTACATGGGCTCGGTGCATTCCAAGGAAGCGTCGCTGCTCAAGGCGCCCTACGTCACGGCGAAGCATGGCCTGATCGGACTCGCCAAGGCCGTCGCCAAGGAAGGCGCGGCACACGGCGTGCGCGCCAACGTGATCTGTCCCGGTTTCGTGCGCACGCCGCTGGTCGAGAAGCAGATTCCGGAGCAGGCGAAGACTTTGGGGATTTCCGAACAGGAAGTCATCAAGAACGTCATGCTCAAGCAGACGGTCGACGGCGAGTTCACGACGCTCGACGACGTTGCCGAGACCGCGGTGTTCTTCGCGTCGTTCCCCTCGAACGCGCTCACCGGTCAATCGCTGGTGGTAAGCCACGGCTGGTTCATGCAATAGCCGACGCAGAGCGCAGCTGGTGGCCGGCCTTCTCAGTGAATTGCGGCAGATCCGCGGCGCGCTTGCGTATGCGTGACGGCGACGTATGACAGGGATACCATTTCTGCCAATCGAGTTCGACCTGGCCGCCACCTTCCTGATGGCGATGACAGGAGTATGGGTGGCGAGTCGGCGTGGCTACGACATCCTGGGCGCATTCACCCTCGCCTTCGTCAGCGGGGTGGGTGGTGGGCTGCTGCGCGACAGCGTCTTTCTGTCTCAGCCGCCGGCGGTGATGCAAGACCCGCGCTATCTGCTCGCGGTGCTAGCCGCGGTTGTGGTCGGCGTTTTGTTTCACCGCTTTGCCCAGCGGTTCGGGCGTCTCGTGGCTTATGTGGACGCAATAGCGTTGGCGGTGTATGCAGTCGTGGGGGCCGACAAGGCCATGGTAGCGGGGTCCTCACCGTTGGCAGCAATCTTGATCGGTATGACCAACGCGGTGGGGGGAGGACTGCTGCGCGACATCCTGGTACGCGAGGAGCCGCTGCTGTTCAAGCCGGGCCAGTTCTACGTGCTCGCGGCGCTTGGCGGCTGCGTGCTTTTCGTCGCGCTCGACTATTACGGCGTGCCGCTTGAGAAAGCCGCCGCCGCCAGCATCGGCACGACGCTGATGTTGCGACTGCTCGCAATCCTCTTCAACTGGAAGACCGTGGCGCTCGCGGAATGGCGGAAGCCGTCACGACCGCCAGAGGCCACGACCCATCATCATCCGGCCCCGACCGAGGAAGACAAGTGATCGGCAGCAGTGCCAGTGTGGCCAGCGCGTGGTGCAGCGGCCACTCGAACCGTCAGTGCCTTTCCGGGACGAACTTGTACGGGTGATCCGGCTCGCGATAGTCGCCTGCCTTCTGACGCTTCGGCAGCTTCACTTTTTCCCGCGGCACATCCTTGTACTTGATGCTTCCCAACAGGTGACTGATGATGTTGAGCCGGGCCCGCTGCTTGTCGTCGGATCGTGCGACGAACCACGGCGCCCAAGCAGTATCGGTCGCAGCGAACATCGCATCGCGTGCCCTTGAATAGTCATACCAGCGACTGTAGGACTTGAGGTCCATTGGCGAGAGCTTCCAGATCTTGCGCCCGTCGTCGATGCGCCCCTCGAGTCTGCGCGTCTGCTCGTCGGCGCTTACTTCCAGCCAATATTTGAGCAGGATGATGCCGGAGTGCACCATCAATCGCTCGAACATCGGCACTATTTTCAGGAATGCGTCTGCCTCCTCGTCGGTGCAGAAACCCATCACGCGCTCGACACCCGCCCGGTTGTACCAGCTACGATCGAAGATCACGATCTCGCCCGCGGCGGGCAGGTACGGCAGATAGCGCTGTACGTACATCTGGGACTTCTCGCGCTCGGTCGGCGCAGTGAGCGCAACGACGCGGAACACCCGCGGGCTCACCCGCTCGGTGATCGCCTTGATGGTGCCGCCCTTGCCAGCGCCGTCGCGCCCCTCGAAAAGGATGCATACCTTCAACCCCTTGAGCTTGACCCACTCCTGCAGTTTGACGAGCTCGACGTGGAGCTTCTTCATCTCCCGCGCGTAGTCCTTCCCCGAAATCTCCCCCTTGGGCGGCGCTGCGCGCCTTTTCTCCGCACGCGCTTTGACAGCAGCCCCATCGCCCTTCTTCTCCTTGCTCTTCGGCTCGCCCTTCCTTGCTGCGCTTTTCTTTGCCATCGTCGTCCCCAGAGAATTAATGCTACGAGTGTTCGTCAGTCACCGCGAATGAATCCGTTGCACCGCTTCGCATCCTCGCACAATTTCGCTGTGCCACCGGCGGTCGCCGTGCGCCGCCTCACACGAGCGGTCAAAAGAGAGCAGACTGCACCGCGCCGCCCGCAGCTTGCTGCAGCGCCTGGAAGCGTTCGATCACCGCACGCGCGTTGAACAGCAGGCGCTCGCTGCCCAGTCGTTCGGCCAGCCCGGAATTCCGGACGACCTCCAGGACGCCGGGATTCAAGCCTGCCAGCCATACAATGGCGCCACGCCCGGTCGCGCGGGTCTCGCCGTCCATCATCGCCTGGAGCGCCGAGTATTCGATGTCTTGCACCCGGCTCATGTCCAGCGCGAGCACGCGCGGCTTGTACTGCATGACCAGCGCGTCGATCTTTTCCGCCACATTCTGGGCGTTGACGAAGTAGAGGCGTCCCTCCGGCCGCACGATCAGCAGGCCCTCGAACGTCTCATCGTCCGGGTGCTCCGGCGACAACGGTCGCAGCACATCGGCGCCGCGCTTGCGGCCGATGACGTGCACACGCGGGTTGGCACTTTGGCTGGCCAGACCGATCAGCGACAGGATGATCGCCACCACGATGCCCTTGAGCGTGCCGAGCATGAGCACGCCGAGTGCGGCCAAGATCGCCCAGCGGAACTCCATGGTGCGCACTTTTCGAATGGCGCGGAATTCCGCTGGCTGGATCAGTCCCACCGAGTAGACGATGACGATCGCCGCGAGCGTGGCGTGGGGCAGCAAACCGAGCAACGGCGCAAGAATCAGCATCGTGGCGAGCGCGACGCCGGCGGTAACGAGCGACGCCAGTTGCGACCGTCCGCCCGCCGCGCGTACGACTGCGGTCTGTGAGGCGCCGCCGCCGCCCGGCATGGCGCCGAGCAGCGCGCCGCCGAGATTGGCAGCCCCGGTCGCGATCAACTCGCGATTCGCATCGATGCGGGGATCTCCGGGGCGGGCAAAAGCGCGACCCACCGCGATCGTTTCGGTGAAACTCATCAGCGCGATCCCCAGCGCGCCGGGCAGCAACTGCCCGATCAACGCAGGGTCGGGTATGGTGAGTGACGGGAAGCCTTGCGGAATCAGGCCGACCGTCGAGACGCCCAGCGCTTGCAGGCCGAAGAACCAGGCTGCGGCGATGCCGCCGCCGAGTGCAATCAGCGGCGCTGGAGCACGCGGCCAAAGGCGCTCCATCCCGATCAGCACGACGAAAGTCGCGGCGGCCACCGCGAGTGTCATCAGCGAGGTCTCCGGAATATGTTGCACGACCCGCAGCAAGTCGACGAAAAACCCCTCCTTGGTAATGTGGATGCCAAGGAGCTTCGGCACCTGGTCCAGGACGATCACGAGTCCGATTCCGGCCTTGAAGCCGGTCAGCACCGGCGCGGAAATGAAGTTGGCGACGAATCCCAGTCGCATCATTCTCGCCAGAATCAGTATGGCACCGACCAGCGCGGTGAGGGTCGCCGTCGCCGCGACAAGCTTCGCTGGGTCGCCGTCGGGCACAACCAAGCCGAGCTCGGTGCCGGCAAGGATCGCCAGCGTGGTGGTAGAGCTGACGCTAAGCACGCGCGACGAGCCGAGCAGCGCGTAGATCCCCATTGGGACGAAGGCGGTATAAAGACCCACGGCGACGGGCAGCCCGGCGACGGTCGCGTAGGCCATCGCCTTGGGCAGAACGACCGCCGCGGCCGTGAGACCTGCGACGAGGTCGAACCGGAATGTGGCCAGCCGTTCCTGGTTTGCGTTAGCGTCGGTCCGGGGCTGATTCATGGTCCAGGTGGCGCGACTTCTGTCAAGTGAACTGAACGGCGGGCTGCGGGCCCAGCGGCGATTATAGTCTCGCAGTCAAGACGATGCAGTTCGATGCAGTTGCTGCGCGCTGCGTTGCACGTTGACGCGTGGGCGGGCAGAATCCGGGGGCTTTGGGGGAATCGGATTGAAGGCTGCACCATTTCGTGGGGCACGCGACGCGCGGAGATGGCGATGACCGCAGAGAACCACCCCGAGGAGACGACGCGCGAGCCCGTGCTCAGCCCCGTGGACCGGGTATCGGAAATGCTGTTCGGTCTGTTCATGGCGCTCACTTTCGTAGGAGCCGTCTCGGTGGCGGAGTCCGGGCGCGCGCAGATCCGAGAAATGTTCGTCGCGGCCCTGGGCTGCAATCTCGCCTGGGGGCTCGTCGACGCGATCATGTACGTCGTCCGCGCTGTGACGGCTCGCGGCAGGTTGCTCATGCTCATGCACTCTGTACGGGCGGCCCCGGATGCGGACACCGGTCGCAGGCTGATCGAGGGCTCGCTGTCACGAGCCGCGGCAAGTCTCGTCTCGCCAGCGGAGGTCGAGGCAATCCGCGGACGAATTGTCGCGATGTCCTCCGTACCGGCGCGACCCAGGCTGAGGTGGGATGACCTGCTTGCTGCCCTGGCGATATTCCTGATCGTCGTCGCGGCGACGTTTCCTGTCGTGCTGCCCTTCGCGCTGATCCAGGATGTCGGGACGGCGAAGAACCTCTCGCGCGCCATCGCGCTCGCCATGCTGTTCGGCGGTGGTCTCGCGCTCGGTCGTTATGCAGGTTACGGGAGCTGGAAAGTGGGGTTGATGATGGTCGGAGTGGGCACGGCACTCGTGATCGCGATCAACGCGCTCGGCGGATGAAGGCCGCGGCCGTCGTCGCATTCACCATCGTCATCGCCACGGCGGCGCGGGCCGATGAGCACGAGGGCAGCGGCCGCCGCGCATCTCCTGCGACGGATCCATCGTGGGAGTTCGCGATCACCGCATACCCCACGGATGTCCGCGGCGGCGAGAACTACACCTCGGCGATCGCCGCAGCCGATCGCGGGCCGCTGCACCTCGAAGCCAGGTACAACTACGAATCAGTCGGCGCGCGATCGGCTTTTGTCGGCTGGACGTTTTCCGGCGGTGACGCGGTCACCTGGGAGTTGACGCCCGTGCTCGGAGGCGTCTGGGGCACGACGCAAGGTCTCGTGCCCGGCCTCGAAGCGAGCGTTGCGTGGGGGAGCTTCGATTTTTACGTCGAAGCCGAATACGTGCACGATGGCAACGAGCGAACCAACAACTATTTCTACGCGTGGAGCGAGTTGGGATTCAGACCGGTCGAGTGGCTCCGCGTTGGACTCGTTGGCCAGCGCACCACCGCCTACGGCGGCGACCGCGAGGTGCAGCGCGGGCCTTTCGTTCAGGTGACTTGGGGCCGCGTTACGATAGGCGGCTTTTGGTTCAATCCAGGATCGAGGGACCAGGTTTTCGTTGGTTCGATCGGCGCCGCGTTCTGACCGCCGCCTGCCCGTGACGCACCAGCGACCACCTTGTCCAGGCCCCGCCAAGTCATGAACCATGCGCGTGACTATTCGGTGAGTGAAGTGTTGAAGGACGGGACGCGCGTGACAATCCGCGCGATCCGGCCCGGCGACCGGGACCGCCTTGTGGAAGCCTTCCGCTTGCTGGAAAGGGATTCGATCTATACCCGGTTCTTCACTCCCCGAAGCGATCTCTCCGACGACGAAATCGATCGTGCAATCAACGTCGACTTCGTGCGCGAAACGGCGCTGGTCGTGACTACCGAATCCGTGCGCGACGAGATTATCATTGCTTCGGGGCGCTACATCGCAACCGGCGGGACGGGCACCGAACGCTCGGCGGAAGTGGCGTTCCTCGTCGAAGAGGATTATCACGGGCGCGGGATCGCGTCACGCCTGCTCGCCCATCTGGCAGGCCTTGCCCGCGCCCAGAACTTCACCCAATTCGAGGCCGACGTACTGAGCCAGAACAGAGCGATGCTATCGGTCTTCAAGCGAGGCGGATTTCCCATGGAGCAACGGCGCGAGCGCGGCGTGATTCACGTCACTCTCACCCTTCGCACGGATAGCAGGACCGCGTAGAGGCGGGCCGGCCCGAATTCAGCGCCGGGCTGCCGAACTTTCGGGACCTATTTTCCGACCGCCATCATCGCCACGAGCACCGGTCCCCAGGCCGTCAGCAGGATGTTGCCGATCGCATAGGGTACCGTGTAGCCGAGCGCGGGAATGCTGCTATGCGCCTCGTCCTGAATAGCGCGCAGGGCGGACGTGATCGTGCCGGCGCCGGCGCAGGCACCGAGGACGATCAAGGGTTGCATCCTCAGCACGTAACGTCCGAAGAGGATCCCGATGGTGTGAGGCAGCAGGGCGGACACCAGACCCACGAAGACCAGGCTGATGCCGGATTTCTGCAGACCGGCAACGAAGCTGGGGCCGGCGCTCAGGCCGACGACGCCGATGAAGATGCACAGGCCGACCGTATCGAAGATCCAGATCGCCGGCTCGGGGATTCTCCCGTAGAACGGATACGCCGACCGCAGCCAGCCGAACACCAGTCCCATGATCAGGGCGCCGCCGCTGGCAGTAAGCGTGAGCGGGATGCCGGCAACGGTGACCGAGAGCAGGCCAACAAACCCACCGAGCACGATGCCGATTCCGACGAACACCATGTCCGTCGAGGTAGTGGCGCGATCGGCATATCCAATTTCCTTGGCCGCGCGCTCGACCTCGGCCTTGGTGCCGATGAGGCTCACCACATCTCCCCGGTCGACGAGCGTTGCCTCAGAGCGGGGGACTTCCTGTCCGGCGCGCGTGACGTGCCGCAGAAAGACTCCGCGCGCACTCTCGAGGAGTGCCAGGTCCGCCAGCGATTTCCCCGCCAGTGAGCGGTTCGTGACCACGACATCCAGCGTTTCGATCGGAATGTCGAGCAAAGCGCTGTCATCCATTTCGGGGCCGATCCGGTCGCCCCGCTGCGCATGCACCGCCTGCCGTGCTGTGACTGCCACGATGTCGTCCTTGCGAATGACGGTGTCGGGGGTGGCCTCGATGATTTCGCCTCCGCGGCGTACCCGCACGATGAAGACCCGCGCGTCCGGCGGCAGCGCCTCGAGTTGCGCCACGGTCTTGTTCACCAGTTCCGGGTTGGTCACGCGGAGCGCGCGAAGGTCAAAGGCTCTCGCGCCCGAGAAAACCCCGAGTTCCTGCTGGGCAGCGCCGGCAATCGCCGCCTGCATGCGCGCGCCTTCTTCCCTCAGGTTGATTCCCATCAGCTTCGGCCCGATCGTGGGCAGGTACCAGACGAGGCTGGCGGTGCCGATCAGGTAGGTCACGGCATACGCGACGGGAATGTTGTTGACCAGCGCAGTCTTCTCCGCATCGGGAAGCGCCAGGCGCTGGATCGCTTCGCCAGCGGTGCCGATCACCGTGGACTCCGAGAACGCCCCTGCCAGGAGCCCCGCAGCCGTCCCGACGTCGTACCCGAGAAACTTCGCAAAACCGTATGCCGTGAGTAGACAGGCCACGCACAGGACAACCGTAAGCGCGACCTGAGGAAGCGCGTCGCCTTTCAGCCCGCGAAAGAATTGCGGCCCCACCTTGTACCCGGTAGTGAAGAGGAAGAGGTCGAAGAAGACCGTCTTCACGATTGCGGGGACCTTGATGTCGAGTTGTCCAATCAGCACGCCGGCCAGCAGCGTGCCGACCACGATCCCGAGGCTGAAGCTCCCGAACTTGACTTTGCCTATCGTGAAGCCGATCGCAAGCGTCAGGAAGATCGCCAGCTCAGGATTGTGCCGCAGTGCCTGTACAAAATAGTCCATGTTCACCCTCCACTGTTGACGAACAGGATCCAGGGCGTGCCGATCAGCAGGTACACCGTCATGAACGCGATGGTGGTGAGAAGGCCAAGCTTGTAGAGCTCGCCCTGTTTGAGATAACCGCTCGCCACGAAGATGATGTTCTGGCTTCCGCCCTGCGGAGTGATGACCGAAAAGTAGCTGCTAGCGAAGAGAAGGCCTGGGGCTATCAGCGGAGCCGGCACCCCGCCGCGAACGCCGACATCGAGGAAGACGGCGAAGAGCGCCAGCATCTGC
>Ga0070665_100008421_pt1 | contig 10431 bp, 7 predicted proteins | sample KBSS13metaG_FD_65862 | JGI IMG/M metagenome (GOLD analysis project Ga0070665, IMG submission 65862) | Switchgrass rhizosphere microbial communities from Kellogg Biological Station, Michigan, USA - KBS S1-3 metaG | ecosystem: Host-associated > Plants > Roots > Rhizosphere > Soil ...
CTGTGCTCCGACGATGACCACGCCCTGTTTGCGAGCTCGTTGGCGCACTGGCCGGTGTTCGCGGATGCGCCAGCCGGATTGCAGTACCTGAGGCGGTATTTCAAGCTCGTCATTGTGTCCAATATCGACCGGATGGGCTTTGCGGCCAGCAGCCGGCGCCTGGGAGTGCGCTTCGAGGCCGTGTACACGGCCGAGGAGATCGGGTCCTGCAAGCCGGACCCCCGGAATTTCAGGCATCTGATGGGGGGTATGGAGAAGCTCGGATTTTCGCGTTTCGACATCGTGCACGCGGCGGCCAGCCCGGTACGCGATCTTGCTCCGGCTCGGGCGTGCGGACTGGCGACGGCGTGGATCGATCGGCAGCCGCCCGAGCCCACCGAACCGGCGCCGGAAGGCGCCAATCAGGTCGGATTCGACTTCCGTCTGCGCAGTATCGCGGATATGGTGAAAGCACATCAGGAAGAGCTGCGGGCGTGAGGCCCGCATTGGGGGGATTCAAGGACACACTGGTCTTGCGATGAGCGAATTCGGCCAACGAATTCGCCGGGCGGGGTAACGGCAAAATGGCCGCGGTCAAGCTTGATCGGATTGATCTCAATATTCTCGCCCAGCTGCAGCGGAACGGGCGCATTACCAACATCGACCTGGCCAGGGCCGTGGCGCTGTCGCCGAGCCCGTGTCTGATGCGGGTCAAACGGCTCGAGGAAGCCGGGTACATCACGAGCTACAACGCGCGGATCGATCTCGCCAAGCTCGGCGAGACGATCATGGTCTTCACCGAGGTCACCCTCAACGATCATCACCGCGAGGACTTCGTCAAGTTCGAGGCAGCAATCCGCACCATCGACGAGGTCATCGAGTGTCATCTGGTGAGCGGCGGATACGACTACCTGTTGAAGTTCATCACACGCGGCGTCGCTCACTATCAGTCGGTCATGGAGAGCATCCTCGAACACGACATCGGCGTCGCCAAGTACTTCAGCTACATCGTGATCAAGTCGCCGATCGAGAAGCTGCATTACCCGCTAGCGAAACTCTTCAGCCCCGAGCGCTAAAAGCCTGAACGCTAGAAATGATAGCTCGCCGTGATGTTGAATGTTCGGGGCACACCCGGATTCACCCACAGCTGCGCGTAGGAGCTCGGGTAGTAGACCCTGTCCAGGAGGTTGTTGATTTCCGCGGATAGCTTGAAGTGTCCGGTGAGCTCGCAGGAGGCCACGAGCTTGATCAATGCATATGAGGGCAGATAGAAGGTGGTTCCGGTCTCACCCAGGCGCCTGCTGACGTAGTTGACTCCGCCGCCCACGCTGAACATCTGCTCGCCCAGGGGAATGTCCTCGAACAGCATCGCATTGCCGCTGTGGGCCGGCACGTTGATGAGTGGGGTGCCGGCCGTAAGCGGGCGCGCGAAGTCAGGGTCCAGGATCGATTTGGAGATATATGCATCTATGTACGCGTACGAAATCATGGCGCGCAGATGCAGGGGCAACCGGGCCGTCACGTCCGCCTCGACCCCCTTGCTCTGCGCCGCGCCGATAGCGAGCGAGAAGCCGGCATTGGCCGGATCCGCCGTAAGGATGTTGTCCTTGTCCGTCCTGAACACCGCCAACGTGCCGTTCAGGGCACCACCGGGTGTCTTGAACTTGGTTCCAACTTCGTAGGACTTGGTCTTTTCGGGTGCAAAAGCCACCCCATGCGCGTCCTGGCCCGTGTTGGGCCGGAAGCCCTTCGCATAGCTCGCGTACAGGGACACGGACGCAGTGGGCTCGAAGACCAGCCCGAAATCCGGGCTCACGGCCGTAACGCTCTGGTGCGAAGTGACTCCCGCGATGAAATCCCGCAGCGACTGGCGGAAGTCGTCGTAACGCACGCCGGCGCGGAACTTCCATTTCGAGGTCAGATCGATCTGGTCATGCAGGTACACACCCCACGCCTGGTCCCTTTCCAACGTGTGAGTGAAGGGGCCGAGCGCCGGGAGAATTCCATAAACCGGAGCAAACACATCGATGCCGTTGAGAGCCGTAATGCTCGTGGTCGGCGTAGCGACCGGCGGACGATAGCGGCCCTGAACCATCTCCAGCTTGAAATAATCATCGTCCGCGCCAATGAGAACGTGATGAACCAGGCTGCCGGTGGAGAAGCGGCCGGAGAGCTCCGCCCTGGGTACCACGTCATTGCCGTGATAGTCACGCGAGATGCGCCGGCGGGCGAGGATGTCACCCCCCTTCAAGAAGGGATTGCGCGCAGCCGCCAGCTCCGGATCCTCACCGATCCCCTGCAGCGCGGTATTCAGGTCTCCCAGTCCCAACAGCAGCGTCCAGTCGTTGCTGAAGTCATGCTGAAAGCTCAACTGATTGCTAAATGACTGGGTAATCGTAGGCCCGTTGCCCGGCTCGCCGAGGAAAGTCGAGATCGGCACGATGCCGAGAACGCCATTGCGGGCGACGATGCCGCGATCGAACGGCGCCTCCTGACGAACGAACTCGAATTCGTATGAGAGCGTGGTGCGCTCGTTGATGCGCGCCAGCAGCGAGGGCGTAACGACATACTTCTTCGAAGTCACCGTATCGCGAAAGCTGTCGGCATGCTCGTACGCGCCGTTGATCCGCGCGGCAACAGATTGATTGAGCGGGCCAGTCCAGTCGCCCTGCGCGCGGTACGTTTGATAACTTCCTCCGGACAGGTCGATACTGCCCTCTTCATGGAAGAGCGGCTTCTTGGTAATGATGTTGACGGTACCGCCAGGCTCACCGCGTCCAAAGAGAGCCGAAGCGGGTCCCTTGACGACCTCGATGTGATCGACGTCCGACAGGTCGCGCGGACCGACAAAACCGCGCCCACCATTGAAGCCATTGACGAGAAAGCCGCTGGGAAGGTTTTCGTTGCCCGCAAAGCCGCGGATGGCATACGCGTCCCAGAAGCCGCCGAAATTGTTCTGCCGCGCGACGCCGCTGACCAGATCGAGCGCGCTGTCGAGCCGCGTGATCCCCACATCTTTGAGCAGTGAGGCGCTGAGCACCTGCACGCTTTGCGGCAGATCCTGCAGCGGGGTATCTCCGCGATAAGCCTGTTTCTGCGCCGTGACGACGACCTCGTGGACGTCATCGGAATCGGTCGCGGCCCCATCTGCAAGCACGGCCACGGGGCTCAACAAGCAGGCAGTCGCGGCCAGAAGCTTGATACGGGGACCTGAAATGTTCGACACGAGGCGGACTCCCCTAAAACGTGGTTGGTTCACTCAGTGTCACGCCGACGAGCCTTCCTGCCCGTCATCGGGTCTTCTTCGGCCACAGTCCGCGCAGGTCCTGCTTTACGTCTCCAACACAGCGCAGCCGGTCAACTCGCTCGGCGAGCGCAGCTTCCGTCCTCTATCAACTCGTGACGGGGCTGCGTCGGAGGAAGATTCTGCCGTGCACCGTTGCGCATGTTCACCCGAATCGGCATGGTTTTCGCGCCAGTTATTTGCCTTGAGCGAGCCGGGAAGGTAGAAAATGCCGTCAGGTTCGCCGCTACCACCTCTCCCCCGGGAGTACCCATGTCCACCACCTCCCCTCCCCGGTCCTCCACCGAGCTGCAGGCCCGCATTGGCGCCATCGCGGCGGAAATGCAGCCCATCCGGCGGGACATCCATCGACATCCGGAGCTGGGTTTCAACGAGCGGCGCACTGCCGGAATCGTCGCCGAGCTGCTGCGCCGGTGGGGTATTTCCGTGCACGAGGGCCTCGGGCGGACCGGCGTGGTGGGGGTGATCACCGCCGGCAGCTCGCCCCGTTCGATCGGACTGCGCGCCGACATGGATGCGCTACCGATCCGTGAGGCGTCAGGCCGGGAATATGTCAGCACACACGAAGGGATCGCACACAGTTGCGGCCACGACGGTCATACCGCAATGCTCCTATGCGCGGCGCGCTATCTCGCCGAAACGCGTCGATTCGACGGGCGAGTTCATCTGATCTTTCAGCCGGCCGAAGAAGGCCAGGCCGGGGCCCACGCCATGATGAAGGATGGTTTGTTCGAAAAATTCCCCTGCCAGGAGATCTATGCCCTGCACAACTGGCCGTCCCTGCCGGCGGGTACGGTGGCAACCCGGCCCGGGGCCATCATGGGGGCAGCAGACCGGTTTGAGATCACCATACGTGGCGTCGGCGGGCACGCCGCGCTGCCTCATTTGGGCACCGATACGGTGCTCTGCGCCGCACAGATCATCACCGGCGCGCATACGTTGGTTTCGCGCAGAATCGATCCAAGCGCCAATGCCGTAGTGTCCATCACCTGTGTCCATGGAGGGAGCGCACACAACGTGCTGCCATCCGAAGTGAAGTTGACTGGCACGGTGCGAACCTTCGATCCAGTCATCCAGGACAAACTGGAAGCCGCTCTTCGGGATCTCGCCACCGGAACGGCCAGAACAGCAGGTTGCACCGCTGCCATCGAATACGTCCGGTACTACCCGGCAACGATCAATGACCCCCAATGCGCCGCCCACGTCCTCGAGACGAGCCGCGCCCTGTTTGGATCCGCGTTGATTCCCGACGCCCCCGCCGCCACCTCCGAAGACTTCGCATTCATGCTGCAGCAAGTCCCGGGCGCCTACGTCTGGTTAGGTCAAGGTAAAGGACCCAACACCCCGCACCTTCACGACCCGGCGTACGACTTCAACGACGAGATCCTCCCCATCGGCGCGTCCCTGTTAGCCGCCTTGGCCGAGTCTCGCCTCCCGCCACTGGCAAGATCCGCATGACCTTACTGAAAATTGACAAACCGTCGATTTGTAGTAATGTAATTGCATGTCCTCCGTTACTACAAATCGACATGCTTTTGTCGGGCGGAAGACCGAGCTTGCCCAGCTGCGCCGCACCGCCCGCCTGGCGAAAGCCGGACTGATTGTATGTCGCGGTCGGCGTCGCATCGGCAAGAGCACTCTGATCGAGCACTTCGCGCGCCAGGAATTCCAGCACTTTTACGAGTTCCAGGGACTCGCGCCACGAGAATCTCTCGATAACCGGCATCAGCTCGAAAATTTCAGCCGCCAATTGGGGGAGCAATTTCGCCTGCCACCTTTGCAGCTGCACAGCTGGCATGAGGCCTTTGCCCTGTTGGCTCGCTTGACGGAAGGCCAGAGAGCCTTGATCTTCCTCGACGAGATTTCCTGGATGGCCTCCCGTGACCAGGACTTCGTTGGACAGCTCAAGATCGCTTGGGATACCCGATTCAAAAAGAACCGTAGGCTCATTCTGGTTTTGTGCGGCTCGGTCTCATCCTGGATCGACAAGAATATCCTCAACAGCGCGGACTTTCTGGGTCGCGTCTCACTATCGCTCGATCTTCACGAGCTACCGCTCGACCAGTGCAGCGAGTTTTTCACGGCCGTCGGTGGAGCGCCTGGTGCGCGGATGAGCATGACCGAGAGAACGCGCATTCTGTGCGTCACGGGTGGAGTGCCCCGTTACCTCGAGGAGATCGAGTATGGCGCGACCGCGGAACGTAACATCATCGATCTGTGCTTTAGCCGCGGTGGTTTCCTGCTGGACGAGTTCGACAAGATCTTCAACGACATCTTCTCCGCCCGTGCCCCAATCTACGGACAGCTCGTTGGTACGTTGACCGAAGGCTCGCGCACGTTCTCGGAAATCTGCGCCGAGATAGGTGTCGCCCCAAGCGGCATATTCAGTGAATACCTGGAGGATCTCGAGGCTGCTGGTTTCGTACGACGCGATTACGTCTATAGCCTTGCCACCGGGAGACGTGGCAAGCTCAGCCACTATCGCCTGAAAGACAACTACCTGCGTTTCTATCTCAAATATATCGAGCCCGCGCGGGAGAAGATCGATGCCGGAATCTTCGATTCCGACGCGGTGCGCAGCTTCGCGGCATTCGATGCAATCATGGGATTGCAATTCCAGAATCTGGTGCTGAACAATATTCCACTCGTCCTCGAGAGCCTGAAAGTCAATCTTTCCCAGCTCCGCAGCGCCTCACCCTACTTCCAACACCAAACCCGCCGCCAGAAGGCTTGCCAGATCGACCTCCTCATCGATACAAAGTACGCCGTGTATATCTGCGAGATCAAGCTCCGGACCTCGCTGCCCTTGTCCATCGTTGACGAAGTCGCCGAGAAAGGGGCACGTCTGAAAGTCGATCGCACCAAGAGCCTGCGCCGCGTGCTGATCTATCTTGGCGAGCTCGCTCCAGGTCTCGAAGCCAGCGGAGCGTTCGACCACCTCATCCCGTTCGAGAAATTCCTGCAGCCTGCGGCTTAGGCGCGCCTCACACGGCGCCCCCACAGCGCAAGCTCTGCAATCTAGTATCGCGACACTTAAATAACGGAACAGGCATCAATTGCTGTCAAAGCGTCGTCGTTGCGGAACTCCTTGAGGGTTCGTAACCTCCCGGTTACTCAATCGCAGCGGAGGCCCGCATCGGAGCACAGTATGGAAACACCTTCTCGATGGCTCAGACGCACCGCCCCTGGCCGGCCCGTCCGCCAGCTCTTGTTGAGCGCCATTCTCGCGAGCTCCCTGCTGCTTGCGGCGCAGCCCCCTCCGCAGAGCTCGAATCTACTCGGCGGTATGGACACGGCGATCCGGCCGGGCGACGATTTCTTCAGCTATGCAAATGGAGGATGGGTGAAGCACACCTCCATTCCGCCGGATCGATCCTCGTTTGGCGTATTCCAGGAATTGATGGAGCTCACCGACAAGCGTCTCGCCGAGCTGATTCGAGACACCGCTGCATCGTCCCCGGCAGCAGGCACGGTCCCTCGGCAGGTGGCCGACTACTACAACAGCTTTATCAACGAGACGGCCATCGAGAGCAAGGGCCTCGCGCCACTCCAACCGACGTTAGACCGCATCGAAGCGCTCAAGAACCGGTCGATGCTGGCGCATTTTCTCGGTACCACCCTGCGTGCCGACATCGACATCCTGAATTCCACGCAACTTCATACCGATCATCTCTTCGGCCTCTGGGTAGCGCAGGATCTCGATGACCCTTCCCACTATGCGCCGTTCCTGGTGCAGGGCGGGCTCGGCATGCCCGATCGCGACGATTATCTCGCCGATTCGCCGCACATACGCGAGCTGCAGGGTCAGTATCGAGCCTACATCGTCTCACTGTTGCGATTGAGCGGCGTGACGGACCGGGATGCCCAGGCGCAGGCGGCCCGCATCTACGATCTGGAATATCGCGTCGCCAAAGTCCATGTCAGCCGCACCGACTCGGAGGATGTCCAACGCGGTCACAATCACTGGACGCGGCAGGAATTTTCCAACCGCGCACCGGGACTTGATTGGGAAGAATTCTTCGCCGGCGCGCAGCTTGCCAAGCAGCCGACGTTCGTCGTGTGGCAGCCCTCGGCGGCCAAGGGCATCGCGGCGTTGATTGCGAGCGTGCCGCTATCGACGTGGAAGGAGTATCTGCGCTTCCACGCGATCGACCACTTCGCAGCGCTGTTGCCCAAATCATTCACCGAGGCGCATTTTGCATTTTATGGCCAGGCATTGTCGGGCACTCCGCAACTGCCCGAGCGCTGGAAGCGAGCCGTTGAGCATACCAACGAGGCGCTTGGGGATGCCGTCGGGCAGCTCTATGTGCAGCGCTATTTCTCGCCACAGGCCAAGCAAAGCATCGAGCAGCTCGTGCACACGCTCATCGCCGCATTCGGCACTCACATCGATGCGCTCCAATGGATGGCCCCCCAGACCCGGGCGCAGGCCCATGCCAAGCTCGCTGCGCTCAAAGTCGGCGTCGGCTATCCTGATCACTGGCGCGACTTCTCCGGTCTGAAGGTATTGGCTGGGGACGCCCTCGGCAACGCCCAGCGCGCGGAGGAGTTCAACTACCACTACAACCTCGCCAAGCTCAGGCGTGCCCAGGTTGATCGCTCGGAGTGGGCGATGACCCCGCAGCAAGTCAACGCCGTCAACCTTCCGGCCATGAACGCGCTCAACTTCCCGGCCGCCATGCTACAACCGCCGTTCTTCGATCCAAACCGCCCTGCCGTGCTCAACTACGGCTCCATCGGAGCCGTCATCGGCCATGAGATCAGCCACAGTTTCGATGACCAGGGCGCTCAGTTCGACGGCACGGGCCAGCTGCACGACTGGTGGACGCCCCAGGACTACGCGTACTTCAAGGCGTCCTCGGCGCAGCTGGTGAAGCAGTTTGACGCCTACAAGCCCTTCCCCGACCTGGCCGTCAACGGCAAGCAGACACTCAGCGAGAACATCGCCGATCTGGCCGGATTAGCCGTTTCCTACACGGCTTACAGAGCCTCGCTCGGTAGCAGCGAGGCTGCCCCGTTGGAAGGGTTCAGCGGCGATCAGCAGTTCTTTATCAGCTTTGCCGAGGCCTGGCGCGGGAAGTTCCGCGATCCGATTTTGCGTCAGATCATCATCAGCAACGGCCATGCTCCTAACCGCTACCGTGCCTCCACGGTGCGTAACCTTGATGCCTGGTACAAAGCCTTCAACGTGCAGCCCGGTCAAAACCTATACCTCGCGCCGGCCGAGCGGGTAAACATGTGGTGATACCGTCAAAGCACTCCGGTTGATGGCTCTTCTGGGCCAGAGGCTGCAGCGCCATAAGATTAACCTCGTAGCATCAGGCACCCTGCAGATTTGGCTCAAACTGCAAAATTATCGACCGATTTAGCCGTCCGCTAGCCTTGCCGCCCCGTGACAGTATCTGCCGACTGGCATCAGCAAGGCAGCTTTCGTGCTTCATCCCCCGTCTGCGACGAAGATCGACTTCATCTATCTCTCCGAGCCCGACATGATCCGAGCGGGCGTGACAGACATGCCGAAGTGCGTAGACACCATGGAAGAGATGTTCGCTCTCCTCCATAGCGGCGACTACCGCATGGCCGGCGCGAACAACAACTCGCACGGCTCGATAGTGCTCTTTCCCGAGAGCTCCCCTTTCCCCGATATGCCGAAGCCGACCCCCGATCGGCGCTTCATGGCCATGCCCGCCTATCTCGGCGGACGGTTTCGCACCGCGGGCGTGAAATGGTACGGCTCCAACATCGAGAACCGTGAGAAAGGCCTGCCGCGCTCCATCCTGATGTTCGTACTCAATGACGCAGATACCGGCGCGCCCTTGGCATTCATGTCAGCGAATTTGCTGTCGGCGTATCGCACCGGGGCGGTGCCGGGAGTGGGCGCACGTCATCTGGCCCGCAAAGACTCTCGAGTTGTCGGCATCCTCGGCCCCGGGACCATGGCGAAGACCTCTCTGGCCGCATTCATAGCAGTCTGCCCCGAGATCGATACCGTGAAGGTGAAAGGCCGCGGCCGACAGAATCTCGACGCCTTTCTACGGTGGCTGGCAGAAGCCTACCCACAGGTCAGCCGCGTCGAAGTGGTCGACAGCATAGAGCGCGTGGTGCGCGACTGCGACATTGTCACTTTCTGCGCCTCCGGTGCGACAGGTGATCCCGCCACCTACCCGACCGTGAAGCGCGAATGGGTGAGTCCCGGCACGTTTTTGTCGATGCCCGCGCTGAGCAATATTGATGCGGGGATGGAATCGTCCGAGATCCGCAAGGTGTTGGACAACATCGGCCTCTACGAAGCCTGGTTCCTCGAAAACGAGAAGCCAGTGCATAAGTCGATTCCAGCCGTGGGCATCCGCTTCATGGACCTCGTCGACGAAGGCAGGATGGCTCGCGAGCAGTTGGAGGATCTGGGCAAGATCGTTGCCGGCGAGGCGCCGGGCCGCAGGCACGATGATGAGATCATCATCCTGTCCGTCGGCGGCATGCCCGTCGAGGATGTTGCCTGGGGAACGGTGGTCTATCGCAACGCCATCGCGAAGGGCATCGGCGTCAAATTGAACCTCTGGGAGCAACCCTTGTTGCGCTGATTTCAGCTCGCAAAGCAGACAGAACATGACCGACATCATCAAAGTCAAAACCGGCAACAAGTTTGAAGAGCTCGGCAGCTACTCGCGCCTGGTCGCCGTCGACAACCTGATCTTCGTCTCCAACACCGCCGGCCGCAATCCACAGACGAAGCTGATCCCCGCGGACCTGACCGAGCAGACCCTGCAGGCTCTGGCCAACATCGAGACGGCCTTGGCCGCCGTCGGGGCGAGCTTGTCCGACGCCATCGCCGCACGTGTTTTCGTCCAGTTTCCACAGGACATCGACATCGTCATGGCGGCATACGCCCAAAGAATGCGCGGCATCAACCCCACTCTCACCATGACTTCACCGCCGCTCGGATCAGCCGAATACAAGGTCGAAATCGAGATCACCGCCTATCGGGGCGCCGCCAAGGCCAACATCAGAGAGATCAACCTGGCTCGTTAGAGTTGCCTTCGAGCGGGCGTGAGCTCGCCGCTGGGCAACTCCTCCCGGCCCTCCACTGCTACCGCCCGAGGATCCCCGCCGTGGTTCCGGCCATCACTTCAGTCCAGACCTCCCCGGCC
>Ga0070665_100008422_pt1 | contig 10430 bp, 8 predicted proteins | sample KBSS13metaG_FD_65862 | JGI IMG/M metagenome (GOLD analysis project Ga0070665, IMG submission 65862) | Switchgrass rhizosphere microbial communities from Kellogg Biological Station, Michigan, USA - KBS S1-3 metaG | ecosystem: Host-associated > Plants > Roots > Rhizosphere > Soil ...
ATGGGCATCGTCAGCGCGCGTGGACGCACGGGGATGGGCATCGAGGAATACGAAGACTTCATCCAAACCGATGCTTCGATCAATCCGGGCAACTCGGGCGGCGCGTTGTTGAACACGCGTGGCGAATTGATCGGCATCAATACCGCAATCCTTGCGAACAACGGCGGGAATCAGGGCGTGGGTTTCGCGATCCCGGCGAACTTGGCGCGCAGCGTGATGGCGCAGGTGATGGATCACGGTAAAGTAGTTCGCGGTTACCTGGGACTGCTGCCGCAAAACATTACTCCGGCGATGGCGCAGGCGCTGCACTCCAAGCAATCTGAAGGCGTGTTGATCGGCGATGTCACGGCGGGGGCTCCGGCCGCGGCGGCGGGTCTGCAACGCGGCGATGTGATTCTGGACCTCGATGGACAAAAAGTAGAAGACAGCAACCAATTACGGATGCGGGTTTCGATGACGCCTCCGGGAACCACTGTGAAAATGCGCGTGCTGCACGACGGTTCCGAAAAAACCGTTGCCGTGAAGCTGGCCGAGATGCCGGCGAATGTGGGTGGCGCGATCGAGAAGAACGAAGACGGCAGCAGCGGGGCGGCTAGCGCGCTCGAAGGAGTCTCGGTAGAGGCTTCGAAAGGCCGCGGAGTAACGGTGACTGACGTGGAGCAGGGCAGTCCGGCGGCAGAAGCTGGCTTGCGCGAGGGCGACACGATTCTCGAAGTAAATCGTGCCAGCGTCTCCAGTGTTGCCGACTTTGACAAGGCAATGCGTAACGTCAGCAACAGCGCCACGTTGCTGCTGGTGAAGCGCGGCGACAATACGTTCTACGTCGCAGTGCAAAAGTAACGGCCTGCTGTAATTCGGACACAAGGAAGGGTCGGGCTTCTGCCCGGCCCTTTTTTAGTCCTTCTGCAGCATGACTTTGGTCGACTTGATGACACGATCACCTTATATCCCTTTTTCAACTTAAGATCTTCCGCGCTGCGCCGGGTGATGACGCTGTCAATACGGCTCTTTACGATCTTGTCGACTACGTGAGCCGCCAATGCGAGGCAAGAGTAGAGGTAAATCTGCCGCCGCGCCCGTTACAATGAGTCGTGGAAACCCGTCGGATGTGTCCGAACTGCCGCGCCTTTATCACCACCAGTGACAAGGTCTGCCCGTATTGCGATATAAAGCTGGGGGCGCCGGCTGCGGCACGCCGCGCACCCGCTGATCTGCTAGGTGGCTTAATACCGCAGGCGCGATTCACAACCATCGTCATTCTGCTGATCAATGCAGGCTTTTATTTGGCGGAGGAGCTCCCTGGCCTGCTCCATAGTGGCTCCGTAGGACTCCCAATTTTCCAGGCGGGAGCGAAATTCGGCCCTTACATTCATGAAGGGCAGTGGTGGCGGCTGATCACTGCCGGTTTTCTGCATGGAGGCATTCTGCATCTCCTCATGAATTCCTGGGTTCTGTTCGATCTGGGCGCAGCGACCGAGGAGGCTTACGGCACCAGCCGCTACCTGGTGATCTATCTCTTATCCACCATTACGGGTTTCTACGGGAGTTATCTGTGGAACCCGGCGACTGCCTCAGTAGGATCCTCAGCCGGAATTTTTGGATTGCTGGGAGCGATGATTGCGCTAGGAGTACGCGACAAAACTTCTTATGGCGCGGCTCTCCGGGCTCACTACGTGCAATGGGGAATCTACGCGATCCTCTTGTCGGCGTTATTCGCGCAGACCGACAATGCTGCCCATATCGGCGGCGTAGCCGGTGGGTTCGCGGTTGCGTATGTCGCGGGCACGCCGCGTTTAACCGGCAACGGAGAGCGCCTTTGGCAATTTGCCGGGGCAGCGGCGGTTGGGATAACAGCGGTTGCGTTCGCGCTCATGTTCCGTTGGATGTCGACGGCCGGACGCTTTTAACGCGGCCCTTTACTTCGGCGCTACCTCGGATGTGGTGATGTCCTGAATCGCCTTCCAATTTCCATCGGCTTGCTTCTTATACACCGTGACGTAGCTGCCCTTGTCTTCAACAGGTTTTTTGGTTTTAGGATTCGTCATCGTCATGGTGTAGGAGCCTTTGCTGCTAGCCATATCTCCGGACGCACTTACATCCACTCGTTCGCTGGAGAATGCCAGTTTCCCCTTCGGGTCGGCAAGCATTTCTTTCCAGGCCGCACGAATAGCATCTTTGCCTTTGGCGGCGGGCATGCCAGGTGTCATCAGAATGGCGTCGTCGGCATAATTGGCGACACTCTTTTCAAGATCCTTGGCACCGGCGTCCTTCGCCCAGGCCGTTTCGATGTCGCGAATTTTGCCTTGCTCGGCGGCGATATCAACCGCTGGAGTCGCGGGCGCGGGAGGCGCGCTATTACAACTAGCCAACAGCAAAAAACCCGTAAACGACAGAAGCGTAAATTTGAGCATGGAAAACTGTAGCCGATCGGTATAAAGAATGCAAGGGACTTCGCGAGGAAATTAACGAACGACTGCTTTGGCGAGGCCTGCGTTGCCGGCGACATCGTAGGCGCGGATGACGATCAGATGTTCGCCTGCCGGGAAATTGTCGATGTGAATGAGAAATCGCTCGCGGGCGGAATCGGTGACGCCGTCCACCGCCTCGACGGGCACCCACGGGCGCGCGTCAACTGAATACTCACAGCGGCGGAGGGCGGAGCCGCGGTCCTGCGCATCGATATCGATTTCGACTGCCGTACCGATGCGGCGCGCGGCACTGGCATTGACCACCGGAGGCGAGTTATCGATGAGCACCGGCGGCCCGATCAATTCGACTTGGCGAGCTTGATCCGGGGGATTGGATGGGCGGTCCGATGCGATCACGCGGAAAAAGTAGCGGCCATCAGCGAGCACTTCGCCATCGAGCAAATAAGTGTTATCGGTGATGTCGGCGCGGAGCAACTTCCATTCACGCTCGTCTTCGCCGCGGAACCACAAACTGTAGGAAAGTTTGTCGGCCTCGGGATCGTCCGCTTGCCAGGAGACCAGGATCTGCTGGCCGCTGGGCCGCGATAGCGTCTGCGCTTGAGTGCCCGAGGCACTGGTGGTGTCGCCAGTATCGGTCACGGTAATAGAAAAAGCCGAGGATGCACTGGAACTTATGCTCTTCCCAGCACTCGCGGGGGCCGCCTGCGCTGATACCGTAATGCTGCGGAGTGAGGGCGGACTGTTCTGCGGCAGATACGCGACGGTCACACTATCAAGTTGCGGAGGAGCATTGACGGCACCTGCGAATTCCGCGCGCCATTGAATGAAGCGAGCGTTGGGACTGCCGATCATCGCCTTCGCAGGATCAGCGATAGCGTCGGACCAATCGCTCCAAGTGCCGTCTGGACGCGCCGAATTTCCCGAGCGGGTTTTGAAGATGACACCTTTGCTGCCTACCCATGCCAGCCGTCCCCAACGCGCTACCGTCCCGGAATCGTGAACGGTGGATTCAAACCAGCCAGTACTGGATGCGGACGCGTCCAAGCGCAACATTTTCCCAACATTCCCAGCGGCGACTAGAAGGCCGCGCGGAGAAGCGGCTAGCCGTGTAACGTCGGCTTCGTTGGTTTGGGCAACCAGCACAGCGTCATGGTTGCGATCGGGGCGCGGGTCAAGGCGATAGACGCGGCCTTGCGCATCCGTCAAGAAGGTAAGCGTGCCGCCAGCGTCGGCCACCACGTCGTAAATGTTTTCGTCTTTCGAAGTCCACAGAGTTTCGACGGTGTTGTCGGGGAAAATCTTGTAGAGTGCAGAACGCTCGACGCCGGAGACTTCAGTGGTTGTCGCTGGAGCATTGATGGGCGAGGCGCCCAATGTGGCCTTAGTGGGATCAGGTTTGGGCGCGACTGCAAGTCCCGCTTGCGCGTCCGTAACCGTGATGCTGGTGGCAGGAGCTGTGACGGTAGGAGTGGATGACGACGAACTGGACGCGGCGGAAGTGCGCTTCGCCAAACTGCCGCCGAGCGCCGCAGCGTAGATTGAGCCATCGGCATTCGGAATGATGCTTCGGATTTCCGGCAGGTTGGCATCGTAGAGAACAAAGCCGCGCGCGGGAGTGCCGGTGATGCGATATAGAATCCCATTGGGCTCGCTGCCCGCGAGCAAGCGCCCTTCACGATCAAAGGCTAAAGCGGTTACGTGGGATTGGCCGGTTTCGTAATAGACATCACCCTTGCCAGCGGCGGTCACGCGATAGATCTTACCTTGCTGGCCGGTGGCGACATATAGCGAACCGTCTGGAGCGAACGCCAGCGCCCAGATATAACGCTCACCCGGTGCGAAGTATTCAGTGGCGCGGCCGTTCTCGATGCGATACACCTTGCCATCCGGCGAGGTGCCAGCGTAAATAATGCCGGCGCGGTCGACGGCGACTGCGAAAATCTCGGGCTGGTCGGAAGTCCAGGCCACGGTGCCATTGCCAGAAGCATCGACTTTCAGAAGCCGTCCGCGGTTGCCAGTGCCCAGATAGAGCGAGCCGTCGGACGCGGTAGCGACGCTCCAGATCTGAGCTTGATCGGACGAGAAGACCGTTTCGAGCTTGGGCCCCAGGATCAAATGGCCGTCGCGCGTGATCGAGAGGCCACTCATGCGGCCGCGCAAGAAATCCTGATAACCGTTGATCTCCCACGTCGCAGTAGTGGCGCCCGCCGCGAACGAGGCGAGCAGCAGAACGCACGCCGGGATCTTCACTCCTTCACCTCGACTTGGATTGTCTTGGTGCCGGTGACGACGAAACCCGGCGCGCCGGGCACTTCGAGTTCGGCCACCTTTGCCCCGCGCGTGTTCACTAAATTGGTGGAACCGGCCTGCCCGCGGGTCAGGAGCATCGATAGAGAAGGGGGCGGATCTGGAATGTCGCGGCCATCCACGGTAAAGGACGGCTCAGCCCGCCACACGCGGATATAGGCTTTGGTATTTGATCGCAAACCATTCAAGAGGCCCAATACTTGCTGCGGCGAACGCTGCGGTGTGGCCACAGCGGATTGGAATTCGATCACATTGGTTGACGTGGCGTCGGCGATGGTAAAATTTAACGTCCCGGCCGGAGTGCCCATCGGAACCCGGTATCGCACTCGGCGTGAGGTGTCCACGCCATTCTCGCTTTCCATCACGACAGTAACGTCGAGGTCCTCGCCGGGACGCACAGTTCGGGCGGCCATGAGATCGACTACCTGCTGCTGGCGGCGGCGCTCCACTGGAGCAACTTCCAGCGAAACGGTCTTCAACTTGAGGGCATCGAAACCACTCTGCAAGGCGTATGCAATTGGCGACCCGATACCGGCCGAAGCGATCACCGCGACACCGACATCGCCGCTATACACATCGTCTACGTGCACGGAGCCGCCATCGAAATCGAGTTGGCCACGCACCGAGTACGCTTGGGCGCCAACGCTGCGCTCAGTGGAATCGATCGCCGAGAATAATGCCATTTGCATCAGCAACGGCGTCATAACGCGATCCTGAACCAATTGCATGCGGTACGTGTTTTGCCCCACGCGGATCTGAACCGGAATCAAACTGGCCTGACGGCCGGTGAGCCCGGAGACGGCAGTCTCGCGATCCGCCGTGATGGAACCCATCCATTCGCGCGCGGCAGAGATCTTGAAGGAACTGGAAACATTGGGCAGCAGCGCGAGAACTTCGGCGCTGGCAAACGGGAGGTCGGTCGAGCCTTCGTCCAGAAAGCGGTGGCCGAACGCGTACACGCGATCACCGTCGATGGCGGTGATCGTGCCCTCGGCGCCCACCGTCATGTCACCGGAGATCAATTGCACGCTGATCATGGACCCGGGCTCAAGCTTGCGCGGATCGCCCAAGCGAGCCGGGATTGAACCGCCGCCCGAGACTCCCTGGCGCGGATCGAGACCCATATTGCGCAATTGCGGGGCGAAGTGCTCCAGCGCGGCCGGCGTGAAGCCGCTGAACGACACCGGAGTGGCGATTTCCTCGAGCGTATTGTTTCCCGCGACAAATGACCGCTTGCGCGGAGAGGCCTTTGCAATTGTCTGTGCTGGCCGCGGCGTCACGCGCAGCATGTCCTCTATAGGCCGAATTCCGGCAATGGCGTCCTTGGATAGCGGAAAGCTCAACGCGACGGCTCCCACCAGTTTGCCATCGATATAAACCGGCGAGCCGCTCATACCCTGCATAACGCCGGTGGAAGCTAAGGGCCCTCCGCTCAAACGAGCCAGAATAATGGACTGCCGAGGACCCAAATTCTCAAGCACTCCAAGCACTTCCACCTGAAATTCTTCCACGCGAGTGCCGGAAAACACGGTTCGGCCGACACCATGTTGGCCTGCGCGGACATCTTTAAGCGGAAAAATGTCCGGGGCGGCGAACCCTATGGAGGCGAACCCCAACCACGCTAACGACAGCGCGGCCATCCGCTGAAATTGGATCACAAGATCATTGTAACGACTAACGTGGGTCTATCATCTCACTCTGGAATGGCTCGTAGTAGTATAAGTGGAGTACTCTGACGGAAGGAGGCGCTATCCGATGTGGAATCGCCGAAAAGAAGAAGAACCAGCACCGAAACCCACCTCGGTTCCGCCGCCTGCGCCGACCGTGTCCCAACCAGTTAAGGAAGGAATCCCCATGTCCACACAGCCGACTCGCCCTCTGGATACGCGCCCTGAACCCGCGCGCGGAGGCAGCGCCATACTAGGAAAATCCGTAGTTCTGAAGGGCCAGGTTTATGGTCGCGAAGACGTGACCATAGACGGCGAAGTGGAAGGGACGGTTGAATTGCAGGAGCACCGGCTCACGGTAGGGCCCACCGGCAAAGTCGTCGCCACCATTAAGGCGCGCGAAATCGTGGTGCTGGGGACGGTTCAAGGCAACATCGAGACGCGCGAAAAGATCGAGATTCGGAAGGAAGCGAAAGTCGTCGGCGACATTCGCACCGCCCGCATCGTCATCGAAGACGGCGCTTACTTCAAGGGCAGTATTGATATCGTTCGCGCCGAAGCTCCCAAGCAGGCAGCGGCGCCAGCAGCGACGGCTCCGAAACCGCAAACAGTGGCCTCAGCCGGCGCGTCCTCCCCATCAGCAGCCGCAAGCGCGGGTGACAGCAAGCGGTAGTGGCTCAAACGTCTATCGCCGGTTCCGAGACGCGACAGAGTCACGGTCTGGATCAGTTCTGCGCTACGCTCGAGGATCGGCCGGGAATGGCCATTCTCGACTTCGCCGGTGCTAGCCAGGCGACGGTGAGCTTCGTCACGAACTACGGGCATCGTCTTTATTCCGACGATTTCGTGCGGCAACTCGATCGGGTATTTGGAACAACGCCCAACAAGGCAAGTGACGCCGAGTTTTTCGAGAACCAGACCAACCCCGCGCGGGTTTCGGATTTTTTCGAAATGGCGCTGACCTTCGACGACGCGAGTTTTGACGGCGCTCTAGTGTGGGACTCGCTGCAATTTCTGTCATCGCCGCTGTTGCAGACAGTGGTGGCGAAACTTCACAAGATGCTGCGGCCCGGCGCGAGTTTGTTTGCGCTATTCAATACTGAAGAACGGCTTGAGAATATTCCCACCTACGCCTACCGCATCCATGACAAAAAAACCATTCAGATGGTTTCGCGGTCGCAACGCAAGCCGGCGCAGGTTTTCAACAATCGGAACCTGGAGAAGCTATTCCAGGATTTCCAGTCGGTGAAATTCTTTCTGACGCGAGACCGGCTGCGGGAAGTGATTGTCAGGCGGTAGAATCAAGTCCAGAGGCCTAGATGGCAACCGTGAAAGATGAGATTCGCCGCATGATCGAAGGCCTTCCAGACGATGCGACCTGGGAGGACGTGCAGTACTCCATCTATGTTCGCGAGCGGATCGAGCGCGGCAGGAGCGAAGCTGCCGACGGCAAGATCCTCGAGGAGGATGAAGTCGAGCGGCGGATGAAACCGTGGCTTACCGAGTAGGCTGGACGGAATCGGCCTGGCAGGAACTCGAAGCCGCAGCTCAATATATCGCGCAAGACTCATCGTATTTCGCCTCTGCTCTGATCTATGAGGCGCGGATCGCCGCGCAGTCATTGCGGAAATCCCCAAAACGGGGCCGTGTCGTTCCGGAACTAAGGGACACTTCGGTTCGAGAAATCTTCGTTAAGCAGTATCGATTGATCTACGAAGTAGGCTCGGACCGAGTTATTATTTTTGTCTTTTCTTCACGGCGCGCGGCAGTTTCCGGAGACGATATGAAAGGTCTGGCCTTACTTCTGCTGGCTAGCTGTGGTAGACGCGAAGCCATCCCGGACCTTGCGGTTTACACAGGCCAAGACTTTCAATTAGTGAATATCGAATCCAAGAGCACTCGATCTATCCGGTGTTCTATTCCTGTTGGGTCGTTTTCAATCGCACCCAATGGCAAATTTCTCGTGCTTGCGTCCAAAGAAGGCGGATCTGGAATGGGGCAATTTTACCGGCTGGATATCGAAACGTCTGAAATTCGAAAGCTGACGTCCGCAGCTTTCTACTACACGAGCAAGCGCTTTCCCCAGTCGGAATTTCCTGAAAGAGAATTATATTCGGACGCGGAAGTTTCGCCGGACAGCCGATTTGTTGCGTTCGCAGTTCACAGCGTGGCTGACAACGACAGTGACGATCTAGTTGGGCTTTCTGGCCCTCTCGCGGTGATGGATTTTTCGTCCGGCAAGGTGCGGATTCTCAGCTCCACGGAAAAAGTCAACGGCGAAGGCCCGGCGTTTGCAAACCGTCCTCGCTGGTCCAACGACGGCCAGAAACTGCTTATGGCCTTCGAGGTCAGCGGAGCAATAACGTCCTTGAGCGGGGATGCGCTGCAGTGGGTTGACCGGCCCATGCCCAAAAAGCTGACGGAAGGAATAGTCTCACCAAAGGGCTGGTGGTCAAGCAAAGAGATCCTCTTTGTTTGGGATCCGGAACAAAGTGGTATCAGCAAGTTGTTCCGACTGGATCTTACGACTGGTCAAGTCAGTAATGCCGCGTCCTTCTTACCCATCGCAGAAAAGCAATCAAACGATGTCGTCGGCGTTGACGTAAATAGCCGATACGTGTTGATCGAACATCAAGACAGATCCGAATTATTCAAACGCAGCGGCGAGTTACTCCAAACTTGGGACGCGGGCGCCAGGCTGCGCTTCTTCAACTGAGACCCAGGCGGCGCTTATACTTTCCTAGAAGGAGTCTTTTTGTCCCTCGAAGACGATTTGTTGGAGCAGCGCATTAACCGTATTGCCGAGATTGAAGCTCTCGGGTTCCGTGCCTACGGGGAGCGCTTCGATTTCACGCACACGGTGCCGGAGATCCTGGCGGCGGAGAGCGCGAAGACCACTGAAGAATTGGCGGCCGAGAAACCGCAGGTCAAGATTGCGGGGCGCATTCAAACCATGCGGCGCATGGGGAAGGCCGGATTCTTCCATGTAATGCAGCGTGGCGAGCGGCTTCAGGTGTATGTGCGCAGCGACGCTGTCAATGAGCGCGAGTACGCGCTTTACCAGTTGCTCGACATGGGCGACATCGTGGGTGTCGAAGGTTATTTGTTTCGGACGCGCACCGGCGAACTGAGCGTACATGCGGAGAAGCTCACATTCCTTTCGAAGATCCTGCTGAACCTGCCCGAAAAATGGCACGGGCTGGAAGATGTCGAAATTCGCTACCGGCAGCGCTACCTGGATCTGATCGCGAACCCGGAATCGCAGAAGATTTTCGTGACGCGAGCGCGCATTATTTCGTCTCTGCGGCGGCAACTGGAAGAGCGGGGATTCGTCGAGGTGGAAACGCCCATGATGCAGCCGCTCTATGGCGGCGCAGCGGCGCGGCCCTTCGTAACGCATCACAACACGCTGGATGTGGATCTTTATCTGCGCATCGCTCCCGAGTTGTACCTGAAGCGTCTGATTGTGGGCGGCCTGGAACGGGTCTACGAAATCAATCGGAATTTCCGCAACGAAGGAATCTCGACGCAGCATAATCCCGAATTTACGATGCTGGAATTTTATCAGGCCTACACCGACTACCAGGGCTTAATGGATTTCACATGCGAATTTCTGAAGCAGACGGCGATCGATGCAACAGGCTCGACGGCGGTCGAGTGGCAAGGCCATACGCTGGACTTCGCAAATGTCCGCCGTGTTTCGATGCAGGAGGCGGTGGGCGCTGACATCCCGCTACAAGGGCACGCGCTGGTAGAGGCCTTCGAGCGAAATGTGGAGCGCACGCTCATCGAGCCCACGATCATTTACGATTACCCGGTAGAAGTTTCGCCGCTCTCGAAAGTGAAGCGCAGTGATCCGGCGTTCGTCGAGCGTTTCGAGATTTATGCGGCCGGCATGGAGATTGGCAACGCCTACACCGAGTTGAACGACCCTCAAGAGCAGCGGCGGCGGTTTGAAGCGCAACTAAAATTGAAGGCCGCTGGCGACGAAGAGGCGCACCAGATGGACGAGGACTATATCCGCGCT
>Ga0070665_100008423_pt1 | contig 10430 bp, 9 predicted proteins | sample KBSS13metaG_FD_65862 | JGI IMG/M metagenome (GOLD analysis project Ga0070665, IMG submission 65862) | Switchgrass rhizosphere microbial communities from Kellogg Biological Station, Michigan, USA - KBS S1-3 metaG | ecosystem: Host-associated > Plants > Roots > Rhizosphere > Soil ...
TCGAAGAGTAGGCGTTTTTGCTGGTAGAAGCCGAGCGGTCGACTGGCCGCGACGATCGACCGGCCCTCTCCCCGCCCCGAACGGAGCGCTTCCGGCGGTGCAGTTCGTCCGCGCAGAACCGACCGCTCACCTCCGACTGCAGGATCATCGGCGCCACCGCCACCGCCACCGCCACCGGGCCGACCATCCCGGCTCGGTGTTCCGATGGGTCGCGCGCCTGGCTCGACATCAGGTCGGCTCGTCGTCGAAGGGAATCGACCTGCGCCGACGGTGCTGGGAATGGCGGTAAGCGCGCGCCGTCGTGTCGTCCGATGTGGTCGCCCCGGCTGCCTCACGCTGCGGCGCTCGCTTCTCAGCGGGGGCCGGTCCCATCGTCGACAACCTGAGGGGTCGCCACCGCCGTACACGCGACGTCCAGGAACCCGAGCGCCGACCTCGGCCATCTCGACTCGCCCTGGGCCACGGCGACCGCCGCCGCTCTTCGGTGTCGAGCGTGACTCGGGCTCCGGGGTTCGGGGCTGTGGTGTCCGGCCGCGCGTCTGGGGACTCGTGCCGGTGGTGGGTCAGGCGGGGGTGCGGAGGCGGTCGGGGTCGGTCAGGACCTCGGCCAGCACCGCTTCCGCCGCACCTCGCACCGTGGCGGTGCCGTGGTGGCGGGAGGCGACGACCCGGTCCGGGGGGTGGCCCATGCACCGCTGCGTCAGCTCCTCGCGGACCGCGGGCAGCAGGTGGTCGACGAGGCGGGCGAGGGTGCCGCCGAGGACCACGACGGGCAGGTCGACGACGTTGACCACCGACGCCAGCCCGACGCCGAGGGCCGAGCCCGCCCGGTGCACCGCGTCCCGGGCGCGGGGGTCGCCGCTGGTCAGGGCCCTATTTAGGGCGTCGAGGTCGGACGTGCCCGCGGCGCGGAGGAGGGCGGTGCGGCCGGCGTACTGCTCCACACAGCCGCGGCCCCCGCAGCCGCAGGGCGGGCCCTCCCGGTCGACGACGACGTGCCCGATCTCGCCCGCGAACCCACGGGCGCCGCGCCACACCCCGCCGTCGACGACGAGCCCGCCGCCGATGCCGACGTCCGCGGACACGTAGACGAGGTCCGGGGCGACGTCGGTGTGGGCCAGGGCCCCGAACGTCGCCTCGTTGCCCACCACCAGCGGCCCCGGGAACGCGCCGGTGAACGCCGCGGCGGGTCGGGCGCCGGTGAGGCCGGGCAGGTTGGGCGCCCGCACCACCAGCGGATCCATTGCGGGTCCGCTGAGCAGCACGGGCAGGGCGAGCCCCGTCCCCAGGACCCGCCGTCCGGCACCGGCCGTGGCGCGACCAGCGGCGAGGCCGGCGGCCAGGGCGGCGGCGAACTCGCCCGCCCCGGCCGCCACCGCCTCGGCGGAGAGGTCGCGGTGGTCGCGGGGGAGGCGGCGGAGGCCGGTGAGGCGGCCGTCGAGGCCCACCGCGCAGCCGACGAGACCGTCGACCTCCACCGAGATCCCGAGGGCGACCGGGGATCCGGGGGCGAAGGACACGGGCCGGGCGGGTCTGCCCACGCCGCTCGGGGCGGCGGTCACCTCCGCGAGCACGCCGTCGGCCACGAGCGGGTCCAGCAGGGATGCGACGGTCGCCCGGGTCAGCCCGGTCCGGGCGGCCAGTGCGGCGCGGGAGGCGGGCCCCTCACGCAGCGCGGCCAGCAGGAGACCCAGGTTGTGGCGGCGCAGGGCGGCGGGGCCGACCGGACCCGCGGCCTGCCCGCGCGGACCCGCGGCCTGCCCACGCGAACCCGCGGCCCGCCCGCGCGAATCCGCGGCCTGCCCGCGCGGACCCGCCGCATGCCCGCGCGGACCCGCGGCCTGCCCGTGCGAATCCGCGGCCCGCCCGCGCGGACCCGCGGCCGCCGACCCGGGTGTCGTCACGACCGACCTCCTACCGCGCCCTCGTCAGGTGCTCCAGCGCCAGCTGGTGGAGTCGGACGAAACCGTACCCGCGGTTCCCCGCGACCTCGGGGTCGTAGTCCTCGAACGCGCTGCGGTCGGCGAGCAGGTCCTGGTAGGACTCGCCCGGCGCCAGGGTCGGGACGGACAGGTCGGGCACCCCGGCGAGCTGCATGGCCTCGACGACCTCGGGATCGGCGCGGAACGCGGCCGCCCGCTCGGCGAGCAGCAGGTAGGTGCGCATGTTCGCCGCGGCCGAGTCCCAGACGCCGGTCATGTCCTCGGTACGGGAGGGCTTGTAGTCGAAGTGCCGCGGGCCGGTGTAGCCCGCCGTCTCCAGCAGGTCGACCAGGGCGAAGGCGTTGAGCAGGTCGCCGTGGCCGAAGACCAGGTCCTGGTCGTACTTGATCCCGCGCTGGCCGTTGAGGTCGATGTGGAACAGCTTCCCGGCCCACAGCGCCTGCGCGATGCCGTGCGCGAAGTTCAGCCCGGCCATCTGCTCGTGCCCGACCTCGGGATTGACCCCGACGAGCTCGGGGTGCGCGAGCCGGGAGATGAACGCCAGCGCGTGCCCGACGGTGGGCAGCAGGATGTCGCCGCGCGGCTCGTTGGGCTTGGGCTCGAGCGCGAAGCGCAGGTCGTAGCCGCGGTCGAGGACGAAGCCGCACAACAGGTCCATGGCCTCGGCGTAGCGGTCCAGCGCCGCCCGGACGTCCTTCGCGGAGTCGTACTCCGAGCCTTCCCGGCCGCCCCACAGCACGAACGTCTGCGCGCCGAGCTCGGCGGCCAGCTCGACGTTGCGCAGCACCTTGCGCAGCGCGAACCGGCGCACGCCGCGGTCGTTCGAGGTGAACCCGCCGTCCTTGAACACGGGGTGGCTGAAGAGGTTGGTGGTGATCATCGGGACCACCATCCCGGTCTCGTCCAGGGCCTCGCGCAGCCGGGTGATCTGCTTGTCGCGGGCGGCGGCGTCGGACCCGAACGGGATGAGGTCGTCGTCGTGGAAGGTCAGGCCCCAGGCGCCGAGCGAGGCGAGCCGGTGCACGGCCTCGACGACGTCCAGCGGCGGGCGGGTCGGGTCCCCGAAGGGGTCGCGGGCCTGCCAGCCGATGGTCCAGAGACCGAACGAGAACCTGTCCGCGGGGGTGGGCGACCTCAGTGACATCGTCGTCTGCTCCTTTGTATGGAACCTGAACTAATAGGAGCGAATGTAGCCCCGGGATCCCGGGGCTACAAGACTCAGGAGAGTCGTTCGTAGACGATCGCCATGCCCTGTCCGCCGCCGACGCACATGGTCTCGAGCCCGATGCTCTTGTCCCTCGCGCGCAGCCCGTTGAGCAGGGTGGTCGTGATGCGGGCGCCGGTCATGCCGAACGGGTGTCCGACGGCGATGGCGCCGCCGTGCACGTTCAGCGTGTCGCCGAAGGGGTCGATGCCGAGGTCTCGGGCGGACGGGATGACCTGGGCGGCGAAGGCCTCGTTGATCTCGACGAGGTCGACGTCGTCGATGGTCATGCCCGCGCGGGCCAGCGCCTGCTTCGAGGCCTCGACGGGGCCGTAGCCCATGATCTCCGGCGACAGCCCGGTGACGCCGGTGGAGACCACCCGGGCCAGCGGCGTGAGGCCGAGGTCGCGGGCCTTGGTGTCCGACATGACGATCAGGGCCGCGGCGCCGTCGTTGAGCGGGCAGCAGTTGCCCGCGGTGACCAGTCCGTCCGGCCGGAAGACCGGCTTGAGCTGCGAGATCGCCTCGTACGTGACGCCGGCGCGCGGCCCGTCGTCGGTGCTGACGACGGTGCCGTCGGGCAGGGTGACGGGGGTGATCTCGCGGGCGTAGAAACCGTCGGCGATGGCCTGCTCGGCGAGGTTCTGCGAGCGGACGCCGAAGCGGTCCATGTCCTCGCGGGTCACGCCCTTGGCGCGGGCGAGGTTCTCGGCGGTCTGGCCCATCGCGATGTAGGGGTCGGGGAGGTCGCCGGTCGAGCGGGGGTCGACCCAGGTGTCGGTGCCGGACTCCGCGGTCGAGACCGTTCGGGCCTCGGCCGCGGCGAAGAGCGGGTTGTGGGTGTCCGGCCAGGAGTCGGAGGTGCCGCGGTCGAAGCGCGACACCGTCTCCACCCCGGCGGAGACGAAGACGTCCCCCTCGCCGGCCTTGATGGCGTGCAGCGCCATCCGGGTGGTCTGCACGCTCGACGAGCAGTACCGGGTGATCGTGGTGCCCGGCACCGAGTCCAGCCCGAGCAGCACCGACACGATCCGGCCCAGGTTGTTGCCGGACTCGCCGCCCGGCAGCCCGCAGCCGAGCATCAGGTCGTCGATCTGCGTGGGGTCCAGGGCGGGGACCTGGTCCAGGGCGGCGCGGACCATCTGGGCGGCGAGGTCGTCCGGCCGCATGTCCTTCAGCGAGCCCTTGCGGGCGCGGCCGATGGGGGAACGGGCCGCGGCGACGATCACGGCTTCGGGCACGGGGGCTCCTTCGTCGGAGTGTCCTGGTCACCTCGCACCCTAAACGGCTTAACGGTCGTCGCCCTGTGGCCGACCTCCCACTACGACACGAACGGTTGAGGGAGGATTCGGCGGTGGACGAGGTCGGCAGCGCGCTGGACAGCCTGCTCGCGATCACGGCGGTGGCCGCGCTGGCGCCGCTCCTGCTGGGCCTGCTGCCGCGGCTTCGCGTGCCGCAGGTGGTGCTGCTGCTGGCGGGCGGCATGGTGATCGGGCCGCAGGTGCTGGGCCTGGCCACGCCGGGGACCATCGCGCCGCTGGCGGACCTCGGTCTCGGCTTCGTGTTCCTGCTGGCGGGCTACGAGATCGACCAGCGGCTCTACCGGATGGACGCGGGCAGACGGGCGGTGGTGGCCTGGTTCGTCTCGCTGGCACTGGCGCTGGCCGTGGTCGCCGGGCTCAGCGCGCTCGGGATCGTCCGGTCGTTCGTGCCGGTCGCGCTGGCGATGACCACCACCGCGCTCGGCACGCTGGTGCCGATCCTGCGCGAGAACGACCTGTTGCGGGGCCGCTTCGGCGGCTACCTGCTGGCCGGCGGCGCCGCGGGGGAGCTGCTGCCGATCCTGGCGATCGCGGTGTTCCTCGGCATCGGCAACCGGTGGGTGGCGTTGCTGTCGCTGGGCATCGTGTTCCTCCTGGCCGTGCTGCTGGCTCTGGCCAACCGGGTGCTGCGGCCGGGCGGAAGGCTGCTCACCGTCGTCGTCGAGCGGCAGCACGACACCAGCCAGATCACCCTGCGGTTCACCGTGCTGCTCCTGGTGCTGCTGCTGGCCGTGACCGAACGCTTCCATCTCGACGCCGTGCTGGGCGCCTTCGTGGCCGGGATGGTGCTGCGGCGCTGGGCCGGCACGGGCGCCCGGGTGCTCGAGGAGAAGCTCGACGTCGCGGGCCACGGCTTCCTGATCCCGATCTTCTTCGTCTACTCCGGCATGACGGTCGACCTGCGTGCCATCGTCGCCGCCCCGCTGCGGCTGCTGCTGTTCTTCGGGCTGATGGTCGCGGTCCGCGGCCTGCCCGCGCTGCTGGTCTACCTCGGTGTGCTGTCGCTGCGCGAGCGCCTGCAGACGGCCCTCGTCACGGCCACCGCGTTGCCGTTGGTGGTGGCGCTCACCGAGATCGGGCTGCGGAACGGGACGATGCTGCCGGAGAACGCCGCGGCACTCGTCGGCGCCGGGATGCTGACCGTGCTGGTCCTGCCCACGCTCGCGGTGATGCTGAAGCAGCCCGAGCCGGAGCCGCTCCAGCAGGAGCCGGAGCACGGCATCGCCTGAACAGGGCCTGACACCGGGCCTGAAAGCGGTGGACGCGGCCGGCAGCCTGGAGGCGTGCAGGTGGAGTTCGCGAAGCGGCCGGGCGGAGGATCGGTCGCGACGATCACCCGGCCGGACGGCGTCCGGCTCCGGCTGACCTCGTACGACCGCAAGTACGTGGTCCCGCACGACCTGGCGCACTTCGCCACCGAGCAGCAGCTGCGCATGGCGGACGGGCTGTGGGGCAGCATCGCGGCGGGTGCGGTGTTCGACAGCGTCGAGGTGCTCTCGGGCACGCGCGCCGGTGTCCGGTCGGATGCCGTGCGGCAGCGCAACGCCGCGGGCCTCGCCCTGGCCGAGGTGCTGGTCGGGGTGGTGCACGGTGCCGTGAACGGTGCCGTGAACGGTGCGGGGAACAGGGCCGTGAACGGTGCGGTGAACAGGGCCGTGAACAGGGCCGTGAACGGCGGGGTGGACGGGACGGTCCCTGCGGCCGACCGCGCGGTGGTCGCGCAGCTGGCGTCGGCGTGGGGAAGCGTCCGCCAGGGCCCGTGCCCCTATCCGGAGGCCCACCGGCTCGCGGCGGTCCGGGAGCTGCGCAGCCTGGGGGAGCGGTTCGCGGCGCTCGGCCCGGACGAGGTGCTGGCGCTGCGCTGGCCGGGCGGGCCGGAGGCGCGCGGGGGTCGGAGTGGGACGGGCGGTCGTGGGGTCCGAAGGGGACACCGTCCCGCTCCGTCATGACGCGGTGTAGCAGGATCGAGCCGTGACGACCCCGGTCTACCTCGACTGCGACACCGGCATCGACGACTCCCTCGCCCTGCTCTACCTCCTGCGCTCGCCGGAGGTCGCGCTCGTCGGGATCGGGACGGTGAGCGGCAACATCGACGCCGCCACCGCGGCCCGCAACACCCTCGACCTCGTCGCCCTGGCCGGGCGAGAGGTGCCGGTCGCCGTGGGGGAGCACGACCCGCGCGTCGGGTCGTACGCAGGCGGGGCGCCGCACGTCCACGGGACCGACGGCATCGGCGGGGTGTCGCTGCCGCGCGCGACCTCGGAGCCGGAGGCGGAGAGCGCGGCGCAGATGCTCGTGCGGCTCGCCGGGGAGCACGACGGGGCGCTGGAGGTCCTGGCCGTCGGGCCGCTGACCAACCTCGCGGCGGCCCTCGACCTCGACCCGACGCTGCCGTCGAAGGTGCGGCGGGTGGTCGTGATGGGCGGGGCGGCACAGACCTCCGGGAACGTGTCCGCGGTGTCCGAGGCCAACATCCACAACGACCCGGAGGCGGCCGCGGCGGTCGTCGACGCGCCGTGGGACGTGGTGCTCGTGCCGCTCGACGTCACGCTGGAGAACCGGTTCACCGAGGAGGACCAGTCGGCGCTGCTGGACTCCGCGGACCCCGCGGCGCAGGCCATCGGCCGGATGCTGGACCAGTACTTCACCTTCTACCAGGGCGTCTACGGCTTCCGCGGGTGTGCGCTGCACGATCCGTTGGCCGCGGCGATCCTCGTCGGGGAGATCGAGGCGACCCGGGCGCCCGCCGTCCCCGTCGTCGTCGACGCGACGCAGGGGCCCGGCCGCGGCCAGACCCTGTGCGACCTGCGGCACCAGCGCGCCGGCACCGCGGACGTCCCCGGCGCGCACGTGCGGGTCGTGCTGGACACCGAACGGCCGCTCGGACCGGTGCTGCGGGCCCGGCTCGTCGGATGATCGCGAACCTGCACTCGCACCTGGAGGGCCGGGTGCGCCCCGCCACCGCGGCCGAGCTGGCCGTCGAGCTGGGGCTGCCGGGGGCGGACTGGGAACGGGCGCTGGAGCTGGACGCCCCCGCCGACCTCACCGTCTACCTGGCCAAGGTCGCGGCGAGCTACCCGTTCTTCGCCGATCCCGCCGCCCTGGCGCGGATCGCCCGGGAGGCCGTCGTCGACGCCGCCGCGGACGGGCAGGACTACCTGGAGCTGAGGTTCGGGCCCACCACCCACGTCCGGCCCGGCACCGACCTCGACGCCGTCGTGGCCGCGGCCTGCGCCGGGCTGGCGGAGGGCGTGGCGGAGAGCGGGATCCGGGCGGGGCTCGTGCTCGCCGCGCTGCGGCACGAGGGCGGCGAGACGGCCCGCGCGGTCGCCGAGGCGGCGGTGCGCGCGGACGGGGTGGTCGGGTTCGACCTGGCGGGGGACGAGCTGCGCTTCCCGGAGCTGGAGCCGTACGCGCCCGCGTTCGGCATCGCGGCCGCGGGCGGGCTCGGCCTGACCTGCCACGCCGCCGAGGCCGCACCGGGAGCGGCGGCGCTGCAGGCGCTGGACCTGTTGGGGGTCAGCCGGATCGGGCACGGTGCGCACGTCGCGGGCGATCCGGCGGTGCTGCGGGCGGTCGCCGAGCGCGGGGCGGTGATCGAGATCTGCCCGACGTCGAACGTCTTCACCGGGGCGGTCGCGAGCGTCGCCGCGCACCCGGCGCCGGTGTTCGTCGAGGCGGGCGTCCGGGTGGTCCTCGGCGACGACAACCCCCGCCAGACCGGGTCGCCGCTCTCGCGCGAGCGCACGATCGCGGCGAGCCTCGGGGTGGATCTCGCGGCCCTGGACGCGGCCTCGCTCGACGCCGCGTTCCTGACCGATTCCGAACGTCGCGCGCTCACCGGGTAGCAGGTACGGTCGAGTCCGTGGGGTGAAGCAGTCCGCCCCTCCCGACGAGGGAGGAGTGTGGCCATGACGCTCACCGAGTCCGCGCCCATGGGGATCGACGTGCCCCGTCCCGGCGTCTACACGATCACCGTCCGCGGCACGCTGGACCGGCTGGTCGGTGCCCGGCTGTTGCGCCTGGTGGACGCGCGGCTGCAGATGGCGTCGCACCACCACGCCCCTACCCGTCACGTCCTGCTCGACGTGTCCGGGCTCGACGGCATCGGCCCCGGCGGCGAGGCGGCCCTGCGGCACGCCGCGCACGCCACCACCCGCCGCGGCATCACGTTCGACCTGGTCGGGGCCGCGGCGCTCGCGGGGCGGCTGGGCATGGTCGAACGGCAGGTGCTCAGCAGGCACCGCAGCTTCCCGGACGTGCCGACGGCCCTCGCCGAGCTCGCGGGCGGGGTCAGCGCACCGCCGTGACCAGACCCGCCACGACGTCGAGCTCCACCGGGTCCCGGGGGGCGGGCACCAGGACCACGCCCGCGTCGAGGCGGACCCCGGCGAGCGGGTGGGGGAGCCCCCAGCCCTTGGCGACGGCGTCGTAGGCCAGGGCGGGCGGCAACGCGACGTGCAGGCTGCCGTCGGGGTGCAGGTGCGCGCGCTCCCCGGTCGCCGGGTCGACGAACGGGCCCGCGTCGGAGAGCAGTGACCGGGTGCCCGCAGGCCCGATCGTGGCCGGTCCGGTGCGGCCGGTGCCGATCCGCGCCCACAGCGCGTCGGCCACGCCCGGGTCGGGGGCGACCGGCAGCTGGGGCAGGCCCACGGTGGTGTCGGGCGGTCCGCCCACCCGCGCGGGGAGCGTGCCCAGGCCCGGCCAGGTCGGCTCCGGGCCGTCCGGCAGGGGGTTCTCGCCGTGGACGTGGAGGTGGTCGAGCCGGTCGCCCAACCAGCTCCCCGCCTCCCCGACGACCTCGCCCGCCAGCTGCCTGCTACTGGCCGTCCGCGCGGGCCGCACCGGCGCCCCGGACTCGCGGCGCAGCCACTCCCAGGTGCGTTCGCGCTGCTCGGCGGGTAGGTGCGGGTCCTCGGCGGCGTCGGCCAGGAAGATCGGGATCCCGCGGAGGACGCCGGGGCGCAGGGCGTCGAGCGGGAGGGACCCGTGCAGCAGGACGGCCCCGGAGAACCGCTCCGGCGCCGCGAGGAGCAGCGCCCCGGCCGCCGTGACCCCGCCGCGGAAGGCCAGCAGCAGGACGGAGCGGTCACCCTCGGAGTCCAGCCAGGACAACAGCCAGCGGGTCGTCGCGGCCAGGGCCTCGGGGTCGTCCTCGGTGAACCACGAGTACCCGCGCTCGCCGAGCAGCGGGGCGCGGACCGCGGCGTAGGCGACCGGCCCGTGCGGCAGCCAGGGCGAGATCTCGATCATCGAGTGCTCGCTGGTCCCGTTCCCGTGCAACACGACGACCAGGGGCGCCGCGGGGTGCTCGGAGCCCCAGCGGGCGACCATCGGCTCGTCGGCGAGGCTGGTCACGGGCCCACGCTAGCGACCGGGCGGGCGGCCGGACGTCTCAGTTCGAGGCACCGTCCACCACCGAGCGCGCCCCCGCGGAGGCGAAGCCGAGCCAGGTGTGACGGTTGCCCCACCAGCACCATCCGACCTTCGGGGCGTCCCTGCGTTCACGGCCGTCTCGGCCCGTCCCGTTCGAGATCCAGACGGCGGGGGTGCGGGCGTCGAACGTGCCCGTCGGCTTCCGCAGCCGGGAGCCGATGGCCATGAAGCACGCTTTGCGCGCCAGCACCTCGGGATCCTGGAGCACCCACTGGACCGCCTCGGTGAGCAGGAGCGGGGTCCGGCCGGTGCGGACGAACTCGGGGGCGGCCTCCTCGGGGCTCCAGTTCGCCAGGTGGTCGCCGCGGTCCAGGTCCTCCAGCAGGTAGACCGCGGCCTCCGGGACCTCGACGGTCGGGGCGAAGTCGTCGACGTCCGTCATGTCCTCGACGACGAACCCCGCCTTGTCCCCGCGCCGCAGCAGCGGGGCCAACGCGGACGGCCGGGCCCCGGCGACGACGAGGAGGCCGGGGCGGTCCGGCAGGCCCTTGGCGGCGACCTCCAGCTCGGCGGGGGTCAGAGGGT
>Ga0070665_100008424_pt1 | contig 10429 bp, 7 predicted proteins | sample KBSS13metaG_FD_65862 | JGI IMG/M metagenome (GOLD analysis project Ga0070665, IMG submission 65862) | Switchgrass rhizosphere microbial communities from Kellogg Biological Station, Michigan, USA - KBS S1-3 metaG | ecosystem: Host-associated > Plants > Roots > Rhizosphere > Soil ...
CAAGTCCGGCTGGATGCATCTCAGTCGCATTCGCCTTCATTTTACCGAGAAGGATTTGCCGACCAATGAGAAGGATCCGGCCGGCGAATCGGAGATCGACCAATTCGCAAGTTGGCGAGGATTGAATTACGCCGGGATCACCCGGCGTGCGGCGCACGGCGACGCCAAAGCGTTAAAACAATTCCTCTCGCTCGCGCAAGATGCCGATGGCGCGGCGGCGGAGAGTATCTGGGGCATTCCTACTGTGGTCTATCATCTTCTGGGCGACGAAAAGTTCGCAAAATTCCTGCTCGCTCAGCCGTTGCCGTATCGGATGATGGTGCGGAACCGAATCCTGGACGATGGGCTCATGTCTCCGGCGAGTGTCTATCTGAGTCGCCATTTTCCGCTGACTGCCAGGGCCGTGTTTCAACGCGAGATGGTCGATTGGTTTTCGCCAAACGGCCTTTATGCGATCCGTAAAGTCTTCACGGACGAATTGGAGTTGGGCGGATCGAAAGTCGAGCGCGCGGAATTGATCGAGAAGAGCGGCCGGGTGCTCTTGGATCTGACGCGTGATGACATCGGCGCCGGCGCGCAGCGCGAAGGCGAGGCCTTATGGTCGTCCGATTCGAAACGCGTTGCCTGCCTTTCGAGCGACCTGACCGTAGAGCAAGGAAACCTGTTCAGCACACCGCGCCCGGCGCCGTTCAAGAAACAGACCGCGGTTTACCAGCTCTCCGGCGACTCATTCACTCGCGTCGATTTACCCCTAAGTGAAGTGCCCGATCGTGACAGCGACACTGAACTGGAGGGCGCAATTCTTGGCCACGAATACACCGAGCCACTCCGTTGGCGGAAGCCAAACGTGCTCGTCCTCGAGAGACACGAATACTACGAGAAGCTGAAACCCTTGGCGCACGATGTAGAGTTCAAATCGATATACCCCTTCGATCGACTCTATCAAATCACTGCCACCATCGACTCGGATGGAAAGGCGACACTTGTCTGGAAGCTCCGCAAAGACCGACCATGAATGCCAAGGGTCAGTTTATTTTTGTCCCGAAACTGTGCGCGCAGGAAGGCGCTACTGGAGTGTTGACGGTCGCCGCGATCTTTGTGAGAAGGCAGAAGGTATGCCGGAAGTCAGCGACTCTCCGATTCCTTTACAACCGGCCCGCCCGCGTCTTGAGAATATAGACGTCTTGCGCGGGCTGGTCATGGTGGTGATGGCCCTCGATCACACCCGTGATTTCCTCAGCCACGACGCCCTCTCGTTCCGCGCGCTCGACCTGACCAACACCTACGCCGCGCTTTTCTTCACGCGGTGGATCACTCATTTCTGCGCGCCGGTCTTCTGCTTCCTGGCCGGCACCGCAGCATTCCTCTCGTTGACGCGCGGCAAAACGAAAACTGAGCTCGCGCGGTTTCTCGTCAGCCGCGGCCTGTGGCTGGTGTTACTCGAGCTGACGGTGATGAAGTTCGCCTGGACGTTTAACTTCGATATCCATTCCCTTGGCGGGAACGTGATCTGGATGCTGGGATGGTCAATGGTCGCGCTGGCCGCCCTGATCTATTTGCCGGTGTGGGCGATCGCTGTATTCGGGATCGTCATGATCGGTGCGCATAACCTTTTCGACTCCGTTCCGCCAGACACGTTCGGCTCGCTCGGCTGGCTCTGGAACGTGCTGCATGCCGAAAATCTCATCCAGCTCTCGCCGACCTACACCTTCTATATCGGGTATCCTCTCGTACCCTGGATTGGCGTCATGGCCGCCGGATACGCCTATGGTGCGGTGTTGAAACTCGACCGCGCGCAGCGACGCCGTCGAACGCTATGGCTCGGCATCGGTTTGTGTGCCGCCTTCGTTGTCATCCGTGCGACGAACATCTATGGCGATCCTTTCCAGTGGTCGCGGCAGCAGAGCCTGCTCTTTACCGTCTTCTCGTTCATCAAATGCGAGAAATATCCTCCCTCTTTGCTCTTTCTTCTGATGACGCTTGGCCCTTCCCTCATCGTGCTCACCCTGCTTGATCGCGACCTCGGCAAATTCTGGCGACCTTTCATCGTTTTCGGTCGGGTGCCGCTCTTTTTTTATATCGTTCACGTTTTTCTGATCCATGCGATCGCCTTGCTCATCTCTTACCTGCGGTATGGCGGCCCGAGCGGACTTTTTGTTGGTCCGCTGTTCCAGAGTGATGGCCGGCCGCTGTATCCGCCGGACTACGGGTTCGGCCTCGGCGGAGTCTACGCCGTGTGGTTGCTCGTCGTGATCGTGTTGTATCCCGTGTGCCGGTGGTTTGCCGAGTTGAAGCAGCGCCGACGCAGCGTTTGGTTGAGCTATCTCTGACCGGCCTGGCATCCCGCCGTCCGAAGTCTTACGCATCTCAACGCTAAGGCCAGCCTTCGTGATGTCGCGAATGGCGTCGACGGTTCGAACCCCCCCATTTTATGCCGTTGTCACCCGAGACCAGGATTGAAGCTTCAGCAGATTTGACCGCGCTCCCCCACCAAACTACACAAGAATAGAAGACAACGTAGAGCAAAGAGGAGGACCGGATACATGCTGAGACGAGAATCTGTGGTTCCGAAGGATATGAAGAATATCCATGAGCGGTTTCGTTATTCACCCGGAGTGAAAGCTGGGCCTTTCCTCTTTATTGCTGGTCAAGTTGGCCGAGACGAGAGTCTGAATGTCGTCGAAGGCAAAGAGGCGCAATTCGTCCAGGCGTTCGAGAACGTCAAGAAAGTGCTGACGGCAGCCGGAATCACGTTCGACGATGTCGTGGAGATGGTGACCTACCATACTGATATGGGTGACCTGCAACTCTTCATGAAAGTGAAGGATCAGTATTTCACTAACCTGGACCGCCTCCCGACGTGGACGGGACTCGGCGCGACCGCCTTAGCAATGCCGGGATTGTTCGCTGAGATTAAGTGTACGGCGTTATTGCATGATTGAGGAGAATGCTATGTGTGATGCAGCATTACCTCTCACGCACTTGGTTCGCTAAGGCGTGACATTAATAAGTTTTTATGCCGGATCGCACCTACGAATTCGTCCAACTTGACGTCTTCACCCAGACGCCGCTCGCGGGGAATCCGCTCGCGATTTTCACCGACGCGCACGGACTGGATGATAAGGAAATGCAGGCGGTCGCGCGGGAGATGAACCTTTCCGAAACGACTTTTATCCTGCCGCGCGATCCCGCCACCGAAGCCCGGGAAGGAAACCAAGTCCGCATCTTCACTGTGGCGGAAGAGTTGCCTTTCGCCGGGCATCCGACGCTCGGCACGGCGCTGCACTTATATGCATCGCAGTCCGGTTCCGGACAATCGGCGGAGATTACGCTGGATTTGAAAGCAGGAAAGGTCCCGGTGCGTTTCACCGCCAACTCGGAGAATGCCGGCCGTAACCGGGTAGACGGCCAGGTGTTCGGCGAAATGCGCCAACGCGATCCGGAATTCGGACCGACACTTGCGCGCGAAGAAGTCGCTCGCGTGATTGGAGTCGCGGCGGAGGAGATTCCTCCGGAGTGGCCGGTTAAGATCGTCTCGACCGGGTTGCCCTTCGCGATACTTGGCATTCGCAGCCAAAAGACTCTGGCGAATCTAAGCTTCTCTCACGCGCAGGCCGCAGAATTTCTGAAGAACACCGAAGCCAAGTTTTTTTACCTTCTCTGTCCGGAGCGGCACGAAGGCCGGCTCGGAGCCCGGGCGCGCATGTTTTTTTACGGCGGTGAAGATCCAGCTACGGGATCAGCGGCCGGTTGCGCCGCGAGTTGGATGGTCCAACACGGGATCGCAAATAGTGATGAACAAGTTGTGATTCGACAGGGCGTCGAGATGGGTCGTCCAAGTGAAATACATGTGCGCGCCACACGCGACGGCGACCGAGTCACAAACGTTCGCGTGGGCGGATACGCCGTGGAGTTGCTTCGCGGAACGATGAGTCTTTAGTTTTCGTTGCCTAATACTCGACCATTCCCGGTTGGTTTTGGTTGCCTCCCGACAGAGTATTCAAGTTCAACATCTCAAAAAAATTATGACCTCAATTACCACACCCTTCTCCGGCGGATGCGCTTGCGGCGCGATTCGTTACGAATCCACTGCTGAACCAGTGATGATGATTCACTGTCATTGCCGGGATTGCCAGCGATCCAGCGGAGGCCCGTTTTCGTCTTTTGTCGTCGTGCCGGCGGAAGCCTTCAATCTTCTGCAAGGCTCGCTGCGCTTCCATGCCTCGCCGAGTGACGCGGGTGGCATGACACGCCGAGGCTTTTGCCCGGACTGCGGCTCGCCCGTCATGGGCAAACCCGACGCTGCCCCTCAATTTGTTGCGATCAGAACGGCGAGCCTGGATGATCCGAGCGGCTTTACTCCGCAAGTGGATGTGTGGACCGTAGACGCGCATCCGTGGGACCAAATGAATCCCGCGCTGCCAAAGTTCGAGAAGTATCCTCCAATAGGAAAACAAAAGAACGTTTGAAAGACACGAAAACTCCGAAAGCAAAGTCGACATGAGAATCGGAGTTATCGGCACTGGAAGCATGGGAGGGATACTTGCGCGCCACCTCGCCAGGCTCGGTCATCACGTGTCGGTTGCGAGCTCCCGAGGACCGGAAAGTCTGACCGCGTTGGCCGCCCAGATCGGCGCGACGCCCGTATCCGTTGTCGACGCCGCTCACGTCGGTGAGATCGTCATCATCGCGATCCCAACCAAGGCCGTGGCCGAACTTCCGAGAAAACTGTTTGCGAACGTGCCGAGCAGCGTCGTCATCATCGATATCGGCAATTACCATCCCGAGCTTCGCGATGGACACATCGATGCGATCGACCGCGGCATGCTCGACAGCCAGTGGGTCGCGCAGCAGATCGGGCGTCCCGTGACTAAGGCGTTCAACAACATTCTAGCCGAGAGCCTTCTCGAGAAGGGCGTTCCGCGGGGAACGAGGGGGCGTGTAGCTCTCTCGGTTGCCGGCGATTCGCCCGAAGCCAAGTCCGCAGTGCTTCGTCTCGTCGACGATCTTGGCTTCGATACTGTCGATGGTGGTGATTTGGACGAATCCTGGCGGCAACAGCCTGGAACGCCGGCCTACTGCCAGGATCTCGAAGCCACTGCTCTCCGGCGCGCGCTTGCCGAAGCCGACCGAAGCCGGATCGCAGAATACCGCGCCGAACAGGAGGCCCGCATCAGGAGGTCTATCGCAGCGCAGAAACTAGGAGACGCAGGCAGATGATTTCACTCGCAGGGCAAGGTTCGTGGGCAGACGAACCTGTCGAAAGTATATCGCACAAAGTGAAAGTCCTTGGGGGCCTGGTTCGTTCGTCGTAATCATGGACGGGCCAATCAAAACAACCAACGCCTAAAGCAGGGATGCGGCGGCTGTGACCAGAGATCGCACTGGGCCCCTCCCTGACCGAAAATGGAAAGAAAAATCATATGAGCAACAGCGCTTCCGAAATGGTGAAACCACAAGGGTCCACGGGAAAATTTGGCCGTTTTATGCCGGCCGTTGTCCGAGTTCTGTTGGGTTTGATGTTCCTCGTGTTCGGTCTGAACGGTTTCCTGAACTTCATGCCGGCCCCGAAGGACATGCCCCAGGAGATCATGACGGTGGTAGGATCTCTGATGCAGGCCGGATACATAACGGTAGTGTCTGGCGCGGAAGTGGTCATCGCCGTCCTGCTGCTCTTGAACCGCTTCGTGCCGCTGGCGTTGGCGCTGCTCGCGCCGATCATTGTCGGCATCCTCACCTTTCACATTGCCATGGCACCGGCCACGATCGGGCCGGGCATCGTCGTCGCAGTCATGGAACTTTATCTCGCCTGGGCCTATCGCGGCGCGTTCAAACCAATGTTCGCCGCCCGGGCGAAGCCGGGCGCGAACTGAGTACCAACGAAACTCAGGCTCCTTCTCGGTGAAGTACGGAGAGCGCGGACCCGAATCGCTCCCCTTTCATCACTTCTTGATCGTCATCGGCCCGCAGCCTTTTCGTAACGCTCGAGCAACTGGGGCGATTTCATCCGTTCCGCACAGGCCGCGAATCCCGGCGTCACACCGCGCCAGCGCAGCGTCTCGACCTTCTTGAAGAGCGGCGCGTCAGTGCGCAGGGTCGCGAGCTTCTTGAAGAGCAACGCGTTCGTGAAGCCGACGCGCCTCGATCACCGGCGAGAACGTCCGCTGTGGCCAACCGATCCAAATAATAAATGTTTAAACGCGCCCCAATCCACATTCCCAAAACCCCACCCGGCGACGCGGCCGCACACGGTAAGGATCCAGGCGGTCGTGGACCCCTACCTTGGAAAACGTGCGCCCCTCCTACTGCTTTTTTCCGATCACAGGCCCGTCGCCCACTTTGACGAAGCCGGGCGGCAGGGCGCCACCGTTCGCTTCGCAGTAAGCCTTGGCTGCTGCGGCCTGCGCGTTTACAGATGCAATCGAGGCCTTAGTTTGGTCATGCGTCATGACCACTGTCGAGCAGCAGTGCGCCGTGTTGCCGGACATGTCGGTAGCCGTAGCCACAATCAGATACACGCGACCGTCCGAATTCCCTTTGCGTTCAGCGCGAAGGCGGAGCGTATTCGGGGCGATATCTTTCGCGTCGGGCGAGAAGGTCCCGTCGCCAGTAGGGGCCTCGTCGTCTTCATCGCCGAAGACCTCGACGCCAATCGCGATCGTCTCGGGACAATTATCCGTAGCGGTCACGTTCAAGCCCACGTTGACCAGATTGTGACTGGGAGGCCAAGGGGGCCAAAGGGATGTTTTGGCTACGGAGCAGCTGACCTGCGGCGGCTCGTTGTCGTTCACCGTTACATTGAACGAACAGGAGTCCGTCTGGCCAACGTTGTCGGTCGCGATGCACATGACGGGGGTCGTTCCCTTTGGAAAGGCCGAGCCCGACGGGTGGTCGCAACTGATGTCGACGACCTCACAGTCATCGGTGGCCGTTGGGGTGAACGTTACCACCGCAGAGCACAGGCCGGGATCCGTGTTGGTGACAATGTCGGCGGGGCACGTGATCTCGGGCGGGCTGTCTTCGTTGGGTAACACGTCCAGCTCACCGATCATGCCCAGGGCCCCGTGGCTCAGGATATGGCAATGGAACAGCCAGCGTCCCTCCGCGCCACCGCACTCTGAATCAGTGCATGGCGCCAGCACCGGGCCCGGAGGAAAGGACGGCGAAAGATCGCAGGTTTTGGGTCGATCATCCAGACGGACGCGGAAGACGTAGGATTGCATGCCTTGAACATCGATCGTGTCCAGGAACTCGTCGTAATCCCAATCGTAGAGGGTGGTCCCGCTATTGTCGGTCATTCGCACCGGCTGCATCGAGAAACCGTGCAGGTGATAGGGATGAGCGGCATTGGTTTCATTCCGCACGATCAACTCGAGCACGTCCCCGATATGAGCAGCGCGAGCGGTCGGAGGGAAGGGTACGACGAGCCAGTCGCCGTTGCCGGCATTGGAGTCGAGCATGGCGGCCCATTGATCAATCGCTGGGTTGTGGTCCACGAACGTTCCCGGACCAGTTGGTGTCGCGGTGGTAAACCGCATGGTCTCATCGCTGCTGCCGCCGTTAGGCGCAGGATCAATCAACGGCGTGATGACCTGGCCGGTTTTGATGTCCTCGACGTCTTCCGCCGTGCCTGCCAGTATGGGATCGCCGGCCGCGGGCGGCGTATCGGACGAGGTGCCGCTGATCTGGAAAAAGGCAATCGGATAATTCGCCGGCAAGCCGCTGCTGATCTGGTAGGAACCGGAGGTCGGGTTACCGACCAATTGAATGATGTCTCCCTCGTTGCCGGATGGAACGACGATGACATCGTCGCGCTCTCCAGGGCCGACCAGAATTTCGCCGACATCGTATGTCGTGACCCAGGTCCCCTTGGTGCCTCCCTCAAGTATCACGTTGTCCAGAAGGCCACCCTGACCACCTATGCGGTAGAGTTTGTTGTCGCCGCTGTTTAGGAGCTTGAGTCTGAAATGCCGGGAGATGCTTTCGCTCAAAAGCCGCAGCCTGACTCTCTGCCCGGAAGGGACCACGAACATCGGGGTATTCGCAACGGCGTCGGGTTTTTGTCCGTTTACCAGGACGATGCTGCCGGGCACGGTAGCGGTATTGCAGGCGGCCATGTCTCCGCCCGGATCGCCGATGTCGTGCAGATGGCAAAGCTCGACCAGTTCATTGAGCTTCTTAGTCACTCCTCCGAAGTCCTTTCCGACAACGCCGGAGGCGTCGAAATCAATGTCGCTCATGGCGAGAGTATGGGTATTGGCGTCGTCGGGAAGCGTTGTGCCCTTGAGGCTGGCCTCGATGTTGTTTTCGATAATGATCACCCCGTACATGCCGCCGAAGAGTGTGTTACCCGGCAACATGTGCGGATGAAACCAGAAGGTCCCCGGACGGAACGTCTCAAACTGATAGGTGTAGCTTTGGCCTGGAAGCACTGCGTCTTGAGAGATCGGAGTGCCATCACTATCGTTGTCCAGTTCAAGGCCGTGCCAGTGGATGCCGGCGCTTTCGGTGGAAAGCTGGTTCACGAAATGGCAAATCACCTTCTCGCCGACCTTCAGATTCATCGTCAGGATCGGGATGCCGGCGCTGGCTGGCGGCACGGCCGCCGATTCGTCCTTATAGACAAGGGCATGCACTGTCGACCCGTCGATGGTGACGTCTCTTTCGCTCGCGGTGATGTAACATTCGAAGATGTTCGGATCCGGATTCACATCCACTGTCTGGAAAAGATCGGCTTTTGCCGATGGAGGTAGAGCTGCGGCGATGAGAAGTGCCAGCGCTCCGATTATTTTCTGGGCATGTTGTTTCATGGGTTGCTTTCTCTGTTGTCTGCTTCCTTAAAGGTGCGCGCTTCTTTCAGTGCGTTGATCAAAGCGTCCACCGCGGTACGTTCCTTATAGCTGAGCCGAAACATTTTGGCGCGGATGACGCCGCTCTGGTCGAGGATGAAAGTCGCGTGGCGGGAAATGCCACTAAACTTTGGCGGGGCATTCGGGGAGCGGATGTCGTAGGCATCGATGGTCTTGCTGTCTGCGTCCGAAAGCAGTGGAAAGGTGATTCCGCTCCGGTTGGCGAACTTCCGCAGTTTCTCCACCGGATCGTAACTGATCGCGACCACCTGACCGCCGGCCGCTTCGATCTCATTGAGATGCTGCTCCAGCTGCACCATCTGCAACTTGCAGTAAACGCACCAGTCCGCCGATCGATGAAACACCACCACCACCGGGCCTTTTTTGAGAAGAGACGCGAGCGAGACTTGCTTGCCATCCTGCGCCGGGAGCGAGAAGTCAGGGGCGACGCGACCAACCGGCAGTCCGGCATCTTCGGGAGGATCAATCTCCGCTGCACAAACCCCTCCCGAAAGCAGCACCGCTGCCAGCGCGACTGCCACATGAGCCAGCTGTCTCATAGGACTATGCCTCCGGGGGGATGATAGTACGCGGCATTCTCGCTGCGCTTGTAAAGCTTTTTTTACAATTTTTTCGAGCTCGTCCCGCCGTCGCGAGCTTTGAATCCTTTCAGTATTCTGTTCACCGAATATCAATCCGAGAAATCCGTGTAATCCGCGGTCAAAGTTGAAGGAATCACCTCGCTACTAATCGGAATATGAAAAGGAATCGGAGCTCGAATCGTGCGAAAAAGCTCTGGCATTTGTCTTATGTGCGGAACGCACGTTTGGTCGGGTTGCGCGCGAGCTCCGTGCCGAAAAATCAGAAACATGGATTGCGCGCTGTTGTCTGGCCGAACGGGCAACGCGCTCTGCTCGACGTACCGAGCCGATGGGATCGAGCAAGATAGACAGCGGCGACGTCAGCGTCTTGAAGTTGATTCCCAGCGCTGATAGCACGTCGTCATCGGCCCGCAGCCTTTTCGCAACGCTCGAGCAACCGCGGCGCTTCCATCCGCTTTGCCCAGGCTGCGAACGCCGGAGTCGCACCGCGCCAGCGCAGCGTCTCGACCTTCTTGAAGAGCGGCGCGTCAGTGCGCAGAGTCGCGAGCTTCTTGAAGAGCAGCGCGAGATCGCGCCGTTCGCCGAGAACATTTGCCGGGAAGTCTTCGATTTGACCGTAGCGGTTCAAAAGCTGGGCAGCTGTCCTGGCTCCGATCCCAGGGATTCCGGGGTAGCCGTCGGCCGCATCGCCAACGAGCGCGAGCAAATCCGGAATGAGCGGCGGATCGACGCCGAATTTTTCGCGTATCCCAGCCGCATCGCGCAGCGTTTTGCGCCGGCTGTCGATCTGCACCACGCGCGAATCTCGCACGCATTGCGCCAGGTCTTTATCGGGCGTCCAGATGGCGACTTGCTGGACCTTTTTGTCCTTCGACGCGAGATGTGCGGCCGACGCGAGTGCATCATCGGCTTCGAGCTCGACCATCGGCCAGACGACAACGCCCATCGCGGCAAGCGCTTCCTCGAGCGGATGGAACT
>Ga0070665_100008425_pt1 | contig 10429 bp, 7 predicted proteins | sample KBSS13metaG_FD_65862 | JGI IMG/M metagenome (GOLD analysis project Ga0070665, IMG submission 65862) | Switchgrass rhizosphere microbial communities from Kellogg Biological Station, Michigan, USA - KBS S1-3 metaG | ecosystem: Host-associated > Plants > Roots > Rhizosphere > Soil ...
GCGAGATCAGCGCGTCGATCGCCGGCTGGATCGACTTGTTCTCCTCGACGCCGTCGAACAGCAGCTCGGCGGTCATCGTCTGCGGCGCGGTGCCGGCCCACGACAGCCGCTGCTTCCCGCCCGAGGGCTTCTTGCCGTTGCCGTTGGCCGGATTCCAGGTCGCCTGCGCCTGCTTGCCGAGCTCCTTCGGGTTGTACTGCGCCGAGACTTCGACCTGATCCACCGCATCCCCATCGACCGTCGCGATGACGAGCCTGTCGGTGGCCGGTGTGAACACCTGGAGCGACTGCGCGTTGACTTTCATCATCGCGGCCGTTATCGGCACGGGCGCGCGCCGGTTGCGCGAGCTCGTAACTACGTGATCTGACGCCGCCAGCCCGAGATCTCGACGCTGGAACCGGCGGGCGTCGACGCGCGCGACACGCCGTTGCTGGCGGTGGCGGGCTTCGCGCCGCCGTCGAGCACGGCCGCGATGATCGCGGCCTCGAGCTCGGCGGCATCCGCACGCGGTGTCAGCTCGGCGGCGTTGCGGCCGATGAAGCCGGTGTCGTAATCGCCGGCGACGAACGCGGCGTGGCGGAAGCAGCGCCGGTGGAACGGCAGGTTGGTCTCGATCCCGCGCACGGTGTACTCGTCGAGCGCGCGCCGCATCCGCGCGACCGCGGTCTTGCGATCGTCGCCCCACACGACGAGCTTGGAGATCATCGGATCGTAGTGCACCGGGATCTCGGCGCCTTCGTAGCAGCCGCTGTCGTTGCGGACGTACGGCCCGTCGGGCACGCGCAGGTGGGTGATCTTGCCGGGCGACGGCAAGAACTTCACGGGATCCTCGGCGTAGACGCGGCACTCGACGGCGTGACCGCGGCGGCGCGCGTCGAGCTCGTGCTGCGTCATCGGCAGCGGCTTGCCTTCGGCGACGTCGAGCTGCCACGACACGAGATCGAGCCCGTAGATCATCTCGGTCACCGGGTGCTCGACCTGGAGCCGCGTGTTCATCTCGAGGAAGTAGAAGCCGCCGGTCGCGCCGTCGAGCAAGAACTCGCACGTGCCCGCGCCGACGTAGTCGACCGCCTTGGCGGCGGCAACTGCCGCGGCACCCATCTTGGCGCGCAGCTCCGCCGACACGACCGGCGACGGCGCTTCTTCGATGACTTTTTGGTGGCGGCGCTGGATCGAGCAGTCGCGCTCGCCGAGGTGCACGAGGTTGCCGTGGTGATCGCCGAAGACCTGGATCTCGATGTGGCGCGGGCGCTGGATCGCCTTCTCGAGGTACACGGTGCCGTCGCCGAAGGCGGCCGTGGCCTCGCGGCGCGCGCCGTCGAACGAGCCCACGAACTCGGCCTCGCCAGCGACCAGCCGCATGCCCTTGCCGCCGCCGCCCGCGGCCGCCTTGATCAGGACCGGAAAGCCGATCTTTTTTGCCGCCGCGAGCGCTTCCTCGGCGGTCGGGAACCCGTCGCCGCCCGGGCCGTTGTCGCCGGGCACGACCGGCGTACCGGCCGCGCTTACCGTCTTGCGCGCCTCGGTCTTGCTGCCCATCTTCCGCATCGCGTCGGCCGACGGGCCGATGAACGTGATGCCGGCGGCCGCGCACGCCTCGGCAAAATCCTCGTTCTCCGACAAGAAGCCGTAGCCGGGATGAACCGCATCGGCGCCGCTCGTCCGGCACGCCTCGATGATCTTCTCGATCACGAGATAGCTCTGCGCGGCGGGCGCGGGGCCGATCGCGACGGCGAAATCGGCGGTCTGGACGTGGGGCGCGAGCCGGTCCACGTCGCTGTAGACGGCGACGGTCTCGAGGCCACGCTCCTTACACGTCCGCATCACACGCACCGCGATCTCGCCGCGGTTGGCGACCAGGACGCGACGAATCGGCCGAAACTGCGATGACATCGCGGCGAACTTACTACTTCCGCATGGCGCGTTGCATCGTCCGGCCGGGCACCTTAGAATCGAGCCGAATCGACGAGTTGCGTTGGGGGACCGCGTAGCTCGCGCTGGGAGCACATGGCCGATCCAAATACCCGACAGGGCAAACGTACGCCCGTCACGCTCAAGATCAAATTCAAGAGCGAGACGCTCGAGCAGTTCATCGAGCGCTACGCGGTCGACGTCAGTCAGGGCGGAATCTTCATCCGCACCAAAGATCCGCTCGCTGTCGGCACGCAGATGAAGTTCGAGTTCCAGCTTCGCGATGCCTCACCGCTGATCGCGGGCGAAGGCACGGTCGTGTGGACGCGCGAGAACGATCCGAGCCGGCCCGCGATCGCGCCCGGCATGGGCGTGCGCTTCGACCGGCTCGGCGAGGGCAGCCAGAGCGTCCTCGAGAAGATCCTCGCCGAGAAGGCGAAGCAAGCGCCGCAGCGCGGACAGTCCGAGACGACCAAGCCGCCGCTGTTCACCGACGCACCGACGCGCGTCGCGCCGGTCGCGGTGCAAGACGCGCTGCTCGGTGGCTCCGGCCGCACGCGCCACGATTCGCAGGAAACGCCGCTGCCCAAGCCGGTGCCGTTCCACTCGGATGCCGACGAGTTCGGCGCCGAGGCGTTCGAAGAAGCGACCAAAGTCCGCGCGCTCGACGAGCTGGTCGCCGCGACCGCGTCGGAAGACGAAAAGGACTCGTCCGACGAGCTCGGGCTGCGCCGCCCCGCCGGCGGTGCGGTCGCGCAAGCGGTCCCGCCCGACGAGCGCGACTCCGCGCCCGCGTTGCCGAGCGCGCCCGAGAGCGGCAACACCGGCCGCGTCGGCAAAATGCTCGACACGTCGCCCTCGCCGCGGCCGCAAACGCCGTCGAACCCGCCGCTGCGTCCGTCGGCACCGAGCTTCCCGGCGGTGCAGCCGAGCGCGATGCCCGGCGCGTCGCACGAGGAGCCTGCCCGCACGCGGCTCGGCGTCGAGCCCGCACGCTCCCCGAGGCCGAGCGCGCCGCCGTTCGCGCAACCGATCGCCGAGCCGCCGGCCGAGAAATCGAGCTCCGCGCCGATGGTGATCGGTGCGCTCGTCGTAGTCGCCGCGGCGCTCGCCGCCGTCTGGTACTTCGTCCTGCGCACGCCGGTCGCCGAGCAGGTCGCGAGCCACCAAGGCAGCGCGGTCGTGACGCCGAATCCGGTCGGCAGCGCGACCGGCAGCGCGATCGCGATGACCGGCAGCGCCGAAACCGGCAGCGCCGAAGCTGGCAGCGCCGCGGTCGTGGCTCCGCCGGTCAATGGCGTCGACACGCAGATCGCGGCGAACGTGCCGAACGCGACGGTCACCGTCGTCGATACCAACGAGACCGGCCCGGCGCCGCTCAAGGCCAAGCTCGAGAAGGACAAGACGTATCGCGTTCGCATCGAGGCCGCCGGCTTCACGACCGCCGAGCTCGTCGTCAAGGGCGGCCAGGATCAGGCCGCGAAGCTCGTCGCGAAGCCGCGCGTGCTGACGGTGACGAGCACGCCGGCCGGCGCACAGATCTTGATCGACTCGAGCGGCACCGGCCGCGTCACGCCGTACGACGTCGAGCTCACGGCCGCGCAGGCCGCGAAGCCGAAGTTGCACGTCATGCTGCGCAAGGCCGGCTATCGCGTCGGCGACCTGATGGTCGACGCGGCGTCGTTCAAGGAAGACGACAGCCGGATGGTCGCGAGCGTCGAAGCGACGCTGGTGCCGGCGCCCGTCGTGGTCAACACGCCGCACACGAGCGGCACGAGCGGCACGAGCGGCACGAACGCCGGGTCGGCGAGCACGGGTCCGGTCACCAACCCCGACAGCGGATCGGCAACAACGCCGCCGCCGAACACGGGCTCGGCCGCGACGCCGTCGACGACGACGCCGCCCAGCACCGGCTCCGCGGCGACGCCTGCACCGACGACGTCGGGATCGGCGAGCGCGAGCGCCGAGCCCGAGCCCGACTGGTCGAAGAAGCAGCCGTAACGGCTCAGCGCGGGTTCGTTCCGCGCCACAGCGCCATGCTCGCTTCCTCGTAAACGAGCTCGACGTCGCCGAAGCCCGCGCGCTCCAGCGCGAGCGGCTGCTCGTCGCGCGCCGGTGTCAGCGCCGGCAGCTTCGTCTCGGGCGTCAGGTAGTGATCGGCATAGAGCACCAGGCCGCCCGGTGCGATCACCGTGCGCGCCCGCTCGAGCAATGCCACGAGGTGACGCTTGTGACGCGTCTCGTGCGCGGCCTGCAGCGTGACGACCGCATCGAACGCGCCGAGGCCTTCCGGCCACGTGGGCTCGCGAAAGTCGCGCGTCACGAACGTCGCCCGGCTCGCGAGCTCGCCCAGATGTTCGGCGGCGATCTCGTGCATGGCCGGCGAGAAGTCGAGCGCGACGTACGTCTGCACGTCGCAATGGATCAGGATCTCGCGAGCGAGCTGCCCAGGACCGGACCCGAGCTCGAGGATGCGGAGCTTGGCGTGCGAGGCGAGCGCCGCGCAAAACGCGGCGAAGAAGTGCGGCCGATACGGACGCCGGATGCGCGTGTCCTCGATCCATGCGCGAGCCGTCGCGGGATCGCGAAAGTCGACGCGGATCGGCAGGTCTTCGTCTAGAACCGCGCCCACTTCTCGGGCTCGCCGATCTTCGGTCGCTCGCCGCCGCGCACGAGATAGCGCACGGCCTGCGCGAGCCCGTCGAGCGTCAGCGGCCACATCGCGAATACGGCCGCGATCACCTCGATCGTCGTGCCCTGCCAGAACCGCTCGGGCTCCGGGTTGAGCCACGCCGAGCTGCGGAAGTGGTGCGCGAGCCGGCGCAGCCACTCGATGCCCGACGCGCGCGACTGCGCGTACAGGTACATCGAGCCGCCGGGATCGAGGAGCTCGCCCGGATGCATGAGCGCGTCGCCGACCATCACGAGCTTCTCGTCGCGATCGCTGCCGGCGAGCAGATCGGCGACGGGCACGGCCTTGCGCAGCTGCGCGTCCTCGTAGACCGAGTTGTAGACGCAGTTGTGAAAGTAGTAGCTGCGGAACTTCGCGAACCGGCCCGAGCGCGACGCCGCCGTGAACAGCCGCGACATCAGCTCGCTGTGCGGATCCATCGAGCCGCCGACGTCCATGAGCAACAGGACCTTCACGCGGTTGCGGCGCGGCGGATGGAACACGACCTCGAGCTCGCCCGCGTTCTTGCCGGTGCGATCGATCGTCTCGTCGAGATCGAGCTCCTCGAGCGCGCCTTCGCGACCGAGCCGGCGCAGCCCGCGCAGCGCCATGTCGATCTGGCGAACGTCGAGCACGACGTCGCGGCGATACTCCTTGAACAGGCGCTGATCGGCGACCGCCATCGCGCTGCGCCCGCCACCGCCACCCGCGCGCATGCCGGTCGGATGCTGGCCGCCGGTGCCGAACGGCGACGTGCCGCCCGTGCCGATCCAGCGATTGCCGCCGTCGTGGCGCTCTTTTTGTTCCTTCAGGCGCTGCTCGAACAGCTCGCGCAGCTTGTCGAGATCGAGCTCGCGCAGTGCGGCGCGCTGCTCGTCGGTGAGTCCTTCGAGCGCCTTGGGATCCATCAGCCACGCTTCGAATTCTTTGGTCAGCGCGACGCCGCCGGCGTGGATGTCCTTGAAGTACGACAGGAACGCTTGGTCGTACGCGTCGTACTGCGCGATGTCCTTCACGCAGATCGTGCGGCACAGCCGGTAGAACCCGTCGAGCGTCGACTCGTGCAGCCCGAGCGCGAGCGCTTCCATCAGCGCCATCCACTCGTGCGTGGACACGGGCACCTTGTGCTTGCGTAGCTCGAACAGGAAATCGATCAGCACTTATGCCTTCGCTCGCTTTCCGAGAAGCTCGACGTCGGCTTCGGTCTTGAGCAGCGTGCCGAGGAACGGGATGCCGTGGCCGACCTTGGCGAGATCGACGCCCGACTTCTTGAGCGCGAGGATCCAGTCGATGAGCTCGGACGTCGACGGCTTCTTGCGCAGCTTCGGCGTGGCGCGCAGGCCGAAGAAGACTTCCAGCGCGTTGTCGAGCACGCGATCGGTGATGTCGGGATGATGGACGCGGACGATCTGCGCCATCAGCTCGCGGTCGGGGAACTGGATGTAGTGGAACACGCAGCGCCGCAGGAACGCGTCGGGCAGCTCTTTCTCGTTGTTCGACGTGATGATCACGACGGGACGCTCCTGCGCGACGATCTCGCGGCCGGTCTCGTCGATCCGGAACCGCATCGCGTCGAGCTCGAGCAGGAGGTCGTTCGGGAACTCGATGTCGGCCTTGTCGATCTCGTCGATGAGCAGCACGACGCGCGACGGCGCCGCGAGCGCCTCGCCGAGCGGGCCGAGCTTGATGTACTTCGCGATGTCCTTCACGTCGCCGCCGAACCGCGAGTCGTGGAGGCGCTGCACGGTGTCGTAGACGTAGAGGCCATCCTTGGCCTTGGTCGTCGACTTGACGTGCCAGCGCACCAGCGGCAGCCCGAGCGCCGACGCGAGGTTCTCGGCGAGGAGCGTCTTGCCGGTGCCCGGCTCGCCGCGCACGAGCAGCGGGCGGGCGAGCGCGACCGCGACGTTCACCGCGTGGCGGAGCTCGTCGCTGGCGATGTACGTGTCGGTGCCGCGGAACTGATCGAACTGCTCTTCGCCCATCAGGGCGGAGTGTAGCCCGAGTTACCGCTTGCGGCCCTGGATCCACGCATCGCCGACCGCGTAGACGTGCGTCGCGAGATGGACGAGGCCGCAGATCCCGCCGATCAACGGCAGGCCGCCGAGAAACGCACCGGCGGTCGCGAGCGATACGACGAACACGCCGATCGCCTTGTCACTCTCGCCGTTGATCAACTGACCGACGCCGGGGATCACGAGGCTTGCCGCGGCCGGAACGATGCCGCTGCCGCCACCACCACTGCTCTTGACCAAGGCGTTGCTCATACGCAAACCATGACATCAAAACCAGGTCGACGCACCGAGCAGAAACATCACGTACGACGAGGTGATCGTGCCCTGGTTGACGGGGTCTTCGAGCTGGCCGTTGAACTGGAACACCGGGTTCACCGGGTTGGGGCCGGTCTGCTGGTTGAACGACTCGGGCGCATTGCCCGGGCCGCAGCCTTCCATCGTGTTGGTCGGCATGCAGTTGCGGTTGTTCGTGCGCGAGCCCTCGTAGACGTAGGCAAAGCCCGCGTCGATCGACACGCGCGAAAGCTTGTACGAACCGCCGATCGCGAACATCGTGCGCGCCGCGCCGTCGAGGTCGAGCCGCTCCCAGCCGGACTTGGCGGCCGCGGTGTCGTAGCTGACGCCGCCGCGCAACACGAGATCGTTGCCCTGCGAGATCGGGAACAAATAGCTGCCGCCGACGCGCACCGAGTACGTGTCCTGGAAGCCGTGCTCGATCAGCTGCTGCTGCAGCGGCAGCGCGACGTCGGGCGCGAGCGGCGACGTGACCTGGCCGTCGATCGTGACGTGGTAGTCGCTCGGATTCAGGCAGTTGGTGATGCCGTTCGAGTAGTCGCAGCCGGCGCCCCAGTGCTCCCAGCCGAGGTCGACCTCGACGTCAGCGCGCTGCTTGCCGGCGTCGTCGACGAGCTTCCAGCGCCCGCCGAGCGTCGCCGTCATCGGGACCGCTTCGACGTCGACGCAGCCCCTCATGTCGGCCGCGGTGCCGCCCTTCGCGCACAGCGCCGAGCTGTCGGGCTTGGGCGTGATGCCGACCGGCGTGCCGTTGAGCGTGACGTTCGGACCGGTCGAGCTGTAGACGTCGCCTTCGGCGTGGACGTCGATCGGCGCCGACCACTGCGCCGCGAGCTCGATGCTGGGCGTCGGCCGGTACGTCGCGCCGAACCCGAACGTCGTGACGAACTTGTCGGTCGCGTTGATCGTGACGATGCCGTCCATCGTCGGATCTTCCTGGTAGTTCGTGAGGCCCCACACGCCGACCGTCGACTTGAGCTGCGCGATGCCCGCCGAGAACCGCGCGCCGATGTCGAGGTTGGGGAGCACTTCGTACGCCGCCGCGACGGTGGGCAGGATGATCGCGGCCTCCTGCTCGACGATGTCGTAGCGAGTCGGCGGCGGCGCGGCGCCGAAGCTCGGGAACGAGTACGCGCCGGTCTTCGGATCTTTGAAGTAGTAGGGCTGGCCGTTCACGGTGTTGTAGTCGCGGAACGGGTACGCGTTCGGTGCGTACACGCTGAACCCGACGTGGAGTTTTGGCACGAGCCCGTTGAGATCCGACACGATGCCGATCAGCGGCACCGGCTGATAGCTGCCGATGCCGAGCGCCGGCCTCGCGTGGTTCGTCATCTTCGGAAACGGCTGGCCGCTGAACGTGCTCGCTTCCATCGTCGTCGTCGGGTAGTTGCCCGCACGCTGGAAGCTCTGCGCGTAGCTGATCGCGTCGATGCCGAGCGTGATCACCGTGCCGTGCGACTTCGCGATGCCGGCCGGGTTGATCGTGATCGCCTCGGCATCGTCGGCGGATGCGACGGCCGCGCCCGCGCGCGACGTCGACACCACACCTGCGCCGGGCAACAGCAAACCACCCGCGTGCGCCACACCTCCGGACAGCCCGACAGCGATCCCGATCCAGCTAAGCTTCATGAGGCGTCGAACGTACCTCAGCCAGATGCCCGCTTGCGCTCGGAAAGCCCGATATGAGTCAGCAGGATCGCGATCGCAGCCGGCGTCACACCGCTGATCCGCGACGCCTGACCGACCGAGCGCGGACGGACGGCTTCGAGCTTCTCGACGACCTCGCGCGACAGCCCGGCGATCGCGCGATAGTCGAGCTCGTCGGGCACGCGCACGCCGTCGGCGCGAGCGAGCCTGGCAGCGTCGGCTTCCTGGCGGCGTAGGTAGCCCTCGTACGAGAGCTCGATCGCGACGCGCTCGAGCGCGGCTTCGCTCGCGTCGCTCGCGGCGAGCCCGCCCGCTGCCGCGATCGCCTCGACGGCGCGATGATCGAGCTCGGGCCGGCGCAACAGCTCCGCGAGCGTTGCTCGCGTGTTCACCAGCGGCGACGAGCCGTGCTTCGCGAGCTCGGCGTTGACCGCCGGCGTGCCGGTCACGCTCGCGCGCTGCGCCCGATCGTGCGCGGCGGCGAGCTCGCGCTGCCACGCCTCGAACTGCCGCCAGCGCGCGTCGTCGACGAGGCCGAGCTCGCGCCCGATCGGCATCAGCCGATCGACCGCGTTGTCCTCGCGCAGCAGGAGCCGGAACTCGGCGCGCGACGTCAGCATGCGGTACGGCTCCTTGGTGCCGCGCGTGACGAGATCGTCGACGAGCACGCCCGCGTACGCCTGATCGCGGCGCAGGATCACCTCGTGGCCCGCGGCGTTGATCCCGGCGAGCAGGCCCTGGATCGCTGCCTCTTCGTACCCCGACGTCCCGTTGAGCTGGCCCGCGAAGTACAGGCCCTTCACGCGCCGGGTCTCGAACGTCGGCCAGATCTCGCGCGGGTCGACGAAGTCGTACTCGACGGCGTAGCCCGCGCGCGTCATCTCGGCGCGCTCGAGCCCGGGAATCGTGCGCAGGAACGCGAGCTGGATGTCGTACGGCAACGACGTCGAGATCCCGTTCGGGTAGACCTCGGCCGAGTCGAGGCCCTCGGGCTCGAGATAGATCTGGTGACGATCTTTGTCCGCGAACCGGACGATCTTGTCCTCGATCGACGGGCAATAGCGCGGGCCCGTGCCCTCGATCTCTTTCTTGTACAGCGGCGAGCGCGGCAGGCCGTCGCGGATGATCGCGTGCGTGCGATCGTTGGTGTACGTGACCCAGCACGCGAGCTGCGGCAGCGGCGGCGGCTCGCCCATCCAGCGAAATGTCGGCAGCGGATCGTCACCGGGCTGGAGCGCGAGCCCCGCCACGTCGATCGTCTTGCGATCGATCCGGCACGGCGTCCCGGTCTTGAGCCGCGCGAGCGGGAAGCCGAGCTCGGCGAGCGATGCGGACAGCCCGATCGCGGGCGCCTCGCCGGCACGACCGCCGGCCGCGCGAGCTTCACCGACGAAGATCGCGCCGCGCAAGAACGTGCCGGTCGTGAGGATCACGGCGCTGCCGCGATACGAGATGCCCATCGTCGTCGACACGCCGCGCACCCTGCCCTGCTCGACGTGCAGCTTCGCAACCTCGCCCTGGCGCAGCGCGAGGTTGGGCTGCGCTTCGAGCCGCATGCGCATCGCGTCGCGATAGCGCCGCTTGTCGGACTGCGCGCGCGTCGAGCGGACGGCAGGGCCCTTGCTCGCGTTGAGCCGGCGAAACTGGATGCCGGTCGCATCGGCGACGCTCGCCATCTCGCCGCCGAGCGCGTCGAGCTCCTTGACGAGGTGGCCCTTCGCGACGCCGCCGATCGCCGGATTGCACGACATCTGCGCGACCATCTCGAGGCTGCCCGTGAGCACGAGCGTGCGCTTGCCGAGCCGCGCCGCGGCGAGCGCCGCTTCACATCCGGCGTGGCCGGCGCCGACGACGATCACGTCGTACGCGTCGGGATACTCGAACATCACGG
>Ga0070665_100008432_pt1 | contig 10425 bp, 9 predicted proteins | sample KBSS13metaG_FD_65862 | JGI IMG/M metagenome (GOLD analysis project Ga0070665, IMG submission 65862) | Switchgrass rhizosphere microbial communities from Kellogg Biological Station, Michigan, USA - KBS S1-3 metaG | ecosystem: Host-associated > Plants > Roots > Rhizosphere > Soil ...
ACATGTCGGCGGAGAAGTTCACCGTCGAGTTCCTCGCCGCGCTCCGCGCCAACGAGACCTTCAAGTTCAAGCAGCAGCTGCGCTCCGCCGACCTGCTGATGATCGACGACGTCCAGTTCATCGCCGGCAAGGAATCGACCCAGGAAGAATTCTTCCACACGATGAACGAGATCATGTCGGCCGGCCGCCGCTTCGTGATCAGCTCCGACCGCGCGCCGCAGGATCTGGACGGGCTCGAGCCGCGCATCCTCTCGCGCCTCTCCTGGGGCCTGGTCGCCGACATCAACGCGGCCGACCTGGAGCTCCGGCTCAACATCATCACCAAGAAGCTGGAGGCCCTGCCCGACGTCAAGGTGCCGGACGAGGTGGTGATGTTCCTCGCCAAGAGGATCAGCTCCAACGTCCGCGAGCTAGAGGGCGCGCTCAACCGGATCGCCGCTTATGCGACGATGCAGAACCGGGTGATCGACCTCGACTTCGTCGGCGAGGTGTTGGCCAACATCTTGCGTGCCAACCAGCGCCGCATCTCGATCGACGAGATCCAGACCCGAGTCTCCGACCATTACCGGATCCGCAAGGCCGAGATGACCTCCGCCCGCCGCGCGCGGGAAGTGGCGCGGCCGCGCCAGGTCGCCATGTATCTCTCCAAGCAGCTGACCCCGCGCTCGCTGCCCGAGATCGGCCGGCGCTTCGGCGGCCGCGATCACACGACGGTCATCCACGCCGTGCGGCAGATCGAGAAGCTGCGGGCGCTGGACCCGGAGCTCGATTCCGACATCCGCCTGCTGACCCGCCAGCTGGAGAGCTGAGCGCGGCGTAACATCGTCGTGCTTCTGCGCAGGCAGCAGCGTTGCGAGACCCGCCTTGCCGTCGGCCAACGCGCCGGCCTCCGCCGGAGCACATCTGCATCATCGCTTCCGCGCCTTCGCGGCGGCCTTCCGGCGCGCGCGGCGGTTGGGGGTGCGCCCGGAAGTTGACGTTGTTGACGGCACGTCGTGGAAGAGCGGGTCTTCGCCGAGGTCGAAATCGTCCTCGCCCGGGTCCCCCTCATCGTTCTCGGCCGGCGCGTTCGCGGCCGGGCCCCAGCGGAAGAGATGGTCCGCCTTCCATGCCTCCGCGTCGCCATCCCGGGCGAGTTCGGTGGCGACCTGCCGGCGCAGGCCGGCCTCGTCGCGTTGCGCGTCCGAGGCGACCCAGGCCAGCATGTCGGCCATGCCAAGCGCCGCGCGCTCCGGATGGCGCGGGCGGTCGTGGCGGTCGAGATGCCGGCCGTAGCGAGAGGGCCTGCGGTAGCGCAGGATGAACATGGCGAGGCGCTCGTCATAGCGGCGGTGCGTGCCGACCAGCTCGCCCTTGTAATAATGGGGCACCTCGACGCCCTCGATCGCGCGGGCGAAGACGCCGTCCTCGACCCGGTCGGCGGCGCCGTCGAGGGCGACATCCATGGCGAGGCGGAAGCTCTGCGCGTCGGGGCGGCGGCGCAATCTGTAGACCGCCTCGGCGGAGATGCCGACCCTGGCGCAGGCCTCGCGGATGCAGCCGCACTCGGCCATGGCCTGCACCACCGCCACCTGCCGCTTCGGGGTCAGGCCGTCATGGCGATATTGGAGCTTGACCGGTTCGAAGTCCGGAACGGAAGGCGCGCTTTCGCCCGCGCCGCGGCGTGATGCGTTCGTCATCCGCGATTATAGAACGAGATTGGTGCTGTAGGAAAATGCTATTTGAACCAGAATGGTTCATTGTTTCACGGCCGCAGTTGGCCCGGTCGTGAGGATGCGCGGCTCCGAGGCTGCTCTGTCTCACGCAAAGAGGCAAAGACGCGAAGGGTTTGTGCGGGACCCGATGTCTTTGCGCCTTTGCGTCTTTGCGTGAGATATTTTTGCGGCTGCGCCGCAGATGGGTTGGGGCTCGGAGGCCTGGCATGGCCAATGCCCTGCCACGGCGAAGGCCGGAGCGGTGGCCGCCTCTCTGCTGGTTCTCGCAACGCTCCGGCCTTCGCCGGAGCACGATGGTTTGATCTCGGAACGTTGCTGCCGTCAGGGAAGCCGCGTCGTTCCTACGCCACCCGCCCGCGCGCCGCTCCCCGCCGCGCACTCCCCGTCCCGCCGGCCGCTGACGCTGCCGACGCCCAAGATGATCTTCGCGCGGCGCGAGAAGGTGAGCGCCTGCCAGCGGCCGCTGTTGCCGGTGGCGGTGCGGCTGCGGAGGAAGGTGAGGTGGAGCAATTCATATTGCTCCGGATCGATCAGGCCCCAGTCGATCATGCAGCTCCATTGCTGGACGTTCCATTCATGGTCGCGGCCGATGCCGTCCTGGTCGATCGTCTGGGCGATCGCCGTGTACCAGGCGAGGATGGCGCGCAGCCGCGGCCAGCGCTCGGCCGGGGGCATGGCGGCGAGCTTGCGGCGCAGCCGGGCAATGTCCTCGTCCGGCGGGAAGCGGTTCTGCTGCACCACCGTGTCGATCGCCCAGCGGACCTTGCGCATCGTCATCGGACCTTCGGGGAAGATGCGCAGCAGCTCGCCGCGCACGCGCAGCAGCAGCTGGACATAGGCATCCGCCTGCACCTGCAGCATCGCGTCGCTTTCGAAGAGCGCGGTCAGCTCGGTGCGGAGGACCGGCACGAGCTGCCCGTTGGCGTCATGGGCGGCGAGGATGGCGACGCGGCAGGGCTCGCGCACGGGGATGGCGAGGCAATCGCGGGAGAAGAGCAGCTCGCCGTAGGTCGGGGCCAGAGCGGCCAGCGCCTGGCGGAAGCGGCGGCGGGAGCCGAAGCTCTCCCGCCACTGGACGAGCACCGGCTGCAGGCTGCCCGTGCCGTAATTCCATTGCGACATGCCGACCGAGATGAGCTGGCTGTCGAAATTGCCGACGGGCATCGCCCAGCAGCCCATCGTCTCCGGGATCGAGGTCTCGGCCATCAATGCGAAGATGGCGGCGCGGTCGAGGCCGATCTCGCCGAGCTGCGTGGCGGCGGCGGTTGGGTCGAGGCGGATGAACTGGGGGGTGCCCGCGCGGCTCGGGGAGTCGCCGACGCGGCGGCAGGTTTCGGCGAGCTCGGCCACGGTCTGGGCCTGGGCGGGTAAGGCCGGAAGCAAGCCTGCGGCGAGCAGGCCGAAGGCAGTCAGAAAGCGAGCGAGCGCGAAACGTGCCACGTGAAAGCGTCCCCGGCGTTGCAACCGCAGCCTTATTGCAGCGGTCGGCCCGGATCACCATCGCGCAGTGCGGCGCATGCCCGGAAGTCTGCTGCGCCGCACGGCGCCTTTGCGGCTTGGCGTCTTTGCGCGAACCATATTTATTGCGCGCGGAGATGCGGAGTCGCGAGGAAAGGGGAGGTTTCCGCTTCGCGGGTTAGGCCAGTGTGGCCCCCGTGCATCGCACGCCCGGAACCATCCGGCGCACGCGAAAGCCGCTGGCATTTCCCGGCGCCGCGTCCCACCTTAGGAAGGTGAGACACCCCAGCGAAAGGCCAGAATGAGCCGCAAGCCGACCGCCGCCGCCAGTGCCGAGCCCCGCGCCCGGCTGGAGATCGAGTTCGAGCAGCCGCATCTGCTCGGCCCCCTGTTCGGAGAATTCGACCGCAACCTGATCGCCATCGAGGACCGGCTCGGCGTCTATGTCGCCGCGCGCGGGACCAAGGTGCAGATCGAGGGCGAGCCGGAGGCGGCGGCGCGGGCCCGCGAGGTGCTGATGGGCCTCTATAACCGGCTCGACGAGGGTCATGACATCGACGCGGAGCTGGTCAACGCGATCATCGCCATGTCCGGCCAGCCGACTTTGGAGGGGATTGTCGCGCCCGAGGTGATCGAGCCGCCCAAGGTGATGATCCGGACGCGCAAGAAGACGATCGTCCCGCGCTCCAAGCAGCAGGCCGCCTATATGGAGGCGCTGAACCGGGACGACATGATCTTCGCGCTCGGGCCGGCGGGCACCGGCAAGACCTATGTCGCGGTGGCGCAGGCGGTGCAGCAATTGATCAACGGCTCGGTCGACCGGCTGATCCTTTCCCGTCCGGCGGTGGAGGCGGGCGAGCGGCTCGGCTTCCTGCCCGGCGACATGAAGGAGAAGGTCGACCCCTATTTGCGGCCGCTCTACGACGCGCTCTACGACATGCTGCCGACCGAGCAGGTCGAGCGGCGGATCGCGTCCGGCGAGATCGAGATCGCGCCGATCGCCTTCATGCGCGGGCGCACGCTCAGCGACGCCTTCATCATCCTCGACGAGGCGCAGAACACGACGCCGCAGCAGATGAAGATGTTCCTGACCCGCTTCGGCATGCGCAGCCGCATGGTGGTCTGCGGCGACCCGAACCAGACCGATCTCCCCAAGGGTATCGAGTCCGGCCTTAACGATGCGGTCGGCAAGCTGGAGGGGATCCAGAAAATCTCCATGATCCGCTTCGGGGCGGGCGACGTGGTGCGGCACCCGCTCGTGGGCAAGATCGTCGAGGCCTATGAGGGGCCGGCTTAGGCCTGGCGATCATGACCACCGCTTCGTTCGTCCCGAGCGTCGTCGAGGGGCGGGCGCCATGAGTCTGTGCCGACGCCCCTCGACTTCGCTCGGGACGAACGAGTAAGGCGGCGCGCGCATGACGATCCTAGTGGAATCGGACGTCTCCGAAGAGTGGGACAGTAAAACCGACTGGCCCGGCCTCGCCGAGCGCGCGGCGCGGGCGGCGGCGGCGCAGAGCGACTATCCCGAGCTGGCCGACACCGAAGTCTCGGTGAAGTTCACCTCCGACGCCGAGGTGCGCGCGCTCAACGCCGCCTGGCGGGGCAAGGACAAGGCGACCAACGTGCTCTCCTTCCCGATGGCGGAGGAGCCCGAAGGGGCGCCGATGCTGGGCGATATCGTGCTGGCGCAGGGCGTCTGCGCGCGCGAGGCGGACGAGAAAAAGGTGGCAATCGAGACGCACGCCACGCATCTGGTGGTGCATGGTATGCTTCATCTGCTAGGTTACGACCACGAAACCAGTGACACCGAGGCCGAGGCGATGGAGGACATCGAGCGGAAGGCGCTCGCTTCGCTCGGTATTTCGGACCCTTATGCGATTACAGAGGTAGAATTCTAACCCCATGGAAGACGACAGTCCCGGCCAGCGCGAGGAAGGGCGCAGTTTCTGGGGAGGTCTGAAAGGCCTCATCTTCGGCAGCGGCGGCGAGGCGACACTCCGCGACCAGATCGAGGAGGCCATCGAAAATCGCGAGGGCGAGGATCTGCGCCGCGGCGATCTCTCCCATGTCGAGCGCGAGATGCTGCTCAACATCCTGCATTTCGGGGACAAGACGGCGGGCGATGTCGGCGTGCCGCGCGGCGACATTTTCGCGGTGCCGGCGGACACCAAATTCGAGGCTTTGATCGCGGCCTTTGCCGAGGCTGGGCACAGCCGGATGCCGGTCTATGAGGGCGGGCTCGACACGGTGATCGGCATGATCCACGTCAAGGACGTGTTCGCGGTGCAGACCGGCGGCGGGCCGGCACCGGAGGACATCCGCACCCTGATGCGCACCCCGCTCTACGTGCCGGAGAGCATGGGCGTGCTCGACCTGCTGGCCCGGATGCGGGCGGAGCGGACCCACCTTGCCATCGTCGTCGACGAATTCGGCGGGACCGAGGGGCTGCTGACCATCGAGGACATCGTCGAGGAGATTGTCGGCGATATCGAGGACGAGCATGACGAGGAACTGCCCGGCCTGCTGACGCTCGCCGAGGACGGCAGCTGGGAGGCTGACGCCAGGGCCGAGCTGGAGGACGTGGCCGAGGCCGTCGACGCGCGGCTGGGCCTGGTGGAAGAGGATGTCGACACGCTCGGCGGGCTCGCCTTCATCCTGGCCGGGCGCGTGCCCGCGGCGGGAGAGAGCCTGGAGCATCCGAGCGGCTGGCTGCTGGAGATCATGGAGGCCGACACGAGGCGGGTGAAGCGCCTGCGCCTGCATCCGCCCGCGCCCGCGGAAAGCGCGGACTGATCTTTGATGGCTCAGGCTCTAGCCGCCGCGCACGCTGCCGACTAAAGGCCTGAAAATGCATCGTCGTTCCTCCATTCTGATCGCCTTGAGCGCGCTCGCTCTGGCCGCCGGCTGCGGCGACCGCGCGATCCTCCGCTCCGTCCAGTCGACCGGGCCGGGGCCGCAGCTGCCCAAGCCTTTCTCGCCGGTCGTACCGACCGTGAACATCGCCACCGCCACCGGCTGGGCGGAGGGCGAAAGGCCGGTCACGGCGGAGGGCCTCCGGGTCCAGCCCTTCGCGGAGAATCTGGCGCATCCGCGCACCCTGCTGGTGCTGCCCAATGGCGACGTGCTGGTCGCCGAGACCGCCGCGCCGGGTCCGGACGAGGGCCATGAGGACCGCTCGGTGCGCGGCGCGCTCATGTACACGCTCATGGGCGAGGCTGGCGCGAACGTGCGCAGCGCCAACCGGATCATGCTGCTGCGCGACGCGGACCGGGACGGCGTCGCCGAAATCCGCCTGCCCTATATCACCCAGGGGCTGCGCTCGCCCTTCGGCATGGCGTTGATCGGGAGCACGCTCTACGTCGCCAATGCCGACGGCCTGGTCGCCTTCCCTTACGACCCGCGCGCGACCGGCATCGTCGCGCCGCCGCGCTACATCACCTGGCTGCCGGCGCAGCGCAATCATCACTGGACGAAGAGCCTGACCGCCGGCCCGGACGGGATGCTCTATGTCGGCGTCGGCTCCAATTCGAACCGCGGCGAGCACGGCATGAACGAGGAGCGCGAGCGCGCCGCCATCTGGCGCGTCGACCCGCGCACGGGCCGCCACAGCCTTTACGCGACGGGCCTCAGGAACCCCGCCGCCATCCAGTTCCGACCCGGCGGCGGCGAGCTCTATGCCGCAGTGAACGAGCGGGACGGGCTGGGAAGCGACCTCGTCCCCGATTATCTGACCCGGGTGCGCGAAGGCGGCTTTTACGGCTGGCCGTGGAGCTATTTCGGCCAGCATATCGACATGCGCGTGCGCCCGCGCCGGCCGGACATGATCCGCCGCTCGCTGACCCCGGACTATGCGCTCGGCGCCCATGTCGCGCCGCTCGGCATCGCCTTCAGCCAGGGGCAGCGACTCGGGCCGCTCTACAGCAACGGCATCTTCGTCGGCCTGCACGGCTCATGGAACCGGCGCCCGCTCGGCGGCTACAAGGTCGCTTTCGTCCGGCTGGAGAATGGCCGGCCGGTCGGCGACCCGTTCGATGTGCTCGCGGGCTTCGTCAGCCAGGACCAGCAAAGGGCGATGGGCCGGCCGGTGGGTGTGGCGGTGGCGCGCGACGGCGCCCTGCTCGTCGCGGACGATGTCGGCGGCCGGGTGTGGCGGGTGAGCGCGGCGCGCTAGGCAGGACGTTTCCGGCGCGTTACGATCCCGGGATGAGCTACGCGCATATCCGCCTCGACCTGAGCGACACCGGCGTCGCGACCCTCATTCTCAACCGGCCCGACCGGCTGAATGCGCTCAATGGCGAGATGCTCGACGAGCTGCGCGCGGCGGTGGAGAGCCTGCCAGGATCGGGCGCGCGCGCCCTGCTGCTGACCGGGGCCGGGCGCGGCTTTTCGAGCGGCGCCGACCTGGCGAGCAGCGGCGGCCTGCCCGACGATGCCGGGGCGGCGCTGGAGAAGCATTTCAATCCGGTGGTCGAGGCGCTGTTTCGGCTGCCGCTGCCGGTCGTCGCGGCGGTGAACGGCGCCGCGGCGGGCGCGGGCTGCTCGCTGGCGCTGGCGGCCGACATCGTGATCGCCGGCCGCTCGGCCTATTTCCTGCAGGCCTTCGTCAATATCGGCCTGATCCCGGATGCGGGCGCGACCTGGCTGCTGCCGCGGCTGGCCGGGCGGGCGCGAGCGATGGAGATGATGATGCTCGGCGAGCGCATCCCGGCGGAGCAGGCCGTCGAGTGGGGGCTGATCAGCCGGACGGTCGAGGATGAGGCGCTGGCCGCCGAAGCCGGGGCGCTGGCGGCGCGGCTCGCCGCCGGGCCGACCGTGGCTTATGGCCTGATCCGCCGGCTGGCCCGCGACGCGGAGCAGCTGCAGCTGTCCGACGCGCTGATGGCCGAGCGCATCGCCCAGCGCGACGCCGGGCGGACGCAGGATTTCAAGCGCGGGGTTTTCGCTTTCCTGCAGAAGCAGCCGGCGACGTTCAAAGGCAATTAGGCGGCCTGGCTCCGGCTTTCGGCGAGCAGCCAGGCCTCCGCTTCCTCGACCGTGTTGAAGCAGCGAGCCTGGCCGTCGCGGTCCTGCAGCGCGCGGAGCAATTGGCCGCGCGCGAGGGTCGGCGCGGCGACGAAGGCCAGCCGGCGCGACCGGTAAGCGGGATCGGACAGCATCATCCGGAAAGCCGCGACGATCTCCTGCGACTGGATTTTCATGTCGGTCACGTCGTTTAGCGTGACGTGCATGTTGGGCGCGCAGCCCAGCTCGGCATGCGCCCGCTCCCGCGCCTCGAGGAAGGCGGCGATGTCCTTGCGGGTGAACAGGCCGGCCATCCTGATCCTGATGAGGTCCCGCGACCGATCGGCCTGAATGGAGAAGCTTGCGTCCATGAGTCGGTTTGTATGGAGCCGCTGCCTACCAATTTCCTAAGCACCGGTACTGCGTATTCCCGATAGTCAATGGACGGGTTTACCTCCGCCCTGTGTCGCGCATAAGAGCTTGCCCATGGGAACGACGATCGAAGAGCTGGACCGGCGCCGCGCCTCCGCGCGCCTTGGGGGTGGGGAAAAGCGCATCGAGGCGCAGCATGCCAAGGGCAGGCTGACCGCGCGGGAGCGGCTGCGCGTCCTGCTCGATGTCGGCTCGTTCGAAGAATATGACATGTATGTCGAGCATAATTGCACCGACTTCGGCATGCAGGACCAGGTCTTCCCCGGCGACGGCGTGGTCACCGGCTCGGGCACGATCAACGGCCGGCTGGTCTATGTCTTCGCGCAGGACTTCACCGTGTTCGGCGGCTCGCTGTCCGAGCGGCACGCGCAGAAGATTTGCAAGGTCATGGACATGGCGATGAAGGTCGGCGCGCCGGTGATCGGCCTGAACGACAGCGGCGGCGCCCGCATCCAGGAAGGCGTCGCCAGCCTCGCCGGCTATGCCGAAGTGTTCCAGCGCAACGTGCTCGCCAGCGGCGTCGTGCCGCAGATCAGCCTGATCATGGGCCCCTGCGCGGGCGGCGCGGTCTATTCGCCGGCGATGACCGACTTCATCTTCATGGTGAAGGACAGCTCATACATGTTCGTCACCGGCCCGGACGTGGTGAAGACCGTGACCAACGAGGTGGTGACCCAGGAGGAACTTGGCGGGGCGATCACGCACACGACCAAGAGCGGCGTCGCCGACGTCGCCTTCGAGAACGACATCGACGCCTTGCTGGCGACGCGCGACTTCTTCGATTTCCTGCCGCTGTCGAACCGCCACGATCAGCCCGAGCGGCCCTGCCTCGACCCCTGGGACCGGCAGGAGGACAGCCTCGACACCTTGATCCCGGACAGCGCCAACAAGCCCTATGACATGCACGAGCTGATCCGGAAGATTCTGGACGACGGCGACTTTTTCGAAATCCAGCCGGCCCATGCCGCGAACATCATCACCGGCTTCGGCCGGGTCGAGGGGCGGACGGTGGGCATCGTCGCCAACCAGCCGATGGTGCTGGCCGGCGTGCTCGACATCAAGAGCTCGAAGAAGGCGGGACGGTTCGTCCGCTTCTGCGACGCCTTCGACATCCCGATCATCACCTTCGTCGACGTGCCCGGCTTCCTGCCCGGCGTCGCGCAAGAGCATGAGGGGATCATCAAGAACGGCGCGAAACTGCTCTTCGCCTATGCCGAGGCGACCGTGCCGAAGATCACCGTCATCACCCGCAAGGCCTATGGCGGCGCCTATGACGTGATGGCCTCGAAGCATCTGCGCGGCGATTTGAACTATGCCTGGCCAACCGCGGAGATCGCGGTGATGGGCGCCAAGGGCGCGGTGGAGATCATCTTCCGGGGCAAGACGCCGGAGGAGATCGCCGAGCGGACGGCGGAATATGAGGCGCGGTTCGCGAACCCGTTCGTGGCGGCGTCTAAGGGGTTCATCGACGAGGTTATCATGCCGCACTCGACGAGGCGGCGGATTGCGCTGGGCTTGCGCAAGCTGCGGAACAAGCAGCTTGAGAATCCCTGGAAGAAGCACGACAACATCCCGCTCTAGGAGGCGTCATGCCGCGCTCTCTCCGCCCGTGGCGAGTCGCCGCCCTTCTTGCAGGCTTGCTTCCCAGCGCTGCTGCCGCGCAGCCGCGAGACGGCAATTTCACGATCCATGGCACCGACATCGAGCTCAACGTCACGATCCAGATGAATGCCGGCGAGCTGCTGGAGAAATGCACGTTCGACATGGCGGCGCCCAATGAGGACGCCTTCATCTGCGCCGGTTTCCTCGCGGGCACCGA
>Ga0070665_100008433_pt1 | contig 10424 bp, 10 predicted proteins | sample KBSS13metaG_FD_65862 | JGI IMG/M metagenome (GOLD analysis project Ga0070665, IMG submission 65862) | Switchgrass rhizosphere microbial communities from Kellogg Biological Station, Michigan, USA - KBS S1-3 metaG | ecosystem: Host-associated > Plants > Roots > Rhizosphere > Soil ...
GTTGGAGCGCCACAGGATCGAGGCGCAGCCCTCCGGCGTGATCACCGAATAGACCGCATTCTCCAGCATGAAGACCTTGTCGGCCGAGGCGATGGCCAGCGCGCCGCCCGAACCGCCCTCGCCAATCACCACGCTGACCAGCGGCACGCCGATCGCGAGGCAGGTGTCGATCGAGCTGGCGATCGCTTCGGCCTGGCCGCGCGCCTCGGCATCGAGGCCGGGATAGGCACCGGGCGTGTCGACCAGGGTGAGCACGGGCAACTTGAACCGGTCGGCAAGCTTCATCAGCCGTTGCGCCTTGCGGTAGCCTTCCGGCCGCGGCATGCCGAAGTTGTGCTTGATGCGCGAATCGGTGTCGTCGCCCTTCTCCTGGCCGACGATCACGACGCTCCGTCCCTTCAGCCGGCCGATGCCGCCGACCACGGCGAAATCCTCGCCGAAGGCGCGATCGCCGGCGAGCGGTTGGTAGTCGGTGATCAGCCGGTCGATGTAGCGCTGGGCGTGCGGGCGCTCGACATGGCGCGCCACCTGGACCCGCTGCCAGGGCGTCAGCTTGGCATAGGTCGTGCGCAACAGCCTCTGCACCCTGTCCTGCAGGCGCGAGACTTCGGCGGCGATGTCGACATCGCCGGAGTTGGACAAGTGCCGAAGCTCGGCAATCTTGCTTTCAAGCTCCGCGACCGGCTTCTCGAAATCGAGATACGTCGTCATGTGAGGTTAGTCGCCCGGCTCCCGGACCCTGTCAACCGGCCGGGCGCCCGCGTCGCCGGCGCGCCAGCGGATGATGATCCTCGACGAGAGAACGCAATTTCTCCGGAACGACGTGGGTGTAGATCTGCGTCGTCGCGATATCGGCATGCCCCAACATCAATTGCACGCTGCGGAGATCGGCGCCCGCCTCGAGCAGGTGACTCGCGAACGCATGCCGAAGCACGTGCGGCGACACGAGCGCAGGATCGATCCCGGCAGCAAGCGCGGCCTCTTTCAAGAGCTGCGCAAAGCGCTGGCGCGTGAGATGTCCGGCCCGGCCGCGGGACGGGAAGAGGTAGCGCGAGGTTTCGCCATCCGCGAGAGCCGCCGCCCGCACGTGCAGCCAACGTGCAATCGCAGCCCGCGCCGGATCCGACAGCGGCACCTGCCGGTCCTTGTCGCCCTTGCCGCGCACGATCAACATCGTCGGATCGCGTTCGGCCGAAGTGAGAGGCAAGGCGACCAGCTCGGATACTCGCAGGCCGGAGCCGTAGAGAATCTCGAGCAGGGTTTCCATGCGACCGCTGTCGGTCCCTCCCTTGGCTTGCGCCGCTGCGATCAGCCGGTCGACCTCCACCCGCGACAGCACTTTCGGCAACGGCCGCCCGAGCTTCGGCGAATCGAGGGTGCTCGCCGGATCGTCGTCGCGCATCCTTTCCGCCAGCAGAAAGCGATAGAATTGGCGGATGACCGACAGCCGGCGCGCCACGGTGCGCGGTGTCATGCCGACGTAATCGAGCGATTTGAGGTAGGCGCGCAGCGCCTCGGTATCGGCATCGGCGGGCCTCTTCTGGCGCCGTGCGAGGAAAACCTGGAGATTGTCGAGATCGGCGCCGTAGGCGGCCAGCGTATTGCGCGAGGCGCCGCGCTCGGCCTGCAGCATCTCGAGGAAGGCCTCGACCTCGCGCGTGCGATCGGGTGCGGGCTTCTTCTTCACAGGCCGTAGGCGATCGCGATTTCGATCGCGAACAGGCGCGCCGCCTGGTCCTCGCCGGCGCCGCGCACGGCGCGCACGATCGCACCGACGGCACCGGGATGAAGGTCGGTCAGCGCCGTCCCGCCGATCGCGATCGAACCGAGAAGCGCGGATTCGGCACGACGGCGCCCGGCCGCCGCCGCCTGCAGCGCCTGCAGGGTGGCCGCCGGCGGAGAGATCCCGCGCGCCCCGCCTTGCGCGGCCTCGGGCAGCGCCGTCGCGGCCGAGGGCAGGGTGCCGGTCGCGCGCAGGAGCTCGAGCATCAGGGTGCCGCGCAGCGGCGCTCGTGCCGGATCGTCCTCCTGCATCAGCTCGTACCAACGGTTGATCTCGCCGACCGACAGGCCGCGCGTATTGTCGACACCGGCGATGGCGATCAACGGCAGCAGGCGATCCAGCGCGATGATGGCGCGGGCGTTGTTGGCGACGGACGTCAGGGCGAGCTTCACCCAGGTCTGGGTCAGGCGCCGGTCGCCGAGCAACAGCAGGCCGCGGATCGCCTCCTGGGCGACGTTGGCATACTCCGGCTTGGCCGGCAGGGTGAGCAGGCTGGATGCGCTCGCCCGCGCAACGGTCGCGAACAGGGGGCTGCCGCGAGACTCGCCGAAGACCGCGACCATCGATTTCATGATCTCGTCCGGATTGCTGGCATTGCGCGCCGCAGCCACGAGCCGTGCGCGCCGTGCCATCGCAGCCGGCATGGCCGCGCCCTCGCGCACCGCCAGGACGTAGAGATCGCTCAATCGTGTCGCCTCGATGATCGCCGATGCCTCGCCCCGCTCGCCCGCCTCGATCCGGGTCACGACCGGCAGCGCGCGATTGGCGACCAGGGCGCGGATCGCCGGCGGCTCGTTCGACTGCAGCGCCGCCGCCGGCGGGCGAACGCGCGCGAGCTCGAACATCACCATTGCGGGACCGTCGAGCGGCCCTGCCGGCACCCCGGCGGCGGACTGTCCGCTGGCTGCGCCCTGCAACAGCGCCGCGAGCTGAGGCTCGGTGGCGCGCAGGTCCGGCGCCGCGGCCAGCGCGCCCGCACTGTCGCCGCCGAAGGCCCGGCAGGCGGCCGAAGCACGGGCAGCAAAAGTCTGGATCAGGGTGTGGCCGGTCACGATGGCGCAGGCGCTGGCGGGCTCGCCCGACATCATCAGCGCATTGGCCGTCATGGTGGCGATGCCGGGGTCGACGTAGGCACCCGCCGAACGCACCATCTCATTCAGGCTCTCGCCCTCGCCCATCGCGGCCAGGCGCTCGACCTTGCGCCGGAACAGCGTCGGCTCGGGGCTGCCGTCCGATGGCGGAGGCGTCAATTCGCTCACCATCACGCCGAACTGCAGGTCGCGCAGCGCCCGGCTTCGCGGCGCAGCCGGAAGGGCACTCACGAGTTTCTTGGCCGTCCCCAGGCTCGTGCCGCTCCAGGCATTCGTCGGCAGACCGCCAGTATCGGGCCTGAGGAAACCGGTCGGTACGTCGTCGATACTGTCGGCCCCGGCCGGGGCGCCGCCTGCCATCAGGGCCGTCAGAACGACCAGGCTAACGAGCGAGACGTTCATTCGGCACGGGCACTTCAAAATGTTTCAGCGGCGGCCGGGGTTCGAATATCGCCAGCGCCACCAGTCCAGCCGCGACGAGGCACAGCACGACGATGATCGCCAGCGGTCCCAGCCGGACGGCCGGAAGCTGCATAAGGCTCTTGGAACGGAAAAGGCGCACGCGGCTCAACCTACCTGTCCTCCCGAAAAGCGGCAATGACGGCGGATCGCCGGCTGCGGACCAACGGCCATCGACCGGGACCGTCGCTTGAATCGCGCGACGGAATGGGCGACATGCAAGGGCTCGAACGGATCATGGACGCATCTTTCCCTCTTTCTCTGCCGCGCACCGTGGCCCTCGTCGGGCTGATGGGTGCCGGCAAGAGTGCGATCGGCAAACGACTGGCACTCCGGCTTGGTCTGCCCTTCGTCGATGCCGATGATGAAATAGAGCGTGCGGCGGGCTGCACAATCTCGGAATTCTTCGAACGATTCGGCGAGGCTGAATTCCGCAACGGCGAGCGGAGGGTCATCCAGCGCCTGCTCGAGGGTTCGCCACATGTTCTCTCGACCGGCGGCGGAGCCTACATGGATCCGGAGACGCGGGGCCTGATGCGCGCCCATGCCATCACCGTCTGGCTGCGCGCCGACCTCGAGGTGCTGTACGACCGCGTGCGCAAGCGGACTCACCGTCCGTTGCTTCGCCAGGGCGATCCCAAGGACATTCTCGCGCGCTTGATGAATCAGCGTTACCCCGTCTATGCCGAAGCCGATCTCGTGGTCGAATCGACGGCCCAGCCCGCCGACATGACGACCGACCAGGTCCTGGAGGCGCTGCGCCGTCACCTCGCGCCGCAGCCGACCGGAGCAACCGCATGACCGTGCGCACCGTCCCGGTCAGCCTCGCCGGCCGCAGCTACGACATCCTGATCGGCCCTGCCCTGATCGATCGTGCAGGTGAGCTTAGCGCAGGCCTGCTGGCGTCGCGGCGAGTCATCGTTGTGACTGATGAAACGGTGGCGCCGCTCTACGGCGCGCGCCTCGCCGCCTCGTTCGAGAAGGCCGGCATCACCGCCACGACGGTCACAGTGCCCGCGGGCGAGAGCAGCAAGGAATTCGCCGCCTTCGGCCGGCTGATGAATGCACTGCTCGACCAGCGCCCCGACCGCAAGGTCACGCTGGTGGCGCTGGGCGGCGGCGTCGTCGGCGATCTCACCGGCTTCGCCGCGGCGAGCCTGCTGCGCGGCGTCGACTTCATCCAGGTGCCGACCACCCTGCTGGCCCAGGTCGATTCGTCGGTCGGCGGCAAGACCGGCATCAACACGCGCCACGGCAAGAACCTGATCGGCGCCTTCTACCAGCCGCGGCTGGTGCTGGCCGACACCGGGGTGCTCGACACCCTGCCCCGGCGCGAGCTGCTGGCCGGCTACGCCGAGGTCGCGAAATACGGGCTGATCGACGATCCGACGTTCTGGAGCTGGTGCGAGACGAACGGCGCGGCGGTGCTGGCGGGCGATGCAGCCAAGCGCACCTACGCCATCGAGCAGAGTTGCCTGTCCAAGGCGCGTATCGTGGCCGCCGACGAGCGCGAGACCACCGACCTGCGCGCGCTGCTCAATCTCGGCCACACCTTCGGCCATGCGCTCGAGGCCGAAACGGGCTTCGGGCCGGACCTGCTGCACGGCGAGGCGGTCGGCGCCGGCATGGCGATGGCGTTCGATCTGTCGGCGAAGATCGGTCTCTGCTCGCCGGCCGATGCGGCGCGCGTGCGCCGGCACCTCGGTGCGGTGGGGCTGCCGGTGCGGCTGCGCACCATCGGCGGCGACAATCGCCGCCACTGGGATGCCGCCAGGCTGATCGAGCACATGCGCGGCGACAAGAAAGCCGAGGCGGGCAAGCTCACGTTCATCCTCGCCCGCGGCATCGGCCGGGCCTTCGTCACCCGCGAGGTGGACGAAGCGGCGCTGCGCGGCCTGCTCGACGACGCCATCGCCGCCTGACGGCCCATGGACGCCGAGATCTCGCTTCATTTGCCACTCTATATCGCCGTTCCCGCGGTCGTGCTCTGCCTTGCGCTGGGTGCGTACATGTCGGCGGCCGAGACGGCGATCACCGGCGCCTCGCGCCCGCGCATGCATCGGCTGGCCCAGCAGGGCAGCAAGCGCGCGGCCGTGGTCAACCGGCTGCTCGACCGCAAGGACGAGGCGGTCGGGGCGGTGCTGCTCGGCAACAGCGTGGTCAACATCCTCTCGGCGTCGCTCACCACGGCGGTGCTGACCTCGCTGTTCGGGGCCGCCGGCGTGGTCTATGCCACGATCATCGTCGGCGTCCTGGTGGTGATCTTCGCCGAGGTGATGCCGAAGACCTGGGCGTTGCTGCGCGCCGACCGGGTCGCGCTGACCCTCGCCCCGTCGATCGTGGTCACGCTGGCGGTCCTCGGCCCCATGGCGCGCGCCGTCGCCTGGATATCGCGGATATTCCTCCGCCTGCTCGGCGTGCGCACGACGCTGGGGCACGACGCGGAAGAACAGGCCGACGTGCTGCGCGGCGCCATCGAGCTGCACGGCATCGGGCAGAGCGACCACGATGCGCCGACCGAGAAGGCAATGCTGCGCTCGGTGCTCGATCTCGGCGACCGCACCGTGAGCGACGTCATGACCCACCGCGGCAACGTCGTGCTGATCGACGCCGACGATCCACCCGACGAGATCGCGGCCCACGTGCTGGCAGCGCCCTATACGCGCGTCCCGCTGTATCGCGGCGAGCCCGACAACATCATCGGCATCCTGCACGCCAAGGACATGTTCCGCGCGGTGCGGGCCGCCGGCGGACCAGCCGACGTGAAGGTCGACGACGTCATGACCCCGCCGTGGTTCATTCCCGAATCGACCATCCTGTTCAACCAGCTCCAGGCGTTCCGCGCGCGCCACGAGCATTTCGCCATCGTCGTCGACGAATACGGCGCCCTGCGCGGCATCGTGACCCTCGAGGACATCATCGAGGAGATCGTCGGCGACATCGAGGACGAGCACGACGCCATCAAGCGCGGCGTCATCGCGCGCGAGGACGGCAGCCTGATCAGCCAGGGCGACGTCCCGATCCACGACCTCAACCGGGAATTCGGCTGGAACCTGCCGGAGGACATCGCCATCACCATCGCGGGGCTGGTGCTGCACGAGGCCCGGCGCATTCCCGAAGTTGGCCAGATTTATGCATTCCATGGCTTCAGGTTTGAAATTCTGAAGCGCGAGGGCACGCGCATCGCCGAGTTGCGCATCGTACCGCCGGCCGCCATACAGGCCGCCACCTAGGGTCCGCCAGCGGACCAGCCAGAACCATCTTCCGAAAGGGTTGTTCCATGCCGCTTTCGCCGCCTGTCGGGCGACAGCATCTGCATACGCGCAAGGTCACCTGCCAAGGCTTCTACCGCGACGATGGCCTCTACGACATCGAAGGCCACATCACCGACGAGAAGACCTACGAGCACGCCAACGAATGGCGCGGGGCGCTGCAGCCCGGCGATTTCGTGCACGACATGTGGATCCGCCTCACGATCGACCATCGCTTCACCATCGTCGATGTCGAGGCGGTGACCGACAAGTCGCCGTACCGGATGTGCGCCGACATCACGCCGAACTTCAAGAAGCTGATCGGGCTGCGCATCGCCGGCGGCTTCACGCGCGCCGTCCGCGAGCGGCTGGGCGGCACCGAGGGCTGCACCCACATCGTCGAGCTGCTGGGGCCGGTCGCCACGACGGCGTTCCAGACCGCGGGCTCGCGCAAGGCGCGCGACCTCGAGACGGCGCACCGGATCAAGATCGGCAAGCCGCGGCGGCCGCACGATCCATCGAAGCCGCAGCGCAAGCCCTACATGCTCGATAGCTGCCACACCTGGGCGTCGGACAGCGAGATCACCCGGCGCTGGGTGCCGCAGTTCTACACCGGCCCCGATGCCGAAGCCGTGCGCGAGGCGGCGAAGAACAAGGAAATCGAGATGGACGGCTGACCGTCACTCCCGCTCCGTTCGGATCGGCGGCATGCGGGATATGGCGAATCACAAATTTCACGAGACTGCCGCTCGAATATTATTATCGTAACTCTTTGCGTCACTTCCGGACGGAACATGCATCAGGTCAAGCTCGACGACGACATCGTGAAGATCGCGCTGCAACGGCGCGGGCGGCTGCGGCTGTTCGAAACCATCGACCCGAAGCGGACGGCGCATCTCGTGATCGACATGCAGGCGGGGTTCATGACGCCCGGCGCACCGGCGGAGATCGCGCCTGCCGTTTCCGTGATCCCCAACATCAATCGCATCAGCGCCGCCTGCCGCGAGGCGGGTGCGCTCAATGTCTTCGTCCAGAACTCGATCAGCGAGGAAAGCAAGAAGAGCTGGTCGAACTGGTTCGATGCCTTCTGGACGCCCGACAAGCGCGAGGGCATGTACGCCACCTTCATGGTGGGCAAGCCGGGGCATGCGCTGCATCGCGACCTCCAGGTCGAGGGTGGCGACATGCGCATCAACAAGTTCCGGTTCGGCACCTTCGTCGAAGGCTCCTCCGAGCTGCATCCCAAGCTGCAGGCGAAAGGCATCGACACCGTGATCATCACGGGCTGCGCCACGAACATCTGCTGCGAATCGACGGCGCGGGACGCCATGATGATGAACTACAAGGTGCTGTTCGTGTCGGACGGCACGGCGACGCATACCGACTACGAGCACAACAGCACCCTCAACGCCATGATGCTGACCTTCGCCGATGTCGTCTCGACCGACGACGTGGTGAAGCTGCTCGGCGCATCGTAAGGCGATTCCCGCACCTGCTGCGATGAGCCGCATGCTGGCTGGCATCCGCCAGCAGGACATCGAGGCCGCCATCCGCACGGCGCTGGTCGTGGGCCTGCCGCTGCTGGCCCTTGAGGCCGCGGGGCGCCTCGACCTCGCCGTCTATGCCTCGTTCGGCGCGCTCGCCTCGCTCTACGGCAACGGCGAGCCCTGGCGGCTGCGCCTGCAAACGCAGATCGTCGCCGGCATCGGCCTGCTCGCGACCATCGCGGTCGGCGTCGGCTGGTCGGCGGCGCTGGGGCCGACCTGGCTGCTCGGCCTGTTGCTCGCCGTTGTCGTGCTCGCTACGAGCACGCTGGGTGCCGCCATGCGCTGGATCCCGCGCGGCGACTTCTTCTTCGTGCTGGTCCTGATGGTGCTGGCCGCCATACCGGCCAATTGGGATCGCCTTCCCCTCGCGCTCGTCGTTGGGGCGGGCGGCGTGGCGCTATCGGTGCTGCTGGCCGCGCTCTCGGGGCGTCACACGCGCGACACCGCGCCGGCCGGCGTCCAATTGCGCACGCGCCTGACCGAGGGTTATGCCGCCCTCGACGGTCGGCAGCACATCGTCCTGATCGTCGCGGCAATGCTCGGGACTGTCGCTTCCTGGCTGTTGGCCCTCGCGCTGGATGTCGGCCATCCTTTCTGGGCGCCGCTTGCCGTCGCCGCCGTGGTCCCGGCGCTGGCGTCGCCGGATGTGTGGCACCGCACGCTGCATCTCGTCGTGGGCACTTTGGCTGGCGTCGCCTTCGCAGCCGTCCTCTTCTCGTTCGATCCCGGCCACCTCGCGCTGATTGCAATCATCGTCGCCTGCCAGGCAGCCTCCGAGCTGGTCGTGGCTCGGAACTTCGGCGTAGCCCTCCTTTTCCTGTCACCGCTCGCCATCGGCATGAGCAACATCAGTCGCGGCCAACCCTGGCAGCCCCTCCTCGTCGAACGCCTCGTCGAAGCTGCCATCGGAGCAGTCGTCGCCCTCGGCGCGATCGTGCTGGGGCGCAGTCTCCTCAAGAGAGGGCCGGCCAAGCCCTGAGGGGAACAGAAGGACTATTTATCTTCCGTAGGCGTCAGAGTCGTGAGCGCGAGCGCGTGCAGGCCGGCGTCGAACTCGCCCTTCAAGGTCTCATAGACCAGGCGCTGGCGCGCGACCCTGTTCTTGCCTTCGAACTCGGCCGACACGATCTCGACCCGGAAGTGCGACTCGCCGCCTTCGCGATGGCCGGCATGGCCGCGATGCTTCGACGATTCATCCTCGATGCTGAGCCGCGACGGCGCGAATCGAATCCGAAGCTTGTTGTCAATCGCGTTCGCTACCGCGCCCATCGCTCGCCTCTCTTGCCCGCCCAATGCGTTGAACACATATTAGCCTGATGTCTCGACGGCGGGCCAAACCTCTTGCAGCAACCGATGGCGCCCACGCTTTTCAGCGGGTATGCGAAGCGCCGGGTTGCCGCCTGCAGGGCGAGTACCGTGCGCCCTTTGCGCGCGACCGGCTCGATCAGCACCGCTGGTTCTGCCTGGAGCACGTGCGCGACTACAACAAGAAGTGGGACTATTTTGCCGGCCTCGATGCCAGCGAGATCGAGCGGCACATCCGGGCCGACACGACCTGGCGCCGGCCGGTCTGGCCGCTTGGCGGCCGGCGCAACGGCGGCCCGCAGATCCACGACCCGTTCGGCCTCAGTGAAGAAGCCGGTCTGGACGAGAAACCGGCGCCGCGAATGGATGGCAGCGAGCAACTGACCCCCGCCGAGCGGAACGCCATGGGGGTTCTTGAACTTTCATGGCCGACAACCCAGGCGGATGTGAAATCCCGTTACAAGGAACTGGTCAAGCTGCACCATCCCGACGCCCACGGCGGCGCGCGTGAAGCCGAGGAAAAGCTCAAGGAGATCAACGTCGCCTATTCCACCTTGCGGGCCTCCGAGCGCCTTCCGGTGGAGTGATTAGCCTTCCTCAGGGCAGCCATGGCAATTGGTCGCTTGCAGCGCGCAATTCTGCCTGCGACTATGGCTGGTCAGCCCGCAATTTGGCGGGCTTTGTATTGTAGGACACGTGATGGCCTCCACGACGACCGCTGCCCGCGAGAATGTTTCGGGCATGCCGGATATCAAGGTTTCCGCCCGCCAGCTTTTCGGCATCGACACCGACATGGAAGTGCCGGCGTTCAGCACGACGACAGAGCATGTGCCGCCGGTGGATGACGCCTACCTCTTCGACCACGACACGACGATGGCGATCCTCGCCGGCTTCGCCTTCAACCGACGGGTCATGGTCCAAGGCTATCACGGCACCGGCAAGTCGACCCACATCGAGCAGGTCGCGGCGCGCCTCAACTGGCCCTGCC
>Ga0070665_100008435_pt1 | contig 10422 bp, 7 predicted proteins | sample KBSS13metaG_FD_65862 | JGI IMG/M metagenome (GOLD analysis project Ga0070665, IMG submission 65862) | Switchgrass rhizosphere microbial communities from Kellogg Biological Station, Michigan, USA - KBS S1-3 metaG | ecosystem: Host-associated > Plants > Roots > Rhizosphere > Soil ...
AATTTGATCATCGCGTATTCACCACTCACCTGATAAGCCGCCAGCGGCAATTCGGTACGTTCACGGATATCGCGCAGGATATCCAGATAAGCACCTGCCGGTTTCACCATCAGTGAATCCGCGCCCTGCGCCGCGTCGAGCAGCGATTCACGGATCGCTTCACGGCGGTTCATCGGGTTCATCTGGTAGGTTTTACGGTCGCCTTTCAGCGCCGTTCCGGCCGCTTCACGGAACGGGCCGTAAAACGAGGAGGCGAATTTGGTGGAGTAGGACATGATGGCGGTCTGAGTGAAGCCCGCCGCGTCCAGTGCCCGGCGAATCGCCTCAACCTGACCATCCATCGCCGCTGACGGGGCGATGAAATCCGCACCGGCTGCGGCGGCAACGACGGCCTGCTTACCCAGGTTTTCCAGGGTAGCATCGTTATCGACGCCGTGATCACACAACACGCCACAGTGGCCGTGGCTGGTGTATTCACAGAAGCAGGTGTCAGACATCACGATCATTTCTGGCACGGTATCTTTGCAGATGCGGGACATACGTGCCACCAGACCGTTCTCGTTCCAGGCATCGCTGCCGGTGGCATCGGTGTGGTGCGAAATACCGAAGGTCATCACCGAGCGGATACCCGCTTTGGCGATGCGCTCAATTTCATAGGCGAGACGTTTTTCCGGAATACGCATCACGCCAGGCATCGCCTGAATCGCTTTGTAATCGTCGACTTCTTCTTCAACAAAGATGGGCAGAGCCAGATCGTTCAGGCTCAGTGAGGACTCCTGGAACATTTCACGCATTGAGGCGCTGGCGCGCAATCTTCTTGGGCGCTGGATAAGGGAATAATCAGACATTTTCATTCTTACGCAGGTGAAAAAAGTGACAACAGTTTACTCCCTTTGCCCGCGAGGGATGAAGGTTTGTGTGCGGTAAGAGAGGGGGAAAAGAACTCTCCCGCCGGGCGGCGGGAGAGCAGAACGATTACTCGTTGATATCCGGATGCTGCTGCACCAGGTTTTTACGTTTCGCTTCCAGACGGGAGATCTCTTCGTCGATATCTTCGATTTTGTGCTCGATGTTATCGTGATGTTCCTGCAGGATTTCGCGCGCTTCTTCCATATCAGAAGCCGCCGGTGTCGCGCCTTTCAGGGGCTTGTTGGCAGTTTCTTTCATGTACAGACCGGTAATCAGACCAATCACTGCCACCACCATCAGATAGTAGGCTGGCATGTAGAGGTTATTGGTCGTTTCTACCAGCCAGGCGGCCAGCGTTGGCGTCAGACCGGCAACCAGTACCGAGATGTTAAACGCACTCGCCAGCGCACTGTAGCGGATGTGCGTCGGGAACATCGCAGGCAGTGAAGAGGCCATCACGCCAGTAAAGGCGTTGAGGATTACCGCCAGCAGCAGCAGACCACCAAAAATCAGTCCCAGTACGCCACTGTTGATCATCATAAAGGCAGGAATCGCGAAGATCATCAGGGCGATACTGCCGATGATGACAAACGGACGACGGCCGAAACGGTCACTCATCATGCCGATCATTGGCTGGACAAACAGCATACCGATCATGATGGCGATGATAATCATCACACCGTGGTCTTCGCTGTAGTGCAGGTTATGTGACAGGTAGCTCGGCATGTACGTCAGCAACATGTAGTAGGTGACGTTAGTGGCGATAACCAAGCCGACACAGGAGAGCAGGCTGCGCCAGTGTTTGGTCGCAATCTCTTTAAACGATACCTGTGGACCATCCTGCAGGCCTTCGCGGTCGCCCTGTTCCAGTTTGTCCACGTGCTGCTGGAATGCCGGGGTCTCTTCCAGCGCATGACGCAGGTAAAGACCGATAATTCCCAGCGGCAGCGCGACGAAGAACGGCAGACGCCAGCCCCACTCAAGGAAACTCTCTTCTCCGATAATGGAGGAAATCAGCACCACCAGGCCCGCACCGAGCACGAAGCCCGCAATCGAACCAAAGTCGAGCCAGCTTCCCATAAAGCCGCGTTTACGGTCAGGCGAATATTCGGCCACAAAGATTGAGGCACCGGTATATTCACCGCCCACCGAGAAGCCCTGAGCCATCTTCGCTAACAGCAGCAGAATAGGTGCCCAGATGCCGATGGAGGCGTAGGACGGTATCAGGCCGATACAGAAGGTACTGACCGACATGATGATGATGGTGATGGAGAGGATTTTCTGACGACCATATTTGTCGCCCAGCATACCGAAGAACAGTCCACCCAGCGGGCGAATCAGGAAAGGAACAGAGAAAGTGGCGAGCGCCGCTATCATCTGAACGCCCGGTGAAACGTCCGGGAAAAAGACCTTACCCAGCGCATAGGCCACAAAGCCATAAACACCGAAGTCGAACCACTCCATCGCGTTGCCCAGAGAGGCCGCGGTGATGGCTTTACGTAAACGGGTATCATCGATGATAGTCACATCATCGATCCCAATTGGTTTTACACGCTTCCTACGCAATTTCATAGAATTACCCTGTATTGGAACACGAAAGTCCTCAACGGCGCGAGCCGGGTGTGAGTCGTTCAGACCGCTGCGTTGAGAAATTTAAGCATAGCCGTAAATAAGCACTGTTTATGCGCCGGCAGACACAATAATTACTGTTGTGATTATTGCGAACAGCGACAGAGTATACCGTTTTTGTGTGATATCTGTCATGTTTGGGCTACATCCGGCCTGTTTTTACAACAAATAGAGCTGTTTGCAACCGCAGAAAAATTATCACTGAGCGTGACGACCGCCGTTTTTTTCAGCAAAACAGGGTCAAAGAGAGGGAAGTTACGGGCCATGCTGGCACCGGAAGCGGTTATCCGCTTTGCATCACAGGGCGGAGAGCAGAAAGATGAGTGAATGTTGCTCGACTGGCGGTTCAGCTGCAATCTGCTCTGGTTCAGACGTCGGGTTCCTGCCGGGTCTGAAGAGCCAGCTCCCGCTCAATCGGCTGTTCGCCCCGATCGGTCAGCCAGGCAACCAGCGCCGTGTTGTCCATCGGGCGGGCATAATAATAGCCCTGGATAAAGACCACGCCGCGCCGTTGCAGATAGCTGAACTGTAACGCGGTCTCAACGCCTTCTCCCAGCACTTCCAGCTCAAGCTCATGGCTGAGCTGGATAATCGCGTCCAGCACCGGCGTTCTTCCCTCCAGGGATTCAATCGCGTTGATAAAGCCGCGATCGATTTTCAGATAATCTATCGTGAAGGTCTGTAAATAGCTCAGCGAACAGTGACCGGTCCCAAAATCATCAATCGCGACCTTCATTCCGCAACCACGTAACTGCTCCAGCTTGCGTGCCACCTCAGCGCCATCTTTGATCAGGCTGCGTTCGGTCAGCTCCAGGGTAATCAGGAACTGCTTATCTTTGATCCGTTCGGCAAACTGCAGCATATCGTCGACAAAGTCAGGATGCTGCAGATGATCCGCCGCCACGTTAATGGCCAGGTGGAAATGGGGCTCAACCTGCCACGCCTGCACATCCTCTGCAATTAAATCGAGCAGATGGCGGGTCAGCGGCACAATCATGCCTTCCGCTTCTGCTGCGCCGATAAAAATATCTGGCCGCACGCCTTTACCGTCGGGCGTTGTCCAGCGCAGCAGGGCTTCAGCACCGCTGCAGCGTTGCAGCCGGTTGTCGTAGACCGGCTGATAGTGCGCCCTGAACTGGCCGCTGGTGATGGCCCGGCGAATCTCATCGCGCCATGAAATACGCCGTTTCAGCCAGTTCGCCATCAGCATCATCAGCAGAATAGAGAAGATAGCGGCCATCGGCATGATGATAAACATCACCTGACGCCAGGCCGAGATCAGTTCAGAGGGTGAGGCAATGAGGGTGACAGAGAGCGGATAGCGGTGGGAGAGGGCCTGATAAATCATGGGTTCAAACCAGCTGGACGCGGCGATGTGTGGATCGCCAAACGAGATCGGCGCGCCGCCGCTGAACGTCATGCTGAAATGATAGAGATGGCTGCTGCTGATCGCGCGCATAAAATCGATCAGATACTGGCCATCAATCACTGCCCAGAATCCCTCGCCATCGGGCAGATCGCGCATAAAAATCACGGCCGGACGATTCGGTACGCCCGATGTCCCGGCAATGGACAGACTCCACCAGGCTTTTCCGGTAACCGGCGCGTCGCGCATGATCATCTCTTTCAGCAGGCCTGGGCGTGAACCATACACCGACGAGCAGGCGATGTGATCCTGCTCCATTTTACCGATCGCGCGAAAATAGGGGTTTAGCGAGCCAATGCGCTGCAACTGGTTTTCAATCTGGCTGCAGGGCTGATGATGAAACTGGCGCAGCACGGTAATCATATCCCAGGCGCTGTCGCTCATTCTTTCAGCCTGAGATAACAGCGTATTCGCCGCGGTTACCTGCTGCTGATACACGGTGTGGCGCGCATCCAGGGCGGTGAAAAAAATGCCAATAATCAGAGGCAGCACGCCGGAAATAATAATCACCAGCCTGGCGTAGTCGCGTTTTCGTTTCAGTAGCGGCACCGCTGAATCCTCTGAGTATTATTGGTGTTATGCGGAGGTGCTGATCAGTGGCGCAGCATAGCATCTCTCCGGGCGGTGCAGATTAGCGTTTTTGCGATCAGGAGAACTGACTAAGGTCAATTATCGACCAGACATTGCATTTTTTGACAGGTTGTTTGGTTTTCGTTGCGATGCAGCAAAACAATCAGGTGAAAACGGGAGGCAGGGCAGAAGGCCGATCCGCCGCAGTGGCCAGGAGAGACCCTGGCCCGTCACAGGGCGGGCGCAGGGCAGGACGTTTTATTTAATCGGCAAAATAGATCTGTTTCAGCGCTACTTCAACGCCGCGCAGTTCGGCAAGGCCTTTCAGGCGGCCAATGGCGGAATAACCGGGATTGGTGCGCTTATGCAGGTCGTCCAGCATCTGATGGCCGTGATCGGGACGCATGGGAATCGCCCGCAGGTTGCCCGCCCGACGGCGGCGCTGCTCTTCCGCCAGAATAACCTTGATCACGCTGACCATATCGACGTCGCCCGCCAGATGCGCCGCTTCATGGAAGCTGGCCGGGTTTGCCTCGCGTTTCGTGGCGCGCAGATGGATAAAGTTAATGCGGTCGGCATAGGTTTCCGCCATCTCAACCAGCGCGTTGTCGGCACGCACGCCATAGGAGCCGGTACAGAAACAGAAACCGTTGTGCAGGCTGTCCACGGTTTCTTTCAGCCACTGCATATCTTCCTGGGTAGAAATAATGCGCGGCAGGCCCAGAATAGGACGTGGTGGGTCATCCGGATGCACCGCCAGTTTAACGCCCGTTTCCTCCGCAACCGGCACGATGGCGCGCAGGAAGGTCGCCATATGCTCGCGCAGTTTCGCTTTGTCGATGCCGTCATACTGCGTCAGCTGCGCCTGAAACTGCTCCAGGGTGTAACCCTCTTCGGCGCCTGGCAGACCGGCGATAATATTGCGCACCAGGGTGCTTTTCTCTTCTGCGCTCATGGCGGCAAAGCGCTGAGCGGCGGCCTGCTGCTCGGCAGCGCTGTAATCCTGCTCCGCCCCCGGACGCTGCAACAGATAAAGCTCGAAGGCCGCAAAAGCGTCGGCGTCGAAGCGCAGCGCTTTTGCGCCATCCGGCAGCGTCCAGGCGAGGTCGGTTCGGGTCCAGTCCAGCACCGGCATGAAGTTGTAGCAGACGGTATCAATGCCGCAGGCGGCCAGATTGCGTATCGACTGCTGATAATTGGCGATATAGCGAAGGTAGTCACCACGCTGGGTTTTAATCGCCTCATGGACCGGGATGCTCTCCACCACCGACCAGACCAGACCTTTTTCCGCCAGCAGTGCCTGACGCGCTTTAATCTCCTCAACCGGCCATACCTCGCCGTTAGGGATATGGTGCAGCGCCGTCACAATGCCGGTCGCGCCCGCCTGACGCGCATCATCCAGTGAGACCGGGTCGTTGGGGCCGTACCATCGCCATGTATGTTCCATTTTTACTCCTCAACTGTGATGTGGCCCAGTGGTCAGGCCGCTGGGCCAAGAGTATGATAGTGGAAAAAACAGGGCCGTGATCCGGATCGCAGCATGACAAACTGCATCGGTGAAGAGATCGCTTTTAAGTGCAATCAGAGGAGAGGGTGATGACGCTGCCAGTAATAAAAACCGAGCGCCTGTACCGTCAGATCGCCAACGTCATCATGGCCGGTATCACGCGCGGTGACTTTGTGGCAGGTGGTTTACTGCCACCGGAGCGTGAGCTGGCAAAACAGCTGGGTGTCAGTCGTTCATCAGTGCGTGAAGCATTGATTGCGCTGGAGATGACCGGCTGGGTCGATATCCGCACTGGCAACGGCGTTTACGTCGCCCAGCCGTTGCCGCAGGCTGCGGTTCCGCAGGAGAGCGAAACCTGCAGTCTGCAGGATCTGTTGCAGGCGCGTGAAGCCTTTGAAGGGATGCTGGCAGGATTTGCCGCACGTAACGGCACCACCGTTCAGCGTGCAGCACTGCTGGCGCTGACCGCTGAACTGCAGCAGTACAATGAAAACGACGCGGCCTTTCTGGAGCAGGACAAGCGCTTCCATCTGCTGATCAGTGAGATGAGCGGCAATGATGTATTACGCGACCTGCTGGAGCAGTTATGGAACCGGCGCCACAGCCCGCATGTGCAGCGACTGGAGCGCCATTATGCCGATAACAGCTTCGCGCAGGAGATGAACGCTGACCATCAGCAGATCGCCAATGCGATTGTGGCGGGCGATGAAGCAGCAGCCCGTCAGGCGATGGAGAGCCATCTCCAGCACGTGCAGCAGCGGCTACTTGGTTAATGCCCGTGCCCGCTTAGGTCGTCCGGTGCCCAGCATAATCGCCAGACGGCTGCCGCCTGGCGTGGTTTCCATCAGAATTTTAGTAATGCTGGTGAGCGGCACCGAGAGCAGCATGCCGACCGGACCGAGCAGCCAGCCCCAGAATACCAGCGACAGAAACACCACCAGTGTCGATAAGCCAAGACCGCGCCCCATCAGGCGCGGTTCCAGCATATTGCCAAACACCATATGAATCGCGGTAAACAGCGCCGCCACCATCGCGGCATCAAACAGGCTGTTCAGTAACAACGCCTGCAGGAAGGGCGGGATACCGGCGATAATCGGGCCGATATTGGGAATAAAGTTGAGGATAAACGCCACGACACCCCATAACAGCGCAAACTTCACATCCAGCAGATAGAGACTCAGCCAGACCGCGATGCCGGTTATCAGACTCACCAGGGTTTTCAGCGCCAGATAGTGCGTGACGCCTTTCAGCGCTTTATGCAATCCGGCGATGCGAATTTTCGGATTCACCAGCGCGTTGCGCATTTTATAGGGCAGGTGATGGACCTCAAACAGCATAAAGACCACGGTCAGCACCAGCAGCACGGTATTGGTCATCGCGCCGGAAAAGCCGCTCAGCGCCACGGTAGCCAGGTTCATCATGGTATTAGGATCGAAACGCTGTACCAGCGCATCGGTTGAAATATTAAGATGAAAGCCCGCCGCCAGATGTTGCAGCACCGTCATTTTCTGCTCCATGGTGGCGCGCAGTTGCGGATAGAGATCGGAAAACTCGCTCATTGAGCTGGCAATAATGGCACCCAGCAGCACGAGTGCGCAGAAGATCACCGTGATCACCAGCCCAATCGCCAGTCCACGGCGGAAGCCACGCCGCATCAGCATCGTCACCAGTGGATTAAGCACAATGGCAAAGAACGCCGCCAGCAGCAGCGGAACCAGAATATCGGACGCTGCCCGAACCCCGGCGAGGATAATGACCAGCATCGCCAGTTTTATCAGAATATTTTGTCCGATCTTTTCCCGTTGCAGCTCGCTCATTCTCTCTCTCATAACGTAATTTGGCTGTTGAAAGTGTAGCTGAAACAAAATTAACAATCTGATTTATCAGAGAAACGGTAAAGCGCGGTGGCAGGTGGGTGATGTAATCAGCGCCACAGCACTCAGCTATCGCGGCAGAGCAGCAAGTCCCCATTGTGCCGGTTTTTACCCGGCTTTCTGCTGCACGTGCGGGCAGGGGCAGCCGCCCGATAACCGTGTCATTAAGAGGCACCAGTGGCGAAAGCGGGTATAGTTAAAGGATAAACCTTATCATTCAGCCAAATACGAGCGCGAGGACTCATGCCTGAACAGCCTGCCGCGGAACCGAACACCCCATCCGGAAACCTGCACATCTCTCTGCTGATCCTCTCTATCGTGGCCTACAACTTTGCCAGCTATCTCACTATCGGTCTGCCGCTGGCGGTATTGCCAGGATGGGTGCATGACCAGCTGGGCTTCAGCGCATTCTGGGCGGGCCTGGTGATCAGCCTGCAATATGTGGCGACGCTGCTGAGCCGCCCACACGCCGGACGCTATGCCGATCTCTGGGGGCCAAAGAAAGTGGTGGTGACCGGCCTGGTGGGCTGTCTGATCAGCGGGCTGTGTATTTTGCTGGCGGCGCTCATCGAATCACCGCTGTTAAGCCTGACGCTGCTCTGCGTGGGCCGCTTGATTCTGGGCGTGGGCCAGAGTTTTACCGGCACCGGCACCTCGTTGTGGGGTGTGGCGCGGGTGGGTTCGCTGCACATTGGCCGGGTTATCTCCTGGAACGGCATTGTCACTTATGGCGCGATGGCGATTGGCGCGCCGCTCGGCGTAGTGATATTCCGGGCGGGTGGCCTGCTGTGGCTGTCGCTGGTCATTGTTGCTATCTGCGTGGTGGGCATCGTCTGCGCGGTGCCGCGTCCGGCCGTAAAAGCCAGCCGGGCCAGACCCCTGCCGTTTCGTGCGGTGCTGGGGAAAATCGCCGGTTTTGGTGCGATTCTGGCGATGGGTTCGGCGGGTTTCGGTGTCATCGCCACCTTTATTACCCTGTTCTATCAGGATAAAGGCTGGGAAGGGGCCGCCTTTGCGCTCTCCCTGTTCAGCGGCGCTTTCGTCGGCGCGCGCCTGCTGTTCCCGAATGCGATTAACCGCCACGGCGGTCTGCGGGTCGCCAGCATCTGCCTGGCGGTTGAAGCCGCCGGACTGTTTCTGGTGGCCGCAGCGGGTGATCCCTGGATGGCAAAAGCAGGCGCATTTCTGACCGGTGCCGGGTTCTCGCTGGTATTCCCGGCGCTGGGCGTGGTGGCGGTAAAAGTGGTGCCGCAGCAGAATCAGGGCAGCGCGCTGGCGACCTACACCGCCTTTATGGATCTGTCGCTGGGGATAACCGGGCCACTTGCCGGATTCATCATGACTTATGCGGGTGTCTCACGCGTCTACCTGCTCACGGCGCTGCTGGTCTGCGTCGCTTTTTTCTGCACGCTGCGCATGCAGCGGCGTCAGGCGGTGTTGCCGGCAGCAGACGATTCTTCAGGATAAAAAAAATGGCCCAGCAGCGGGCCAGAACGTCTTTTCAGACACAGATAAACCGATTAATGGTGCGCGCAAAGCGCAGAACAGGATTCAGGCTTGCAGCAGTTCAATACTGTTGCGGATCTGGCGTTCAATCTCCGCAGGGGTCCAGTTGCTGAGCTGACTGGAGAAAGGCTCAAAGGCATAAACGCCCTTATAGCCAAGCATCTCCAGCCGCTTCACCTGCACCACGCTCTTCAGTACATCGTTATCACTCAGCATGATGCGTTCTTCATCGGTCAGTTCGGCGGTCGGACGGCGATCCTCCACGCCCGAAAGGTGCACCAGACCGATCTGGTTAACATCAATGCCGGCTGGAAACTCCTGCTCAGCCTGCTCATAGAGATGATGGTGAAAGGTATCCAGCAATAACTTAAAGGGCACGTCCGCCGCGGCGATCAATTGCTGCGCTTGTACCGCCGAACGCAGCGAGCTGACCGGAAAACCCAGCGGCTCTACCAGACCCTGAATGCCATAGTGGGCAAAGCGCGGGGCCAGCTGCTGCATCGCCGCCTGGGTTTGCTGAGGCGACACGGCTATCCCCTCATTCAGCGGACACATGACCAGCGCCTTTGCACCAATCTGTTGTGCTGTCTGTAACAGTGCTTCGGCCCGGGCCAGTAGCGCGTCATCAATGCGGTTAAACGGATAGAGCGCATTAATGGTGATGATATCAATATGATACCTGTCGGTCAGAGCGCGCAGCTGATCGGTGCTGAGATCGTCAGTGACGCTGCCGCCCGGCATGTCATTACGCAGTTCAACCTTGCTCAGCCCCAGACGCTGAACCAGCTGAAAAAATGCCTCCAGCGAGAGCCGGGGCGCAATTTTGCGGTTGATACAGAAACGGGTTGGATCGATGGCCATGCACTGACTCCGGGACAGGAGGATGATGCGACCAAAGAGAACATTTATTTCATTAATAGTGAATAATGAAACACAAATTATTAGATCAGCCTCGCATTAATTTCATATTCCGTTTCAGCCCGATGCATAAAGGCTGGATC
>Ga0070665_100008436_pt1 | contig 10422 bp, 3 predicted proteins | sample KBSS13metaG_FD_65862 | JGI IMG/M metagenome (GOLD analysis project Ga0070665, IMG submission 65862) | Switchgrass rhizosphere microbial communities from Kellogg Biological Station, Michigan, USA - KBS S1-3 metaG | ecosystem: Host-associated > Plants > Roots > Rhizosphere > Soil ...
CATCACCACCGGCAATGGATCGTGCGTGAGGGTCGCGGCGCAGCTTTTAAGCTCTCCGGCAATCTCGTTTCGCGCCTCGATCAGGACCATCTCTAAATCAACCTCAGTATGCTCGGGCGTGCGCACTTCTTCATAGCAGTACTCGGCGATATCGTTGATCAACGTCTCCATCCGATTCGCGCCATCGGCAACATAGCGCGTACCGCGACTGGCATTTTCAGCGGAGGGACTCGCGCCATCGGCCGCCAGCAGCTGTGCGCCGAGACGGATCGCCCGTAAAGGTTCCCGCAGGTCATGCACCGCCATGGAAATGAAGTCTCGAACGGCTTCAAGATCCGGCGCCTGAATTTCCGGTGCGGTCGCCTCTGCATTGTCTTTCATACGGCTAGGAGTTGACATTGTTATGATATGTGATCATTCCGCTCGGTCAGGCAGCGTGAAATAAAAGGTAGATCCTTTATCGGGCGCGGACTCGACCCAGATCTGCCCCCCATAATTCTTCACAATCCGCTCGCAAATAGCCAGTCCGATTCCGGTCCCCGGATAGTTGCTTCCATGCAGCCGCTTGAAGATCCCGAAGATTTGGAGCGCATACTCGGGCTTGATTCCAATTCCGTTGTCCTGCACCGAAAAAAGCCAGTTGCCGGGACGGCGCTCGGCATCGATGTGAACTTTGGGCGTTTCGGTGCTGCGGTACTTAATGGCGTTGCCCACCAGGTTCTGTAAGAGTTGAACCAGCCGGATCTCGTGTGCTTGAACCGTCGGCAGCCCGTTGAAGGTTACGACGGCCTGATTCTGATCGATGCTCGCCTGCAGGTTGAGTAGCGCCTTGCGCAGCGCATCCGAGCAAACTACGGGGCCCGCCGGCTCCTCGCTTGCAGACGACCCCACTTGCGAGTAGTCCAGCAGATCGCGCAGCAGCGTCTCCATGCGGTGTGCCCCGCTGATGACGTAAGAAATGTATTGGTCCGCTTGCGGATCGAGCCGCTCTGCATACTTTCTCTGCAGGATTTGGCTGTACAACGCCACCAGCCGCAACGGTTCTTGCAGATCGTGACTCGCTGCGTAGGCAAACTGATTCAAATCCTCATTCGATTTTCGAAGTGCCTCGTTGGATTCCAAAAGGGCAGCCGTACGCTCGGAGACGCGCTGCTCCAGGCTTGCGTTGAGATCCCGAATCTCCTGATCCGCTTTCTTGCGTTCAGTGACGTCGCGTATCGCGGCAGTCACCAACAAACCTTCCTCGGTATCCAGCGGACTCAGGCTGATCTCAACCGGAAATTCCGTACCGTCTTTGCGGACGCCAAACAATTCCAAACCCGTTCCCATTGGCCGGCTTCTGGGTTCATCGAAAAATCCCTCGCGGTGACCGCCATGCCGCCCCCGGAAACGCTGCGGCACCAGCACTTCAATCGCTCTTCCCAGCAACTCTTGCCGGCGATACCCAAACACTTTTTCGACCTGCGCATTTACCAAAACGATATGCCCGAGACCGTCCACCACTGCCATTGCGTCGGGAGCCGCCTCCAGCAACGCACGAAATTTCTGTTCCGCCTTACTTAGAACTTCCGCCTGCTTTTGCAGCAGCGCGGTGTTCCGGCTCAACTCCACGAACACCTTGACCTTGGAGCGCAAGATCTCCGGAACAATCGGCTTGAAGAGAAAATCGACCGCGCCCAAGTCGTAACCCCGGAACAATTGCTCGTCGCTCTTGTAGCCGGTCAAAAACAAAATCGGAACGTGCCGCGACCGCTTGCGGGCCCGGATCAGTTCGGCCGTTTGAAAGCCGTCCATCTCCGGCATCTTCACATCCAGCAGCACCGCCGCGAAGTCATCTTCCAGTAGGTGTCGCAGAGCCTCGGTGCCGGACTTCGCCATTACCAGATCCTGACCCAATCCGTCGAGCGCCGCTTCCAGAGCGATCAGGTTCTCTGGCGTATCGTCTACCAGCAGAATCTTTGCTCTATCCGGCGACCGACGTTCCTGGGTATCGGGAGTCTCCGTTAGCATGGGGCTCTTTAACATCTTAAGACGTCACGCTCCAGGAGCGACCATTTGACTCTCCTCATGCACATTGCTTCCCATGCAAACGCGCAGCACTGAAAATAGTTGTTCGATATCCACCGGCTTCGTGATGTAATCCGAGGCCCCGGCCTCCAGGCACTTGGCGCGATCCCCCTTCATGGCCTTCGCAGTCAAGGCCACGATGGGCAGAGAGCGGAACTGGGGAATCTTCCGGATAGTGCTCATGGTTTCATATCCGTCCATTTCCGGCATCATGATGTCCATCAGCACTAAATCGATATCCGGTCTACTCTCCAGCAACTCGATTCCTGCGCGGCCATTCTCGGCGTGAACCGCCTTCATGTTGTGTTCTTCCAGCAGGCTGGTCAGCGCGAAAATATTGCGGACATCATCGTCGACCACGAGAATCGTTTTGCCGTAAAGCGTGGGATCGGTCCGGCGCAATTGATCCAGGATGCGGCATTGATCCGCAGTGAGGTCGGTCTCCGCGCGATGCAGCAGTAGAACCGTATTGTCGAGGACACGCTCTATAGTATGGGCCCGCTTCACCACGCTGATTCTCATCGCGCGAGCGAATTGTTGCTCTTCCGTCACCGATAGGGAGCGCGTTGCCATCAAGATCATCGGCGGCACGTGCGGGCTGAGTTGATTTTGGATCTCTTCCACCAATTGCAGCGGACCAAGGTCGTCGAGATCCGGGTGAATCACAATGCCGTCGAGATATTGGTGCTTGGTAACGGCCAGCGCTTCGCCTGCGGTCTGTACCGGAATCACTTCCAGATCCGGGGCCGTGATCAATTCGGCAACAGCTTCCCGCTCCTCTCTATCCGCACACACCAATAACAACTTCTTTACGCGTTTCTGCGTGGATTCCTCGATGGCGGCGAAGGCATCCACCAGCGAATCTTTGGCTACGGCCTTTTCCAGGTAGCTCATGGCGCCAAGTGCCAGCCCACGGCGTCGATCCTCATCGCCGGAGATGATATGGACCGGTATGTGCCGGGTTATAGAATCGTGCTTCAGGCGATCGAGAATGGTCCATCCCGCAACATCGGGAAGAGTGATGTCCAGCGTGATGGCGCCGGGCTTGAACTCACGGGCCAGCGAAATAGCGCTGCTGCCGCGAAGCGCAACCAGCGCTTTGAGTTGATGATCGTGCGCCAGGTCCACCAGAATTCGGGCAAACGTAATATCATCTTCGACGATTAGCAGGACAGAATCTCCCGGCTGGATCAGATTGCGGTCATCGTCGAGAACCAATTCCTCGGTGAGCTCTTCGTGCTCCAACGGCGACGAAAGAATCACGTCCACCTCGGAATCCGCCGCGCCGGCCACTTGATCGATTTGGATCGGAGTGATCTTCAGAGCTTCGCTCTTGGGCGCCTGTGCTTGCGCCACATAAGTCTGCGGTAGATACAAAGTGAAGGTGCTGCCTACGCCAGGCGCGCTCTGCAGGCGAATTTCACCGCCTAGGAGCCGGGCGAGTTCGCGGCTGATCGAAAGACCCAATCCCGTGCCGCCGTACTTGCGGCTGGTGGTTCCATCGGCCTGTTGGAACGCCTCAAAAATAATGCGCTGTTTGTCAGCCTGAATCCCGATGCCGCTATCCATCACGGTGAACGCGATCACCGATTTCGCGCGCGATAGGATCGGATGTCCGAGGCTCCAGCCACTGTAGGCCTTGTCGATGGTGAGTTGCACGGAACCGTGTTCAGTAAACTTCAGAGCGTTGGACAACAGGTTCTTCAACACCTGCTGCAAGCGCTTGGCATCGGTGTGCATGATTTCGTTTGCCACCGGGCCTCCTAGGTTGATACCGAAGTCCAGTCCCTTGCCTTCGGCCACGTGACGGAACGTCTTGCCGCAGTAGTCTTGAAGCTCGGCGAATCGCACGCCTCCAATATCCAGGTCCATCTTCCCGGATTCGATCTTGCTCAGATCCAGAATGTCGCTGATCAGCGCTAACAGGTCGGTTCCCGATGTGTGAATCGTTTCGGCAAACTTCACTTGTTTCGTAGTCAGGTTCTTGTCCGAATTCTCGGATAGCATGCGCGCGAGAATCAGCAGGTTGTTCAGCGGAGTCCGCAACTCGTGACTCATGTTGGCCAGGAACTCACTCTTGTATTTCGAAGTCAGTGAAAGCTGCTCCGCCTTCTCTTCCAGCGCCTTCTTGGCTTGCTCGACCTCCAGATTCTTGGTCTCGACCTCGGTTTTCTGTTCCGCCAGCAATTGGGCCTTTTCCTGCAATTCTGCGTTCGTGGTTCGCAGCTGTAGCTGCTGGCTGCGAAGCTCTTCCGCCAGCGCTTGGCTCTGCTGCAGGAGCTGCTCGGTTCTCATCGTCGCGGCAATCGTGTTTAATACGATGCCGATCGATTGCGTCAACTGATCCAGGAACGCCAGGTGAACATCATTAAATTGTCCGAAGGAGGCCAGCTCAATGGCCGCTTTCACGTCGCCCTCGAAAAGCACCGGCAGCACGACGATACTCACTGGAGCGCTTCCTCCCAGACTGGAATTGATCTTTACGTAGTCACCCGGTACATCGGTTACCAGAATGCGTTCTTTCTCCCTCGCGCACTGGCCGACTAATCCTTGTCCGATCCTGAAGCGCTTCGGCACGTCATCCTCTTGCTCGATCGCGTACCCCGTTAAGAGCGACAACACGGGAGTTTCGTCCACTGTGTCGGTGATATAGAAGGTTCCATGCTGCGCGCCGATCAGCGGAGTGAGTTCGGAAAGCAGCAATTGCGCGACGGTGAGTAGATCGCGCTGCCCCTGCATCATGCCGGTGAACTTGGCGATGTTGGTCTTCAGCCAATCCTGTTCGTTGTTCTTGCGCGTTGTCGCCGCGAGATTGACGATCATCTCGTTCAGGTTGTCTTTGAGCGACGCCACTTCGCCTTGCGCCTGCACAGCGATGGATCGCGTCAAATCGCCCTTGGTCACGGCCGTCGCCACTTCGGCGATCGCGCGGACCTGCGTAGTGAGATTTGCCGCCAGTTGATTGACGTTGTCTGTCAGATCGCGCCAAATACCGGCCGCGCCAGGCACACGCGCCTGTCCGCCGAGCTTTCCTTCGATACCGACTTCGCGCGCCACCGTCGTTACCTGATCGGCGAACGTCGCCAGGGTATCGATCATTCCGTTGATGGTGTCGGCCAACTCCGCAATCTCGCCCTTGGTTTCGAGAATCAGTTTACGTTTCAAGTCGCCGTTCGCGACAGCGGTTACGACTTTTGCGATGCCACGCACCTGCGTGGTGAGGTTCGCGGCCATGAAGTTCACGTTGTCGGTCAGATCTTTCCAGGTACCAGCCACGCCTTTTACTTCGGCCTGGCCTCCCAGTTTGCCGTCCGTACCGACTTCGCGAGCCACGCGCGTCACCTCGCTGGCGAACGAATTAAGCTGATCCACCATGGTGTTGATGGTGTCTTTCAGCTCCAGAATTTCTCCTTGCACGTCGACAGTGATTTTGCGCGAGAGATTGCCGTTCGCAACGGCCGTCGTCACTTGCGCAATGTTGCGGACCTGCGCTGTGAGATTTCCGGCCATCGAATTGACGCTATCCGTCAAATCTTTCCAGGTGCCGGCGACACCGCGGACATCGGCTTGGCCGCCGAGCTTGCCTTCAGTTCCGACTTCGCGCGCCACGCGTGTCACTTCCGAAGCGAACGAACTAAGCTGATCCACCATCGTATTAATGGTGTTCTTCAGCTCTAGAATTTCGCCGCGCACGTCGACCGTAATTTTGCGCGACAAGTCGCCGCGCGCCACGGCTGTCGTGACTTCAGCAATGTTGCGAACCTGGTTCGTCAGGTTGCCCGCCATGAAGTTCACGTTATCGGTGAGATCTTTCCAGGTGCCGGCTACGCCTTTCACTTCCGCCTGTCCGCCGAGCTTTCCTTCGGTTCCCACTTCGCGCGCCACGCGCGTGACTTCCGATGCGAACGAGCTAAGCTGATCCACCATGGTGTTGATGGTGTTTTTCAGCGCTAGAATTTCGCCGCGCGCGTCCACCGTGATGATGGTGGTTAAATCTCCGCGCGCCACGGCGGTGGTCACACCGGCGATATTTCGGACTTGGTTCGTCAAATTGCTCGCCATGTAATTGACGCTATCGGTGAGATCTTTCCAAGTTCCTGCCACTCCGCGGACATCAGCCTGACCGCCGAGCTTGCCCTCAGTGCCGACCTCGCGAGCCACGCGCGTCACTTCGCTAGCGAACCCGTTGAGCTGATCCACCATCGTGTTGATGGTGTTCTTTAGCTCCAGAATCTCGCCGCGCGCATCTACCGTGATCTTGGTCGATAGATCGCCCTTCGCCACGCCAGTAGTCACCTGCGCGATGTTGCGAACCTGCGACGTTAAGTTGCCCGCCATGAAGTTCACGCTGTCGGTAAGATCTTTCCAGACGCCGCCGACGCCTTTCACTTCCGCCTGCCCGCCGAGCTTTCCTTCGGTGCCCACTTCGCGAGCCACGCGCGTCACTTCGCCCGCGAATGCGTTGAGCTGATCGACCATGGTGTTGATCGTGTTTTTCAACTCCAGAATTTCACCGCGAACGTCTACGGTGATTTTGCGCGACAAGTCGCCCTTCGCAACAGCCGTCGTTACTTCCGCAATGTTACGGACCTGGCTGGTCAGGTTGCTCGCCATGGAGTTGACCGAATCCGTCAAATCTTTCCAGGTTCCGGCGACGTCGTGCACGTCGGCCTGTCCGCCCAACTTGCCTTCGGTACCTACTTCGCGCGCCACGCGCGTCACTTCGCCGGCGAACGCGTTAAGCTGATCCACCATCGTATTGATGGTGTTTTTCAACTCCAGAATTTCGCCGCGCGCATCGACCGTGATCTTGGTCGACAAATCGCCCTTCGCAACCGCCGTGGTTACCTGCGCGATGTTACGGACCTGAGAGGTCAGGTTACCTCCCATGAAGTTCACGCTATCGGTGAGATCTTTCCAGACTCCGCCGACGCCTTTCACTTCAGCCTGACCTCCCAGCTTTCCTTCCGTACCCACTTCACGCGCCACGCGCGTCACTTCGCCCGCGAACGCGTTAAGCTGATCCACCATCGTATTGATGGTGTTCTTCAGCTCCAAAATTTCACCGCGCACGTCTACCGTAATCTTGCGCGACAAATCGCCGGTAGCCACCGCAGTCGTAACCTCGGCGATGTTGCGGACCTGAGCCGTCAGGTTGCCGGCCATGGAATTCACGGAATCCGTCAAATCTTTCCAGACGCCGCCGACGCCTTTTACTTGTGCCTGCCCGCCGAGCTTACCGTCAGTACCGACCTCGCGCGCCACGCGCGTGACTTCAGATGCGAACGAATTCAGCTGATCCACCATGGTGTTAATGGTGTTTTTCAAGGCCAGAATTTCGCCCTGGACATCCACGGTGATTTTCGTGGAGAGATCGCCCCGCGCCACGGCCGTTGTAACTTCGGCGATATTACGAACCTGGTTAGTGAGGTTTCCGGCCATGGAATTGACGGAATCCGTCAGATCCTTCCAGACGCCACCGACGCCTTTCACCTGCGCCTGTCCGCCCAGCTTTCCTTCGGTTCCCACTTCGCGCGCCACGCGCGTCACTTCTGATGCGAACGAATTCAGCTGATCCACCATGGTGTTGATGGTGTTCTTCAGCTCCAGAATTTCGCCGCGCGCATCGACCGTGATCTTGGTCGACAGATCGCCCTTCGCCACGCCAGTGGTCACCTGCGCGATGTTGCGAACCTGCGACGTCAGGTTGCCCGCCATGAAGTTGACGCTATCCGTGAGATCGCGCCAGGTTCCGGCGACGCCTTCCACTTTCGCTTGCCCGCCGAGCTTGCCTTCGGTTCCGACTTCGCGCGCCACGCGCGTGACTTCCGATGCGAACGAGCTGAGCTGATCCACCATCGTGTTGATGGTGTTCTTCAATTCCAAAATTTCGCCGCGCACCGTAACCGTGATCTTGCGCGAAAGATCGCCCTTCGCAACTGCGGTCGTGACCTCAGCGATATTACGAACCTGAGCCGTAAGGTTTCCGGCCATGGAGTTTACCGAGTCCGTCAGATCCTTCCAGGTGCCGCCGACGCCGGGAACGTCAGCCTCGCCTCCCAGCAGGCCTTCAGTTCCCACTTCGCGCGCCACGCGCGTCACTTCCGCAGCGAACGAGCTCAGCTGGTCCACCATGGTGTTGATCGTATTCTTTAGCTGCAAAATTTCACCGCGCGCGTCAACCGTAATGCGCGTCGAAAGATCGCCTTTAGCCACTGCGGTTGTTACTTCAGCGATGTTGCGAACCTGGTTGGTCAAGTTGCCGGCCATCGAGTTAACGGAATCGGTCAAGTCTTTCCACACACCGGCGACGCCCTTCACTTCCGCCTGCCCGCCCAATCTTCCGTCCGTACCCACCTCGCGCGCCACGCGCGTCACTTCCGCCGCGAACGAACTCAATTGATCCACCATCGTATTAATGGTGTTCTTCAACTCCAGAATTTCGCCGCGGGCATCCACCGTGATTCTGGTCGTCAAATCGCCCTTGGCGACCGCGGTCGTGACGCCGGCGATGTTGCGAACCTGATTGGTGAGGTTGCTCGCCATCGAGTTCACGCTTTCCGTCAGATCTTTCCAGGTTCCCGCGACGCCCGTCACCACCGCCTGCCCACCCAGCTTGCCTTCGGTCCCGACTTCGCGCGCCACGCGAGTCGCTTCCGACGCGAACGAATTCAGCTGGTCCACCATGGTGTTTACGACGCGCGCCGTGTGCAAAAACTCGCCGCGCAGCGGGCGCCCGTCGACATCCAGAGACATCGTCTGCGAAAGATCGCCTTTCGCCACCGCACCGATCACGCGCGCCACCTCGGTCGACGGCTGCACCAAGTCGCCGATCAAGCTGTTCACCGAGTCGATGCAAGCCGCCCATCCGCCGCTCGCCGACCCGATCGACGCCCGCTGGGCGATCTTGCCCTCTTTACCGACCGACCGGCTGATGCGGTCCAGCGCGCCTGCCATTTTTTCGTTGAGCTCCAGAATATCGTTCAACGCATCGGCGATCTTGCCGTCCATGCCGACCAGATCCACCGGCATGCGAACCGAGAAGTCACCCTGTTTGAAGGCAACCAGCGTCTCCAAAAGGACGTTGGTTTCGCGGCGCGGTGCGGTCTTTGAGCGTTTCTGGGTGGTTGGTGCGGATGGCATGCCTGTCTCCCGTGTCAATTTGGCTCGAACTCCGAATAGAGACGGAAAACCGCAATAGGTTACAAGAAGTTATGGCTTACTCCCGAGGCCCTTGCTTTTCGGGCGGATTAAAACGGTAAATCACTAAAAATATGTGATTTAGCGGCGACGCACAGATCAGCTTTGCAATGTTTTAGCGGCTGGTCTTCCTGGCTGCTTTTTTGGCCGGACTTGCGACGGCCCCTCGTTTCGCAGGCAAGGTGCGTTTCTTGGGCGCCGCTTTTTTGGGTTTGGCAGCGGTCTTAGCCGGGGGTTTAACCACGCCAGTCCTAAGCGCCAACTTGCCGATTGTCGTTCCAATTGCTTCGGCGGCCGATTTCAGAAACGGACTTTCTTCAGACACCACTTTCTTCTTCTGGGCCATGATCGGTTCCCTCTCCATAGATAAGCTTCGCTCATCCGGGGCACGCGTGGGGCCATTTCTCACAATCGGCCACCTAACTGCAATAAGAAGAATGTGCATATGATGCTTGCAAACACTAAGGCTCTCCTGTGACCCGCCCGCGCAGCAATGCGGGGTTGCGGATTGCCGCCACGTTGATAGCGGTGCTCGCTGTTATGTACCTGGCGCGCGAGATCCTGATTCCCCTGGCCTTCGCCGTCACATTGGCACTGGTTCTATCGCCGGCAGTTGGCTGGCTCCAGAAAATTCATATCCGGCGCTTCGCGGCGGCACTGGTGATCGTGACGGTGCTGGTTTGCGGAACCGGCGCAGTAGGGTATGTGATCTTCAACCAATTGGTACAGGTCGTAAGCGATCTGCCAGCGTACCGGGAAAATATCGATAACAAGATTAAGGCGTTGCGAGCGCCGCAAAAAAGTTCGCTCGGAAAGGCCGCGCAAAGTGTCCAGGAGCTCGGAAAAGAACTAGCAACTGCCCAGGAGCAGCCCCCGCCGCCTCCCGTGCCAGGCCGAACAGTGCGGAATGCCACACCGGCCAGCCCACTTCCGGTTCAAGTCGTGGAACCACCTCCAAATGGCCTGCTGTATGTGCGTGACTTACTGCGGCCGTTTCTTGCACCGTTGGGAATGTTGCTGATCGTTCTGGTTTTTACAATCTTCCTGCTGGTGGAGGAGGCCGACTTGCGTAACCGGCTCTTCCGCCTTGCGGGAGTGAACCGCGTCAACGTGATGACGCAAGCGCTGGATGATGCCACGCGTCGCGTGAGCCGT
>Ga0070665_100008437_pt1 | contig 10422 bp, 9 predicted proteins | sample KBSS13metaG_FD_65862 | JGI IMG/M metagenome (GOLD analysis project Ga0070665, IMG submission 65862) | Switchgrass rhizosphere microbial communities from Kellogg Biological Station, Michigan, USA - KBS S1-3 metaG | ecosystem: Host-associated > Plants > Roots > Rhizosphere > Soil ...
GTTCCTGATTCCATCCCGCGTCACAAACGGTTCACCGCTGAATGGGTTGGCCGCGGTTAACCAATGCCATATCTGCCTTTTCAGCAAGTGAGAGCGAGTGAGCTTTGAGGCGCTGAAGCCGCCGGGCTTACAAGGGCAAGACGGGCAATCCCCCGCTGGAATGAGTGAAGCGCGCAAGTTTGCGCCTCCAGCGGGACTGTCCGCCAACATAGGGCAAAAGATCAGTGGTAAAGCTTCTTGGGGGCCGCGGCGCGTCCGCGGTGATGGGACTATTCATGCTTGCGATCGGCTCCAGCGCCTCGGCGCAGGCTGCGCCGACGCTGAGCATCGCGCAGGCCGTCAAGTCGCTCGACGTTGACGCCGCCGCGAAGCCGTTCGGCACGGTCGCCTCGACCCTGGCTCGTCCGGCCGTCGCCGCTACCACCGCTGTCGCCAACGCCGTCGGCACCGTCTTTCAGTCGCAGCCGGCGCAGTCGGTGACCGTGCGGCTTCCGCAATCGGTCGCGGCCGAAGCCGCCTGGCTCTACAAGAACGGCTGGCCGCTTTACGCGCTCGCCGACCGCTACGGCGCCGGTGCTTCGCTCGACCAGGAAACCAACTGCCTCGCGACCGCCGTCTATTTCGAAGCGCGCGGTGAAACCGTCGAAGGGCAGCTCGCTGTCGCCCGCGTCGTCATGAACCGCGCGGCCTCGGGCAAGTATCCGACCGACTGGTGCGGCGTGATGAAGCAGCCGTGGCAGTTCTCGTTCGTCAATCCGCGCACCGGTTCCTATCCGTCGATCGACATGAACTCGACCGCCTGGGCCCGCGCCGAAGGCATTGCCCGCCTCGCCGTCGCCAACGTCGTGCCGAGCGTCTCGACCGACGTCCTCTGGTATCACGCCGATTACGTGGCGCCGTCGTGGGGGCGCCGCCTCAGCATGGTGCAGAAGATCGGCCAGCACATTTTCTATCGCGCCTAATTCGCGCGCATCGATTGCCCAAGGCGCTCGGAGATCCCCGCTCCGGGCGCCTTTTTCTTTAACGTCAACGCCCTGCCGCAGCGCCGAGTCATCCTGGCGTAAACCTCGTTCAATGGGGATTCGCACCGGCGCCAATCCGCGCAACGATCCAAGTCACGGATTTTCCGGGGGGAATTTCCGTTGGGGTCGGAGGTGAGCGCGTGCTCAGGATTTTAATCGTCGAAGATGATTCCCAGCTCGCCGCCACGATAAAATATCTCGTCGAAGACAATCCCCGCTACCGCGTTGTCGCCATGGCCGCCGATGCCGAGGGCGCGATCGCCGCTGCGGAGGAGCATGACCCCGACCTCGTCCTGCTCGACCTTCACCTTGCCCGGCAGACGACCGGATTTTCGGTTGCGGTGCGATTGAACGACATGGGCGTGCCCTGCCTGTTTGTGAGCGGCAAGGCGCCGGCCTTCCCGATGCCGGACCTGGCGCTCGGATGCCTGATGAAGCCGTTCACCGCGGAGGACGTGCATCGCTCTTTGGCCATGGCGGAGGACCTCCTCAGGGGCCGCGAGGCCGTTCGGCCCAAGATGCCGGAAAATCTGACGCTGTACGAGCCGCAGGAAGAGGGCGCTGCTGGCGAGCCCGGCTACATTCCCTCAAAGCCGTCGCTGCGGACGCGGATCGAGCACTGGATCTCGGGACAGCATCACTAGCTGCGCGCTAGAGCGGCATCTTTCCGCGGCGCGGCTCGCGCACGCCCATCGTCTCGCTGCAAAGTGGTGCGCCCGCGTCGAGGAGTGCCTGGCGGCGACTCCTGATCTCGGCGTTTCGCTGGACGTCTTCATATTTCAGCAGGGATGCGATCGCGGGGTGAGCGAGTGTGCGTTTGACGAACCCTGACGTGCGCGGCCAGCGCGCTGGCTCGCATTCGAAGCCGGCATAGGCCCCGTTCTGGAAAAAGCTCGCGACCGCGATGTCGGCCGCTCCGATCTCGCCGAACAAGAACCCCTCTGCCGGTAGCTGACTCTCGAGATAATCGAGCGCCGCAGGGATGTCCTCGCTCAATGATTTTTCGATCCGCGCTTCGTCGCTCGGTTCGTTCCACACCAAAGGCCGCACGACCTTTTGATAGAAGAAGTTCCAGATGAAGACGTCGCCGAGGCGCGTGTCGGCGAATTCCTCAAGCCAGCGCGCTTTGGCCCGCTCCTTCGGATCTGCAGGAAACAGCGGATGCCCCGGATAGGCTTCATCGAGATAGGCGCAGATGACCGACGAATCGCTGATCGTGAAGTCGCCGTCGACCAGCAGTGGAATGCGCCGCAACGGACTCAGCCGTTCGAACTCGTCATTTCCGTAGAAAGGCGTGATCGGGTCGACCTCGTATACGAGACCCTTGAGGTTCAGGCACGCCAGCACCTTGCGAACGTAAGGGCTGACGAAGCTTCCGACGATGCTGATCACGCTGCCGATCCTAGCGCGTCAAAATAGAACTTGCACACGCTGCATTTGTAGCGCTACATATGTAGCGACACTTCCAGGAGTCGAACCCATGCGTGCTCTACTGCCTTTCATCGTCGCTACCTTGATCCTGCCGGCCTCATCGCACCTGCGGGCTGCCGAAAATGTGGCGGTGCCGGCGTTCAAATCGGTCGAACTTCGCGGGGGCGGCAATGTCGTGGTGGTCCCGGGCCAGACGCAGCGCGTGACCATCGTCGAGGGAAGCTCGCAGGTCACGCGCTTCCGCATGAAAGAGGGCGGCAGGCTTCAGATCGACATTTGCGATCGGCAGTGCCCGCGCAACTACAGTCTTCAGGTGCGGATCGAGAGCCCACGCGTGCCTGACTTGGCGATCTCCGGGGGCGGCGGCATCAATGTGAGCGGCGGTTTCAGCCCGCAGTCGCACATCGCCGTGGCGATCGATGGCGGCGGCAAGATCGATGCGCGCGCCGTCGAAGTGCGAGACGTTACGGCAGCGGTTGACGGCGGTGGGCGCATCAATGTCCGCGCCGGTTCGATCCTCACAGCGGCGGTCGATGGCGGCGGCGCCATCCGCTATTCGGGCAACCCGCGGGTCACCAGCGCGATTGATGGCGGCGGGTCGGTCACTCGCGAGAATTAAGCCGCGAGCTCCTTGATCTCGACTCGACCGGCATCGAACTGAAGCCCAACGGTAAGCAGCGCGCGAAACGCATTGTAGCCGCCGGTGCCGGGATGGAAGGCATGGAAGAATAGTTGGGGCCGGCCATCGAGGCCAGGGGCTACCGAAGCGTGGCCGGGTGCGGTCCATTCCTGAGTCGATCGAAGGAGCGGTTCGCCCTGCTTCCTGTATGGGCCCAGCGGATGGTCGGCGACCGCAACTCCGATCCCATAGGACGGGGTCGAAAAGTCATTGCCGGCGTAGAACAGCCAGTATCGGCCATCCTGGCGCGTGACGAACGGGCCTTCGATCAAATGGCCTTCCCAGTCGAGATCGTTGGTCAGCACGATCCGGTCGTCACCCACTAGCGAACGGCCGTCTTCGGCAAGGCGCTGGCCGCGGACAGGCGTCGACATGGCTTCAAGGATCGCTTCGGCAAGGCCGAATTCGCCAAGCGCTGCCCGCACGCGCGTCCAGTTCGCCAACGCCGCCTCGATGAACGGGTGCATGAGGAAGAAGCGGACCATTGGCCGCTGGCGATTGGCCCAGGGCACGATCGCCGCGGCGAAAGCAGCGGTGCGCCGGTCCGTATCGGCCTCGAACAAAGTGTCGATCAGGTCGGGATGGCGTCTCGTGAGCATCGCCAAAGGCCGCGGCCAGATGCTGTTCCGGTCGTCCTTCCAGAACAGATATTTGTCGCCGTTCTTATCGATGAAGATGTGGCTGTCGATCACGCCACCGCTCATTTGCGGTTGGCTTTCGTCGAAGCCGAGCCCGGTCGTGTCGATCGGGTTGCCGGTGATCAAGGGCTGGCCGTTGTCTTCCCACGGTCCAAGCGGCGAACTACTGCGAGCGAGGCCGATTGCGAGCGCGTTCGATTTCTGCCGCGCAGTGAAGGCCAGCCAATATTCGCCGCCGATCCTGGCCATCTCCGGAGCCCAGAAGTCGGCCACAGTCTTGCCTTTTGCAGCCCAAAAAGGTTCACAATCATTGGCGAATACAAACCCTTTTGGTTTCCAATGCAGTAAATCAGTCGAGTGGAGGATAGGAAAGGCGTCAGGCGCGTCATTGGACGTCGCGACCAGCCAATAGTCATCACCATCCTTCAGGACCGCCGGGTCGCCGTAGCCGACCAAAATCTTCGGATGGATGTTCTCGGTAAGCAGCGGCCGCCATCGAATTGACGGCTCGGGATGTTCCGCTTGCTCAGCGAAGACATGCGGGATCCGCGTCCCAAAGTCCTCCGACAACTGCCTGTAGAACTTCGAAAACGCCTGCTGGGTGCCGGCTTCGATGAAATAGGATCGCGCCTGGCCAGCTTCGCGCACGTCGATGCGAAAGCCTTCGCCTTCCTCGCAAGCGTCGACCGCAAAGGGAAAGGTGGCGGTGTGAGCGGCCTCGTTCATGGCGACACAATGCGCCTGGCCGAGGATGGATGCCCCGCGTGGATTCGAACCACGATTGACGGAGTCAGAGTCCGTAGTCTTACCATTAGACGACGGGGCAGCTTGGGAAGCGGCGGGATAGAAAGGGCCTGATGGGCTGTCAACGCCGAGCTGCTTAAGGCTCCGGACTTGCCTAAACGCAGTAATTTGTGATTAAAACCGACCCAAGTCAGCCGTCTATTTCGGCGGTGCAGGACAGAACGGGCGTGTGTCATGGCGCAAGGAGTCGCCAGTGCGCCTGCCTTGCAGCAGAATTATGCTGAGCAGGGCGGGCCGTCGGAACCAAGGCCTTCGCCGCGGCGAGAGGTCTACCGCCACACCTATGGAGCGATCGACCTCGGCACCAACAACTGCCGCCTCCTGGTCGCGCGCCCTACCGAGGGCGGCTTCACGGTCATCGACGCTTTCTCGCGGATTGTGCGCCTTGGCGAGGGGCTGTCCCGCACCGGCGCCTTGTCGCAGGACGCAATGGACCGCGCAGTAGGCGCTTTGTCCGTCTGCGCTGACAAATTGAGGCGCCGCAACGTTTCGCTATCGCGGTCGGTAGCGACCGAAGCCTGCCGGCGCGCAGCCAACGGCGAAGAGTTTGCCGAGCGGGTTCGCAATGAGACCGGGATCGCGCTCGACATCATCGAGCCGCAGGAAGAAGCCCGCCTTGCCGTGCTCGGTTGCCACAAGCTTCTCGAGCCGGGTGACGGGCCGGCATTGATCTTCGATATCGGTGGCGGCTCGACCGAGCTCGTGCTGATCGACCAGGATGATGGTGTGCCGAAGATCCGGGCGTGGTGGAGCGCGCCCTGGGGCGTCGTATCGCTGACGGAGAGTGAGGGGCGCGAGGCCCTGGAAGGCGAAGACCGGGTCAAGGCGTACAAGCGCATGCGCCAACGCGCGCGCAGTTCGTTTGCCAACTTCGCGACCATGCTGCCCGAAAACCGCGAGGGGATCCGATTGCTAGGCACCAGCGGCACCGTGACGACCCTCGCCAGCGTGCATCTCGCCTTGCCGTCCTACGACCGTCGCGCGGTGGACGGCCTCCATGTTCCCATCGACGCCATGACCAAGATCAGCACCATGATCGCCGGAATGGACTACGAAGAGCGGTCCAACCTCCCTTGCATTGGTAGCGAGCGCGCCGACCTGGTCGTCGCCGGCTGCGCGATCCTGGAAGCGATCATCGAAATTTGGCCGGCCAAGAACCTCGGCGTCGCCGACAGGGGCATCCGCGAGGGCATTCTCCGTTCCTTGATGGCGCGAGACGGCTGGCAATTGTGAAGCGGGTCAAGACGGCCAAGGGCCGCAAGATCTCGTCGACGCGCTGGCTCGAACGGCAACTCAACGACCCCTATGTGAAGCGCGCGAAGGCCGAGAACTATCGCAGTCGTGCGGCCTATAAGCTGACCGAGCTCGACGAGCGGTTCGGCTTTCTCAAGGGCGTCAAATCGGTCGTTGACCTGGGCATCGCGCCCGGCGGGTGGAGCCAGGTCGTGCGGCGCAAGCTGCCCCAGTCGGCGGTGGTCGGTATCGACTTGCTGCCGACCGACCCGATCGACGGCGTCGCGATCCTGCAAATGGATTTCATGGCTGACGATGCACCCGACCGCTTGAAGGAGGCGCTCGGCGGGCCCGCGGACCTCGTGCTCTCGGACATGGCCGCCAACACGGTTGGGCATCAGCAGACCGATCATCTGCGCACCATGGCGCTGGTCGAGGCCGGGCTTGAGTTCGCGCGGGAGGTACTTCGCCCGGGCGGCGCCTATGTCGCCAAGGTTCTGGCGGGCGGTGCCGACAATCAGCTGGTGGCCGAGCTCAAGCGCAGCTTCTCAACCGTGAAACACGCCAAGCCGCCGGCGAGCCGGAAGGATTCGAGCGAGTGGTACGTCGTCGCCCAAGGGTTCAAGGGCGGCTAACTAGCCTTCCTGCGCGCGGCCTCGATCGCTTGCTTCAGGGCATCGTAACCGACTGCGCCATTCATCACACGATCGCCGATGACGAACAGCGGTGTCCCGGTCGCGCCGAGTTGCTCCGCGAGGTGGAAATTCTTCTTGAGCTCGGCCTCGATCTGCGGATCGCTCTTCGGCCCAACCTCGATCCCGGCAATCCTCGCTGCGGCCGCATTGGTATCTGCCGCAGGGCGTCCGGCAGCCCACAAGCTGTCGTGGAACTGGCTGAAGCGGCCTAGTTTCGATGCCGTGAGTGAAAGGCGCGCCGCCGCGACACTGTCCGGCCCCAAGATAGGAAGCTCGCGATAGACGACGCGAAGGCCCTTATCCTCCTGTAGCAGGCGATCCACATAGGGGTTGCTCGCCTTGCAATAGGGGCAGGCGTAATCGAAGAACTCGACCAAGGTGACTTCGGGCTTCGCCGCGCCCTTCCAGGAGCTCCCAAACGGCGTTTCGATCGCCGCCCGGTTGGCGTCGAGCACCGGCTCATACTGAGCATCGCGCAATGCATCGACCGCGTCGGACAGGATTTTCGGGTCTGACAGGAGGCCTTGCCTGACAATGCGGCTGCTAACGATGCCCGGGCCCGCATAGGCCAGCACGCCGACGGTCAGCACCGATCCGATGATTCCCCCCGCGATCGCCGCCGTCCAGGACGACGACCCGTTATTAGTACTCACTGGTTTGTCTCGTCCCTGTATTTTTTGTCTTTTTTGGCGAGCTCGGCGCGCGACACCATGGCGATGTCCTGCGCGCGAAGATAGTCCGGCGTTCCGGGAGGGATGCCGCGCATCGCCATCTGCGCGCTTGCATAGGCAAGCTTGGGATTGCCCTCGAGGTTGCTGCGCTCAGCGGTTGCGAGCGAAGCCCGGCCGGTGTCGCCTTCGCGGTCGTAAATCACGCCGAGCTGGTACCAGGCGAACGGATCCTCGTTGTCGCGGCCAACGGCGGCCTTCAGAACCTGCTTGGCTTCGGGGAAATTCTTCGGGTCCTCGGTGGCCACCAGGGCGTGGCCGAGCATTGCTGCGATCAGGGGCATGTCGCCCGACCGCTGGGTCGCCTCTCTAAGCGGCGCAATCGCGTCCTTGGGCTTGCCGCCTTCGAGCAGGATCTGGCCCTTCAGCTCAAGGAAGAAGGGATCGTGGGGTTCGGCCGCGAGGAGCGCATTTGCTTCGGCCTGCGCTTTCTCCGGGTATCCGCCAAGGTGATAGGCGTAAGCGCGCGCATAATGGCCCGGAATGCTCTGGTCGCTCTCCGGATATTTGATCACCGCCTGGCTTGGGTTCGCGAAGCCGTAGAGCTTCGCCTTGACCCGCTCAAACCGGGCCTCGAGCGCCGGGTCGATCGGCTTGTTGTAGGCGGGATCCGCCTTGAAGCTTTGCTCGAGCGCCTGGATGCGCTCGTTCGAAAGCGGGTGGGTCCGGTCATAGCTGTCCTTGGCATAGACCGCGAGCCGATACTCCTGGTTTTGCAGCTTGCCGAAGAAGTCGAGCAGGCCCTTGCCGCTGATGCCGGCACCGTGAAGATATTTCACCGCGGCCTGGTCGGCGGAGGCCTCCTGCGTCCTCGTGAACGCGAGGAACTTGGTCATGGCGACCTGCTGGCCGGCCATCATGATGCCCATCGCCGCGTCGCCGGCGCCTGCGGCGATGGCGAGCGCGCCAAGCACCATGGTCGCAATCGAAATGCCGGTGGCTTCGCTTGCGCCCTGCTGAAGTCGGATGGAGTGGCCGCCTGCGACGTGGCCGAGTTCGTGCGCGATCACGCCCTGGAGCTGGTTCACATTATCTGCCGCGAGCAGCAGCCCCGTCTGGACGTAGACCGTCTGCCCGGTGGCGACGAAGGCGTTGATCTCTGGATCGTTCAGCAGCGCGATGTTGACGCTGTTGGGATCGAGCCCGGCGGCATCGATCAACGGCCGGCTGATGTCTTTAAAGAGGAGCTCGGTTTCGGTGTCACGGAGGATCGAGGGCCCGCCGCCGCTGTCCTGCGCCGCCGCCGGCTGCAAGGCCGCAGTCACGAGCATCAGCGCCAGCATTAACAGGCGCGCGAAACGGGCGACCGGCGAATTCATCGCCGGTCGCTTACCATCTTGACCGCTGAATGAGCGATTAAAAAGCGGGCCCGATGCCTCTCGGGCGTGCGATTTAACCGAAGGTGCGCTGCCACCAGCCGCTGCGCCGTGGGCCTTCCTCTTCCGATTCGGCCGCGGTGTCGTTGTTGGCGGCCGGCGGAGCGGTAGGCTCATCCACCTTAGCGGCGGGCTTGGCCTTCGCTTTGCTGGCCCGCTTGCGCGGCGCTTTAGCGGGCGCAGCCGCGTCCTCGGCCGCTTCGGCAGGCGGGGTTTCGGCTGCGACCGGTTCTGGCGCCGCGACATCTGCTTCGGCGTCTGCCTTCTTCGAACGGCGACGCCTGGGCTTGGCGACCTCCGCAGGCTTGGTCTCGGCGATCGGCGGTTCCACATCCGTCGGCGTTTCGACCATCGGTGAGCTATCCGGCTCGACCGCAGGCTCTTCGGTCACCGCTGCGGCAGGCTTGCGCCCGCGACGCCGGCGTCGGCCCTTGTCCTGAGCAGGCTCCTCTGCCTCGGTTTCAGCTTCCGCAGGTTCAGCTTGCTCGGTGTCAGCGGCGGGCTGTTCATCATGCGAAGCGTCGCCTTCTACTCCTTCGCGGCGGCCCCGGCCGCGGCCGCCACGACGGCGGCGCCGGCGCCGGCGACCCTGGCGGTCGCCGTCATGATGACGCTCTTCTGCTGCTTCTTCGTCCTCGCCTTCCAGGCTTATCTCAACGACGTCCTCGTCCTCGTCGTCAGCGATATCCTCGTCAGCGATATCCTCGTCAGCGTCGTCGACGATGGCCGGTGCCTGCGTCCGAGGTGCCGGCGTCGGCCGTGTTCCGGAGCTGTCCACGGTCATCCGCGCGCCCTCGAATGTCTCGTCGATCACAACCTCGATCGACACCCCGTAGCGGTGCTCGATATCCGCGAGCTCGGCCCGCTTCTTGTTGAGCACATAGACGGCTGCTTCGCGGCCGGCACGGAGCGTGATGCGGTCGCCGCGGCCGCGGGTCGCTTCATCCTCGATGATCCGAAGGGCGCTGAGTCCCGCGGAAGCAGCCGTGCGCATGAGGCCGGTGCCTTCGCAGTGGGGGCAGGGCTTGGTCGACGCTTCGAGGACGCCGGTGCGCAGGCGCTGGCGGCTCATTTCCATCAGGCCGAAGCTCGAGATGCGGCCCACCTGGATGCGGGCGCGGTCGCTCTTCAGCGCCTCCTTCATCGCCTTCTCGACTTTGCGGACATGGCTGTTCTGTTCCATGTCGATGAAGTCGATGACGATGAGGCCGGCCATGTCGCGCAGGCGAAGCTGGCGGGCGATTTCGGCGGCTGCTTCGATGTTGGTGCTGAACGCGGTTTGCTCGATATTATGCTCGCGCGTCGAACGGCCCGAGTTGATGTCGATGGAAACCAGCGCCTCGGTCGGGTTGATGACGAGATAGCCGCCGGACTTCAGCTGAACGATCGGCTGGTACATCGCGGATAACTGGTCCTCGACGCCGTAGCGCTGGAACAGAGGTGTGGTGTCGGTGTGCTGGGTGACCCGCCGGACATGGCTCGGCATCAGCAGCTTCATGAAGCCGCGAGCGGCCTTATAGCCCTCTTCGCCTTCGACCATCACCTCGTCGATATCGCGGTGATAAAGGTCGCGGATCGCGCGTTTGATGAGGTCGCTGTCGCGATAGATCAGAGCAGGCGCGGTGCTGCCGAGCGTTCGCTCGCGGATTTCGTCCCACAGGCGGGCGAGATAATCGAAATCGCGCTTGATCTCGACCTTGGTGCGGGACAGGCCCGCGGTGCGCACGATCAGCCCCATGGTCTTGGGCAGATTGAGGTCGCTCATGATCGATTTCAGGCGCTTGCGATCAGCCCCGTTCGAGATCTTGCGCGAAAT
>Ga0070665_100008439_pt1 | contig 10421 bp, 11 predicted proteins | sample KBSS13metaG_FD_65862 | JGI IMG/M metagenome (GOLD analysis project Ga0070665, IMG submission 65862) | Switchgrass rhizosphere microbial communities from Kellogg Biological Station, Michigan, USA - KBS S1-3 metaG | ecosystem: Host-associated > Plants > Roots > Rhizosphere > Soil ...
CGCCACGGTCGCCCGCCTGGTCAAGGAAGGCTACTTCGAGCAGCTGTTCGGCGCGGACGTCAAGGCCGAGGAGCAGCGCAAGGCGAAGATTGCGTTCTGAGGTCCTGCCACAGAGTCACAGAGTCACTGAGATGTCACCGGTTTCGGGTGCGGCCGCCGCGGCGCCGCGAAGCGGCGGCACAGGCGCACGAGCCGGTCAACGAACGACCGAGCCGGCAAACGTCGTCGTTCGTTGGCCGCCTCGCGCGCCCGTGCACTCGGCCTGCCCTGCAGGCCGACCGCGTCGGCCGCCTCTGTGCCTCTGTGGCTCCGTGGCTAAATCGAGCGCACGCGCGGCGCGATGAAGCTCGAGATCGAACACCTGACCAAGCGCTATCGCGTCGAGCGCGACGAGCGGGAAGTGCTCGCGCTGTCGGACGTGTCGCTGTCGGTGCCCGAGGGCGAGTTCATGGCCATCGTCGGCCCGAGCGGCTGCGGCAAGACCACGCTGCTCAACATCGTCGCCGGGCTGCTCCCGTACGAAGCCGGGACCGTGTCGATTGACGGAAAACGCGTGTCGGGGCCCGGCGTCGATCGCGCCGTGGTGTTCCAGCACGCGAGCCTGCTGCCCTGGCGGACGGTGGCCGGCAACGTCCGCTACGGCATGGAAATGCAGAAGCGCTTCGACGGGGCGGTCATGTCGCAGCGCGCGGACTATTTCATCAAGCTCGTCGGGCTGGCCGGCTTCGAGCGCCACTACCCGTCGGAGCTGTCCGGCGGGATGCAGCAGCGCGTGAACCTGGCGCGGGCGACCGCTGCCGACCCGCTGGTGCTGCTCATGGACGAGCCGTTCGCCGCCCTCGACGCGCAGACGCGCGAGGTGATGCAGGCGGAGCTCCTGAAGATCTGGGCCGAGGCGCACAAGACCGTCCTCTTCATCACGCATCAAATCAACGAGGCGGTCTATCTGGCCGACCGCGTGGCGGTGCTGAGCCCGCGTCCCGGCCGGCTGAAGGACGTCGTGACGATCCCGTTCGAACGCCCGCGGCCGCTGAGCTTGAAACGCGAGCCGCGGTTTCTCGAAGTGGAAGACGCGATCTGGCAACTGGTGGAAGAGAAGTGAGGCAGACGTTCTATCGGAGGCACGAAGGGCTGATCCTCGGTGGCGTCGCCGTGCTGCTGGCGATGGCCGCGTGGCAGGCCCTCTGGTCGTCCGGGCGCATCTCGCCGCTGTTCTTCACCGGGCCGTCGGCGGTTGCGGTGCGGTTCCGCGAGGAATGGACCCACGGCCGGCTCAAGGACGATCTCCTGTACAGCGGGCTCAACTTCGCGATTGGCGTCGGCCTGGCGGTCGCTGCGGGCGTGGTGCTTGGCGTCGTCATCGGCTGGTACCGGAAACTCGCGATGATCTTCGAGCCGTTCGTGAACGCGCTCTACGCTACGCCGCGCGTGGCGCTGGTGCCCCTGATTCTCATCTGGTTCGGCATCGGCATGTGGTCCAAGGTGTTCATCGTGTTCATCAACGCCTTTTTTCCCGTGCTGATCAACACGATCGGCGGCATCCGGGCGACCGATGCCGATCTGCTGCGGGCCGCGCGCGCGTTCTGCGCGTCGGACTGGCAGATATTCAAGACCGTCGCGATCCCGGGCGCCGTCCCCTTCATCCTCACCGGCGTCCGCCAGTCCGTCGCGCTCGGCCTCATCGGCGTCGTCGTCGGCGAAATGTTTGGCGGCAGCCAGGGCATTGGCTATATGGTCAACTACGGGGGCCAGACGTTCCAGACGGACACCGTCTTCCTGGGCGTGGCCATCATCGCGTGTTCGGGAATCATCCTGACGTGGCTGGCCGAGCGGCTGGAACGTCGGTTTTCGCGCTGGAGAGTTCAAGACAATGGCTGATATCGTCCTGGGAATCGGCGCTTCACACGGGCCGCTGCTGTCCACGCCGCCCGAGCAATGGGATCTGCGCGCGAAGGCCGACCGCGAGAACAAGGGACACTGGTTCCGGGGCAAGACGTACGACTTCGAAACGCTGCTGAAGGCGCGCGCGCCCGGGTTCGCGAGCGAGATTGCCGTGGACGTCAGGCGCGATCGCTTCGCCAAGTGCCGGCAGGCCATGGAGACGCTCGGGAAGAAGTTCAACGAGGTCGCCCCGGACGCCGTCGTCATCGTCGGCAACGACCAGCGCGAGTTCTTCAACCCGGGCCTGACGCCCGCGATCACGGTGTACCGCGGCGGCCAGATCAAGAACGTCCAGCACCTGCACGAGGATCAGCCCGGCCTGAACATCGCCGAGCCCGGAAACTCGCCGGCCGAGGGCGCCACGTACCCCGGCGCGACCGCGCTCGCGGATCACATCCTCGATTCCCTCGGCGACGAGAACTTCGATCTCGCGCAGTCCGACGACACGCCGAGCGGCGCGCCTCGCGGCGGGATCCCGCACGCCTACGGCTTCCTCTACCACTCGATCCTCCAGGACCGGACGCCGCCGAGCGTGCCGATCATCCTGAACGTTCATTTCCCGCACAACACGCCGAAGCTGGGCCGGTGCCTCGAGCTCGGACGAGCGCTCTATCGAGCGATCACGAGCTTCAAGGGGTTCAAGCGAGTGGCGCTCGTCGCGTCCGGCGGCCTCACGCATTTCGTGATCGACGAGGATCTCGATCAGACGATCATGGCCGCCATGCAGAAGGGTGACGAGAACGCGCTTGCGGCGCTGCCCGAGAACCTGTTCAAGGTGGGCACCGCGGAAATCAAGAACTGGTACCCCGTCATCGCGGCGATGAACGCCGCCGGGCGCAAGTATCACCAGGTCGATTACGTGCCGTGCTATCGCTCGGAGGCCGGCACCGGCAACGCGATGTGTTTTGCGTACTGGGAATGAAGAAGACGAAGACGTACAACACAGAGCACACGGAGCACGCAGAGCATTTGGCTTCTCTTGCTTGCAGAACTCCGTGTGCTCTGTGTGCTCTGCGTTGTACGTACGTGATCTATGGGTGACGTCCTCACGCGGCTCGCCCGGCTGGATTCGTGCGCGGTGTCCGACGCGCTGGACAAACTCGGTCTGGCCGGCGCCGCCGCAGGGATCCACCGCCTGTCGACGGATCGCCGGATCTCCGGCCGCGTGGTCACGGTCAAGCTCGACCGGGATACCGGCCAGCCGGCGGCCTCGCGTCACCTCGGCACCAGCGCCATCGAGGCATCGCACCCGGGCGACGTCATCGTCGTCGAGCAGCGCACCGGCATCGACGCGGCGGCATGGGGCGGCGTGCTGTCGCTCGGCGCGAGCCTGAAGGGCGTCGCCGGCGTCATCATCGACGGTCCCACGCGCGACGTGGACGAGGCCCGCGCGCACGACTTCGCGGTGTTCGCGCGCGATCACACCGCGCGCACGGCCCGGGGCCGGATCGTCGAAACCGGCACGAACGTGCCGGTGACGGTCGGCGACATCCCCGTTGCGCCCGGCGACTTCGTCGTCGCGGACGGCAGCGCCGTCGTGTTCGTCCGGGCGCAGGACATCGACCGCGTGCTCGACGCCGCCGAAGCCATCGCGGCGCGCGAGACCGCCATGGCCGATTCGCTGAGGTCGGGCACGCCCATCACGCAGGTGATGGGGAAGAACTACGAAACGATGTTGAAGAAATGAACGACGGCGGCGATGCCGCCAGGGCGCGAGGCTATTCGGCCAGAAGTGCGTTCACGCTGATGACGCACGCGGGAAGCGAGCCCGGAGCGATCGATCCGCCGGGCCGATGTTGTTCCACGTCGCGAAACATCCCGTCCTGTGGCTGCGCATAGCGTGAGACGACGTTGGTATTCAGGTCGACGAGCCACAACTCGAGGATGCCGGCCTTTGCGTAGACGCGCGCCTTCACATCCCGGTCGTAGTCGATCGACGAGGCAGCAATTTCGACGACCAGGAGGATGTCGGCCGGGCCTGCGTGGCGCGAGGCATAGAAATCAGCGCGAGGTTTCAGGAGGACCAGGTCGGGCTGTGGCTCGCTGTGAAGATCTAAACGCACAGAGCCCTGCGGCAGGACGATCGCCGTGTCGCCGGCCGCTCTGACCATCGCTTGATTGGCGCTGCTCACGCACGCGTTGTGCCGCGGACCGATCGGCGTCATCACGACCACTTCGCCGTCGATGAGCTCGACGCGGTCGTCCGGGCAGAAGATGCCCGCTTCTCCCATCCGTTGGTACTCGTCCGCCGTGAACCGTCTCTTTTCAGCTGCGAGGGACATGAGCCGGTCCCCATTTTAGCATCGTCAACAGCGAAGACCGTGCCGGGAGAGACCGGACGGAATTGCTCGTGTTGCCGTTAGGTGGTGGCAGTTTCTGCACGAGTGGCTCGCCGCTCGGTATGATCGGCTGCAACATGACGAGCCCAACGTCGGAACAGGACACCAATATTCAGCGCGCGTCGAAGCTCGACACGACGGCCATCAGCGACGCGCTGGACAGGCTGGGCATCGCCGGTCAGTGCCTGAACATCAAGCCGCTCGATCACCGGTTCCGGATGACGGGCCGCGCATTCACGATTCTGTACGGTCCTGCCGGCACGCCGGCGGGCACCGTCGGCGATTACATCGACGATGTCGAGCCCGGATTCGTTGTCGTGCTGGACAACGGCGGGCGAGAGAACGCGACCGTGTGGGGCGACATCCTGACGTCCATCGCGCACCGCCGTGGGATCGCCGGTACCGTGATCGACGGCGCGTGCCGCGACACGCACCTGTCCCTCGAACTGGGCTACCCGATTTTCAGCCGCAGCTATTCCATGCGAACGGGCAAAGATCGTGTCCAGGTGGAAGCGATGAACGGGCCGGTCAACATCGGCGACGCTCGCGTCCATCCAGGCGACATCCTGCGCGGCGACTCCGACGGCGTGCTCGTCATCCCCCGCGCGCACGAGGATGCGGTGCTGATGGCGGCCGAGGAGATCGACGCCGTGGAACAGCAGATCCGGCGCGCGGTCAACGAAGGACAGACGCTCGCCGAAGCCAGGAAGAACCTCGGCTACCATCAGCTACAGACGCGGCGACGGTGAGCCGCCGCTCAGTTGGACAGATCGGCCACCTGATGCAGGCGCCTCGTCGTTGAAACCTCGTGGTTGCTGCTCCACACAGCTTTCAGGGCGGGAATGGTCGTTGCCGCGCCGAATCCAATCAGCGACAGCGCGAGTGCGCGGCGCCGCGGTTCGGGTATGCGATCGGCCAGAAGCAAACCGACGCCGAATGCCAGAGCCGCTCGAGTGCCGACGACAAACCCCAGCAGTGGACGGCTCAGGATGAGACTGTTCATGTGCTGCCTCCCGATCGATCGCGACGCAAGAAACGTGCTGGTTCTCCCGCGCCGTTGAGCTCGCCGCACGCTCCTCAGCTTGCCGTCCTCAAACCATCGCCGCACAATGCGAGTCTGACTGTGTGAAGGAGAGGAGGTCAGAATGGCTAAGGCAAAGCAGGCAATACCCGCGGGGCATCACACCGTCACGCCGGTCCTCACGCTCGACGACGCGGCGCAGGCGATCAAGTGGTACCAGAAAGCATTCGGCGCGAAGGAGATCGGCAGATCAACGGCACCCGACGGGAAGATCCTGCACGCCGAGATCGAGATCGGCGATTCGCGCATCATGCTCAACGATCCGGTCATGGGAAACAAGAGTCCCAAATCGCTGAGCGGTTCGCCCGCGTCACTGTTCATCTACGTTGAGGACTGCGATTCCTTCTTCGAACGCGCGCTCTCCGCCGGCGCGCACGTCTACGGAGGCACCGTTGGCAGGATGGCGGATCAGTTCTGGGGCGACCGAATGGGCACCCTGACCGATCCGTACGGCTACCAATGGTCGATCGCGACGAGAAAGGAAGACCTGTCCCAACAGGAGGCGCAGCGAAGACAGGAAGAATGGCTGAGGGATTACGCTCCTCAGCCGACCGTCAGCTGAACGAGCGTTCGACAGGGGCGCGGCCGCGATCTGTCGCGGGCGCGCCCCGCAATAAAACTACGGCTGAACCCGCGACAACTGTTCGAGCAGCTTGCCCCTGGGACTATCGGCCGGCACGAAGCGCTGCACGCGCTGTCCGGCGAACACTTCGCCCGTGTAAAGGTTGCCCTTGGAGTCGGTCGCTTCCATGTGCACGCCGAAGAAGCTTCCTCCGCTCTCGCCCATCTGGCCCAGCGAGCCGACGACTTTGCCCGTCTTACGATCGAGGAACCAGATGTGGTTGTTCGTCAGGTCGGAGATATAGAGCAGCTTCTGTTCCTTGTCGTTTGAGAACATCACGCCGCCCGCCGCTCCGCCGACGCCGGTGTATTCGGCCAGTTTGATTTCCTGCTTGAAGTTGCCCTGCTTGTCCGTGACGTGGATCCGGTTGCCCGTACGGTCGGCCGCGTAGACCAGCCCGTCGTTCGAGAAATTGAACGTGAGGTGGCCGACGAACTCCTTGGCCATCGGACCGTTCGGCGTGTAGGCATGGTCCTCGGGCTTCACGCTGATTTCCGACAGCTTGTGGCCGTACGCGCCCCAGCCCCGCTTGAACTCGAACTTGTCGAGCGAGAACACCATGACGCGGCCGCCGAAGGAATTGTCCGCCACGTAAATCTCATTGACGGCATCGTCGGTGCGAATCTCTTCGATGCCGCCCACGATCATCGGCGTGGTCGGCGGATACTTCGCGACGAACGCTGTTTGCTGCAGCTGCGCCTGCGTGGCCGCGCCATCTCCGCCTCCGCGGCCGGCGCCCCGCCCGCCTCGTCCGCCGCGCCCGCCGTCCGCCACGGTAATGAATCCGGCGACGGGGCCGGCGGTGCCCTGGCCTTTCACCCACCCGATTTTCGGATTGTCGTCGAACGGCTGCCCGTTTGCGGTCTCGGGGATGTGCGGGATGGCCGCCAGCATCTTGCCGGTCTTCGGGTCGTACTTCCGGACGGTGTTCTGCCCGATGTAGATGAAGCCCTGCTTGTCGACCGCCATGCCGTGACCCTGCGGCGCGTCGAACGATCCGATCACGTTGCCGGCCTTGTCGAAATGAATCATCGCCGGCGCGTGCGCGCAACAATCCGCGAGCGGAGGCTCCTGCTCCGCGTGAACCTCGATGGACACGAGATCGTTGGGCCTGTTCAGCACCCAGACGTTGTCGTCCTTGTCGACGGCCAGCCCGGTCACGCCCCCCATCTTCCACTTGTTCGGCAGCGGCTTCGGCCAGTCGGGGTCGTATTTGAAGCTCGGCGCGGTCTGGGCCTTGACGTCGTCGCTGCCAGATCGGATGAGGAATGCCATGCCGGCCAGAAGGACAAGCAGCGCCGCGATCTTCAAGGTGACTTTCATCATGGTGACGTCTCCGTCGGCAACAGGTTCCGCGGCTGGAGTCTAGCGCCGGCAGTCGGGCTGGTCAATCGATGTGCAGCGCGGCTATCTGCCCACCATGTGGGGCAGATCCTTGTTGTTTTCCTGGCAGATGTATTCGAGCAGCTCGGCTCCGGCCACCCACGGGATGGTGTAGCTCGTCGTCCACGGCGCCGTGTAGGCGTGCGGATCGTCGATCGTCACCTGATAGTGGAGCGTCGCTTCATTTGTCCGCGTGAACCGCTCGACGATGTGCAGGGCTTCGGTATGGGGATGCCCGGCCTGGTCGAGCCAGGTCGCCTCGTTGAAGCCGACCGCGTCGGTTACCAGCGTGTCGCCTTCCCAGCGGCCGACCGAGTCGCCCAGAAAGGATGGATTCGGATCCTTCGGGTGAGGCCGGCCATCCGTGAAGATCGTGCGCCAGACGTGCGCGCCGCCTTCGAAGACGAAGAGGACGCGGTCGCTCTGTTGAAAGATTTGAAATGGAAACGGCGTCGCCATCAGCCGCGGGATGCCCGGCGGCAGGCACCTCGATTCGGGATCGTGCTGCTGAAGATTGGCCTGGCGTTGCTCGTAGACCGCCTTCGCCCAGGCTTGAAACGGGACGTCCACGATTTTTTCCACCGGTGAGCGGCCCGGATCGCCGACGCCCGCAAGGTTTGCGATCACGCGAGGGTTCCACGCGCCCTTCCCGTTGCCGAGGTCCGGACGGCCGTCAGGGAGACGAGGCGCCGGACCGGCGGCCTGCGCCGGACGTTCGGGAAGGCGTCCGGCGACAGGGACGGTCTGGGCGACGGCCCGCGACGCCAGCACGCAAACGAGCAACGCGCCGGCCAGCGGGATGTTCATTCAGGCACTGACGGCGTGGGGGAGGCCCGGCGCGCGAAGCAGGTCCGCGAACTGCGCGGCCAGGCTCGTCGTCAGCGCGCGTACGGGCTCGCGCTGCTCGGCTCCGCGCGGCAACTCGACCGCGAACACGCCGACGCATCCGGACGGCGTCATCAGCGGGACGACGACGGCGCCGTTGGACTCGTCGCTGCCCCGGACGATGCAGGTCCGCGCCGAGCGGAATGCGGCCGCCGTCGCGTTGTCGGCGTCGCTCCGCACGGTCGGCAGCTGGGCGAGCACCTGGTCCGAGTAGCCGTGCGCGAGGGCCGGGACGAGCTCCGACTCTTTCGCGTCCCACGTCCAGACAACAAGACCGATGGCGTCGAGCAGGCCCGCCGCGCGCCGAAGCATGAGCGACGCGTCGTGACCTTCGCCGGCCAGGTCCATCTCGACGTAGAGGTTCGACTCCGCCGGCGTCGGCGCTGCCACGACGGGCGGCGGCGTCACGAGGCGATCGACCGCTACCGCCTCCGCCGGCGCCGGCTCCGCTCTCTCCACCCTGTCCGCTATCGGATCGGCAGCCGGCCGGCCTTTTCCGTGGAGATCGATCCAGCGGCGGGCGACGGTATCCATGGCGGACCGGACGAGAAACCGGAGGCGCATCGGCGGGGCGGGATGCAGGCTGTCGTGCTCGCTGCCGGGCTCGAGGGCGGGCACGGGTACGACGGCCTCCGCCGGATCCGGATAGCGCGCGAGAAACTCGCGAACCACGACGTCGGCGTCGAGATCCACCGCGCGCGCGTAGGCGCGGATGAACGCACGGCGGAAGATTCCCGTGGGCCACTGCGACACGTCGTCGCGCTCCAGCGCGTCGAGGAGCGAGAGCTTGATCTTCGTCTGCTCCGAGATCGCGATCAGGGAAATCTGCTGTTGCTCGCGCCGTTCGCGCATTCGCGCGCCGAAACTCTCAGCCATGCGGACACCTCGCGGGGCAGCGCACACGCTGCCGCACGCTGACGATCACGTACTGCCTTCAGGAAGATTGCGCGAGGTTCATCAGCCAGGCGAGCTGTGACGCGCAACCTCGGGAGAGGCGGCCCCGCGCGTCGAGGGTTGACGAACCTTCCGCCGCACAGAGTACCAACATGCGTACCGCAGTTCAAGGTAAGAAAGTGCTTTTTCAACTATTTCCAGCCAGAGGACGCGCTGCAAACCGGCGACGCATGGTTGAGGTACGCGAACAGATCGGCTCCGATCGTCGAGATCGAAAATATCGGCGCATCGACGTGTGGATGAGCCGGATGCATGCGTCGCTCACTGCCCGGCGGGCGCGGAGGAGGAATGAGTCTCCCCGCTCGCTCACCGGGCAGGACGTCGCCCGGCCCCTGTTTCGACGCGAAATCGAGCCCCGAAGGAAGTCTTCCTCACGGGTGACTACAGTTGCTCCTTTCTCAGCCTTAACTACCTCAGCCAAATCAAGATAGTCGATTTCCTCAAAGCAATACGTTGTGACAGGCTGGCACGGCGCTCGCTTGACCGGAGCCTCCAAAGGCTCCCCAATGCCTCTGACGATGCCTATTCAAAACGACTCGCTCCCGAACGACGAACCCATGCGGATGTCCGACGTGTTGCCGCGGCGCCCTGCGGGGTATCGCAACCCGGCGCCGCCGCCCGCGGCCGGATCGTTGAAGAAGCTGCTCACGTTCAGCAAGGCGCCCGAGGGCCCGCTGGACGATTTTCCGAGCGAAGAGAAAAAGACGCCCGTCTGGGTGTGGGCGTTCCTGGCGCTCGTCGCCAGCACCGCCGTCGTGGGATCCGTGCTCGTGTTCGCGCCGAAGCTGCGCGTGAGCGCGGCGATCCCGCAGACCGGCCAGCTGGTCGTCGTGTCGCAGCCCGCAGGCGGCGACGTGATTGTCGACGGCGAGCGGCGCGGTGTGACGCCGCTCACGCTCTCGCTGGCGCCCGGCCCGCACGCGCTGCAGCTGAATCGCGCCGACGTCTCGCGCAGCATTTCCGTCACGATCAAGGCGGGCGCGGAGACGACGCACTACGTCGATCTCGAGGCGCGCCCGGTGCCCGAGGCGGGCCAGCTCGTCGTCAGCTCAGATCCTCCCGGCGCTCGCGTGACGATCGACGGCCAGGCGCGCGGCGTGACGCCGATCACGCTCGAGGACATGACCGCCGGCCAGCACGCCGTCGTCGTCCAGGGCGCGTCGGGGCCCGTGCAGCGCAGCGTCGTCGTCCGGCGCGGGCAGTCTGCGTCGCTGAT
>Ga0070665_100008440_pt1 | contig 10421 bp, 10 predicted proteins | sample KBSS13metaG_FD_65862 | JGI IMG/M metagenome (GOLD analysis project Ga0070665, IMG submission 65862) | Switchgrass rhizosphere microbial communities from Kellogg Biological Station, Michigan, USA - KBS S1-3 metaG | ecosystem: Host-associated > Plants > Roots > Rhizosphere > Soil ...
TTCCTGGTCTCCCAGGATCGGCGCAAGGAGGCCATCCGCCACTACGAGCGCGCCTTCGAGCTCGCGCCCGACGACTATCGCTACATCGTCATGGCCCTGCAGGAATACCAGGCGCTGGGCGACCGCGAGGGGGAACTGAGCTGCCTGGAGCGCTCCTGGGCCGCGATTGAACGCCGTCTCGAGATCGATCCTGAGGATGTCCGGGCCTACGATCACGGCGCCGGCGTGCTGGCGCTCTTGGGGCGCAAGGCCGAGTCCAGCCACTTCGTCGACATGGCGCTCGCCTTCCGCCCAGACGACTATGGGACGCTATACACCCTGGCCTGCGCGGCCATGCTGAACGGCGAGCCCGACCGCGCACTCGACCTGCTGGATCAGGCGATCGGCGACGGACGAGGCGACAAAGCCTGGCTCCTCGGCGACAACGATCTCGCGCCGCTACACGGCCATCCCCGCTTCGAGGCGATGGTCGGGCGGATGTCCTGAGCCGCTAGAGCCAGGGCGCCGGGCGCTCGCGGGCCAACATGTCGTCGTAGGTCGGACGTGGCCGGACGACCGCGAACTTCGAGCCCCGGACCAGGACCTCGGGCGTCAGGAGGCGGCTGTTGTACTCGCTGGACATGGCCGCCCCGTAGGCGCCCGCGGACATGAAAGCCACCAGGTCGCCGGCCTGCAGCGGCGGCAGCATCCGGTCGCGGGTGAAGGTGTCGCCGGTCTCGCAGATCGGGCCCACGACGTCGTAGGCCAGCGGCTCGCCGTCGCGCGGCCTCACCGGCCGGATGTCGTGATAGGCGTCGTACATCGCCGGCCGCAGGAGGTCGTTCATGGCCGCATCGAGCACCAGGAACCGCCGGCCTTCGGGGCGGGCGTTCACGTGCAGCACGCGGGCCACCAGCACGCCGGCGTTGGCGGCGATCATCCGGCCGGGCTCGAAGGCGAACTGGATGTCCTTCAGTCCCGCCATGCTCGCAGCGATGGTCGCCGCGTAGTCGGCGGGCGAGGGCGGGGTCGGCTGGTTGAAATAGGGCACGCCCAGGCCGCCGCCGAGGTCCAGGCGCTCCACCGAAAGGCCCTCGCCGCGCAGCCGCTCGACCAGCTTGCGCATCTTGCCGAAGGCGGCCTCGTAGGGGGCCATGTCGGTGATCTGGCTGCCGATGTGGCAGGCGACGCCGACGGGCCGGACGCCGGCCATGTTCGAGGCGTTGGCGTAGAGCCGCTCAGCCTCGGAGAGCGAGACGCCGAATTTGTTCTCCGCCTTGCCGGTGGAGATCTTGGCGTGGCCGCCGGCCTCGACGTCGGGGTTCACGCGGATGGCGACGGCGGCCCGGACGCCCAGGCGCTGCGCCACGCGGTTGACGAGATGCAGTTCCGGCTCGGATTCGACGTTGATCTCGGCGACGCCGGTCTGGAGCGCGAACTCGACTTCCGCCTCTGTCTTGCCGACGCCAGAGAAGACGATGCGCTGGGGCGGCACGCCGGCGGCCAGCGCGCGGCGCACCTCGCCCTCGGAAACCACGTCGGCGCCGGCGCCCAGCTTCGCCAGGGTGGCGAGCACCGCGACGTTCGAGTTGGCCTTCACGGCGAAGGCGATCAGCGGATCGCCAAGGCCAGCGTCGACCAGGGCGTCACGCAGCACCGTGTAGTGCCGCTCCAGGGTGGCGGAAGAATAGACATAGACCGGCGTACCAACCTCTTCGGCGATACGGGAAAGCGGCACGCCCTCGCAGGCGAGCTCGCCCCCCTGAAGCTCGAAGTGGTTCATCGCGGATTGGCGTAGGGGTCTGGCAGGGCTCCGGGCAGGGCGACGCGGTTCGGATCCGGCGAAGTGCCCTCGATCGGCAGGGTGCGCTGCGGACGCGGGTCGATCGAGCGGTCGCGTGGGTCGATGGTGTCGACCGGGCGATTGGGATCGGTCGCCTGGCGGACCGCCTCATCCGCGCCCTTGGTGGTGGCGGTGGCGACTCCGTTCAGTGGACCAGGGCGCTCGAGTTCCCCCATCTTGCCGCAAGCGGAGAGCGGGGCGGTGATGGCCAGCGCTAGGGCGCAGGTCCCGGTGGTTTTCCAAAGGCTCATGCGAGGATTTCCTTCCAACGCTGGATCTGGGCCCGCACCTGGTCAGGCGCGGTTCCGCCATAGCTCTTGCGGCTGGCCACCGAGGCGGCGGGGGTCAGCACCTTGTAGACCCCGTCGCCGATGCGCGGGTCGAGGATCTGGAGTTCGGAAAGCGGCAAGCCCGGCAGGTCGCAGCCCAGCTGTTCGGCCCGCTTCACGGCCGCGCCGGTGATGTGATGCGCCTCGCGGAACGGCAGGTTCAGCTCTCGGACCAGCCAGTCGGCCAGGTCGGTGGCGGTGGAGAAGCCGGCGCCGGCCGCGGCGGCCATGCGCTCGACATTGGGCTCCAGGTCCGCGGCCATGCCGGTCATGGCGCGCAAAGAGAGTTCAAGCGCGTCGAAGGCCTCGAAAGTGGTGACCTTGTCCTCCTGCATGTCCTTGGAATAGGTCAGCGGCAGGCCCTTCATGACTACGGTCAGCTGGGTGAAGGACCCGAGCAGGCGGCCCACCTTGGCGCGGACCAGCTCCGCGGCGTCGGGGTTCTTCTTCTGAGGCATGATCGACGAGCCCGTCGTGAAGGCGTCGGAGAGCTTCACGAAGCCGAACTGCGGGGTCATCCAGATCACGATCTCTTCGGCCAGGCGCGAAAGGTGCACACCACAGATCGTGGCGGCGGCCAGCGCTTCAAGGGCAAAGTCACGGTCGGCGACCGCGTCGAGCGAATTGGCGGCGGGCCGGTCGAAGTTCAGCGTCTTGGCGGTCATCGCCCGGTCGATCGGGAAGGGCGACCCGGCGAGCGCTGCGGCCCCCAGCGGACTCTCGTTCATCCGCGCGCGGGCGTCGGCGAACCGCGAGCCGTCACGGCCGAACATCTCGACGTATGCCATCAAGTGATGGCCGAAGGTGACCGGCTGGGCTGGCTGCAGGTGGGTGAAGCCGGGCATCAGGGTGTCGGCGTAAGTCTCCGCTTTGGCCAGCAACGCGGCCTGGAGCGCCCTGATCTGGGCCGCCGTCCGGTCGCAGGCCTCGCGGACCCACATGCGGAAGTCCAGCGCCACCTGGTCGTTGCGCGAGCGCGCGGTGTGCAGGCGGCCGGCGACCGGGCCGATCAGCTCGCGCAGACGGGCCTCCACATTCATGTGGATGTCCTCGAACTCCTCGCGGAACGGGAAGGTCCCAGCCGACATCTCCTCGCCGATCGCGGCGAGGCCCTTCTGGATCTCGGCCTCGTCCTCGCTTGTAATGACGCCGGTCTTGCGCAACATCGCGGCGTGCGCGCGGGACCCTTCCAGGTCCTGGGCGGCCAGCCGGCGGTCGAAGCCGATGGAGACGTTGATCGCCTGCATCAGCTCGGCCGGCTTGTCCGAGAAACGTCCGCCCCACATCGCTTGGCCTGACGGCGGCGGCTTCGGGGCGTTTGAAGGGTCGTCAGTCATATGAGCGAGCAATCCGCGGCTAAGCCCAGGAGTATCCTGACATGGGCCCTCTGGGGCGCCGCATTGATAGGCGTCGCGGCGGTTGTCTACATCACGGCGCAGTCGTCCACAAAGCCGACGGTGGCGGTTGGCCCGGCAAAAGCGCCAGCCGTCGCCGAGCACAGCGTGGCCGCGAAGCTGGAGCACCCCAGCGACGGCGCGCTTCCACCTGACTACACCTTCTATGACGGGACCGGGAAGGCGCTGAAAATCGCCGACTTCAAGGGCAAGGTGCTGGTGGTGAACCTCTGGGCGACCTGGTGCGGCCCGTGCAAGATCGAGATGCCGCAACTCGCCAAGCTGCAGGCCGAATATGAGGGCAAGCCGGTGCAGGTCGTGGCGATCAGCATCGACAAGGCCGAGGCGCTGGCCGAGGCGAAGGCGTTCATCGCCAGCAAGGCGCCTCTGACGTTCTACAACGATCCAGCGGCCAAGCTGCCGTGGGCGCTGAAGCCGCCCGCGGCCGGCATGCCGACGACAGTGATCTACGGCAAGGACGGCTTCGAGCGCGGTCGCGTCTCGGGCGAGGCGGACTGGGCCGGCGCCGGCGCGAAGGCCGTCGTCGACAAGATCCTCGCCGAAGGCTGAGGCTCTAGGTCAAATATTTGGAGCGTGACGGCCACCGAAGCCGCACACGCCCTTCGGCTGTCACGCGATCTCGCGCACTTTGGTCTCGACGGCGACCGGGAGGGTGACCGCGCGAAGCAGGCTCACCAGGGAGCTGCGCGCCTCGGGGGCCATCTGCTCGTAGGCCGCGAGAAGCTCGATCGCGCCCGGGGTGCGCATGCGGGTGAGCAGGTCGACGTCTCCGGTATTTTCGCGGTCGGGCCCGTCCAGCACGTCCATCAGGTCGACGACCCGGCACTTCAGCGCCCGGGCGATCTGCACCAGTCGCGAGAAGGAAATTCGGTTCGCGCCGTTTTCGTATTTCTGGATCTGTTGGAAGCTAACCCCGCACTGTTCGGCGAGCGCCTCCTGCGAGATCCCGATGGTTCTGCGTCGAATCCGCACCGCCGCCCCCAGGGCGATATCCATGGGGTCAGGCGCCTTCGTGGACGTCTCTGCCAAGTCCTTTTCCTCCCAATGGCCTGTCTTTTTGTGTCCGCGAAGCCGTTGCCCCGTTCGCGTCCCAGGCTCTGCTGTAGGTTACTGCTTTTATTTCCGCTTTGAAAAGAGCGGCGCAACGCCGCGTTTGCACACGCACCGAAATGCACGCCGGACGGGCGTCGGTTAAGCACTTGGTGACCGAAGCAGCCCGGAAGTCGTCCTCTGATCCGACCACGACCTAGCCGGTGCTCATGCGCGTACTCCGCTTCCCACCACCGTTCGACCATGGCGCCGCGCTCCGCGTGCCCCCGCCCAACGACCAGGCCAGCTGGCAAAAGCTCTGGGCCTGGCTCGGCGACGAGGCGCACTCGGTGGCCGAGGGTGCGGCGGTCCAGGTCCGCACGCCGGAAGGCCCCGTCGTGGCTCACTCCGGGGACTGGATCGTGTTGTCGCACTCGGGCGCTTTCCACGTGGCCCACACAGTGAGGACTTGCGACGCCTGACCCCGGGCCTCTATGCAGCCGGTCCTGATCCTTCGAGAGGGCCCATGGCCGCGCAGATGCAGACTCTGGCCGAAGCCGCCCGCTGGTACGACGCCTGGCTGAAAGAGGCCGCCCTGCCGCTGTGGTCCGGCGCCGGCGTGGACCCCGTGCAGGGGTTCTTCCAGGAAGCGCTGACGGTGGAAGGACATCCCCACGTCGCGCCGCGCCGGTCTCGCGTGCAGGCCCGGCAGGTTTTCGTCTTCGCCACCTGCGCCAAGCGCGGCTACGGCGCCTCGCTGACCCCGATCGCACGGCGGGGCTTTGAGGGCCTGGCGGCGAATTACCGCCGCCCCGACGGCCTCTTCATCAACAGCGTCAATGTCGATGGAACGCCCCGAGACGAGGGCGTCGACATCTACGAGCAGGCGTTCGCGCTGTTGGCGATGGCGTCGCTGCACGCCGTTGATCCCGCGGCCGGCGATCTTCCGACCCAGGCGCGCCGGACCTTGGAGGCGCTGCAGGATCGCCGCGTGGCCGGCGGCGGCTTCCGCGAATCCGGCGCGCAACCGTTCCAGGCCAACTGCCACATGCATCTCCTGGAGAGCTCGTTGGCCTGGGAGGAAGCCGGCGTCGCCAGCTGGGCCCAGCTGTCCAACGAGATCGTGGAACTGGCGCTCGGCAAGTTCATCGACGGTGAGACCGGGGTGCTGCGCGAATTCTTCGATTCCGAATGGCGGCCCTTGGAAGGCGAGGGCGGACTGATCGAGCCCGGGCACCATTTCGAGTGGGCCTGGCTGCTGGAGCGTTGGGGCCGCGCGCGCCGTGATCCTCGGGCGCAGGAGATGGCGCGCCGGCTCTACGCCAACGGCCTGCGCGGCGTGGACGCCAGTCGCCAGGTGGCGATGAACGCGCTCTGGGAAGACTTCAGCGTCCGCGACGGCGCCGCCCGCTTCTGGCCGCAGACCGAACACCTGAAGGCGACGCTGTTCTTTGGCGACGATGGCGAGGTGCTGCGGGCCGCCCAGGGGCTGGCGAAATACCTGGACGTCCCCGCGCGCGGCGCCTGGCGCGACAAGATGCAGGCGGACGGCGGCTTCCTTGACGAACCGGCGCCCGCGACCTCTTTCTACCATGTGCTGACCGCCGTGCTGGAGCTGCAGGCGCGCGCGGGCTAGGGGGCGTCATGACCTTGAGCTACGACCTCTACTGGTCCTTCCGCTCGCCCTATTCCTATTTCGTGACCGGGCGGCTGGTGGAGCTGGAGCGCGAGCTCGACGTCGCCTGCAATGTCCGCGTGGTCTATCCGCTGGCGGTCCGGCAGCCGGAGTTCTTCGATTCCAACGATCCGCTCTGGCAGAGTTACTTCGTGCGCGACGTGTTCCGCACCGCCGAGTTCCTCGGCATTCCCTTCGGCTGGGCGCGGCCCGATCCCGTGCAGCGCGACATGGCTACCGGCAAGTACCCGCGCGAACAGCCCTACATCCATCGCCTGACCCGGCTCGGCGCGGCGGCGACCGAGAAGGGCCGTGGGCTGGCCTTCCTCGACGAGGTGAGCCGGACGATCTGGGGCGGGACGACGCCGGACTGGCACCTGGGAGATCATCTGGCGCAGGCCGCGGCACGGGCCGGGCTCGACCTTGCCGAGCTGGACTCCGTGGCGGCCGCGGAGCCGGAGCGGCTCGACGCGATCATGGAAGCCAACCAGAAGGCCCAGCGCGAGGCCGGCCACTACGGCGTGCCGCTGATGGCGTTCAACGGCGAGCCGTTCTTCGGCCAGGACCGCTTCGACCAGTTGAAGTGGCGACTTCTGAAGGCCGGCGCCCAGCCGCGCTAGCGGATAAGGCGGTTTGACGTCGCGTGGCTCTGCGCAGCTACTGTCGGGGCAGAGGTGACCCGCATGGCAGACTACACGTCCACCGCCCAGCGACCGCTGGCGCTGGTCACCGGCGCGTCCGCAGGGATCGGCGAGGCGTTCGCCAGGGCCTATGCCGCGCAGGGCTTTGACGTGGCGCTGGTGGCGCGGCGGGTCGAGCGACTGGAGGCGCTGGCGAGCGAACTGACCGCGGCGCACGGCGTCGAGACGATCGTCCTGCCGGCCGATCTGGCCGCCTGGGAAGCCCACAAGCCGATCCTGCAGGCGATTGCCGACCGTGGGCGGCATGTGGACGTGCTGGTCAACAACGCCGGCTTCAGCATCGCCCAGAGCTTCGCGGACGTGGCGTGGGAGCGGCAGCGCGACTTCCTGATGACCCTGGTCGTCAACGCCTGCGGCCTGGCGCACGGCGTGATCCAGGGCATGGTGGCCCGGCGATCGGGCGCGATCATCAACGTGGCGTCGCTGGCAGGGTTCGCGCCCGGCGTGGCCGGGCACACGCTCTATCCCGGCGCCAAGAGCCTGGCGATCAGCTTCAGCCAAGCCCTTGCCGCGGAGCTGCGTGGCTCAGGGGTTCGCGTGACGGCGGTCTGCCCTGGATTCACCCAGACCGAATTCGCCCAAGCCAACGGCACCAAGGGCGTGATGGACGAAGCGCCGCGACGCCTCTTCCAGACACCCGATCAAGTGGTGCGGGCGACGCTTGCCGCGAACGCACGGGGTCAGGTCGTTCTGGTGCCGGGGCTTCACAACAAGATTGCCGCAATTGCCCTGCGCTATCTGCCTCAGCCATTGGTCATCGCCATCCTGGGACCGGCCTCGGCGAAGTATCATCTGAAAGCCTGACCTTGGCCCATTTCGACGTGATCATCATCGGCAGCGGCGCGGGGGGCGGCACGCTCGCCCAACGGATCGCGCCCACGGGCAAGACCATCCTGATCCTGGAACGCGGCGAGCACCTTCCGCGCGAAGCCGAGAACTGGAGCCCGCGCTCGGTCTTCATCCAGAACCGCTATCGCACCCAGGAAAAGTGGTACGACAAGACAGGCAAGCCGTTCACGCCCAACACCCACTACTGGGTGGGCGGCAACACCACCTTCTACGGCGCCGCCCTGATGCGCCTGCGCAAGCGCGACTTCGAAGAGGTGCAGCACGCGGGCGGCGTTTCGCCCCCGTGGCCGATTTCCCTGGCCGACCTCGCGCCCTACTACGCCGAGGCCGAAACCAAATGGCGGGTGCATGGCGCCCGTGGCGCGGATCCCACCGAAGAGGGTGACGAGCCGCCCTACGCCTTTGCGGCCGTGCACCACGACCCGGGCGTCGCGCAACTCAAGAGCCATTGGGAGACGCAGGGCTGGAAGCCGTTCTCGTTGCCGCTCGGGATCGACCTGGATCAGGCTCACCCGGTGACGTCGGCCTGCATCAAGTGCAAGACCTGCGGCGGCTACCCCTGTCTGGTGAAAGCCAAGTCGGATGCGCGCACCCTGGCTGTCGAACCCCTGATGGACGCGCCGAACGTCACCCTGGTGACCGGCCGCAAGGTGGTCCGCCTGGAGACCGACCCCGGCGGCAAGACGGTCACCGAGGTGGTCTGCGAAACCGCGCAGGGCGAGGAACGCTGGACCGGCGACATCGTCGTGCTGGCGGCCGGGGCGGCGAACACCGCGGCCATCCTGCTGGCCTCAGCCAACGCTCCGCATCCCAACGGCCTGGCCAACGGCTCAGACCAGGTCGGGCGGAATTATATGTTCCACACCCTGACCGCGATGGTGTCGCTGACCGCCAGCGATGTCGACGTGACGTTCCCCAAGACTCTGGCGGTCAACGACTTCTACTGGGGCGATCCGGCCGGCGGCTACGACAAGCCCATGGGTCACATCCAGCTTCTGGAATACATGTCTGGCCAGACGCTGGAGGGTCAGGTTTCCGACTGGCTGCCGCCGGCGCTGGTGCCCGACTTCATGGCCGACGCGATGGCCGCGCGGATGATGTCGATGCTGGTGATCTCCGAAGACCTGCCGCTGCCGGAGAACCGGGTGCGGGTGACGCCGGATGGACGCATCAACCTCGACTACACCTACAACAACCTCGAAGGGCATGAGCGGCTGGTGGCCAAGCTGAAGGTCTCGCTCGACGGCTTCGTCGATCACGCGCACCCGATCTCTCAGCACCACTTTCAGTTCGACAGCCTGCTGCCGCTCTACGGCACCGCGCACCAGGCGGGGACGGTCCGGTTCGGCAGCGAGCCCGCGAGCTCGGTGCTGGATCCCTGGTGCAAGGCGCACGAGCTGGACAATCTCTACGTGACGGACACCAGCTTCTTCCCTTCGATCGGGGCTGTGAACCCGACGCTGACGGTGGTGGCCAACGCCATGCGTGTCGGAGACCACCTGGTTGAACGCCTGGGCGGCCGGTCGCCGCCGCAGGCCGCCGCCGCGGCGCAGCGCCCGTCTCCGCACAAGGCGGGTGAAGGTCTGTCCTGAACGGCTAGGCGCCCAACGTCTGTGCAGTCCGGCGGGTCTCGCGCGATTTCCGTTGCCAGGTTCGCCTATTGCGCAAGACTGTTCCCCGAGGGACCCGCTTGAAGGTCTGGGAGGGACATATGGAAACGACCCGTAGGGAGGCGCTTGGCCTCGCCGGCGTGGCGGCGGCTGCCGCGGCGATGGCCGCGGGCCCGGCGAGCGCGGCCCCCAATCTTGGCAGTCCGACGAAGACGCTGTTCTGGACGGCGACGATCACGCCTTGCGACAAGGCGCAGAAGTTCGATCCCGGGGCCTTCCGTGAGATCCTGGCCTGGTACAAGCACTGCGGCGCTGACGGCGTCGTGGTGCTGGGGACCAGCGGCGAGTTCCCGTCGTTCTCGGTCGCCGAGCGCAAGCAGGTCGCCGAGGTCGCGCTGAAGGACAAGCACGGCCTGAACGTGATCGTCGGGCCCGGCACGCCGAACATTGCGGAGACCATAGACCTGGCCCGCCACGCCCAGGACCACGGGGCCGACGGCCTGTTGGTGATCCCGCCGTTCTATTTCAACGATCCGCCGGTGGCGGGCCTGACCCGCTACTACTCGATGCTGTTCGATCAGGTGCGGATCCCGATCAACCTCTACCATATCCCCGGCACCAGCGAGGCGCCGATCAGCATCGAGCTTTTGAAGAACCTGGCCCACTATCCGAACCTGGCGGGGATCAAGGACTCCAGCGGCAGCGCGGAAGGCTACAAGGCCTTCGTCGAAGCCTTTCCGGCGCTCAACATGCGCACTGGCACCAACAACAACCTGGAACAGGCCTTCGAGCACGGGATGGGCGCCATCCTGGCGGACGGGAACGTCTTCACGAAACTCTGCGCCGACGTCTTCACCGCCTACCGGGCCAAGCAGGACTACAAGCCGGCGCTCGCCAAACTGCGATCAGCTCAGCGCGAGGTGCGCGGTCTCGGGGGCTCGCCGGCGGCCATGAAGTACGGCCTCAGCCTGCAGATGGGCGGACCGCAGAT